>Ga0157369_10001587_pt1 | contig 27857 bp, 28 predicted proteins | sample C25metaG_FD_113461 | JGI IMG/M metagenome (GOLD analysis project Ga0157369, IMG submission 113461) | Corn rhizosphere microbial communities from Kellogg Biological Station, Michigan, USA - C2-5 metaG | ecosystem: Host-associated > Plants > Roots > Rhizosphere > Soil | place: USA: Michigan... | reverse complement strand
GCACGTCCTGCAGCAGCCCATGCGCGTTGTGCTGCGGGGCAACGTCGTCGCCTGAGCCGAGGGCGGCTCAGACCATCGGCGGCCCGCCACGCTTGCCGCCCTTGACGAGTGCGCCCTGGTAGACGCTCGCAGGCAGCCGGGCGAGCAGGTCGAGGACCTTGGCGTCCGGACCGATGAGGGCGCGGCGACGGTTGCGCTCCACGGCAGCGAGGATCTGCCGCGCTGCCTTGGCGGGACTCGTCAGCGCGATCCGTTCGAACCGCGCCGCCTGCTCCTCGCGGCTGCCGGCCGCGTCCTCGAGCGCCGGATCGACGCGGGCGTTGCGCGCGATGTTGGTCTTGATGCCACCGGGATGAATGGTGGTCGCCGACACGTTGACGCCGGCGATCTCGAGCTCCATGCGAAGACAGTCGGTGAAGCCGCGCACGGCGAACTTCGCCGAGTTGTAGGCGGACTGCGACGGGATAGCCATCAACCCGAAGACGCTCGACATGTTGATGACGTGTCCTTCGCCCGCGGCAAGAAGGTGCGGAAGGAATGCCTTGGTGCCATAGACGACGCCCCAGTAGTTGATGCCCATCAACCACTCGATGTCGTCGACCGACCCCTCAGCGATCGTCGCAGCCAGGGCGACACCGGCGTTGTTGAAGATCAGGTTGACCTTGCCGTGCTCCTGCGCAGCTTGATCAGCCCAGGCAAACATGGCGGATCGGTCGGCCACGTCGAGACGCTGCGAGGTCACCTTCACGCCGGTGCCTTCACACAGCGCGACCGTCTCCGCGAGCCCCGTCTCATTGATGTCGGACAGAGCCAGATGGCAACCCCGTCTCGACAGGTCCTGTGCCAACGCTCGGCCGATGCCGGAGCCCGCGCCGGTGATGGCGGCAACGCGACCGTAGAAGTCCTTCATCCGGCGAAGGGTACAGATCGCTCCGGAGTCGCTGAAATTCACGTGGGCTCGTGGGCGTTTGACCAGACGTGAAGGCCAAAACGAGCGACACGAGGCGGCTGCGCCGGTTCAACAAGCGCATGTTCTTCTTCTTCGGTCCGCCTCAGTTGGGCGGCGCGGGCGAGCCCCTGCCGCAGGTCGACCGCGACCCGATTTGCCCTCACTGCGGCCGGCGCGAGTCCCGGCACACGATCTTCCGTGATGCGAGCAAGAGTTTCGCGCAATGTCCGGAGGACTCCGGCGAACCGCCTCACCCAAAATGACTATGCATTGCCTGGCCCTCGGTGCCGAAGATGCAACAGAACAACCGGGGAAGGACGAGCGTGGACGCATGGGAGTTCCTGGTCGCTGAGACCCAGGACGAGGGCGTGGTGACCGAGGTCATCCGCCCGGCAGCGGTGGTTCCCGAGGAAGCGGCTCGGGCCATCCTCATGCAGCTCGCCCTGCGCGACGTACGGATCGGTGGCGTTTGGGACAGCGAGCCGGCGCTCTGGCGCCGCTTCGACGGCCCCTGGTCCGGCGGTCAGTCCGGCGGTCAGCACGACGCCAACAGCTCCTCGCAGCTGCTCGGCACCATCCAGATCGCCTACGGCGTTCCGACCCGCTACGAGATCACCATCTTCCGCGCGACGATCACCAAGGTCGGCCAGGATCAAGGCTGGACGGTCGAGTCGTTGTGCGACGAGGCGTTGGAGTACGGCGCCCTCACCCTGGCCACGTGCCCCCGCGCGGACCTCAAGCCGCCGCCGCAGCCCTTCGTCATGCGCTAGTCGCTCCGGCTACGCCGGAGGGCTCGCTTCGCTCGCGGCTTCCCTCTGCTCAGGGCACCCTCGTCGAGCTTGACGATCGCCGAACCCGTCTCCGCGCCCGACCCAAGCGTCGAGCTTGACGATCGCCGCCTCATTCCGCGCGTTTGGGGCGGTTTTCGTCGAGGTCGACGGAGGAAATTGGCACTTCGAAAGTGGGAAATCGGTCGCAGGTCAGCTCGCGGCTGGTTGGCCTTTGCGCGCGAGGCGGGCAACGCTGCGGTAGCCGGTTAGGGGCGGGCGGCGTCGGTCGCTGCCGGAAGCGGCGCGGTCGAGCTTGCGCATGCCGAACGCGAGGCCGGCGATCCAGATGACACCGATCAGCGCCAACAAGACGTACGCCGCACGCTGCAACCCCACCGACCCACCGACAGCCTCGCGCTGCAGGATCTTCTTGTCGGCCACGAAGTTGCGGGTGAACTGAGGCAGCGCCGGCACCGCCTTGGCCGGGATCGCCGGGTCGGCCGGAAGGTAGATCGGCACCGCCTGCAGGCTCGAAACAGTGGCCAGTCGAAGCAGCGTCTTCCACTTGCCGTAGACAGGCACCGGCAACGTCGATCGGTAGACGCCGTCGGCCACCTTGCGCATCGGCACGACCCACTGGCCGACGATCTGGCCGTGGAAGACACCGTTGCCGCCCTGCCAGGACGTGACGTCGAACCATGTCGCCTGCGAGGCTGCCTGCGGCGGGTCGAGTTTGGCCGTGACGAACACGCTTCGCTGGGCTGAGCTGTCGGCCGGGGTCAACGAGATGGTCGCCTTGTAGTTGTCGTGCGCGGTGGTCGGCAGCGCGATCGCGATAACCGCCAACGCGGCGGCCCACGCAAACGGCATGACGAGCCGAGGAGTCGGCTGACGCACAGCACCTGGCGGGAGCAGCGAGCGGCCCATCATCGCGCCGAGCACGCCACCGGCCAGCGCTGCAACGAAACCGAGGATGCCGCCGAGCGGCCACATCGCAGCCGTCCACGGCAGCGGCATCCATACCTGGCTCCAGCCCCATTCCGCGGCAAGCCCGACGGTGCCGATCAGCAGACCGCACAGAAGGCCGAAGTTGACCTGCCGCTTCACCGAAACTGACATCGCGACCGCCTCGACCAGCAGCGCCTCGACGACGTACAGCGGGAAGTGCAACGTCGTACGCCCGAGGCCGGGACCGATCAACAAGGTGAGGCCGCCGCGCACGGCGAGGAAGACGAGGACCGCCATCAGCGCGCCGCCGCGACCGGAGCGGATGCGGGCAGCAACGAGTGCGATCGAGGCGGCCAACATGATGAGGAGCGGTTGGTAGACCGCGCGGAACTGCGGCACTCCGAAGTCGAACTCGCCCTGCAACGTGGACAGGCCGATCAGCACCGAGCCGGCCACGGCGTAGTCGGCGAAACGAGCCGCGACGCCAGCGACGCCCGGCCGATCCAAGGCGTTGCGATGCAGTTCCGGCGCGCGCCGCGCGCCTTCCTCGCGGAGGATCCAGGCAGCGATGGTGGCGAGTGATGCGCCGCCGATCATCTGGATGTGGGTCGGACCCCACAGCGTGACGTCCTGACCGAACAGGGTGTGCCACACGTCGTCGAGCGGGAAGCCCGCCAGCGCGACGAGTCCGCACAGCGTGAGCAGTGCACCGCCCACACTGACCCGGCCCATGCGAGGCAGCCGGACACCGTGCGGATGGTCGTCGGTGTCGAGCGCCAACGAGGTGACGCCGGCGATTGCAATGCCGACGAGCCCGATGATGATCGGGTAGTGGGCGGGCGTGGAGAACGGACCCTGGTCACGCCCTTTGTCGATGTGCCAGGAGACGTCCCAGTAGAAGCCGAAGACCGCGATGAGCAGGCTGACCGTCGTCATGCCGATCGGCAGCGCCGCCCACTTCGGCAGGCCGGTCGAGCGCTCGGCCCCATCGGCGACCCGCTCGAGCCAGGCGAAGCGGCCCTGGCGGTAGCGAAGGGCTCCGAGCGCGACGGCCACGGTGATCGCGATGGCGACGATCGTGGCCGGGATCACCTGGCTCGGCGGGAAACCTCTCGCCGGGGCAAAGCCGGCGGCGACAGCGAATTCCGTCATCGGGAAGCCTTCCCATCCGCGGTATCTGACATCAGTTGATGTCACATCATTCAACGACGCATACCGGCTTCTGGCAATGTGACGCCGACCACACTTGTCGTTCCCGCGAGAAGGTTCGTTGATGCGCTCCGCTCCGTTCGCCACCACCTACTCCACCCGCGGCATGGTTTGCGCCGTCGACCACCTCGCCGCCGAAGCCGGGGTCGGCGTGCTGCGCGCGGGCGGCAACGCGGTCGACGCCGCGATCGCGACCAACGCGGTGCTGGCGGTGACCACACAGCACATGTGCGGGCTCGGCGGCGACCTCTGGGCTCTCGTGCACACGCCGGGTGCGTCCGCGCCCGTCGCCATCAATGCGTCGGGTCGCGCCGGCTCAGGAGCCGATCCCGACCGGTTACGGGCCGAGGGCCACCAGCTCATGCCGCTGTTCGAGGACATCCGGTCGGTGCCGGTGCCCGGCTGCGTCGACGGCTGGTGCCTGCTTTCCGCCAAGCTCGGTCGCCTGCCGCTCGCCGACGTGCTGGCCCCGGCGATCTCCTACGCGGCCGAGGGTTTTCCGGCGTCGCCGACGCTCGCGCGGGCGGCCCCGATGGTGGCATCGCGCCCCGGCGGCGAGGCGTTCCGTACGGCGAAACACCCCGGTGCCGTCGTACGCCGTCCGGGCGTCGCCCGCACTCTCCAGGCGATCGCGACCGACGGCCGCGCTGCGTTCTACGACGGCGAGTTCGGCCGCGGCCTGCTCTCACTCGGCAAGGGCGAGTACGACGCCGCCGACCTCGCCGCCGTCCAGGCGGACGAGGTGCAGCCGGTGCGCGTCGAGGCATGGGATCGGCAGCTGTGGACGGCACCCCCTAACTCGCAGGGCTACCTCTCGCTCGCGGCGGCGTGGATCGCCGCGGGACTACCACTGCCCGATGACCCGGACGACGTCGGTTGGGCGCATCTCCTGGTCGAAGCCGCACGAATGGCGTCGTTCGACCGCGACGACGTGTTGCACGAGCATGCCGACGGCGCAGCACTGGTCGCGTCGGAGCGGCTCGGGCCGCGCCGCGAGCGCATCAGCAGCAGTCGCGCCGCCGAGCTCCCCGGCGAGACCTACCGGGGTGGCGGCACCATCTATCTCTGCGCGGTCGACGCCGACCGCATGGGCGTCTCGCTCATCCAGTCCAACGCGGCAGGTTTCGGGTCGCTCATCGCCGAGCCGAGCACCGGGATCTTCTTGCAAAACCGTGGCATCGGGTTCTCGTTGCGTCCGGGACATCCGTCCGAATACGGCGCGCGACGTCGCCCGCCGCACACGTTGTCGCCGGCACTTGTCACGACGGGCACCGACGCCCTCGACATGGTCATCGGCACGATGGGCGGTGACACCCAGCCCCAGGTGATCCTGCAACTGTTGGCACGTCTGCTCCGCGACACTGACGACCCGGGGTCGGCGATCGCCGCGCCGAGGTGGGTGTTGTCGGCGCCTCCACCGGGGGGCAACGGATTCGACACGTGGCAAACCGCAGGCACCGTGCAGGTGCATCTGGAAAACGAAGCGCCGGCCGAATGGGACCGGCTGGCCTCGATGGGACATGACGTCGTGCGGCACCCGCCGCTCGGATACAACGTCGGGCACTCGCACGTCATCGCCGTTCGCGGTGACTCGCTCGAAGGAGCGAGCGATCCACGCGCACTTGCCGGAAGGGCCGCGGGCTGGTGACTCGCTGCGCTATCGTGGGCGACGTGTCAGGCCGCTACTTCTTTTATGCCCAGACCGGGGTTCGGTCCGGGCACGGCTGCTGACGCCCGCCCAACTCGCCCCGGTAGTCCGGGGCGCAACGGCTCCGGCACCTGATCTGCAAGGAGCCTCGATGTCACTTCTCGATCCCCCCGCGACCATCGCGTCCGTCGACGACGGGCGCGCCCGGCTCGACGCCATCGACGAACAGATCCGCGATCTCGTGCATGCCCGCCGGGACGTGTCGCAACAAGTGCAGGCACTCCGTCGCGCCGCCGGCGGACCGCGGATCGAGCACGCACGCGAAAACGAAATCGTGAGCCGTTACGGCGACGCGCTCGGCCGCCCCGGCGTCGCACTCGCCTTGGCAGTGCTCGAGATTTGCCGGGGTCAGTCGACTTCGGCGTGACGCCGCTTCCGATCGGGTTTCGCGTCGTCGCCGACCGCCGGACTCGACGGCACGACGGTGACCGACTGCTCGTCGGCGGGCATCCGCATCGCGTGCTTCGGTTGTCCGACCGAGGTGCCGCGACAGCGCACAGGCTCTGGTCCGGCACGCCCGTTGCCGGCCGCACCGACGGTGTGCTGGCACGGCGGCTGATCGACGCCGGCTTGGCACATCCGGTCCCGCCGGCCGCGACACCGTCGATCACCGTCGTGATTCCTGCCTACGACGACAGTGCCGCACTCGACCGTTGTTTGGTCAGCCTCGGCGACGAACTGTCAGTGCGTGTCGTCGACGACGGCTCGGCGGATGCCGCCGGCATCCGCGCGGTCGCAAATCGGCACGGTGCAACGCTGCAACGGCTGCCACGCAACGCCGGACCAGCCGCGGCACGCAACGCCGGCGTGCGCGACCTGACCACCGACGTGATCGCCTTCGTCGACAGTGACGCGATGGCAACACCTCAAGCGCTGCGTCAGCTTGCGACACACTTCGCCGATCCGAGCATCGCGGCGGTCGCGCCGCGCGTGCGTCCGTCGCCGGCGCGAAACGACGGCCTGCTCGGCCGGTTCGCCGACGGGATGACTCCGCTCGATCTCGGACCGGACCCCTCGATCGTGGGGCCCGACCGGCTGGTGACATACGTCCCGTCGACCGTGCTGCTTGTCCGTCGTACGTCGTTCGAAGCGATCGGCGGCTTCGATCCGTCGCTGCGATTCGGCGAGGACGTCGACCTCGTCTGGCGCCTGCATGCCGCCGGCTGTTCCACTCGCTACGCACCCGAGGTGCGGGTGGGGCATGAGGAGCCGACTGGTTGGCGGCGATGGCTCGTTCGCCGCTACCACTACGGCACGTCAACTGCGGCGCTCGCACGACGTCACCGCTCCGCGGCGTTGACGCTTCGGCTACGGCCCGCGCCGCTGACCTCCTTGGCCCTTGCTGTCACCGGTCGGCCACGGCTCGCCGCCACCGCAGTGCTCGTCACGACCGCGCGGTTGACCGCGCGTTTGCGTCGGCACGACGTGCCGGTCACGTCCGGCGCAGCTGCATCGGTGGCTGCACCGGCGGTGACAGCGCTCGGTCTCACCCGGTGGGCACTTCCGTTGTGGTGGCCGGCGGTTGTCAGCGCCGGGCTCCGCTCCAAGCGGGGACGGTCGATGGCTCTGACCATGCTCGTCGCGCCGCCCATCGCGACCTGGCTCGCCCGCCGGCCTTCGGTTGATCCGATCCGTTGGACGGTCGCGTCATGGTTGGACGCGGTCGCCTACGGCGCCGGTGTCTGGCGCGGCTGTTGGCGCGAACGCACGATGGCGCCAGTGCTTCCCGTGCTGGTGCATGACGCATCCGCGTCATCGCAGCGTCATCACACCGAAACGTGAGCCGACGACATTGAGCGCATGCCGGCGCATTTGCGGGTGAGCCTCGCCGACCGTCCCGGTGCACTTGCGGCACTCACCAGAGCTCTCGCCACATCGGGCGCGAACGTGTTGTCCGTGACCGTCCTGCAGCGAGAGGCGGGACGGGCAGTCGACGACCTCATGCTCGACTGGCCGTTCGCCCGGCCGTGGGACGGGGTCGTTCACGCGGTCGAAGGCTGCAACGGGGCGCGCCTGCAGGGACTGCGGCACGTGCCGACCGCGACGGCAGTGAGCGACACCGACGTCATCGATCGGGTGCTCCGCCAGCCACGACGTGGCCTCGAGGTGTTGATCGAAGCGTTGCCGGGTGCGTTGCTCGCGGACTGGGCGGCAGTAGCCGATCGCCGATGGATCCGCGACCCGGTGCTGGCCACGACGTCAACGCCGCATCCGCTGCCCGCGACTCCAGCCGCACTGCCACGGCCCCGAGCCCTCGTCGTGCATGACACTCCGCTGGTCGTGCTGCCGATCGGCGCCGGCGAGATGCGACTCCTCGTCGGTCGTTGCACCGGCCCCGCTTTCACGAAGTCCGAACGCGATCGGTGCGCAGCGCTGCTGTCCGTCGTGACCGGCATAGGCCACCTCGCTGACCCGGCACCTGCTGTCGCCGCCCGCGCTGAACCATGATGCGCCGCGGACCGATGTTAGGACTATGCGTCCGGGGGCGGATCCGCGTGACAGCGACCTCGTCGCCGCTGCACGCGCGGGGCATACCTGGGCGTTGACCGAGATCTGGCAGCGGCACTCCCCCGCAGTGCTCGGTTACCTCCGTGGTCGCGGTGTGCCGGACGCGGAGGACATGACCAGCGACGTCTTCGTCTCCGTCTTCGAGCGGATCGGCAAGTTCCACGGCGGCGACGACGATCTGCGCGCCTTCGTTTTCACGATCGCTCACCACCGCTTGGTGGACGACGTACGGCGACGGACGCGGCGCGGCCCCGCGGTTGCCTACGACGCCGACGCCGACGCCCGGACCCACCCCAGCGCCGAAGCCGAAGCCTTGGACCGGCTCACCGACCGGCGGGTCCGGGAGCTGCTCGACGAGCTGTCGCCCGACCAGCGCGAAGTGCTCCTGCTGCGGGTGATCGCCGACCTGTCGCTCGAGCAAACCGCCGACGTCGTGGGCAAACGGGTCGGAGCGGTCAAAGCCCTCCAACATCGCGCGCTCGCTGCCCTGCGGAGGCTCATGGAACAGGCCGTATCCCTATGAGCCGTCCCGACGATGACTTCAGCGTGGGTGACCCTCGCCGCGAGCACGACGCTGCTGCCCTGGCAACGGCGCGCTCGGTGCTGCGCGAGCTCGTCCCTGCGACACCGCCGCCGGCCTCCGCGCGGCTCGACCAGATGCTCCGCGAAGGACTGCCGACCCCGCCGGCGGACCCTTCGCGGATCGGCGCCTGGTCGGCACGCATGCTCAGTCGCCTCGCCGGTCTCGGCGTGGCAGCAAAGCTGCTGCTTGCGGCCGGCGTGGCCGCGGCGGGCGTCGGCAGCGCCGCGACCGCGGTGGAGCTGACCCACGACCAGCACAGCAAGCCGCGGCCCGCGCCGACCACCCCGGCGCCGACACCGACGTCCCCCCGACCGCAGGCCAGCACCGACGAAAGGTCCGGCGGCGCCACCGGCACGACGAGCCGCAGCAGCACCGAGCCGGGCGACGACAGCAACCGCGACGGGTCGAGCCCACGTCCCGGCGATGACACTTCCGGATCACACGACGACGGCACGTCGTCCTCGGGTGACGACGGCTCCAACGGCTCGAATGTGTCCGGCCCGAATGTCTCCGGCTCGGACGACAAGCCCTCGGGCAGCGACGGCGGCAGCACCAGCACATCCGGAAGCGACGGCGGCACCTCCGGTTCGTCCGGGAGTGACGGCGGCAGCACCTCGGGCAGCGACGGCGGCGACACGAGCACGTCCGGAAGCGACGGCGGCGGCACCTCGGGAAGTGACGGCGGGAGTTCGGGCGGCGACGGTGGCGGATCCGGCAGCGATGGCGGATCATTGAGCGGCAGCGACGGGTCAAGCGGAGGTGACGGCTGAGCCAGCCAGCGACGCGGCCGATGGCACCGGTGTCACTGCTGCTCGTCGCACTGGCCTCGTTCGGGGGGCCGCTGGCGCTGGCCGGTCTCTACGGGCCGCAAGCCGTCGACGACGTCACTGCCTCGAGCGGCTGGGTCGTCATCGCAGCCATCGTGGCGTTCGCCGCTCTGCTCGCCATTTGGCTGCGGTTCAGCAAGCACGTCACGAGCCCCGCCGGGCTTTCCGCGTTCGTGATGTCCGGCTTGGGACGCCCAGCCGGCATCGTCCATGCGGCGGTGTGGACCGGCAGCTACGCACTCTATTTGACCTACACCAGCGCCTACGTCGTCTACGACCTCTTGCCGGTTGCAACCCCGAGCGTCCATGACGCACGGCCGTGGCTCGCGATTGTTCTTCCGTTGGTGATCGCGGCACTTCTGCTCGGCGGCCGGGCTCCGATGCTCTCGGCCATCGGGATCATCGCTGTCGCGCAGATCGCGTTGTTGGTCATCACTGCGGCAATCAGCGTCTCGCATACGCCGTCAGCGCATGCGTTCACGTCGCAGGCAGCGGCGGACGACTCATTCAAGAGTGCTGCCGATGTCGGCGGCTTGTTCGTCTGCGGGAGCCTGCCGCTCTTTCTCGGCGGAGAGGTGCGCAATGCCGTGGCCGCTATGCGCCGGTCACTTCTGCTGGCATTCGGCGTGACCGCTCTGCTGGCGCTGCTCGTGATCTATCCGTATGCCGCGTATCCGTACTACACGCATCAGGCCCTGCCGGCGATGACGGTGATCGACAGCGAGTCGTCGCACGCGCTGGCCATTGCGGTTGGTCTCGGCATCGCCGCGAGTGTGGTCGGCGTCATGCTGGTCGAAGGGCTTGCGCTGACACGACTCGTGCACGCGATCACCGGTCGCTCTCCGCGCCTGGTCGCTGTCGTGGTTGCGGCCGCGCTCGCTGTCGCCGGCCCGATCAGCTTGCTCGATCCGAACCGGTTTTACGACGATCTGCTGCGTCCCTCGCTGATCCTGCTCTGGATTGCACAGTTCGCCGTCGTCGTCGCGTTCGCGGCTTTCGTCGTACGACGCCGCCTGCGTTGGTGGGTGTGGCTGCCGGTCACCGTCGTAGCCGGAGCGTTGACCGGCTACGCGCTGTTCGCCTCGATCCAGGGCGGCGGCAGCACGTGAACCAACATCCCGACTCGAGCGTTAGGTAGGTGGTAGGTGCAGGCGCAGCACCTCTCGGTCGGTGTCTGCGTCTGATGTGGCGGCCTTGGGCTCCCCCGACCGGGGCCGCCACACCTACTTCACGACTTTGGTGACGGCTGCAACGAGCTGGGCCACGTCGAAGGAACCCAAGCCGGTCGCCATGTCGTAGCCGGGCGTGGCTGGATACGGCCCGGTGTCGCCGAGCGTGATGTCGTGGAACGCCGCACTGCCATCGAGCCGGTACAGCTTCGGGGAGGCGTATCCGGCTCGGCCATGCGTCGCGGACAGCACCCTGGCCCACGAGCCGAGCGCCAGCGGTGAAGCGAGCGACGTGCCACCGATGGCGTTCGGCTGGCCGTCGACGTAGACGTCTGCAGCACCACTGATGGGGTCGGCCGACATCGCGACGTCAGGCACCACACGACCACATCCCGTCGGCAGCGCGGCCACGAACTGACACACCTCGTTGGTGGGCGGGGCCACGCCGTTCTGCCATGCCGGCTGCGACTCGAACAGCGACGGTCCGCTGCCGCCGCCGGTCCATGCGGTTTCGGTGCCGTAGCCACCCTGACTGCCCGGGTAGACCGAGGTGCCACCGACGGACACGACATAGGGCGACGAGGACGGATACTCCTGCATCGGCGCGCCCACCGGCACGCCGTTGTTGGGCGCGAGAGGGCAGAAGCCGCCGGTGTCACCGGCGGAGGCAAACACGGTCTGACCCTGCGCAGCGCCTTCGGCGAAGAGCTGGTCGTTGGAGGCGAGAGTGCCGTCGATTGCGGCTTCGTACTCACACTCACCGAAGCTCATGCTTCCCGCCTGCGCGACGCGTTGCGACACGAACTGAGCGAGGCTCGCGGTCAGGTCCGGGTCGAGCAAGGTCGTCGCGGTGTAGATGTGCAAGCGCTTCACCACCGCGGCCATGCCGGTGGAGTACTGCGTGTCCATGTCCCACTCGTCGGTGCCGCTCGCCGGCGCACCCGGTCCCTCCTGGTGCACCGTCACGGGCACGGCTCGCAGGTGGTTGGCCCTCTCCTCCGTGCGTAGGTCTTTGATGACGCCCTTCACATCGCCGGCGGTGAAGATGGCGATCTGCGTGTTGCCACCTGTTTGCGCCGAGCGCGCGTCGTAGACGTTCCAGAAGCCCTGCGGCGTGAAGGTGCACGCGGTCTGGCCAACACCGGGGACGGTCGGCATCTCCTCGCCGAAGATCGTGCAGTTCTCCGGCACGTCGGTCTTGGCAGCTGCATGTGTCGCGGCCGCAGGCACGGCGACGTGAGCCGCATCTTGCAGACCTAGCACGGAGAGCACAGTCGACGACAGACGCGCGGGCACTTCTGCCGGCTGCGTGTTGGCGAACACCGAGGCGCCGTGCAGCGTCCAGGTCGCCAGACCGGTGTGAAAGGCGCGCTCGGCGGCGCTCGCCGGACCCGTCGCGGTAACCAGAAGGCGGTCGGACATCGTGCGCACGTCGTGGAAACCGTTGTCGCGCAAGTAGGCCGCAATGTTCGCCGCTGCGGCCGGCGACGGCGACCAGCGCGCCGCGAATTCCGCGGGTGTGACCGTGCCGCCGCTCGCGATGAACCGGTCAAGGCCTGCGCGGTCGCGCAGTCGAAGCGCAACGGCGACACGAAGCAACTAGGTGCGATCGACATGCCCGGTGGGCACGCCGCCGGCTTGGGCCAGCGGCAACGCGCGGGTCGCAGTGGGCACCCACGCCGGTGGGGTGCCGGCGAGAGCCGGCACCGATGCAACAGCGGCAACCGGCAAGGTCAGGGCGGCAAGAGCCGCTCGAATCCGCACGAACCTCTCCCTGTGGGCGATTTGTCGAGCAAGTCCTTTCACAAAGACAACGATCGGGCACCTCCGGCAGTTACGCCCCTTTTGGCTCGAGGATCGTGCTGCGGGAGGATCCCTGGCGATGGAGCGGGGCAGCTGGGTCGACGTTGAACCCGATTCGCCGTTCCCGATCGCCAACCTCCCCTATGCCGCCACCGCCAACGGGACGGTTGTCGCGATTGGCTCGCAGGCGCTGTTCGTGGGCCAGGTGGCTCGGGCTCTCGGGTCGCCCTGGCAAGAGGCGCTGCTCCAACCGTCGATCGACGGTCTGCTCGCGCTTGGCCCGAGCGGCTGGGCAGACGTGCGCGCGACCATCACCACGTGGCTGTGCGACCCCGCGCAGCGGGCGGCCGTCGCACCGCACCTTGCGCCGATCGACGCGGTGCAACTGCTGCTGCCGTTCACCGTCGCCGACTACGTCGACTTCTACGCGTCCGAGCAGCACGCCACCAACCTCGGCCGGCTGCTGCGGCCTGGACAGCCGCCGTTGCTGCCGAACTGGAAGCACCTGCCGGTCGGCTATCACGGGCGGGCCGGCACCGTTGTGGTGTCGGGCACCGACATACGACGTCCCACCGGCCAGCGACGCGGCGACGACGGGCCAACCTTCGGCCGTTCCGAACGGCTCGACATCGAGACCGAGGTGGGATTCGTCGTCGGTGTCCCCTCGGCCCTCGGTGAACATGTGCCGGTCGGCGACTTCGACCGCCACGTCTTCGGGGCATGCCTGGTCAACGACTGGTCCGCCCGCGACATCCAGGCGTGGGAGTACCAACCGCTCGGTCCGTTTCTCGGCAAGTCGTTCGCCACGTCGATATCGCCGTGGGTGGTGCCGCTCGCAGCACTGCAGTTGGCCCGAGTCTGGTCACCGGCGGCACAGACTCCGCTCCTGCCGTATCTGCGCGAGTCGACCGCCTGGGGGCTCGACATCGGACTCGAGGTGCGCGTCAATGGGCAGCTCGTGTCGCGTCCGCCGTACCGGTCGATGCACTGGTCGCCGGCGCAGATGCTCGCGCACCTCACCGTGAACGGCGCGTCGGTCCGCACCGGTGATCTCTTCGCCTCGGGGACCGTCAGCGGACCGCGCCGCGAGGAGTGGGGGTCGCTCATCGAGCTGTGGGACAACGAGCGATTCCTGGCCGATGGCGACGAGGTCGTCATCACCGCGTCGGCACCTGGACCGGACGGGATGCGGATCGGATTCGGCGAAGTGCGTGGCCGCGTGGTCAGCTGAACAGGACGCCGGGGTTGAGCAGACCCTGCGGATCGAGTGACTGCTTGATGCTTCGCATCATCGCGATCTCGACCGGTGATCGAGAGAGCTCCAGCCATGCACGCTTGGCGCGACCGACGCCGTGCTCGGCGCTGATGCTGCCGCCGTAGGACGAGACCAGGCGCAACACCGCGTCCTCGACCTGTTCGGCCCGATCCAGCGCGTCGAGGACGTTGACGTGGAGGTTGCCCTCGTTGACATGACCGAAGAGGATCGGCCGCGCGGTCTCGCACGCCGCGGAGATCGTCTTGGGCAGCGCGCGGACGCAGTCGGCCAGAGCGGGCAGCGGGACCGCGACGTCGAGCTTGACCGGCACACCGACGGCGTTGATCGACTCGGTGTGTGACTCGCGGTAGGCCCACAATGCGTGCCGGCCGCGCACGTCGCTTGCAACCGTTGCGTCGCGGACCTCGTCCGCTTCCTCAAGCACTGATAGCAGGTCCTCTGCCGGATCGGTGCGCTGCGCGCACTCGACGAGGACGTAGGCCGGATGCGCGTCGCTGAACGGTTTCGGCAGGCCGGTCTTGTCCCGCACCAACTGCAGGCCGTCGGCGAAGAACAGCTCCGCCGCTTCCAGCGAAGGCAGCGCCGCGCGTAGGCGTTGCACGAGCGACACCGCCGATGCTGTGTCGTCAACCGCCACCAGAGCAACTGCTCGCCCGGGATGCAACGGCACCAACCGCAGCCGCAGCTTCGTGATGACGCCGAGGGTGCCTTCGCTGCCGACGAGCAAGGAAACGACGTCGTAGCCGGTGTTGTCCTTCGGCAACCCCGCCAGCCGCGATACGACTGTGCCGTTGGCAAGCACCGCTTCGACGCCAAGCACTTGCGCGCGTGTGGTGCCGTAGCGCAAGACGCGCTCGCCACCGGCGTTCGTCGCAGCCATCCCACCGACGGTGCACGAGTCGCGAGCGGCAAAGTCGACGCCGAAGTCGAGGTCGTGCTTGCGCACGTGCTGCTGAAGCGCGCTCAGCGTGACCCCGGCCCCTGCGGTCACCTGCGCCGACACGACGTCGACGGGATCAAGCGCGGTCAAACGCGACAACGAGAGGAGCACTGCGTCGTCGACAGGCACTGAGCCGCCGACCAGTCCGGTGTTGCCGCCCTGCACGCAGATTGCCACTCCCGCCTCGGCACAGGCACGGACAATCTCGGCGACCTCGCTGGTGTCGGCCGGCCGAACGACGGCGCGCGCCCGACCCCGGAACCGACCGGTCCAGTCGACGTCGTACGACGCCGTGACCTGCGGGTCCGTGAGCACATGGTCGGCGCCAACTGCCGAAGCGAGTCGTAGTTCGAGCGTCACGACAGAAGCCGCACCCGCACGGTCTCCTCGAGGCCGCCCAGCTCGTCGAGGACCGCAGGCGGGTAGTCGACCCCGACGTCGGTCAGCACGTAGCCGAGCTCACCGCGGGTGCCGAGCAGCTGCCCTTCGATGTTGACCTTGTGCTCGGCCAGGATGCCGTTGATCGTTGCAAGCACCCCCGGCACGTTGTGGTGGATGTGTGCGATGCGGTGCGACCCGTCTTGCTGTGGCAACGCGAGGTGAGGAAGGTTGACGCTCATCGTCGTGGCGCCTTCGGTGACGAAGTCGCGCAGTTTGCCGGCGACGTAGCGGCCGATGTCCTGTTGCGCCTCTTCGGTCGAGCCGCCGATGTGTGGCGTGAGGATCACGTTGGGAAGTCCGCGCAGCTCCGACACGAACTCGTCCCCACGACCTTTGGGCTCGGTCGGGAAGACGTCGACGGCAGCACCCGCGACATGTCCTGACTCGATGTGCTCCCGAAGTGCGTGATGATCCACGACGAAGCCGCGGGACAGGTTGAGAAACAGGCTTCCGGGTCGCATCTTGGCGAACTGCTCGGCGCCGAAAATGCCGGCATTGGTGGCGCGGCCGTCGACATGCAACGTCACGACGTCGACGCTCTCCAACAGCTCGTCGAGCGACCGGCAACGGCGCGCATTACCCAGCGCGAGCTTGTCTGCGGTGTCGAAGAACGAGACCGCCATCCCGAGTGCTTCTGCCACCACCGAGAGCTGCGCGCCGATGTTGCCGTAGCCGACGATGCCTAGCCTGCGGCCACGCACCTCGTGGGCGCCGACCGCAGACTTGTCCCAGACACCGGCGTGCATGTCGGTGTTCTTCTGTGTCAGCCGACGGGTGAGCCCGATGATCTCCGCGATCGCCAGCTCGACGACCGATCTCGTGTTGGAGAAGGGCGCGTTGAACACTGCCACCCCTCGAGCGCCTGCGGCGGTCAGGTCGATCTGGTTGGTACCGATGCAGAAGGCGCCGATGGCGAGAAGGTCAGGTGCCTGCGCCACGGCTGCGGCGGTCACATCCGTCTTCGACCGGATGCCGAGAAGCTGCACACCGTCGAGGGCAGCCACAAGCTCCGACTCGTCCAGGGCCCGCTCCAGCAGCTCTACGTCGCAGCCCCCGGCGCGTAGGACGTCAACGGCGTCCGGGTGCACGGACTCGAGCAGCAACGCACGCACGACACGCCTTCCAACGACTCCGGAGGACCTCCCAGTCTAGGTCGCGCGAAATGCCCGGCCGGGTCAGCGGCTGGGCTGCGGGAGCGTGCAGTGGATCTTCGGATTCACCCCGACGTAGTTGAGCGGACCGGCGGCGATCGTTGCGGCGATCGTGCCTGCCTCCGCGCACGTGTGCGTGTCGCTCTTGAAGTAGTCGCGCTGCCACGCGGCGATCGCGCCGATGGCAAACCAGATGACGAGCAGCGCCGTCGGGATCCTGAGCATGATCGTGAGATACCCGCCCTACCCGGATCGGAACGGGCGGTTGGGGTCAGGCGGCGAATGAGGCGGCGATGCCGAGGAAGCGGTCGTTCTCCTCGTCGGTGCCGATCGAGACACGCACGCCTTCACCGGCGAACGGCCGGACAACCACGCCACCGGCGAGGCAGGCCTCGGCGAAAGCCGATGTGCGGTTGCCGAGCACGAGCCAGACGAAGTTGGCCTCAGACGGCGGCACCTCGTAACCGTGCCCGAGCAACGCGGCCCGCACCCGCTCGCGCTCCGCGACCGTCAGCTTTGCCCGACGGCCGACCTCTTCTTGGTCACCGAGTGCAGCGATCGCCGCGCTCTGCGCCAGGCCCGAGACGCTGAAGGGCACTTGGCACTTGCGGGCTGCGGCAGCAACCTCGGAGCCGGCAAGGCAGTAGCCGACCCGAAGTCCGGCCAGCGCATACGCCTTGGAGAAGGTGCGGGTGACGACGACGTTGGGCCGGTCGCCGAGCAACACGAACGCGTCGGGGACTCGCTGCGGGTCGACGTACTCGCGATATGCCTCGTCGATCACTAGCAACACGTCCGGCGGAACGCCGTCGGCGAGTCGAAGCAGCTCTTCGCGCCCAACTGTGGTGCCGGTCGGATTGTTGGGATTGCAGAGAAACATGAGCCTCGTCCGGGCGGTCACCGCTGCAATCATCGCGTCGACGTCGTGCACCGAAGACGAGGTCAGCGGCACTTTTACGGCGGCGCCGCCGGCAACCGCCGTGATGATCGGGTAGGCCTCGAACGCGCGCCAGCCGAAGACGACCTCGTCCCCGTCGTCGACGACGCTGGCTGCGAGTTGGCTGCACACCTCGACGCTGCCGGCACCGACGGCCACTCGTGCAGGGTCGACATCATGGTGGGCGGCGATCGACTCGATCAGCGCCGTGCTGCTCATGTCGGGATAGCGGCTGACCCCTGTCAGGTGCTCTGCCAAGACGGACGCAACGCTCGGCAGCAGGCCATAGGGCGACTCGTTTGACGCCAGGATGGCCGCACCTGGCACCTTGCGTCCGGGCACGTACGCCGGAACCGTGCCGAGCACCTTGCGAAGCTTTGGCATGGTTACAGATTGCCGCGTCTGGCCTGCTCGCGCTCGATCGCCTCGAACAAAGCCTTGAAGTTGCCCTTGCCGAAGCCCATCGATCCGTGCCGTTCGATCAGCTCGAAGAAGACCGTCGGCCTGTCCTCGACCGGCTTGGTGAAGATCTGCAGGAGGTAGCCGTCCTCGTCGCGGTCGGCCAGGATCTTCAGCCGGCGCAGCTCGTCGAGCGGGACGCGCGTCTCGCCGACCCAGGAGCCGAGGTCGTCGTAGTAAGTGTCGGGCGTGTCCAGGAACTCGACGCCGGCCTTCTTCATTTCCCGAACGGTGCGCACGATGTCGTTGGTGGCGAGCGCGATGTGCTGCACACCGGGGCCGCCGTAGAACTCGAGGTATTCGTCGATCTGGCTCTTCTTCTTGCCGATCGCGGGTTCGTTCAGCGGGAACTTCACCTTGCGGCTGCCGTCGGCAACCACCTTGCTCATGAGTGCCGAGTATTCGGTCGCGATGTCGTCGCCGACGAATTCCTTCATGTTCGTGAAGCCCATGACACGGTGGTAGAACTCCACCCACTCGTCCATGTGCCCGAGCTCGACGTTGCCGACGACATGGTCGATCGCCTGGAAGAAGCGCTTGGCCGGCGGAGCGACGATGGGCTCGCGAGGCGAGTAGCCGGGCATGAAGACGCCGCTGTAGTCGGTGCGTTGCACGAGCGAGTGCGTCGTCTCGCCGTAGGTCTTGATGCGCGCGATGACGACCTTGCCCTGCTCGTCTTCGTGCGACGTCGGCTCCATGACGCCGCTCGCACCGCGAGCGATCGCATGGTCGTATGCCTCGGCGGCGTCGGGCACGCGCAGTGCGACGTCGACGACACCGTCGCCGTGGTCGCGGACGTGCCTGCCGAAGTCGGTGCCCGAGTGCACCTCGGCCGTCAGGACGAACCGGGCGCCGCCGGACTCCAGGACATACGACGAGGTGTCGCGCGTCCCCGTCTCCGGACCCCGATAAGCGGTGCAGCGCATCCCGAAGGCGGTCGAGTAGAAGTGTGCCGCCTGTTTGGCGTTGCCGACCGCGAAGTGGACATAGTCGACTGCCTCGACCGGGAACTCGTCATGCGCCATGACCGGAGCGTGCCCGGAGAAAGCACGTCGTACAAGCATCCAGCCGTATATTGAGCAATATGCATAGTCCTGACGGCTTGGACCGGCGCATCCTGCGGCAGTTTGTCGAGGATCCACGCATCGGAGTCCTGGGCGCGTCTCGCGCGCTCGGGGTCGCGCGAGGCACCGTGCAGGCGCGGCTGGACCGGTTGGAGGAGGACGGCGTGCTCACCTCGTGGGCGCCGGCGATCGACCCGGCAGCGCTGGGCTTCTCGGTGATGGCATTCGCGACCCTGGAGATCAGCCAGCGTCGGGGGCATCGACCCGTCGCGGATCACCTGCGCGCGATTCCCGAGGTGCTCGAGGCCGACACCATCACCGGAGCGTCTGACGTGATGGTGCGGGTCGTGGCGCGGTCGAACGCTGACCTGCAACGCGTCATCGACCGCATCGTCGCTGCACCCGACGTCGTGCGGGCCGCGACCGTCATCGTGCTCGCCACCGAGATCGCGCCGCGGGTGCTGCCGCTCCTCGCCGAGTCAGGCTGATCGGGCCGTCCTGCTCAGGGCAGTGGCCGGGGTTCGTCCGCGCCAGGTTCGCCCAGGCGCAGCCACACCCGGGTGGCGTTTCCCGTCCGGCGAGGGCGGTCGAGCGTCGCTCCCGACTCATCGAGCCACAGGGTCGCGACCTTGTGCGTCAACTCCTGGTCGGCCGTCTCGAAGAGCAACCCGACGTGCACCTTCATCGGAGCCGACGCAATCACTCCCGGGAACATCCAACCGCGTTCACCGACAACCGCACCAGCAGCGACGTGTTCGGTTCTCGAGTGGCTCCACGCATCGACGTCCAGCGCCAGCCCCCCCGAGTCGGTCCGATAAGGCAGCACCGACTCCGGCGCGTCGGCGTAAAGGCACATCTGCACGTCATTTCTTGCATCCGGCCAGAACAGCCGCACAGTGCGCGTCAACCCGCCGACGCGCACCCGCATACGCACATCCCACAGGCCCGGCGTGATCGGCCGACCGGCCAACACGTGCCGAGGATCGATCTCGATCGTTCCCCTGACGACGACACCCTGGCCGTCGTTCCGCAATCGGAAGGACGGCCGCACGAACCACGTTGCCGAATCGCCGCGACCCACGACGACCGCATCGGCGACGTCCCGCGCGTCCGGGTCGTGCATCAACGGTTCACCGAGCAGCAGCAGCGACGCATCGACGTCAACCCGCAAAAGACCGCGGCGCCAGGCGATCGACCGCACCCTGGCATCGACGGTCAGCGTCGCCAGGTCTTCCGCATGTCTGATCAGCCCTGGAAGGTTGTGGTCGCGCACCAGCTTCGCCTGCGGTGCGACGAAAACCGGCAGCAGTTCATCGAGCTCGGGCGGCATGCGTTCATCAACGAGCCGGCGGATCCGCTGGAACAGCGCCCGCCGGTAGTCCGTGTCGTAGTCGAGCATCGGTCGATCGCGCAACCGCCCGAGGACTTCCACGCGATAGAACCGCTCGTAGAACCGCAACCGCTCGACACGATCGGGGACGTGTCGATCGATGACATCGAGCACGCCTTCCAGATCGCGGAAGTAGCCGTCGGGATCAGCCGGCACGTCGCCGAGGTTGCGGCCGAATCCTCGGCGGCGCTGGAACAGGTAACACACCTCGTCCGCGACGATCGCGACCGACTGCGCGTGCGCATAGGCATGAACGAAGAAGAGCTGATCCTCGACATGGCGTGGCTCATCGGCGAAGCGCAGTCCGTGCTCGAGCACGAATGCGCGGCGGATCAGCTTGTGCGGGACCAGCGACTCCACGAGCGGGAAGTCGCGCCAGGTCAGTCCCTCCCGGTCGGCTCGATAAAGGTCATGGTTCACGCCACGAAAATCGCTGGCCGGTTTCGGCAAGACGATGTCGGCCGCGCTCGAAACGGCTGCTCTGAGAACGCGCTCCAGTGCACCCCGCGTCAGCGCGTCGTCGCTGTCGACGAACTGGATGTAGTCGCCGCGGGCCTTCTCGATGCCGACGTTGCGTGGTCTTCCGGGCCAGCCGGAATGCGACTCGTGGAAGACACGCACCTGCGCGGGGTGTTGCGCCGCCCAGTTGTCGATATCTGCGCTCGTGCCGTCGTCGGAGCCGTCATCGACGAGGAGGATCTCGTAGCGGTGGGCGGGCAACGTCTGCGACAGCAACGAGCGCATGCATCCGTCGAGGTTCACGCCGGCGTTGTAAACCGGCACGACGACACTGACGTCGAGGGCCACCGCGGCACACCATACTGATCATGTGCGGTCGGCAGAGGTGCTTGTCGACCTGGCGCGTCCCGGCAGTCTCGCCGGCCTCCACGAGCACCTGCTGCGGCTCACTGTTGACGTCGAGGCCGCGCCCACGTCGGTCCTTCGAGGTATCGGCGCTCGACTTCGCACGATCGATCTCGACGCCGAGCAGCTCCCCATCCGGGCTCTGGTCGTGTTGCGGCTGCTCGCTGCCGGCTCCTGCGAAGCGGCATGGGCTCTGCTGCTCGACAACGCAACCGGAGTTGTCGAGCAGTCGTTCGGGCAGAGCACCTCGTCGGGGGCGCGTCGCACCGCACGACGGTTGCCGCTGACGACCCGGATCGAGCCGCCACGGGTGTTCGCCTGGCTGCCGGGTTTGCGCGACCCTCGTCACGACGCGCCCGAGGCGGCGTACGACATCACCGATCGCGTCACGCTTCGCACGCGACTGGAAGAGGTGTGGTGGGACCGCCGGGGTCTGGTGCTGGCGGGGACAGCGTTTCTCCGCTACATCGCGGCCGGCCCGGATGACATGGTCGAGATCGTCTGCACACACGGGGACGGGCAGCAGCACGTCGTCGCGGGCGAGCGCCGACGGCGACCCGATCACGTCCGCGGCGTCGGTGGCGACTTGACCAGACTGGCGTGGGCCGGGTGGACGGCGAAACTGGCGCGCGCCGACTTTCCTGCGGCCGGCGATTGGCAGCTCGCCCTGCGCCTCTGCGAGAGCGGGATCACCCGAAGCGCTGAGCTCGGCGGCTCGCTCGGCGATGCGGTGGCGCTGGTCGCGGCCGCCCGAGCGGGCGCCCGGGCGCGCCTTTGCGGCGGGCGGCTGGAGGCGCAGATCCCCCGACGGGTGTTACACGTCATTGCAAGATCTGCGCGAGAGCGTTAGATTTCGGTCGTGTACTCGCAGGCGCTCGACGAGCGGGACGATCATGGCGACGCCTCGGCGCCGGAGCAGCTCGAGGCGCGCTTCGAGGCTCGCGTTGCGGCCGAGGAAAAGGTCGAGCCCAACGACTGGATGCCTGAGGCCTACCGCCGCACGCTGATCCGGCAGATCTCCCAGCACGCCCACAGCGAGATCATCGGCATGCAGCCCGAGGGCAACTGGATCACGCGCGCGCCATCGCTACGCCGCAAGGCGATCCTGCTGGCCAAGGTGCAGGACGAGGCCGGTCATGGTCTCTACCTGTACGCCGCCGCCGAGACGCTCGGCATCTCCCGCGACGAGCTCGTCGACCAACTGCTCGACGGCCGGGCGAAGTATTCGTCGATCTTCAACTACCCGACGTTGACCTGGGCCGACATCGGCGCGATCGGCTGGCTGGTCGACGGCGCGGCGATCATGAACCAGATCCCGTTGTGCCGTTGCTCATATGGTCCCTATGCGCGAGCGATGGTCCGCATCTGCAAGGAAGAGTCGTTCCACCAGCGCCAGGGCTTCGAGATCATGACGACCCTGTCGCGCGGCACGGCCGGGCAGCGCGCGATGGCCCAGGACGCGCTGAACCGCTGGTGGTGGCCGTCGCTGATGATGTTCGGCCCGCATGACAGCGAGTCGGTGCACAGCGACACGTCGATGCGCTGGAAGATCAAGCGGTTCTCCAACGACGAGCTGCGACAGAAGTTCGTCGACGTCACGGTGCCGCAAGCCGATTTCCTCGGACTGTCTGTGCCTGATCCCGACTTGAGGTTCGACGGCAGCACGAGTCACTACGTGTTCGGTGAGCCCGACTGGGACGAGTTCCGAGCGGTGCTCCGCGGCGAAGGGCCATGCAACACGCAGCGCATCGCGCATCGACGCAAGTCCCACGACGAGGGCGAGTGGGTGCGAGCGGCCGCTGCCGCTCACGCGGCGAAGACGAAGGCGCGTCATGCCGCAGCCTGACGGAGATCGGCGCGACGGCTGGCCGCTCTGGGAGGTCTTCCTGCGCAGCCGCAACGGCCTGCATCACCAACACGTCGGCAGCGTGCACGCGGTTGATGTCGAGATGGCGATCGAGAACGCGCGAGACGTCTACACCCGCCGCGGCGAGGCCATCTCGATCTGGGTGGTCCCATCCGCATCGATCGTCGCCAGCGACCCGGCCGACAAGGACGAGCTCTTCGAGCCCGCGCTGTCGAAGATCTACCGGCATCCGACCTTCTACGAGGTGCCCGACGGTGTCAGCAACATCTGAAGCCGTTCTGCTCACCGTCGCAGACAGTTGCCTGCTTCTGTCACATCGCTTGTCGGAGTGGATGAGCAACGCACCGACGATGGAAGAGGACATCGCACTCGGCAACATCGCTTTGGACCTGTTGGGCCAGGCACGAGGTCTTCTGCACGTGCTCGGCGACGAAGACGAGTTGGCCTACTTTCGTGATCCGCAAGAGTTTCGCAACGCGCTGATCTGCGAGCTGCCGAACGGCGACTTCGCGTTCACGACGCTGCGGCTGTTCCTCGTGTCGGCCTGGCTGGAGTCGGTGTGGCCGGCACTCGTGACATCGAGCGTCGCGTCGGATGTGCGCGGCGTGGCCGAGAAAGCCGTCAAGGAGAACGCTTACCACCTTCGCCATGCGTCGTCATGGGTCATCCGTCTCGGCGACGGCACGGAGGAGTCGCACCGGCGCATGGCTGATGCCCTGGACGCGCTATGGCCCTATCGCGGCGAGATCGCGGCACACGACTGGTACGACCGCGTCGAGCCGGTCCTGGCCACCGCCACGCTGACGGTCCCCGACCGCCAAGCGTGGACACAGCGGTCGAGCGGTGACGGCTGGCACACCGAGCACCTCGGATGCCTGCTGGCAGAGATGCAGTCCCTCGCGCGAGCCCACCCTGGGGCGAAGTGGTGACGGTCAGCTCACCAGCGCGGGCCTGGGCTCTGCTGGAGCAGGTGCCGGACCCGGAGATTCCCGTGCTCTCGGTCGTCGACCTCGGCATCGTTCGCGACGCAGTCGAATCGGCCGACGGCCGCGGCGTCGTCGTCACACTGACACCGACCTACTCCGGGTGTCCGGCCACCGAGGTGATCGCTCACGACGTGCGCGCGATGTTGGAGTCGTCGTACGACGACGTCGAGGTCCGTACGCAGCTGTCGCCGGCGTGGACGACCGACTGGATGCGGCCGGAGGCGCGGGAGAAGCTGCAGGGCTACGGCATAGCGCCACCGGAGGGCCGTCGTTCGCTTCCGATCGTCGACGTGGGCACCCCGGCGAGCTGTCCCCGATGCGGTGCGGGCGAAGTCGAGGAGATCGCGGCGTTCGGGTCGACTCCGTGCAAGGCACTGTGGCGTTGCACGATCTGCCGGGAGCCGTTCGACTACTTCAAGCGGCACTGATGCCGGTCTTCCACCAGCTGCGCGTCCGCGACGTGCGCCGCGAGACCGCTGACACCGTCTCGATCGCGCTGGAGGTGCCGCCGGAGCTGACCGCGGACTATGCCTTCGAGGCGGGGCAGCACCTGACCTTTCGCGTCGCGGGGCTGGACGGCGAGGAGCTGCGGCGGTCCTACTCGATCTGCTCCGGACTGGATGACGGTGAGCTGCGGGTTGCCGTGAAGAACCTCCCGGGTGGGGTCTTCGGTGTCTACGCCAATGAGCGGCTCGAGGCCGGCGAGCTGCTCGACGTCATGACGCCGGTAGGCCGGTTCACGACGACGCTCGATCCGACGCAGACCAAGTCCTACCTCGGACTTGCGGCCGGCAGTGGCATCACGCCGGTCATGTCGCTGATTCGCACGACGCTTGCGCGCGAACCGCATTCGCGATTCACGCTCGTCTATGGCAATCGCGGTCCGAGCACGGTGATCTTCCGCGAGCAGCTCGAGGACCTCAAGGATCGCTACCTCGATCGGCTGCAAGTCGTGCACGTCTTCAGTCGCGAGCAGCAGCAGGCACCCTTGCTGAACGGCCGGCTCGACGCAGCCAAGATTCGCGCGCTCGCTCGGACGTTGCTCGATGTGCCGTCGTACGACGAGATCTTCATCTGCGGGCCGGAAGAGATGACCCTCGCAGCGCGGGACACACTCGTCGCTCTCGGCGCTGCGCCTGCGCACGTGCACCTCGAGTTGTTCGGATCCCATGCACCGTCGGCACCCCGACCCCATCGCGACACGGGCGACCGGCGGCACATCACCCTCATCCAAGGTGGCATCAAGACCGAGATCGACGCGCATCCGGATGACACTGTCTTGGAAGCCGGACAAGCGGCCGGCTTGGACTTGCCGTTCTCGTGTCGCGGGGGCGTCTGCTCGACCTGCCGGGCAAGACTGCTCGAGGGTTCGGTGGAGATGGACGTCAACTATGCGCTCGAGCCGTGGGAGACCGACGCCGGGTTCGTCCTCACTTGCCAGTCACATCCGACGACCGATCGCGTCGTCGTCGACTACGACGCCGTTTGAGCTAGTTCCACTCCTTGGCGTCCTGGAAGGTCGTCAACCCCGTCGCTGCTGCATAACCGAGGTGCGGCACGCCGAAGAGGTCCTCCATGCTGCGCAGGTAGGAGTAGTGGTTGAACTGGTTCGTCGCGTCGACTGAGCCGGGGGTGATACGCGGTGACACCAGGATTGCGCCGGTCTGACCGCCGCCGTCCGCAATCGGTCCGGGAATCGGGTAGCCGTTGTCCGCGGTGGTGGGGAGGTTCGGCGCCTTCTTCTCGCCGCAGCAGAAGAGGTCGCTCGTCCCCTCGTCGAACGTGACGATGATGAGCCCATCCTGCTGATAGGCCGGTGACGCCATGATCGCCGGGATGAAGGCCTTGAGGAACTGGTCTGCGCCGGCGAGCGCATTGTTGCCGTTGCTGGCGCAGGCGTCGTGGCCGTCGTGGCACTGGTCGGGGGTGAGGAACGAGTACGCCGGAGTCGTGTCGACGCTTTGCAGGTCCTGGATCAGCTGACCTTGGGGCTGGCCGTTGGTGTCGAGGTAGCCGAGCGGCACGACGTGGGCCTGGCAGTAGGCGTCTTGGTCGAACGTCGAGTGGTAATAGGCCCAAGGGTTGTGTTTGTTCTTGTAGTCGGGGTCCGTCTCGGTCCGTGTCGGGGTGCCGGTGACGAACGGGTTGGAGCAGTCGGGACGCGTGCCTGGCTGGGCGTCCATGTTCTCCATGTAGCCCTTCCAGGAGATGCCGGCGGCTTCGAACTCGTCCGCGATGTTGTGGACACCAGCCGGGTAGGTGCAGCCGATCGGGCTCGCGCCACTGTCATCGATCGCCTGGCCGTCGGCGTCGAAGTGCCACTCTCCGGCGTCGCCCCCCAGCGTCGTCGGTGTGTCGCAGTCCCCCTGGGTGGACGGGTTCGGACCCTGCCCACTGGTCATCGCGATGTAGTTGTCGAGGCTCGAGTGGCCGGTGCCGTAGTACTGGACGAGGAGCTTCCCGAGCGATGGCAGCGTCTTCGTCAGGTAAGGCGCGCTGGACTGTCCACCGACGAAGGTCTGCGCGAACTCGCTGTTCTCCAGCACGATCGTCCACACGTGGCCGATCGGCGGAGTCGCTGCTGCTGCGGGCGGAGCCGACCCGAGCGGCACGGTCAGGGCGGTGGCCACCAGACCGACGACAGGAAGAAGACGGCGGAGAGGGAGTCTCGTCAACACGTTCGCTCAACGGCGATCCGACCAGATCCTCGCGGACCGCCGACGCGCAGGGCGGCCGCCCGCGCGAGGATGCGCGCGTGAACTATCGCAACCGCGTGGCGGTCGTTACCGGAGCGTCGTCGGGGCTCGGTCGCCGGCTGGCGCTGGATCTTGCCGCCTCGGGCGCGACCGTGATCGGCATCGCCCGACGGGAGGACCGCCTCAGGGAGAGCGGGCTCGACTACCGCGTCTGCGACGTCGCGGAGGTGTCGTCGTACGTCGCCGTCCTTGAAGCCATCGAGCGACAGCACGGCAGGATCGACATCCTCCTCAACGTCGCCGGCATCGGCGGCATCATCCGTCACGAGGTCCCGTCGTTCGAAACGACACGACAGGTGATGGAGGTCAACTTCTTCGCGCCGTACGCATCGATGCTCGCGGTGCTGCCGGGCATGCGCGCGCGCCGGCACGGCGTCATCGCCAATATGTCCTCCGATGACGCCCGCTCCCCCGGCCCCGGCGCGGGCGACTACTGCGCATCGAAGGCAGCACTGTCAGCAGCAACCGAATCGCTCGCGTACGACGCCAGAGCCGAGGGCGTGCGGCTGCACGTCATCTATCCGGCGTGGGTGCCGACGGAGATGGGGCTGCGCGCAGTGCAGTCGGGAGGGCTCGCGATGCCGCCACGTGCAGCGCGGCGCACCGAGGAACAGGTGTCGGCCTTGGTGCTCCGTCGGCTCGGCGGGCCACGGGTCGAGATCAACTGCGCCACGTTGCCGCTCGTCGCGCCGATCTTCCGCACAGTGGCGCCGGTCACATACCACCGGCTGCGCGCCTCTCACTAGGTGAGCAGGGGCTTGCCCAGGCTCCGGCTCCGGCCGCGGAACTCCGCCACCACCGTGCCGTCCTCGCGGCGAACGGTGACGTCGTAGAGACCCGAGCGACCGCGCCGCGATCGCTCGGTTGCGGTCGCGGTCAATGCCTCGCCGGCGTGCACCGGCTCCAGGAACGTCACGTCCGCGCCGGCGGCGACCGTGCGCTCGTCGTAGGTGTTGCAAGCGAAGGCGAATGCAGTGTCAGCGAGCGTGAACACGTAACCGCCGTGACCGATGCCGTGCCCGTTGACCATGTCCGAGCGGACCACCATCGTTGCGGTTGCGGTGCCGGGAGCGACATCGCTGATGGCGATGCCCAGGGCCTGGCTCGCAGTGTCATCGGCGTACATGCGGTCAACGCACGAGCGGGCGACCGTCAGCGGATCCACGGGCCTCAGCCTGGCACGCGATCCTGCTAGGCTCGACGACACGCGCCGCTAGCTCAGTTGGTTAGAGCAGCTGACTCTTAATCAGCG
>Ga0157369_10001584_pt1 | contig 27864 bp, 40 predicted proteins | sample C25metaG_FD_113461 | JGI IMG/M metagenome (GOLD analysis project Ga0157369, IMG submission 113461) | Corn rhizosphere microbial communities from Kellogg Biological Station, Michigan, USA - C2-5 metaG | ecosystem: Host-associated > Plants > Roots > Rhizosphere > Soil | place: USA: Michigan... | reverse complement strand
AGAAGAAGGCATACGAAGATTGTTACGGCATTGGCTTCTTCGAAATCTCCAACGTCTTTGATCCTGCTGATCCAACCGCAGATTCTTGGCTCGATCAAGAAAAGGCAGCACGTATTGCTGGCCTAGCGAAGGATCGCGGATTAAATCCTGGTGAAGTTCTTGCTTACATTGGAATGAAGAACGAGGGTCTTCTAGAGAAGGCCGCATCAACTGGTAAGCCACTCACAGAAGATGTGATGTCTAAGCTTACTGAGTTGCAGAAAGGTGCGCCATATCCTTCAGACTCTTACAAGAATGCACCTGATCATACACCGAAAGGACAAAAGAAGTGGCCCGCAGAAGTGAACGCGATCTACAACGCATGCATGCGTGAGGGTCGTGGTAGTGGCGATACGAAGGAAGAGAAAGAATCTTCGTGTGCAGCAATTGCTTGGTCGCAGTATGAGAAAGGTAAGAAGGATAGTGCGGTCAAATGGTCTATTCCTGCCGAGCAATTTGTTCAGCCGCTCGATGCAGCTAAGCCTGATGGTGACCGTAATTATGAACCGCAAAGTGATATGACGACAGCGCCTCAGCATGTAGACACACTACGTTCTGAAACACGATGTCCGATTTGTCACGCTGCGGATATGGAAACAGACCCGGATGGAATTATGCGTTGTCCAACATGCGGCCACGTACAAGAACCTGATCCGGTAGACAATCCTGATCTAGGTATTGCACGAGATGTTGATCTTCGACAGGATTCCACTGACGTTCGCAATCCAGACGGCGAGCCGGAAGTCCCAGCAACCAACCCGCTTGACTCTGTTGAGTTTTCTCCGATGGACGCAACTCCATCGCCGGTTGCTGCTAGAAAAGATAGTACAACCAACGAGGGAATTAGTGAGATGTTCACAACATTAATGCGAACTTCAAACAGAGATGAGGCTGTAGCAGCCTTGACGGGAGAGGTAAAGACCGCTCGCGTCGAGCGTAAGCTAGGTGCAAACGGTATTCACCGTGGTATCTACGATGCTGCGCGTGAGGCTGGCCTTTCGGTCAAGGTTGCTTACCCTGCTGTAGAAGACGAAGAGAACTTCGTCAACATTCCTGGCGAGAACGGAGTCTTTAATCTCTTCTTCGCACAGGAATCCGCGTCAAAGCTTAAGGTTCCGGTAGCCGAGGTTCCGATTGTTCTTGAAGCTTCGTCAGTTGACGAGCTAGATAAGTTCATCGAAATTCTTGAGACTACTGAGAAGCCTGCAAAGCGCCGACATGCTTCTGAAGACACCATTCTTCCAGCGGATGCTAAGCCATCCGACGAACCGAAGGATGCCACTGTTCTTAAGGATGAACATGAAGTGCGCGAAACAAAGACTGTAACAGTAACCGAAGACACAGTTGAGATGGACGGCAAGTCCTTCAAGCTAGTCGAGATTACTGATGATGAACCAAAGGCCGAGGCTGAAGAGCCTGAGTCTGAGGACAAGCCTGAAGACGAGAGTGAAGATTCTAAGTCAGACGAACCTGCTAAGGAATTGGCAGATGAAGTTGCTGATGAAGATGAAAAGGAATCTAAGCTTCTCGCAGCATTCAAGATTGCTGATCTAGCTGTTGAATTGGGACTCGTTCAGAACGAGGGCAAGATGGCGTTCATTGCTGAACTCGAAGAGGAAAGCCTTGATCAACTTGCAGCCCGCGAAACAACTATGCAAGCAGTTAAGGCGGCAGGACTTTCCAAGTCCGCTCGCCGCGTTCCTGGCATCAAGCGTGTACCGCGCCTAAGCCACGCCGTAACCGCTTCAGCGAACGGCAGCACACCAAACGATACTCCTGATGAGGCATTGTTCCTCTAAAGGAATAGGAGAATACCAGACTCACACTATAAACCTGTACTTACCTCGGTGAGTAATAGGTGAGAGGGAGACTGAATTTACCATGATTAGAGCAAATAAGCCATCGCGAATGTTCCAGAAGCGCACGATCCGACCGCTTTACGGTTGGCACAGCGCGGTACCGTACGCTTGCTTCCTAGACACAACGGCAGTAGCAACAACGGTTCTTTACCCTGGACAAGTCGCGGTTAAGACCACGGGCGAGCAGATGGACTACGCACGCGCAGACGGTGCGATTTCGTTCGGTCTATTCAATAACTTCATCAATGGTGACATGGATGAGTTGTCGGGTGGTACCGAGATTTCAGTATGGGTCGGCGGTCGTGACGCAGTGTTTGAAATTCTTGCAGGCCCATCTTCAACAGAGACTCCGCTTGATTCTACGGTTACGTGGACAAGCCTTAACGCTACTCGCGGTGGAGTCGCTCTTTACCCGAACTCGGCTGGTCGTCTAACGAACACAGCAGGATCGGAGAAGCGAGTTGCACGTCTCATCGAAGCCGTTTCCAACACCAAGATTGTCGTCCAGCTTGACCTTGCGACGGCGTAATGATGGGAGACTAACGAAATGTCCTTTGATCCTAACAGAAAGGCCGTTAAGAGTGACGACTACGTAAGCAAGCTTGCTGGCGTACCGAAGCTTTCAGACGAGCAAAAGACAGCGAAGTTGCAGCAGATTTGGTCTGCGGACACCGATGCTGACAAGCGTGGCGCATTCCGCCGCATTGGTCAGGGTATGGTTGGCCCGATTCAGATCAAGCTTAAGTACGAAGGTATCGGCCGCAACATCCTAGTGGAAGACCCGCTTGAGCGTGGATTCCCAATGCCATACGAGGTTCTTGACGACCTTGGTCAGGCGTACGTCCTTAACCAGACTGACGCTGAAGTCAAGACTACACCGTTCGAAGGTAAGTGGGTACCACCGACGCTCTTCCGCATTGCTTCCTTTCCGTACATCCGTAAGGAAGACCTTTACTTCCTTCGCGCTAACATCGTTGAGCATGCTCAAGAGATGACCCGCGAAGCAATTATGAAGCAGGAAGACGGTCGTCTTCTAACCCTTCTCGCATCAGCTATCACCGACTACGGTGCTGATGTTAACCACGTAATCACTCCTGATCACGTTGTTGAGATTGGTGCAGGCAACCCGCTTGATCTAACGGACTTCTATGATGCAGTTAGCCGCGTTCAGCTTCACGAACTTTCGGTTAGCCGTGTCCTCTTGAACCCGGTCGATCTTCGTGACCTTTACACCTGGGATGTTAACATCACGGGTTGGGACTTCAAGGATCGTGTTGTTCGCGGTGAAACCATCACGCAGTTCGGTGAATTCACCTTCCAGACATCGATCATGGTTCCACAGGGAACGATCTTCCTAGTACCTGATCCGAACTTCTTGGGTGTCATGCCTATCATGTACTCCCTCGACGTTGAAGAGAACAACCAGATCGAGCAGTTCCGACGCGGTTGGGTCTTCGATGAGTTGATCGGAATGCTCGTCCTTAACCCACGAGGACTTGCAGCAATCAAGAAGGTCTAAAGCTTCTTGACATAGAGTATGCGAAGGGGCATCCGAAAGGGTGCCTCTTTTCGTTTCTCTGCGCATAGTTAATAGATGATATGAGTAGACTTCCTAGTGTCGGCAGTGACACAAACAATTGGGGCACAATCCTCAACGACTTTCTTAATCAGGGTCATAACTCTGACGGAACGATCATTGCTAGCGCAATTGATGGAAGTTCTGGTGTTTACAACGTTAAGCGTTATGGTGCAATTGGTAACGGTGTTTCAAACGACACAACTGCTATTCAATCTGCAATCATTGCATGTGCGGCAGCCGGTGGTGGAACAGTTTATCTTCCTCCCGGTGATTACAAACTTGGCGCACAACTAAATCTGGCAGCAAAAGTAGTTCTTGCTGGTGCAGGACGTTCTACACGTTTGCTTCAAGCTTTCTGGCCGGGAACATTCCAAGGAACCATTCAGGCACTTGGAACCTATACTGATACGAATATCACCACATTGACCGCGAATGCTTCCGCTGGTGATGTTCAGCTAACTGTATCATCCTCGACTGGAATAAACGTAGGAGATTATCTTCTTCTTGGTTCAGATCGAGCATTCTCGGACGCAACGCTCACACACGACAATGTTCGTTATCGTGGTGAGATTGTTCGTGTGTCATCTGTACCTGATTCGACACACTTAAACATCTATGGATTTGTTCAAGACAACTATGCAACAACTGATGCTGCTAGTGTCAAAGGAATTACATATCTTGACGGTGTTGGTATGCGCGACTTGGCAATCGAAAATACCGATCAAGGAAATCACAATTCTGATTTAGTGTATCTTCTTGCGTGCAGAAACTTCACATTCTCTAATGTTTATCTTGCATTTAGTGACAACGTTGGTATCCATCTTGATCATTGTCGTGATGGAGTAATTGTCAATACTCGTATGCGAGACTTCACCGATGACTCAGCCAATGGTCGTTTCGGTTACGGTGTTCTCTTTAATAGAGCTACCGAAAATGTCGTAGTATCTACCTGTACCTTCGATAGACTACGACACTCAGTAACTACTAATGGTGCAGATACTAAGCGTGGAGTACCACGGAACATTGTCATTACTGGTTGCACAGCACAGCATATGACGAATGCTGCATTTGACACACACAATCAAGGTGCAGCAATTATCTTCAATGGTTGTCACGCGAATAACTGCGATCTTGCTGGTTATCAGATCAGAAGTCAGGACACAAAGGTGATTGCTTGTTCTGCATCTTATGTGAATACTGGAATCATTCTTGGAGAGATGGCTCATGGGGCTGAAGTAAGAGACAACACTATTCGACACGTCGTTCGAAAGAACAGCGCGGGTGGTTATGGTGTTCAAGTTAGCTCTAGCACCAATGGTATTCAGCGTGCTGTTATCGAGGGAAACACAATTGATTCTGTAGCTCGAAACTTCATCTACATTCAGGATCAAGCTAAGGATATTCTTATCAGACGTAATAGATGTGTTAACCCTGGCAATGATGGAACATCACAATCCGGTATTAAGGTGGACTCTGCGGCAACCGTTTCGGGTCTTCAGATCGTGGACAATGATCTGTCCGCATTTAGTACCCCTTCGACTGAAGCACTTTCTTCGGGAACTTTGAATCACGCTATAGACCTTAACAGCACAACAACGAATTCCATCGTGACACACAATCGAGCAATCAACTTTGCTGGTAACTTAGTTAACGCTTCAAATGGTTCAGGGAATATTGTTCACTCGAACAATCCTTATGGCGAACGCGCTCGCGTTAGTGTTATTGCACAGGGTATGAAGGGTCAAACCTTTGAACGAGTAATGGCAACATCGTCAAACGCTTTGGTTTCTGGAACCGTCATGTACACATTGCTTCCAGTTACTGCTGGTGATGTCATTAGCAATATCTATGTTAACTTGACTAACTCACCAACAAGTGTAACCTTGGGCAAGGTGGGCGTTTATAGCACAGGTGGCTCTCAGCTTGCAGTTTCGGCTGATGATAGTGCAAACTGGACTGCCGCAGGAATCCGAAAGATCGCTTTAACAACCCCATATGTTGTTGGAACTGATGGAGCAGTTTACTTGGCTGTTCTGTATGTAGCATCAACTGGAACGGCACCTACACTTCCTACTGCTAGTTCGACAACTAATGTTCCACAAAAGGTAAATAGCACAGTTCTCCCATGGGCAGCATTGAGTGGTCAGACAGACATGCCTGTAAGTGGAACACCAGGAGCATCCGGCGCTAGAGCTATGTGGCTAGGCTGGGACTAAGATGGCGTTCGGCACAGGCACTTATGGTGCTGGCCTTTTCAGTGGTCTGAGTAGCGGTATTGATCCAACCAAATTAACTGGCGCTAGCTTAACCGATTACAATCGTTACGGTGTTATCGGTCAATCTTTCATCGATTTGAATGACGCATTGAACGGGCCGGGAATTATTCAATCTCCTGCCGAAAGAATCATGACTGGTTGTCTAACTCCACAACACGGAGCAGAACAAGCCGCTTTATTAACCGGGGTTCCAAGCAATATCTCCATCTTTGACGATGGAGAACATAGGCCGTAAGGCTACATTTCTCCTGGGCACGACGGAGAATAGGTGACATGTCGAAGATTTTCAACGAGGTAAATTATGGCATCAGCACGATCTAAGGTTGGTATCGGAGACGCGGGTACAATTGATACCCGAGTTGATAGACCCGAAGAGGGTCTACCGGGTGTTGCCACCGTCGATAACCCGACCGCAAACCCGCCAACCCGTGCATCGTTTGATGCAGGTATCGCTTCTACCTATAAGCGACCTACGCCGCAGGCAGTAATTGATACTACTCAGACGAGCGGGCTAGCACCAGATCAAGATATCAAGCGCGGTACACCCGGCGCTTGGTAATTATTACATCCTGACCACCAGGGTATCGAAAAGGGGCGCATATGCGCCCCTTTTCTTGTTACTGTCTATCGTCTCCGTAGGGATACGGATATAGCTCGACAGCAATTGTTACCAGATCGCGGACTTGAGCTAGACGACGAAGATTCGTCTCTAGTTCGTCCTGCTGATCTTCGGATACATCGAGGAAGTTCAACTCACCGAATAGCAGACGCAGGTTCTCTTCAACCTCGGCAAGCCGGGTTCCAACCACATCAGCCTGTTCGTCTAGTCGTTCGGCATGAGTGATTTCTAGCAAGGAAACCTCCTGTTGTTGGTTCTTCTTAGTCTATCTCAGAGGCTACCTTTCTGTCAAGTGCGTCCCCTAATATCTGAGGGATGCCCGTCGTCTCTCGTGAATCATCAGACGGGAAGTTAGGGATTTAGAATGGCAAACGAAGCAACGATTTATGTCAGGAACGCACGGCCAAATAGAGTTGTGTTCCACTATGCCGGAACCCGCTACATGCTAGAGCATCGCGGTAACCGACAGGACTCGGCTGCACTTCCAAAGGAAGCGCAGAATGATCCAAACATCATGCGCTGGCTACAACAAGGTCAGCTAGAGAAGATTAGTAGGGATGCTTTCATGAAGCTTGGCACGCGACAGGTTGATACTCTACCAAATGAGTACCTCGACCGAGCAGTTCGCAAGTCCAATGCTCGCGACGTAGCATTGCATCCGGCAGAAGCGGATACAACTCGATCACTAACTCAGGTTAATGATGGTGACGTTCAGAAGGCTGTACGTGACCGACTTACACCTAAGTGGGCTGGTGAGTTGATGACAACTGAAGAAGAGTTGGAAGAGATTGATAACGACAACAACTCGATCAACTATCCATCCAAGCATCGAGACAGTGGCGTCCGTCGAGAGATGGGCTACTAACAGGAGATATTTACCACAATGGCAACTAAAGAAGAGCTACTAGAGAAGGCCCGAGAACTTGAGATTGAAGGCCGATCTGGAATGTCGAAGGAAGAGCTAGAGAAGGCTGTCGCTGAGGCAGAAGGTAGCTCTTCTGATGGTGCAGAGACGACTGACGGCAGTGCACCGGCACACGAGTCTGAGGCATCCGACCTCGACAATGCTGAAGTCCGCGAGGGTCTTTCACCTGAAGGTCAGGAGGCAGCAGAAGAATTGGGCGACGAGGCTAAGGAATTGGCTGACGCTGCGCTTGATGCATCTGGCCCACTTCACCTTCAATCACCACATGATCGCATCATGACTGGCGCAGTCAATGAGGATCATGCGAAGGAACAGGAAAAGCTTCTCAAGGATGTTCCTGATGATTATGTAGGCGAGGTTACTGAAGCTGGCGATTACGGTTCTTCATTGAAGCGTGAAGTTGGTCAGCCAAAGAAGAACCTATCTGAGAACGACGAGCGCGATCCTGAAGACGTTCGTGAAGTTTATCAAGAGGATGTTATTGATTTCCCACCACCGGTTGCTGAGCGCGAAGCTGCTGCTCTTAAGGCAGACGGAGAGGATGCGGAAGTCAAGGGTGATGAAACTCTTAATCAGGCTCCAAGTGGTGCATTCCACAGTGAGCCAACATCATCCAATCAACCGGGTGTACGTTCACGTCTCTTCGAACAGAAGGCTGTCTTCTATACTGACGGTCTTTCTGGCGAGGCAGATCATAATCTAGAACGCGCCCATGAGATTCCTGAGACTCTTCAGTCAAGTGATGCAGAAGAGCGAAAGGCCGGTGATGTATCTAATTCTGAAGCACGTGAAGCAGCAAAGAACGAGAGTCTTAGCGATCACGAGAAGGAATTAGAAGAGAAAGCTAAGTCTGGTGAGTCAGAAGAATAGCTCTCTTACAAAATGAAAGGACAAGGGCCGCAATTGCGGCCCTTTTCTTTGCTCGAATACTGACCTGTAATAACTGAGAGAATGGGAAGCCCGAAGAAACGAGGGCTGAATTGGTAAACGACAACATTCTCGAATGGAGAAATCATGGCTACACTAGTAAAGCTTAGAGGACTTGATCGCGGTGCCGCAGTAGGAGACTCTCCTACTCTAAAGACTCGTGGTTTCCGAGTTAAGTCCGGTCACGGTCTGCAATTCCCTGGCGGTGTTAAGGCATCAGCTACGGGTGGTACAGCTAACAATGCAATGACCGTAACTGCACTATATGGTGGTACTTGGGCAAACGGTCACACGTTCACTTACGCAGCGGGTGGTTCTAACCACACTGTTGCTGTTACCGTTGCTTATGCGGCTAACACGGGTGTTCCGACCTTCACCTATACGGCTGGTACGCTTGCAACAATTGCAGAAATTGTTACAGCACTTAATGCCAACCCAACGTTTAAGCAGCTTTACGTTGCTTCTACGACAGGTAACGGTACTGGTACTTCCCCGGTCAGCGCAGGTGCGCTTGCATCTGGTACTGACGTAGGAACGGGTCAGTCGATCTACATCTCTCTTGCTGGAACTACAGCAGTTGTTGATGCAGACGACCGAGAGACGGTTCGCTCCCTTAAGCGAAACGGCTACCGCTTCCTATCTCTTGGCGCAGTCTAAAACCTAAGAGCTATAGAAATGTAAAGACGAAGGCCCGGATTTCTCCGGGCCTTTGCTATTGGTCTATCGCGACCGGTAATAAGTGACAAGGATTTGTTCGTACGCGGAGAACACTATGGCACTACCACTTTATAAGACTGCAATCCTCAAGATTACGACTCCCCATATGCGGGACGGCGCGGGGTTACTCAAAGGTTCCCATCTTATTCGAGATACCCAATATCTTTTAAACGACAATAGCACTAACAAGCGAACTGGAAAGTCATTTGGCGATCATTATGCAGGACGACTCGATGGTGAATATGGCCCGTACACAGCTTCAGCAGTTCGAATGATGAAGTGGTATATGGGTTATCCTAGCAATGAAGTAAATAGTGTTGCTGGCCCGACCTTTCAAGCATATCTTAGAGGGGACGAAAAGATCCCTCTAACTTATAATGTTAGACGTAACTCTCGTCTCAAGGCAGCAAAGGAAGCAACTACTATTAGACAAAAGGCGTTTGCTAAGGGAGTGTCACAAGTTGGCACAAAAGAATCTCCTGCTTTCTCTAATCGAGTTCTTTACTCTGAATGGTATGGAATCATTGGCCCATGGTGTGCAATGTTTATTACGTGGTGTTTCGTTCAAGTTGGATCGAAGAGGTTCCAACGCGCAAGTCGTTATGCGTATGTTCCGTTTGTTTATGCTGATGCAAAGTATGGGCGCAATGGATTACATCTAACGACCAATCCTGCACAAGGCGATCTAGTTGTATTCCAGCTTCCTGGTCACTATGAACCAAATCATATTGGTATCTTTGACCGTTGGGTTGATCGTACTCATGGTGTATTTGCCACAGTTGAAGGAAATACAGGCTCGGTTTCATTTGATAATGGTGGAGAAGTCCTTCGCAATACTAGATACACGTGGCAGGTCAAAGGCTTTGTTCACGTCTTGGAGCCGTAGATGAGTTACGATGGATCAAAAATCGTAAAGGACTATGGCATCATCGAGGGACATCAAAACTTCCCACGAGAGATTGCCGCATTCGCTTACGATGCTGGATTCCGTTTGAATCGTTTAGTAATGGCAGTGACGATTGCATTGGCTGAATCGAATGGTTATCGTCATGCTCGCCATGTTTATGTAGATGATAAGAACAATGTTCTCTACACAGACCGAGGAATGTGGCAACTTCATTCTTACTGGCACGCAGAAGTGTCAGATAAGTGCGCTTACGATCCTTCGTGCGCGGCAAAGGAAGTCTTTCGGATTACTAAAGGTGGACGAGAATGGGGACAATGGGCATCCTTCACAAGTGATGTCTACAAGAACTATCGCCAACGAGCTATCAAAGGTGTAATCAATTTTTACTACTATCGCTGGCATCGAAAGAATGTTTCATATTTCCAAGGATTGCTCGATAAGATGAGGAACAACTAATGGGTGCTTCATATCGAGAAGATGAAAACGGTTGTTGGATTTGGGAGCATCTGTTCAACGTCATGCTGCTAAATTAAGGGGTGAGTAAGATAGGGGCTTTTGATTATGGTACTTACCAGTACGGGATGAATGCGACTAATGATGATCGACTTCAAGCCGCGTTGACAGCTTTCAAAGTTGAGCTAGCTTATAATGGCTTCGGCAAGAATCTTGTACTTGATGCACCAACTTTCGGTGACGCAATGCGCAACCGAGTCAAAGAATTCCAGGCTTCCGCAGGTTTGACCGCAGATGGTCAAATTGGACAGAAGACTGCAACCGAACTTTTCCGTAAGAGAATTGTGTACACCGAAGGTGTATATGCTCTACCGGAAGGTTCTTTAGGAAAACAACTTCTACTCGAATCGGGATACGACCCCGTTGCAGTAGGATTTTCTGATCCCGCAGACCATGGTCTTGCACAGATTAACCTACGCATTCATTCTGACGTAACCGTGGATCAAGCATATGATCCAACGTTCGCAATAGATTGGGCTGCTCACTATATCCGAAATTCTTATGATGCAGTGGCAACCAATGCAGATGTAATGAAAGCTGCACGTGCAGCTTACAACATTGGTAATTTCTATGCAACCGAATGGATGAAAGATAGCTTCCCAGCATCAGGCAAGGTCGTTGATAACATTGACTGGTACAAGAGAGCTACAGATTATATCGCATTGGTGGATAAGCAAAACTGGTAATCAATGGTGGATGTCAAAACCCTTGTTGATGTCATCCAAAACGGCGGGGCAATGGGCCTGCTCATCTTCTTTTTGGTGGCAGGATTCAAGGGCTGGATCGTTTGGGGACGAGAGTTTCAACGTGAGATTAACCGTCGAGAAGAAGTCGAACGAGAGCGTAACGAATGGCGAGAGTTGGCGTTGCGCGGAACCAATCTAGCGGAATCGCTTACGCAGGTTACAGAGCGAAGGATTTTTGAAAAGTAATGTCCGAAGAAGAGAAGAGTTTGGCCCAAGAGTTACGAGAACTTCGTGGTCAATCTGATCAAACTCAGAAGGAGTTAGAACTTGTAAAGCGCCGACAGGACGAGATTGAACGGCGAGTACAAGTTCTAACGTTGGAATTAAATGTACAGCAAAGGGATTTCAAGTAAATGACACTAGCATCATCATACTTTAATGGCTATGTCTCGGATATCGAGATTCTTTGGACGTTGATCGCTCTTGGTGGTTTGGTCTTCAGCATCTACAATATACGAGAAGCCTTTAATGATGTAGCAGCTTTAAAGCTGCGCAAGATTAAGAACGGAAGGATGAAGATTGCGATGGTAGGTCTAAAGGCTGAACTTGGACGGGCTATCATTCAAACAATCTTTTTAGCAGTTGGTATCTTGGCTATGAACTTCCAAGACCCACCAGTTCAAATACACGAACCATTCAAGGTCGCGCTGTTTAGATTCGTCTTTCAGTGGGGATTCATTTTATCGGGGTTGATCTTAGCTCTCAAGAGTTATTGGAACTTCCAACTTCGACGCGATCTTATGGAACACGGAATTCAGTTGGAGCCTCATGAGTTGGATCGCCCGCCGAGAGAAGATAAGTCTTCCTAAAAAGGGAGAAAGTGTATCAACAGATCGTATGTTGATAGACCTCTATAAGAGCAAGCAGATCGAATTAGAGAAGCGACTCAGAGAATTGTTGACTCAACGATGAAAGGACATGTAGGTTCAATCATCCTTGGTATTGTTTTGGCCTTAGTTGTCGGTGCCTTTTTGTGGGCAGGTTACTATGGCGCAACTAGTCACTCTGATACAAAGGTGTGTCATGAACAGAAATTCACTCTAGGCGTGGTAGACAAATTGGCTACTGCCGCAGGAACGCTTGTCCTTAATGACAATAATTTGTCAGATCAACAGAAGCAAGAATTCATCACGCAGTTTAATAAGGCGCATGCGGAAATTGCATTACACATGCAACATTTAAACTGTACTGCTATACAGGATTCTCAGAATCCATAAACGACCAGCGTACATTAAATCTCTTGCTTACTTGTCGAGCAAGCGCCTGTACGCCACTGCGCTCAGTTTTGTCATGACCGAAAGCAAAGAAGTTCATACCAAGGTCATGGGCTAGATTGTACGACGGCTCAGATGGTTCACCTGTCACGAAGGTATCGAATCCGTCGCGGTGCGCATTCACGATATACTGTGCTGCACCACCGGCAATGACGGCGACACGTTCGACCCATTCATGAGTAATTACAGCAATTGGTTCTGCACCGAGCTGACGCCCAATTTTCTTGCCGAACGCAAGATAGCTATAGGGATGGTTGAAGACACCAGACCAACCGATGTCTTCCCACGGCGTAAGACTCTGAAGACCCATCGCTCTTGCGAGCAAGATGTTGTTACCGATCTTCGGGTGCGCGTCGAGAGCAAGATGATACGCAAGCAGTGTGATACCCGCTTCATCGAGCGCGTTCACTCGTGCTTCCCACGGCGCATGAAGTCTGGATTCATTGTTCCAGAATAAACCGTGGTGAACGATTAGAAGATTTGCGCCAGCTTCCTTGGTACGTTCGATCACATCAAGGTTAACTGAAACGGCGCAAGCAATGCCGCTTACTTTCTCATCTCCTGCAACTTGAAGTCCCATCGGCCCATAGTCATGATGCTCATGAAGCTTCAGAGTGTCATTGCAGTAGGCTACGATTTGATCACGATTCTTTGACATCTGTACCTTCCGTAATGAGAGCGGGCCGAGCGAGAACGACACCATCAAAAGTCGTAACGAAGATTTCTCCGGTCTTCCTATCAATCTTACAGCCTAACTCAAACTCTTCTTTGAGTGTTCTAATCTGTGTGCCTTCGTCATTATAAAGGTTGACCTCTAGTTCATTTGAGAGACCAACAAGACTGGCTGCACGTACAACTCGCATTTCAAACGTGGTTCGCGCACGACGTTCCTGTTTCTCTAGGTCGAGACGAGCATTCAACAATCGTTTTTGAACCGCTGCTTCAGCCTCCCTGATAGTTACACCTTCGATCAAAATCTCATCATCGATAGTGACGGTGTAGCCGTCAGAGACATCTCCCTCAATTCTAACGTTGGCATCGATTAACACAGTTACATCCTAACAGAAGAATGGGGTGGGCACAAGGCCCACCCGTTAATAGAGAAATCCATTGCAGTTCGGCCATGCTCCCGACCCTTGTAATTGCATCGTTCTATACGCAATGTGTTTAATGTATGGAATCGAGTACGACCGCATTGATGGCCCGTGACCGTCTATTTCTAGAACAGGGCCACCACCCGAACTGTGCCAAGTTGATGGAGTGAACTGCGGGCCGAAAAAGAATCCGTTCCCCGTGTTCGCATACCATCCTGAACTTTTGGCTTCGCATTTACTGACAAGTGAATCCCAATCGTATGGCCCGGTTTCGTACACCGGCTGTGGGTACAACAGGTCATGGATACGGTTGTAACGCTCTGCGTGCCTCTCTAACGTCACGCGAGCATGGTAACAGATGTCGGCTCGTCTTTCGCTGAATCGACGTTCTACGGCCTTACAGGTCGGGAAGCTTGCATGAAGCGTCCAATGACCTCGACCATGATACCAATTGATCTTGTATTCTGACAAGACCATTTCGTGCTTGAGTTGTTTTGCCTTTTTCAGGCTACTTGCTTGGGCGCTGTTTGTCCCGATGTTGCTTGGAAAGAAGACCAAGCTTAGTACAGTAAGTACCAGCGTCTTAAGCAGGGTAATCACCCCTCTGGTTGTCGTTGAGTATCGCTCAGTCGTCCGGGTTATCGAACTCTGCATCCCATCGTCCGAACATTTCTACCTCGTCTCGGATCAATGGGTAAGTTTCAGCAATCTTCTCCATTTGAGATAGAGAGATTCTGAGCGTATACCTCTTCTCTTCTTCTGTGGTCGCATCAGTATAGAAGAATTGTAGGTAGACCAAATCACTTGCGACCGGGCTACCAATCCTCAGTCCTACGGTTTCTGCGGCTATTACGCCGTCAATTGGAAATGTCTCGTCGTCGTCCATCAGACCCCTTCTGGATTATCGATTTCCTACATACTTAAATGCCTGCGCATCCATTTTGATTTCGTTTTTGTGAAGGAACCCTTGCAATCCAAAGAGGCGAAAGACCGGATGCAAGACAAGACAAGGAATCATGATGAACACAAGAAGTACAACGATCAGAAAGGCCCACATCTTATTGTGAATGACACGCTTCTGAAAAGTGATCTTTGGTGCCCTCACAAAGAAGATGAATGAAACCACCAAGACCAACAGCGCGTAACTATAAAGCAAGAACCACATTACACGTCCTCTCTGAATCTCATCGCGACGGGAAACCTCGGAATTCCATCGCTGCTTAGATTCTGATACTTGACTGTCAACTGTCTTCCAATGTAATCGTCTTTGCTGTCGAGGTAATGCTTTAGATCGTCTAGCTTGCCGACCATCTTTACGCGGAATTCCTTTCCATCTTCGGTGACGCAATGGAACATCGCAAGACCTTCCATCTTACCTCGGCCCGAAGTAACATCAATTACCTTATACTCTGCATCAGCGAAGACCTTCACCTTCAATAGGTCATAGCTACGACCATGCTTGTAGCGGCCATCTGTATTCCGTACCATGAGTCCCTCGAAACCGAACTCGATGTACGTGCCGAATGCGGTGATCATTTCTTCCTCGGACTCCACAAGGTTAGTAGCGACAACCACGATGGTTTCGTTGCTCTTGACACGCCGAAGTCGAGTTAGACGTTCCTCGAAAGGTTCGTCCGTTACTACATCGTACATCCAGAACTGCACTTTCTCATGACCAGGCTTAGGAGTGACCTGACGAATGAGAGAAGTCAAGTCCTCGAAGTTGTCACGGTAGTCGTGATTGTATAGTTCGCCGTCGATGACGATGGTACCGAACGGTGAATTCGCTGCTTCGAGGGCACGCTCGATATGCGGTACGCCTGTAATGCGTTTACGAGTGCGTGACCAAAGAGTACATTTACCATCCTGAATGATTGCGATGCAGCGATGACCATCAAGCTTCGGCTGCACGTATGCCGGGAACTTGATCTTGTGGCCCTGCTTGTCGTAGGAATGCGCAAGCATCGGTTCGATACCGCCAGTGATGACATTCGTATCGACGCGCTTCTCCTGCGCATCTTCGATGTTCTGCACGTAACCCTTCTTAACTTTCTTCTCCCACTGTGACTGTGCTTCAAGAACGGCCTGCTCAAACGGCGTAGTCTCGTTACTTTTGCCGATATTCTTTCCCTCGCTGATGACTTCGAGGGCGTTCTGCTGCAAGCCATTGAACAGACCATAGGTTGTCAGGATCGCACCCGCAGGAGCCGAATCATCCTTATTAGGAGAAACTTCGATCTTCCATGTCTGCACCTTGCCGGTGGACGTAAGCTTGTAAAGGGTGGGGAAAATCTTCTTCATAGACATATTATAACACATCCTGACTAGAGATTACTAGCAAGTAAATTGTCTATTGCAGTCCTATAACCATCGAGTGTGATTGCACCACTTCGATGCAGGTTCTCCACATCAGCAATCAATTTGGACAATACTGCATTAGACTTTTCATTTTCTTTGTTTTGCTTGGTTTCTTCCGACATTTTATTCATTTGATCATTGTAACCATCAGCTACACCTTTATAGAAATCCTCGTGCAATGGTGTATCCCCAGGGAAATCTTGCCGCGCATCCTTTTCTGAACGAACATGTTGACCCCAAATATACCCGGCCATGTACGCGCCATCTTGGGTGACGTATTCGGGATCGAGCGGTAACTCTACGTAATTAATCTTCTGAGACATCGGTCACAACCGCAACTTCGTCCGGCCAAAGAGAAACTAGTGCGCTGAAGAAACGTTCTTTACTAACTCTAAACCAATACGCAGGGTATCTCTGCTCAGTCGCAGTATAAATTTCACACAACATCCTTCCATCTGCTTCATCGGTGATTGACAAGAAGATTTTATCGGCGTCTTCTTTCTCGGTGTAATGAAGATCAACCTTAGTTTTCTTTGGAATAGAGAAAATTTTCATTACTGAATTCTCCGCAGAATATGACGAGTCTGTTCGTTCTTGCGCACACCGACCTGACGACTCGCATTGCCATTCTTGGTGAGATACCACTCACCAGGACGAGCTACACGCTTCTCGCCAGTGAATTCGAAACCAACAGGTGCTTCATTGAACTCAACAAACTGAGGATCAACTGGACGATTATGTGAACGATCACCTTCACCGTCGAGGAATCCCATCTCGTAATTCTTATCGTGGACAAACGATGCGTTAGCGGCTTTACCAGCCTTGCCATCATTGTAGCCCATCTCATAAAGTTCGTCAGGTGTCATTGTAATTTTCTCCGTGTCGCAGTGTTCTCTTACGGCGTACTCCGACTGATATAGCTCGCCACACGTTTTGCATTGATATGGATAATCATTTTCTAGCGCGAACTTGTGACGTTGAGCCTCTCGACAAGTAGAACACAACGGTGGTGTCATTCTACCATTCGGATAAACAAGGCGCTCAGTGTAGGCCGCACACCTACACTGAGCGCATAGATCGAATTTCTTCTTACTCCGAAACACCGTCCTCCATCCGCTTGACGGCCTCGCCCACGAGCGTGTCGATCAGCTTCATGTAGGTCTTCAGGTCGTCCAGGTCACCATCCTTCCAAGCAGCGATGTACGGGACGCTAGCGTCACTCACGTCGAACCCAAGCATACCGAACGACATGACTGTAGCGGACTCCACGAGAACCTCAGCAGTCGCGCGGTCATAGTCCTTGTAGTTGACGTTGCCGTAAACGTGCAGCAGTTCGTGAAGCAGGGTGCAGACGATGGCGTTCCCCGACAGGTTCTTGTCGATCTTGATCTGCCACGTGCGGTCGTTGATCAGACCATGCGCACCGCCCGTCAGACCATCCTCGTAGACGACACTGTAACCCAACTCACGCGCCCACTGTTCAAGTCCGGCGCAGTAATCGAATAGATCGTCACCATCCAACTCGATCATCGCATTGATGTCGGGAGTGGGCGCATCGGTGTCCTTCACGTCATAACCAACGACGACGCGGTAGAACATGCGGCGCTGCTGCTTCCCATTCTTGTCGAGGATCGGATCACCGTTCTTGTCCTTGAGCCAGAAGAAACCGGACGGCGCGAGGTACTTGATCTTCTGCGCATCGGCATTGATCGTGACCTTTTGCTTAGTCCACTGCTTCTCGCCCCAGACGACGGTTGCGTCACGGCGCTGCGACCAAATCAGAAGAGCATTGTTCAGAGAAAGCCGACGAAGGTTCGAGCGACCGAACTTGATGAAGTTTTCCCACGCCTCGCTTGTCGTCAATTCCTTGACGGCACTTTCGAGCAACGCGGTCTGTTCCGCAATTCGAGCCTGCTTCCACTCGGCACGCTGCTCAGGAGTGTAGTTCTCCCCAGCACGCTTGCGGGCTACCTTCTTGACTTTACCCTTCTTCACGGCAGTCGCCATTTGATCACCTTTCGGGTCGTTTGATCCTTACCCTTTAATTATAACTGATCCAGGAAGGACTGTCAAGCCGCCGAACACTTGATCAGGTTTGGATAGGACGAGGTAAGGCCGATACGATACCCGGCCGTCTTACACGTATAGCGATGCCCACGCTGCAAATTGCCATATAGATCACTTGAACGGAACTTGAAGAACCAGACAGAATCGGTGTCCTGATAGACACCCTTATTGGTGTAGATCAGGTACTTCGATGAACAGCTTCCATTATTGCAGTCGGTCTTGGTGGTCTTATCCCGCACCGTAAAAGTGACGCTCTTCGTATGAGTGTTGGCATACAGGTCTACACCAATAGTCACGACAAAGAAAACGACAATCAGAAGCAGGATTCCACCAAAGGCAAAACCGAATCCCCCTCTAAACAATCCGAAGCCAGGAAAGATAGATGACCTACGACGAGGGAAACCATTTCGATCACGACGATACTGGTATGGCATATCATTATCCTTTCTCAGGAGGGACGGGTTGCCCCGTCCCTCCCCTCACCGGACAGATTACTAGTTGATTTTCGTGTAGCGGTAGCTCAAGAGACGATCTAGAGCCACCTTACGGGTCAGATTACGAGGGAGAGTCTTGCCGATTGCATGATCGCCCTCAATGGACTCGACCTTGAACTGCGTGCCTGCACGCCGCTTGTCGGTCGTCTCGAAGACATCCCCGGGCTGAACCTCGTCCGGGGTGTCCTCATGCTCTTCATCGAGCGTATCGACTACCTCTTCCGGGTTGTCATCGCCGTACCACGGCTCATCCTCGTCATCCGCGAATGCGTCTTCGTCCAGATCGTAAGTGTAAACGATGGCCTGAACATGCTTCTTCTCAGACTCGTCAACCACGACGTAACGACAGACACGCATCTTCGAATCCTGTGAATCGGACGGAACCGATACCACATCACGCGGGTTAACGCGAACTTCGAGAACGGTGTCACCAGAGAATGTCGATGCATACTCGTAGTTACCGACATGAAGCCCGATATGACACGCTGCTGACGGATCGTGATGAACCACGTCACGCGCCATCTCGACGGTATCACCGATCTTCTGTGTGATGACACCACGCTGAACGACATCGTTCACACGAACATCTTCGTTCCCGCCGCGAGTCGAGCGGAAGGAACCATCGGGGTTCTTATAGACCGACTTGTAGCCGACGATCAACCCTTCATCGGTGATGGTGAAATCTTCCGATGCAAGCCAGCGATAAAGCTGTTCACGAGAATCCTCGTTCGGATTAGACTGAAGCTTCTCATAGAAGTTCACGAGTGACTTAAACTCGCCACCCTCCTGAAGCACACGCACGATCTGATCAGTGAGAGCGTTCTTCATCTCGACACCATCGAGGAAGACCTTCCCGTTCTCGACAGTCACCTGATCTGACAGACGAGCGAACTTCATCTTGATCGTTTCTGCTACATCGAACAGATCGATCACTGACGCATCCTGAACAGCGAGTCCACTAAGGATCGCTTCTAGGTTTGGATGACCCGTAGCAGCAACCAACGGCGCACGTCCCTTGACGAATACCGTTACTGCGGTCTGGTCATCGTTATGAACAACGGTGTACTGCATTGTTACTTAGCTCCCTTCTCTGCCGCGTAAACGGCGTTGAGGTAGATGTAGACGTGATTCATCATATCTTCATTATACCCATACCGAAGATCAGATGCAAGAGGATATTTGTCGAGAATATTCTCGAAGTCATCAGTCCAGTCCAACATATAGCGGAACCGATTAAAGTTGTTGAATAGCTTGGTGTCCTTTCGATTGGACAATTTAACCAAATTTGCCAAATCGGGATCATCGATCTTTGAAGCGTCCAGCTTTGAAAGTGACCGGCTCGCATTGTAATCATTTTTGATGCTGATGTACAGCTTGTCATCTTCGGTCAGACTATTCTCCCAATCCTTGACGATCTTCGCTGCTGCATCCTTCAGACGAACAGCCATCGGGAAATCACGCTCGAACTTCTTGATGCGGTTAGCACCGAAGACCACCAAGGTGTAGCCGGTCTTCGCATGAGCCTCATTCAGCAAAGTGACGAGTGTACCATCCTCACGGATCGTGCGATAATAGAGCGGCTTCGATGTGTCGATATCGCCAGCCTCCACACCACTCCGATGTGCAATCGGGGTGCTGCTTGCCTTCGGATCAGTAGAAGCAAGTACGTCCATGATGTCATAGCTACCAGTAGGACGACCATCCTGACGCGGTGCGTTCGCCGGAAGCTTGATGTTCTGAACTTCAGTCCAGTCATGAATGCGAAAAGGATCAATCCACTTCTTCACTTCCTGCGGAATCTTCTCGATTCCGATCCAAATCTCGGTGCGAGGAATGCTGTTCTGTTCGCGCCAATACAGAAGTTTCTTCTGCTTGTAAGGCGTAAACTCTGCCTCGTTGAAGTTAATGAACCAACGTGCCCTACTCGTCATGTGGGGCAGATTGATCACATGCTCAACATATCCCTTACCGCGCGAACGGGAATGAAGATTGATCGTTCTGAAATTGTAGGGCTTCTTAGGATCAGCAGATTCAATCCGCAGTGGGATATCCTCGCCCTTATACTTCGGATCACCATTAAACCCAAGACCCTTAACTTCGCTGAACTTCAGAATCGCATCCCAAGCTGTCGGTGCATCATCGATCTGCCGCTGAAAAGCCGCCTGCGTTTCACGCGCAACAGTTTCCTTAATCGTCGCGAGCGTTTCTTTGGTGCGCTTCGTCATCGACAATGACTCACGCGACGGCGTGAAATGAACGTCACCGATGTTTACGAATGTGAATGTGTGCTGGGTGTTGTATCCATACAGACCATCGTCGTAAGGATATGCAACGTTGCCCATTACGACATAGGAAGAATCCAATCCTCCGCTCAGAAAGATGTTGTCAGTCAGCTTGATTCCTTCAAGCTTCTTCGGCTCTTCGCCATTGACAAGGACAGTCCCCTCAGCCCAGAAACGAAAGAACTCTTCGCACTTCGTCGTGAAGACGTAATAGCTATTGACCGGGACGACAACCTCGACACCCGAAGGCTCGTCAGTTTCGTACTGATCGACAATGGTCATGCTTCCGCCGCCATCCTCATCACGCGAAACAGAAACCTGTGTGCAGATTCCATTCTTGATGCCGATGAGCGTGAACTGATCGGTGTAGGTCAGGGCAGACTTACAACCCAGACCGAGCATACCAACCACGTCGTCACTCTCGCGCTTTGTCGATGCGCCGTACTGAGAGTAGATCGAACGAATATCGTCAGCGTCCAGACCGAATCCGAAGTCTCGAACACGGAAGTAGGATGACAGATTCGTCGGGAGAGTAATCTCGATGGGACGAGTTACACCAGCCTCGACGTGCGCGTCGAATGCGTTAGTGCTGTACTCACGGATGACCGCCATCACGGGATCAGAGTACAAGTCAGTAAGGACACTCATCAGATGCGCGGTCGCATTGGGATCGAGTCCCATCTTGACGCGCTCACCTTCAAGCGTCGAATCGACATCCAATACGCGCTCAGCGACTTTCACTTCAGATCACCTTTCCTCGTTTACCCTGTCTACCTATTATAACCGATCTACTGACGAGATGCAAGTTCTTCGAGCAAGTTCTTAATAGCCCAGGAAAATTCTTCCTTGGTCTTGGGTGGCGGGCAAGGAATAACCTCTTTACCCAAAGCTTTGGCTACTCGTAGTTCCTCGTCTACACCCTCAGACCAAGCAAAGGACGGAGTAAGGTTAATAACAAAGTCTGCTCTTTCGAGGACGATGCTATTAATATCCTGCATACGATTGTTCCACGTTCCCTTGAACGCTTCCCAATGTCGATAGACCAGATACCCGGCCTCTACGAGCGCATCATTAACACGCTCTCGCCATGCGACGTAATGCCAATGCTCAGGCAACTCCCAATGTTGATACTCGTCCGTATCCCACCAGAAGGCCACAGGGCCAATTGGCATCACGACTGGCGCTTCACCAAGCTTACCTAGATAGGTCTTACTCATACTTTAATTATAACAGATTAGAAGATGTGAGGGAAGCGGTCTACGAGTTTCTTTGCTTGGATCACGGCATCGAAATCACGAGCATTTCCACCATAATCAGGATGTGTCTTCTTTACCGCTGCCTTATAGCCACCATACTTAGCGAGCAATTCACGCGCACGACGAACATCGCCACGGGTGACAACACTCTTTTGAACAGTAACACGTTCATGATATACACGATATTGTTGTTTCAATCGCTGTTGAGCAAGCTTCTCAAATGCAAGACGAATTGCTTCTTGCTCACGCAAGAATTGCCGGTATTGTTCTTCTCTCTGTTTTGTTTTAGCTTCGCGTTCGGCTTCACGTTTAATTCTAGCCTTATCTTGGGCATCCATTGAAACTACAAAAAGAAAAAGAAAACCAACAAATAGGATGGTAGAGAAAATAATGAAGAGGATGATGCCAAGAGCATGCATAACTAGACGATTGTGTGTAGAAGAAGTCCAAGGAACAAACCGAGCAGGAGACACTCGATAACAAAACGAAGCCAATATGTAAATCCGTCAACCATTAGATGTTTATCTTCACTCCCTTTGCTTTCTTCTTTTTGTCGGCACGATATTTATTCATGCGCGGACGCATGTATTCTGCCCACGCATCAGTGCAGTCCTTGCATCTACATCCGTGATTGTTGTAGCTGGAAGCCGTACCATGCTTTACTGGTCGGCCACCGGCAGTTTTTTCGACTTTACTCATTCTTCTCCCTAAGCACGCATGTTATTGATGCGCCACTCTCTATCATAGTCGCGACGAATATTGATGACTTTCCCGTTTTCGCAAGTGGCAACATATTCGAGCCAATCATTCGGGCCTTTGTGTGTGTAGAAACTAAACTCACCAGTAAAATCAACTGGTTGAAAACCATCATCAACCCGTGTGTATTCTGGTCGGGGAATATAAGCCAACTCCGGGTCATCTCTATTCTTCATGAGAGTGTCGAAATATTCGGCATCTGAAAGTTCTACAAAACCTTCAACCTCAACTTCTTCTGCTGTGAAGTACAGATAGAAATCACCACTTTGAATAGGCTGATCTACATCCGTTAAATACCACCGACCAGTTTTCTCCGAGTGCCACGCATGTTTAATGATCTGTCCATCCTCTTGAATGATGTACTGATCACAGTTGCTTTCATAAAGACTTTTAGTTTGGAAGTTGCGGCCATCGGTCGGAAGTTCCGGCAAAGGCATCTCGCATTTCACATTATTGAACATACCCATTGCGCATCCTCTCTATCGAGTCGATAGCGGCCTGCATATTCTTTCGGCCAACAGGATTGGCTGAATGAATTTCGAATTGATCAGGAATCAACGGCCAGGACTTACCACCGGCAGCTTCGAATTCCAACCAAGTCATTAGATCGTAACCTGTCTTGACGTTTTCACCAAGATCGTGATCGAGGCTCAGAATCTCACAATGATTATGAGCGAGCAACAACATTGCCTCATTGACGGTACGCGCAATCGTCCAGGTGTCATCCACCCAGGAATCGCGGCGTGGATCATCATCAAGAAAAATCTTCATCAGAATACCAGGATATCGCAAGCTTGTACGGGTTTGTAGTCCATCATCTCGATTGAAACATTTCTGTAACGACGATTGGTCATCGCGAGATGAGGATCGATCCCCTTGTTGTGAACATGACCATGAACATTGATATCCCACTCAGAAGTGCGATGGTCATCGGGATAATGGGAAAAGAGAACGCGCTGGCCTTTAATCTCCTGAATGAATTCAGGGATCATTTCGAATCCATTCTCTGCGTAAACCTTCGGTTTGAACTTGTCGTGATTACCCTTGATTAGTTTCTTCTGACCAGGAAGACTTCCAGCCATGGACAGCCAGTAGAACATATCGTCACCATACCAGACCGAAACGTCACCAAGGTGCAGCACTGTATCTTCCGGGCGCACCAGAGACTTCCATTTTTGAATCATCAGTTCATTATGATTCGTCGGACGATTGCAATACTTAACGATGTTCTTGTGTCCGAAGTGAGTATCGGAAACAATCCAGGTTGTAGGCGTAATGATCATGAGCAAGTATGTTCGTGGTAGATAGGCGGAAGGAAAGAATCGTATGCCACAGCAGAACGTTCAGCCTGAGCTAGCTCATCTCCGCTGAGATATTGCGCCAGAAAATCAGGCAGAAGCTTTAACGCTTCGCACTCAGTTGAAGTTTCATCATGATCGCCTGCGATGTGTGTGGCCTCGTGTAACATTACGAGTCCTGAAACCCCAGCTTGACCCACCCAATTCATGAATGGTTCGTTACCTTCCTCGCGAGTATCGAGCCAGTGAAGACCATCACAAATCTCTGGCTTCAACTCGATGTACTCAGTCGGTGCCCATTGCGCCCATCCATTCTCACCTTGTGGAACAGAAGGGGTGCAAATGACAGGAGTAGCTGCTGGTGCGCCAGCCATCGACAAAGCCGACAGGATTGTAGGCACAACCGTAGCTACTTGACCAAAGACGGGAATCAACATTAGATGTCTTCCTTAACTATAACAAACTGAGTGATCTACGTCAACTCCGTAGATCACTCAGTAGATGCTCAAGGTCTTCAACAGAACCACGAGCGGCAAACGATGTCTTCGTCCTGTCGTTGACGAAACCGGGCAGATACAAACCCGCGTCCGAACCATCCTCATTGAAAGGGATGATTGAAGCTTTGCCTTGACGTGCGGCCATCAACATCAGGAAGTGTGAACCAAATTTCTGAACCCTCATACTTCCCATTATAACAGACGCTTTGGTTTGGTGCAAGCACGGACAGTAATATACGAGGAATGGCTAATGAAAGATCGAATCTATAAGGGCGATACCGCGCCAATCGATGCTTTTCTGTATGACGAGGATGGTGTTAACACCATTGAGGTCACCGATGTCTCCTGGCAGATCAGGAACCCTCTAGGGGTCATCATCGAGGGAGGGCCGATTAACCTCGAAAAGGCTGAGGCAGAAATTCAATTCTCGGATACTTCGATTGCTGGTACGTATACAGGACAGATTACATTCACGCTCCCTGACGGATCGTTGCGAAGTACCATCATTAATTTCGAAGTTGTTGATCCGCTTGAAACTACAAATCAATCTGACAATCCACTTGATAACGCTGTTGATTTTGCTTGGATGAAACTAGAAGATTTGTTCGATTCACAACTTGGTGGGCCGTATCTTCGCGATGTAACAAAGTCCGGCTTTGATCGTGAAAAGCTAAAGAGGTTTACTCCTGCCGCTCTTTACTACATCAATAATTTTTACCAGCCCGCAACTGGATATGACGACACCAATTTCCCATTCGATGCTCATACACCACTATTGTCTCAAGCACTTCTTGTAGAAGGCATTCGTCATTTGATGCGTTCGTATGTCGAACAACCTTCACCGGCTGGCCCTGGTCAACCATCATGGTTTGACCGACGTAATTACCTTGATCGTTGGAAGGCGGTCTATGACGAAGAGAACAATATCTTGAATATGTGGCTTGATCTATTCAAGCGCGATCAGATGGGCTTTGGCGATACCTCAATGCTCGTGGGTGGATATGCTTCAGCGGCCAATCGTGTTCCTCGATATATGCGCGGACGTTACCCCTACATCTTCCGGTACTAATCTATGGCAAGGACGACTCTCGCAAGTCGCAACCTTGGCGGCGCACGCACACCGAACGAAGTCAAGCAGTTGCGGCAGTCAAGCTTTGAACTTCATGAATCGCTTGGCTTTCCAGTAATTCATAAGCATCGTTGGAATGAACAAGACCTTCGAGAAGGTTTAGTTCAACGATGTCCTTTGCACGATGACATTTACGATAGCGATCCTAGCTACGACAATATTTGTTTTGGTACAGGATTCGTTGGCGGGTTTTCTGATCCGGTTATCGTCTTTGTAACTCTACAAGATGCACAGACTGATACAATCAGAATTTCTCCGAATGGAACATTGGTTATGGATACGCATCCACAACTAACTTCTCCATGGAATCCAGAAATGGGTGATGGAGATATGATCATCCTTGCTGATTTTGCTACGGGCACCTGGGAGATTACCGATCTTCACGAAAGATACGAACTAAAGGAAGTCACGCCTGTGACTATGAGAGGGCCGCACTTTAGCCTTCAACCTGAAGTCGGTCGAAATAGATTCAGAATTTCTCAGCAGGCAAATGTAGACAAACTTCCATACGGCCATCCGTTATATGAAGTTCCATTGATCTTCGATTACAACATCGTTCCTGCCGATCCTACTCCTGACGATCCGGGCGTTGATCCTGGTTTCGAAGGAACGTATTCAGAATCTCCATCTTACGCGATTCGTATCGCGGGACGAGATGTTCCACTTACAACTGAAACCGAGCAGCCAGTCATGATTGGTGTTGACGGTGAAATTACTTCCACTTCCGTGGGTGTAAGCATTGTCGGTACCGGTACGGTTATCATTCACATCGATTAAAATGCCCCTCACATTCGACTATCCAATGCAATTGAAGCGCGAACTTGTAACTGACTTCCGTCAGTTCTTCGGGCCATCCTATCCCGACCCTAAATTGGCTAACAAAATTCGTGTCTCTCTTGAATGGCCTGTAGAACAAATTCATTACCCGGCCATCTATATCACCTATAGTGAAGGGCCGATCAGAAATATGGGTGTAGGTCATGTCGAATATGACGTTGACGACCACGGCTTCCCGATTCAAATGATGCATTATCAATTCGATGGACAAGTGAACTTCAATGTTCTAGCTCTCAGTCCGATAGAAAGGGATGAGGTTGGGGCAGGCTTGATCAATCTTTTGGCAATGAACGAAGCTATTCCTGAATTCAGTACGTTCCGAAATGAAATCACGGATGGCGATTACATCTTCATCGTTCTCAATACCGAACAGATTACACCGCAAGGTGAAAATACTGCGCCAGTACCTTGGGAAAATGAGAACGAACAAATCTATGGCAACACTTACAGCGTTCCGATCCATGGCGAGTTCTATAGCAACCCTGATTCTGGTGAACTAATCACCATTGCTGATGTTGCAGTTTGGCCTTACAAACCTGGTGAAGTTCCTCATTGGACGCCGTAAGTTGCATTATAACGCCCGATCTTTGTCATTATAACGTTGCTTACTGTTTTCCCTTTAGTCACGCTCAGTAATAGGTGAACCAAACCTTTCTTGGAGACTGAAAAGTGGCATTAGCTTATAACAGCCCTGGCGTTACCGTAACAGAGAGTGTTGTCCCGGCATTAGCCCCGGTTGTAGCAACCCCTTCATTGGTTGCTATTGTTGGTGCGGCTTCGGGATCACAGTCTGCTACCGAGCGCCTTGTCTTGACTAGCACAACTGCGCAGACTCTTGCGCACACGGGTGTTTCCACACCGAGTGTTGTAGTCAAACTGGCATCAACGGGAGCAGTAATCAACGGCGGTAATTATTCTGTTGTTCAGACTGCTGACCCTGACACAACAGTTACAGGTGATGAAATTTATACCATTGCTCGTGTAGCTCCACCGGCAACTGGCCCGACAGTAGCGGCAACCGGTACAGGTGCATTGACTGGTACTTATGAATACGCTGTTTCATTTGTAAATGCTGGTGGTGAAACTGGTATCGGCCCTTCATCAGGAACAGTAGCTATCGCTGGCGCAGGATTCAATCTTACCGCTATCCCTGTTGGCCCGACTGGTACGACACAGCGTAAGGTATACCGAAAGAAATCAGTTGGAACAAGTGCAGACTCACTCTTCCACTTGGTTGCTACCATCGGTGATAACACCACACTTGTACTCAACAACGAAGCTACAGCCGACGCGACTGCTAACGCAGCGGTTCAGCCAAACACCGGTATCGCATCGGGTGACACTGTTACAGTTTCTTACACTTACACAGACGCTAATTACTTCGAAGCAACGATCATGAGCGATTATGCTGATGT
>Ga0157369_10001582_pt1 | contig 27867 bp, 23 predicted proteins | sample C25metaG_FD_113461 | JGI IMG/M metagenome (GOLD analysis project Ga0157369, IMG submission 113461) | Corn rhizosphere microbial communities from Kellogg Biological Station, Michigan, USA - C2-5 metaG | ecosystem: Host-associated > Plants > Roots > Rhizosphere > Soil | place: USA: Michigan... | reverse complement strand
ATGCTCGTCAATCGGGATTATCTTCGCCATTGGGTGTAGGTCTCCTTTTAGGAAAGGCTTTTGCTTGCTAGGCAAAGCCAACTTACACCCTCTTGCTTTTTACACAATCAAAATTACGTCACCGCGTCAGGCCAGGCTCAAGATCGCAAATCTCGCAGCCACAAAGTCGGCACATCGGATAGGGCACCCGGGGACAGCTGGGTACTCAATCGTCATATTGTTCATCATCCGTCGCGTATACCAAGGCTAGCGTTGATTCCTGAAACGTTGGTGAGGGCGGAGTATGACAATCATGCCGTAGTCGAGGTGAACGACCATGTCATACCGATCAGCAGAATGACCCATTAGTCATCGAATTTGAGCAGGTGGAATCCAACTTGCTCCGAAATAGATGACAACCGTTTCTCGTGGTGTCCCAGCACGGGACTCGTCCGTCGGGTGCGTCATCGGTTCATCTCATCTTCGAAGCTGGTGATCCAAGGAGTGCCTGAGTGCACTACATCGATCCACCTCAGCACTGCGCCGCCATATGAGCTTCTCGCAAAACCTCAAACAGACGGTCAACATCATTTCGGTCATTGTAAAGATGGGGCGCTATTCGTATGGAATCTCCCCGGATGCTGACAAAAACTTTAGCCTTCTTGAGTAGGCCAGCCAACTCTCTGGGAATGCCTTCGGAATGCCGAATGCCAATCATGTGCGCGCACCTTTGGTCAGGCGGAACTACGGTATACCCTTCAGCTTCTGCATGTTCGTCGATCCTCATAGTGAGCGCAGAAATTGTTTCTTGAATGTTGTCCACTCCCCAGGTGATGATCTGCTGCAGGGCCGCCATTGCCATTGGGACCAGCACAAACTGGGGGAACTCGCCCATATCAAAGCGGCGCGCTCCTGGTCGGTATTCATCTCTGTAATCAACGAGTCGAGCGAAGTCCTCGCTTCCGGCCCGTGTAAGCCATGATTGCTCAAGCGGCATTCCACTCCGCCATTTCGGTGCGACATACAGATACCCAAGTCCGTACGGCCCGAGTAGCCACTTGTAGCCAACTGCAACCAAGAAATCTGGTTGTACCTTGCCTACATCCAAGGGGCAGGCGCCCAGAGACTGACTGGCATCGATCACCAAGGCCGCCCCGACTTCCCGGGCCCGCGCTCCAATCCTTTCGAGATCGATCTTGCTACCGTCAATCCAGTGGCATTGGGGAACAGCGACGATCGCGGTTTGTTCATCGATCTCATCTTCTAACGCTTCTGTCCATGACGTATTGCCGTCGCGCCGGACCGTCCTGATACCGGATCCAGTTTTGCGAGCTACCTCACGCCAGGCGTACACGTTGGATGGGAATTCCTGATCAATGAGAACGACTGTCTGGTCCTTCGCGATGGGCAAGTTTGCGGCAGCTACCGCGATTCCGTAGCTAGCGGCCGGAACCAGCGCAATTCCCCCCGCCTCGACATGCAACAACTGCGCAGCCAGTGCCCGCAAGGTCTCGGCTCCGGAAAACCATTCCGGAGCCGTCAAGTTCCATGGGCTCTCCTTGGCGCGCACTGCCCCGAGTCCTGCTTCGGTCACAGCCTTCAATTGTGGCGCCATGTTCGCGCAGTTCAGATATGTGACATCGTTCGGAATTTGAAACAGATCATGGGCACTCTCAATTAGCATCGGGCACTTTGCTCCTTCCCATGACCGATAAATGACGCGTGTCTTTTGAAGGGAAATCGTTTAGCCCTGGAGTGTTCTAATCGCCCTGCGCGCTTGAGCTAAATGATGGTCATCATGCTCGGCGACAAAGTACAGCCAGTCCAACAGCCGCATCGGCTTCTGCAAACGAGGATGGAAGGCGACGATTCCGACCTGGTCCACCTGCAACTCCTCAAGTCGGTGCACTAGAGCTTCTCGACCGAAGGTGAGTTTGCGGATTATCTCCACAATCGGGACGCTCCGGTGATCCGCGATCTCGGTCGCCCGATTTTCCATATCTGCCGCCGACAGTACTTTCGCGTGGCTCAAGAACTCACTCAGACGCCGACCATCCAGCGATTCAAGATCAGCTAGATGACCGAGATGTTCCTTCACTGCCCACTTGTCATTCACCCGTATCGCTAGCATGTGTTCTGGCAAACCTGTCACCAACTCTTTCGCCCGCACGGGTACACCGCGTAGTCGCTCGAGTAGCAGAGGAAACGTTCCCATGGGCAGATCGAAAACAAATTTGCGGTCCAGCCATGCGGTTTGCGGAATCATCTCTACCTCATACTGCCAATTTGAGGACATTTGCAAAATGGCATAGTTAAGGAAAGAGGAGTATATTCCCCAAAGATTGAAGCCTTATTTGGTTTAATTCTATGAATACTAAGGGATTACTGGCTGACGACAAAAATGTAGCGTTGCTCCGGCTCCTGGAAAAGAATCCGCGCGCCCCGATCTCCCAGCTCGCCCGTCGAATTGGAATGTCAGATCCTGCGGTGAAGGAGCGAATTCTTCGCTTGGAAGAATCCGGTATCCTGGCCGGGTATCGATTGGAGCTGAACCCCAAAGAACTGGGTTACCACGTCACCGCCTTTGTCCGGGTTCGGCCCATTCCCGGTCATCTCAACAAAATTGGCGAACTGGCGCAGACGATTCCCGAAATTACCGAGTGCCATCGCGTCACGGGTGAAGACTGCTTCATTCTGAAGGTGTTTTTGAAAGAAATATCAAACTTGGATCGCGTATTAGACAAATTCCTAGCTCACGGACAGACCACGACTTCTATCGTGCAATCGTCGCCTGTCCCCCCGAGAAGTCTCCCTCTTCCGTCAGATACTGACGGGCCGAAGGTGAGATGAGTGTTCATAGGCTTCGTAGGAATTTTATCGGAGAATAACTTTGGCAGTAGATTGGATCGCTCTATATTCCTGCGCTGGAAAGGTCAGGATACCCGAATGTTGAAATGCGCTTCGGTTGCGGAGCAACCCCGGGTTCTGGGCCCCTCTGAGAGAGCTCCAGAAACTTGAAGATTGGAATGCGGTACTACGATTCGCGCCTTCAGCAGTTCCCGCAGGGCGGCTGGGGGGAATTAATAGTCGAGTCCCGTTAGTATTTTCGAAAACAGCACTCGATCTTCTCCCGGTCCGTCATAGTCTTCCACGACCGAGATACCTTCGACTATCTTTTCTGAGATCTCTGGTTCGAACCCAAAATGAAGGTGAAAGGCGATTGAGGCTTTGTTGATGGGGGATGTCACGCATCGAACGACCCTGCAGCCCTTGCCGATCATGGCCTCAAAGACTCGCTCGTAAAGCTGGTGTCCCAAACCTCCTTCGCGAAAGTTCGGATGTACTCCAACAAAGTGAATGTATCCCTCGTCAGGATAGGACTGCGAAACCAAGCCCACCACGAAGCCGATGATGAGTCCATCCTGTTCCGCAACAAAGCTGGTTGCGCAAAAATGAACGAAGAACAACTTGGGAAGCATTCGTGCCATTCGTCGTCCACCCCACCACTCGTCAACGACAGCGATGATCGCCTTGTAGTCCTCACCTTTGGCATTGCGGATCACGGTATGGTTCAACTTGATTTCCTCCGTTTTGGAGACATGACCTAGATCGCTGGTTCTTGCATCGTTCAGCAGATGTCGCGAGTGCGTATCGAGTTTGGTGCCAGCGCGGCTGGAGCGATGACCCGAGAGAAACTGCCGGTGTTTGTTCTACCCAACGAGAAATGCAACAGCATCAGTCAGGAAATGAGCCAGCATGTTGCAGGCGAGATCCCTGCGAACAAGGTAGAGGGTAGTTAAGACAATCCCCCCGAAACCTGCAATCATCAGGTGCGCCCACCCCCAGCCATTCACGTGCGCGAGGGTGAAGGCCCCAAGCGATACCAGCGCCGCCAGCCAGCGAAGTCGTGTGAGTTCGGTGAGCCGTTCAATCATGAAGCCTCGATAGAAGAGTTCCTCAAAAACGGCGGCGCGCAAAATCAAGAAGATTCGAAACCACAAAGGCATCGATTGGATCGATGCCGTCATAGATTCGTTTGCTGAGAGCCCCAGAGCTGGAAAGATGACCATATAGATCCCTGCCATGCCTGCCACCATCGCAACCGCGCCCACAAGGCCGAATCCCGCGGTCTTCCAAGTCGGTCGACGCCATCCTATAGACTCAGGTGGACGCCGTTCAATGATGAGAACAAATCCGGCCAAAGCGAGGGCGCAAAGCCAATAGATCGCCTCTCGGCCAATTTGTGCTGTAAAGGTCTCTCCCGGGCACAATACGCCGACAAATGGCAGAGCAAGTACAACCATAATCAGCAGCCCCGTCAATTTATGTTTCCGCGCGCCTGGGTGTGAAGTTTGCGCCAGTGCAGTGCTACCAGATGTCATAGTCCCCCCTTGCGCGGAAACCGATGCCTTTATCAGCCACGGCCATCGTCCAGCCATTCGCACCCCGCTCTGTTCCAGTGTAACGACCGTGTCAGTTTGACTGTAACGACTGTATCATGCAACACTCGTGTCATGTCAACCCGAAAGGAGGAACTCCGTAGCGCCGCTCTTGCTTACTTGCTGGAACACGGCATGGCGAATGTTTCCCTCAGGCCAATGGCGGCTCAACTCGGAACAAGCCCGCGCATCCTTATGTTTCACTTCAAATCGAAGGAACAATTACTCCAGGAGGTGATGGAGGAGTTGCAAAGGCGTTTGCAATCGTCCTTTGTCGGAATGAACAAGTCCGAGCGGGAAACAGTTCCGCCCATAAAGCGCTTTTGGAGTTGGGCCACCGAAAAGCGGAATTTACCCTATCTGCGGCTGCTTTACGAAGCACAGATTATCGCTGCACAAAACCCAAAAGTGTATGGTCCTTATTTGCAGAAGGTCTCGCGTGATTGGCAAGGCGTCGTTCTTCAGACCCTATCGCGGTCATTGCGAAGTGAGGAGCTGGCCACGCTGTGCATCGCAGTTTTCGACGGGTTATTGCTCGAAATGATCATGACCGGAGAACGCTCTCGTTTGATGGGCGCTCTGGATAAGTTCATCGCCCTCGCGTCCTCTCCGAAAAGGTGAATATCTCCATTTCTGTCGATGAGTTGGGCTCCTCCCTCCAACTCTCATTCGCATCTTAGTGCAACGATCGGATCTACTCTTGTGGCATGACGGGCTGGAATGAGACTTGCGGCCAAAGCAATGACAAAGAGAACTAGCGGGGCACCGATAAACGTCAGCGGATCAATCGGCCGTACTCCGAACAACAAGCTGGCCATGAATTGCGTGAGCATTGCCGCCGCGCATACTCCTATAACAGTGCCCCAGAGTGCGAGTCGCGTGGCTTCTAAAAGCACAAGCCGCACAACATCCGTCGAGCGAGCACCTAGCGCTGCACGTATACCAATTTCCTTCGTGCGCTGCAATACCAGATAGTGCATGAGTCCTAAGATGCCCAAGCCAGCCAGCATCAGAGCAGTCAAAGAGAATAGCCCTAGCATCGAGGCTTGAAAGCGCCGTGCCGAAAGTTGTTCTACAAGTGCCTGCTCCAGCGTCGTAGCCCGGGAAATCATAGCTGTAGCGTTGAGGGCCCGGACCGCTCCACGGAGTGCACCAGCCAACATCTCAGGATCGCCACTGGCCCGCACAATCAAAAATGGGGTTCGGTCACCGTCAATAGCTTGTGTGGAGGGTTCAAACACATGCGGAATTGGGCTTCGCTCCAATCCACTGAGATGCGTGCCCCGAACGACTCCGACCACTGTAACCCAATCATCGTTCTGTCCCCGAGCGTCCTGGCCTTTGAATCGCTTGCCAAGCGGATTTTGGTGAGGCCAATATCTGTTAGCCATGCTCTCATCGATAATGGCAACGAGGCTGGAATGGGAGCTGTCTTCCGGTCCGAAATAGCGTCCCCTTAACAGAGGTGTACCCATTGCTTGGAAGTAGTCGCCACGAACGGCCGCCCAGCTTAGCGGGGTCCACCTCTCTCTGGGTTCTGGGCTTCGGCCTTCGATTGCGCGCAGACCGAGATCGCTGACGTCCCCGAGTTGAAAAAGCGTGTCAACCTCTCCAGCCGATTCCACTCCTGGCAACGATTTCACCCGTTCAAGTTCCGCATCGTAAAAAGCACTTCGAGAGCCCGTTGATTTTTCGGGAAGTGTGATGCTCATCGTTATGGCACGCTGAGGTTGAAATCCGGGATCGACATGCCTGGCTGCGAGAAAACTTCGAACAAGCAGCCCAGTTCCGGCAAGAAGGACCATGGCTAGCGCAAATTGAAACATTACGAGAGCCGAGCGACTGCGGAAACCCCGGTGAGCTGCTTGCCCAATTCCGCTCTTAAGGGAGTCAGATGGATTGTTTCGAGATAGCTTCCAGGCCGGTGCAGAGCCAAACGCCAAGGCCGCGAGTAACGACAAGGCCACTGCAAACCCAAGAACACGGGCATCCAAACTAGCCTCTCCAATCCTGGGGATATCGCCCGGTGCAACGGCAATTAACGAATGCAGTGCGACGGACGCGAGCGTTACACCCGCAATTCCCGACATCAGCCCAATAAGCATACTTTCCGTTAGAACCTGCCGGGCCAAGCGAGCGCGACCCGCTCCGAGAGCAGTTCGTATCGCAAGTTCGCGGCCTCGCCCTGCTCCGCGAGCTAGCATCAGATTCGCGACATTGCTACATGAAATAAGTAATACGAAAAAGACCGCAACAAACAAAACAAGCAGGCTTCGCTTCGTGGTCGCGCCCACTGTGACATGCAGTGGACGAACTGCAATTCCTGAACCGCGATTCGGATCAGGATCGGTTTCAGACAATTGCCAAAGAACCGTCGTCATCTCCGCCTGGGCCTGTTCGAGAGGAATCCCCTCTGCGAGGCGTCCAACGGCTTGCCACCTTTCGTAGGCATAACGCGAATGACTGGGGTCTGTTTGTGTTAGTGATGGATCACTCCAATATCGATTGGTTGTAATAGGAGCCCAAAACTGCTGGTCTTTACCGGGAAATTGGAAAGTCGAGGGCATGATGCCGATAACCTGAAAACTCTCCCCATCTACGTCTATGTCTGTTCCGATCACCTGCGGCGACAATCCAAACCCTCGAGCCCAGAGTCCGTGGCTCAGAATTGCAACTCGATTTCGTCGAGTCTCTTCCTCAAAGTTAAAAACGCGTCCCAACGCGGGGGCCACCCCGAGTGTGGAAAAGAGATTGGAGGAGACAAACGCGCCCTGAACGGATTCCGGCTCATGTCCGATTGTGAGCGTGACGGTTGAGAATCCACTGTCGCGGTAGTAAAAGGCGATATCTGAAAAATTGTTCTTTCGGGTACGGAGCAACTGTAGGTCTTTTAACAAGAACCCGCCGTTCTCAGGATCCTGTGTGTCGGTGAGTAGCGCTAGCCGTTCAGGGTGAACATAGGGCAAAGGTCGCAGTATCACTGCTTCAATAACACTAAACACGGCGGTGTTTGCGCCGATGCCCAGCGCAAGCGTGAGCACGGCAACAGTGGTGAATCCGGGGCTCTGGCGCATCTGCCGCAACGCATATGTGATATCGTGCGCCAATCCGCGTTCCCAAATCATTTTCCCTGAGCCTCGGTCAATCGCCTACTCTTCTCGCAATGTTTCCGCCGGGTCGATCCGCGCAATTCTCAATGTCGGAACAGCTGCTGCGCTGAACGTTATGAACGCCAATATTGCAATTGCAGAAAGTAGTGTTGGGAGGTCGTAAACGCCAATTCCGTAGAGCACGCTTCGCATTACTCGCAGGACTCCACTGCACGCGATTAAGCCCCCAGCCAGACCAACTCCAGCGGCCCGTACCCCCGGGAACCCAATCTGAACCATGGCTTCACGAATCGTAGAGCCTAGCGTGATGCGGATACCGATTTCCCGGGTCTTCTGGGTGACAATGTTTGCTACGAGGCCAAAAATTCCCACTGCGCTCAGGAGCAGCGCGAGAGCCGCCATGGTGCTCAATAACGCGACTTCAATCCGTTGGGTTGAGAGGGTCTTCGCCAGCAGATCGCTCATTCTGTAAAAACCTGAAAAAGGCAGATCGGGATCTGCAGTTGCCAGGGCGCGCTGCATTTGCGCGGTCAATCCTTCAACTGGCCCAGTGGCGCGGACGATCCAACTTGGCTGGAACCACATGTGTGCCAGCGAAAGCATGCGACCGTTCATCTGCGCAGCAGGGACATACATCATCTGCTCGTCTGTGAGCGGCGCCACCGGATCGATGCCGGGCGCCATACTCACACCGCTAACGACGCCTATGATCAGGGTGTCCTTATCCAGGTGTAATCCGACGGGATTCTCGCCGCCGAAAAATTTCCGCACAAACGTCTGGTTCACAATCGCGACCTGTTGCTGACGTGGGCCATCCACACTGGCGAATGTGCGCCCAGCGAGCAGGGGAATTTGCAGCGCGGAGAAATAGTCAGGCGTGACATAGGACATACCGGCGACTACTTGCTGGCCAGCACTCTTGCCTTCGACGAGTTTCAGGCCACCCCAATTCAGCGCGCGCTCATACGGGAGACTGAGACCCACCGCGGCGTACTCCACGCCGGGAAGCCGCCCCATCGCGGCAGTACTTTCATCGAGCAGCTTTCGAAAGGCTGCCTCGTCGTGATACCGCACATTGTCAAGCGAAGCGCGCGCGGTCATTACTCCCTTCGCATTGAACCCAGGCGGCAGAGTTTCAAGATGGATGAGGGTGCGAATCAGCAGGCCGGAGGCGGCCAGCAATACCACGGTGATCGCAACTTCTCCAGCAATCAGAAGTTGGCGGAAGCGCACAGGACTGGCGTGACCCGCATTTCGCTGCGAGATGGCTGCTCGGAGATCGAAACGGTGGGTCGCAGAGGCGGGCAACATGCCAAATAGCACACTCGTGATGAAAGAGACTGCGACTGCGAACCCCAGCACGCGAAGATCGAGCGGCACATCCGCCACCGGCAGAAAGTGTTCCGGCAAAAGATGCAAGAGCCCGCGGAGCGCAGCGTAGCCGACGCAGACTCCAGTCCCTCCACCAAGCAAAGCCATCACGAGCGTCTCAACCCAGAATTGTTTCTGAATTTGCCAGCGCGAAGCGCCAAGCGCCAACCGGGTTGCGATTTCGGAAGTGCGTCGGAGCATGCGTGCCAACATCAGCCCAGCAAGATTCGCGCAAGCGATGAGCAGAATCAACCCTGCCGCAAACATCAGGGCCAGAGCCTGGGGACGCAGGACCGCGCTTTGCCCTTTTTGCAGGGGAACGGAATAGTAGCTGACCTTAGCGCCGGGATTGTCGAGCAACTCATAGCGATCCTTGCGAGCCAGCCAGGCGCGGTTGATTTGAGCATCGGCTTCCTGCCAGGTCGCGCCGTCACGAAGGCGCGTGATGCAGTCGAAATTTGTTCCGGCTCCTTCCCCTTGGCGGCTGGCCTGAATCGCGGTGTAAACATCCGCATTCAGCGGCGTGATGGCGCTTTCAGGAAGAACTCCGACCACCGTATATGGCTCGCCCTTCAAACGGATGAACTGCCCAATGATGTGTGTATTCGAGCCGAAGGTATTGCGCCACAGGTTATAACTCAGCACCGCGACCTTCGGCCCGTTCGGGACATCTTCTGTTTCAGTGAAACTTCTGCCAATGATCGGATGAATGGTCAGCACGTCGAGGTAGTGAGCGGAGATTCGCGCCGCATGAATGTACTCGACATGCGAATCTGCTTCGAGATTTACTCCCGAAGGCCTTATGCCAGAAACGGCCGATGTCAGGGCGGGCACATTGTCACGCAAGAGTTCCCATTGTTCGCCGCTGATGTGATGACGCTCGTCAGTGACAGTCGCACCCCTGATCTGCGTGAAAATCGTGCTGATTCGTTCAGGGTGCGAGTACGGCAGGCTTCTCAACATGAGCGCATTTACGATGGAGAAGATCGCCGTGTTTGCGCCGATTGCCAATGCCAGGGTGATGATCACGGTTGCTGTAAAACCAGGGTTGCTCCTCAACTGGCGAACCGTATAACGAAGATTTTGCGCAAACTGTTTCATATTCTGCTCACTCGTATCTCAGCGCTACCATGGGGTCGAGGTTCGCCGCGCGGCGGGCGGGGATGACTGCCGCTATCAGAGCGGCGAGTCCGAGCGCCAGTGTGGCGGTCGCCAACATCAGCGGATCAAAAGGTCTTACGCCAAAAAGATGGCTGCTGATCATAGATCCTGCTCCGATCGCAGCCGGGATCCCGACGGCCAGACCAGTGCCAACCTGCTTGAAGGCTCCGCCTAGAACCATGAGTAGTACCGAACGGCGATCGGCGCCCATCGCTAAGCGGATCCCCAACTCGCTCGTCCTCTCCGCGACACCGTAGGCGGTCACTCCGTAAAGGCCCACGGCTGCCAGCGCTAGACCGACGGCACCAAACAGCCAGGTCAAGCTGGCGATCATGTTCTCTGGAGCAAAATCGGTGTGGATCACGGCGGAGTACGGCCGAACTCCGTTCACCACGAGGTCAGAATCGACCTCCGCCAACGCTCTTCTGACCTTCGCCTCTATGTCCGCTTGGTGCCCTGGCGCCCAGATCACAATGTTGTACAGGTAATGCGATCCGATTTCGCGCTCCTGCGATTCGGGATCCTCCAAATTTGTGCTCTGCGCCTCAGGAAGGAAGTACATTGGTTGCGGACCGTGGCCGAAGTCCATGTTGGAGGCGACACCGACGATCTCATACATTCCCGCGTTCTGGGGCGCAGTAGGTCCGAAATGTTGGCCGATAGGATTCTCGCTGCGGAAGAATTTTTTCGCAAAGGACTCGTTGATCACGGCTGTGGGCTGGGTGCTTGCATTGTCCTGATCGGTGATGTTCCGCCCCATCATGATCCTGCCTCCGATGACGTCGAAAAATCCTGGTGTGATGCGAGTCCACCCGGATTCAATGTCATCGTTGGGGCCAGGCTCTGGTTTGCCCTCAATCACGACTTGATGAGGCCAAACCCAACCATTCAGCGGTGCTTCGAGCACGGAGCCAACGTTGCGCACGCCTGGGAGAGAGCGCAAGCGCTCTTCCATTTCGTAAAACAGCGTCGCCAGCCGCTCCTGCTTATAGTTGGAGAGCTTCGGATTGATGGACACGAGGTAGCGCGCCTCACTTTTGAATCCGAAATTCTGATGCTGCAGATTGCGCAGACTCTGCGCGAGCATGGCTGCAGCGCCCACTAACACCACGGAAACGGCAGCCTGCACGATGACGAGCGTCTTCTGAAATGAATGTCGATTTCCCGCTATGGCAAAGGTTGCTCCGCGCAATGCTTCGCTTGGCCTTGCATGAGAGGTCATCAATGCGGGCGCAATGCCGAACGCCATGCCAGTGATCACTGAGATTCCAAGCGCGAAAAGCAACGCTGGAACCGAAGGCGATGCGCTTACGGGAGCCCACATATCGGGCTGAGCAAAGGCAAGATGAAGGATCAGAGCGGCTCCGAGATACGCAATCGCAACCCCTGCGGCGGCGCCAAGCAGGCTGATCGTAAGGCTCTCCACCAGTGTCTTCCGCACCAGCCGCGCTCGCGATGCGCCCAGAGCCATACGCAACGCGATCTGATGGCGCTGCTTCAGACCGCGCGCCAGGAGCAGGTTGGCAAGATTGGCACAGGAGACCAACAACACGCAAAGTGACGCTAACAGCAGCAGCCAGAGAGCATCCTCATATTTCTTGCGCATCAGGGAAACCCCGCGACCACCCGGAGTCAGGCGAAGAGTTTGGTTTTCAAGGACTGCCTTCTCCTGCGAGCTCATGTCGGCCGCATGGCTTGCCAGCCAGGCATGAAGTTCCACCCTGAGCTGCGCTTCGAGCATTTTGGGGTTCGTACCGGGCCGAACCCGCCCGATCAGGTCAAGCCATGCTAGTCGCGGATTTTCAAGCCGGGAAGTTGCTCCCGCAATGATCGGCTCCGTCGCGAGCGGAAGCCAGAAGTCGGGCATATCCGAATCAGACTTCTTGGCTCCGACAAAATTGGGCGGGGCCACGCCGATGACCGTGAATGGGTGGCCGTTGATCAGATATGTCGCTCCTGTAACCGACAGATCGGATCCGTACGTCCCCTGCCAAGTGTGGAAGCTCATTACCGCAACCGGAGGCGATCCTGCTCGATCATCAGAATCGGCAAAAAACCGACCACGCCAAGGAGCAATCCCGAAGCTTTCAAAGAAATTACCGGAGACATATTCACCGTTGCCCGTTTCGACCGGAGCCGTGGAGCCCGTGCGCCGAATCGCGAGGTGAGCATTGGCTCCGCCGATCTGGAACGCGGCGAGGTCCTGAAAGGCACTGGTATTCGCGCGGAAGAACTTGTAAGCGTCCCACGAAAAGAAATTCCAGTCGTTCTGCGGCGCAGAGTCGCCATCACCTTGAGAATAGCCATCGTGATAACAGCAGATCTCGGCATCACCGATGCGCCATAGCTCACCGGGACGGGTGACGGCCAATGACTGCAGCATGACCTGTTGCATCAGCGAGAAGATAGCCGTCGTGGCACCGATGCCGAATGCCACCGCGAGGACAGCCGTAATTAAAAATCCGGGGCTCTTTTGCAATTGCCGCAGTGCGTGGTGCAAGTCTTGAAGGATTCCGTTCATGTTTGCCCGGCGTTACTCGTATCTCAGCGCCACAAGATCCACATTTGCTACGCTCCTCCCAAACGGTCCCCTCGGACAAGCCTAAGAGTTCCAGCGAGATCGGGTCCCATGGCCAATCAGATCATCCCAATTCGAGCACACTAGCACCTGGGTCGCCAGTGTCTTCCCTAGGTACAGCATTGTTTTTCATGTGCTTAATGGATCGGTTACCACGCCAAATTGTCCGATATTCGGTCAGACCCGTCCAAAAACGGACACCCATCGCTCAGACCAGCCGGCCGTCATTCTACCCATCGTCGCGTCAACGCGATACAAACTTGTAGCTTATGTCGATATCGGCTCCAGCCTTTCAGGGATGGTGTATTGACGTGAGAAGATCCAACAATCCGCCGACACCGAGCCCGCCCATTCTCTCCTGAGACGAATTGGAGCGTACCAGGAGAGATCGGCGGGATTGAACTTCGGGGCCGAGAGTGGCACAACAAGCGTCACGGGGGTTCTGATCTAGACCGGCGGTCGGCGACCGCTGCCCTCAAACTTGTTGTCGGGTATATATTGCGAGGCAAAGTTTCTCGTGCGCGATTATTTGTGCGACACATTCGGCCTCGTTCTGGGGGAGGGCTTATGAAGGCGCACGCTTTGCTCTGCTGGTTTTGCACCCTTCTGGGGTCCACAGCAGGAGCTTTCGCTCAAGGGGTAGGAGCTTCGGGGGACATCAAAGGCACGATAAGAGACACATCGGGTGCCATAATGCAGAACGTCGCTGTGGCAGTGGTGGATGCTGGGAAAGGTATTCGTCGTACCGCCACGACAGATTCTGTGGGTCAATACCGAATCACAGGCATTCCTCCCGCCATGTACGACGTTAGCGTGGCCATGCCTGGCTTTGAGTCCCAAGTTCGGAAGAACGTAGTTGTCAATCTCGGCGAAACACTGTCTGTGGACTTTCGCATGAAAGTGTCGGCGGGAAAGGAGGTTGTGGAAGTCACGTCTGAACCTCCCGTTGTGGATACAGCGAGAGGCTCGCAGTCCGGTCTCATTGAGGAACGCTCTATCCAGGAGTTGCCGATCGACCGGCGAGATTACCTCACGTTCTCTCTGCTGATGCCAGGCGTGAGCAACTCAAACACAATTGCAGATAATGCTGATTTTCGAGTGAAGCAGACGCCGCAAAGCGGGCTGTCTTTTACGGGAGCAACGGGAGGGGCAACAGCGTCACAGTCGATGGCGGCGAGGCGAACGATGACACAGGTGGCGTTCGCTTGAACGTCAGCCAGGACGCAGTTCAGGAATTTGAGGTTAATCGCAGCAACTATTCAGCCGAACTAGGTGGCGCCAGCGGGTTCGAATCGTGGGTGGAAATCGTGGGTTGAATGTGCCGAGGATTAGTGCCACTATTTGCTTCAATGAGACGGGAAGTCACCGTCGTATTGGCACTGGCGATCGTAGGGGTTCTTCTTTTCATTTTGATCCACCCCTTTGAAGATGGTCTGCATTCGACCACTGCGAAGCATCGCGCACATCTGCTCACCAAGGGCGTGCTCGGGATATGAGTTTGGTCGACGGGAATCCGACTTGGCCAGTTGCCAAAGCACTTTAACGGCTTCTTCCCGAAAAGCAGGCTGGTAAGCCACAGCGCGCAAGATCGACGGCAGAGAGTTGAGAACATCCTGATTCGAAAAATCAAAACTCTCATCGGAGTTCTGTTCGGAAGCCGTTTTGGATTGGGGAAGTTGTCGGGCCAAACGGACTAGCTGCATTACAGGGTTTGGCTGATAAAAGGCTGCAGGTTCGATTCCTTTAAGCAGTTGAATTTTCTGATAGTTGTCAGAGTTTTGGAATTGCACCGTGATGTCGTTCCACACATTGGCAAGGAGTGATGGGCTACCCTCGTCGACGACACGGAAGTCAAGCTCAGCAATATTCTGCAAGAGATGAGCGAGGTAATCGCTACCGAAGTGTTTGTAAAGCGCATCTGCATACCCATTCGAAGCCCCTGTCGAAGAAACTGCCGCTTGTTCTAGCAAGAAGTCCGCAAACATATCAGGCGCGATTCGATACATTCGACCGCTTCGAATCAGGAGCCCGGCCGACTCAAGCTCGTCTATGCACTGGGTAACCTCAAATTCTTGCCAGGTCAAGAATGCAGCGCAGGTTTTAACTACATTCTCAGTTCTCAGCTGCAGAGGCTGAAGTGCAGCGATGATATGTAGCAGTGGCCGCACGTTTCGCGAGTGCGTTGTGCAACGGCTTCGAAGTCTTCAAGGAATTTGGCAAATACTGCACGCCTAAAATCATCCACTCCTGGCAAGTCTTTGGCGAGAACTGCATCTCTCTTCAGGAGGCGGACTCCTATTACTGTGACCAACGGCGTGTCTTTCGACACTCCTACAAGGTACGGAACAAGCTGCAGATGACGCGGGGCAAGGGTCTCTTCTGCAAGTGCCCTCACATCCGTTTCATTTAACTTTTTGAGTTCCTTAACTCGAACCACGGCGCTGGGATCAAAACTACGGCTTAGAGAGGCATCAATTCTTTGAAGACCAATCGGCCTACACGAAAGCAAGACCTTAATAGTCTTGCCAGCTCCCTTTAGGTCACGTACTAGTTGAAGCAAAGTGTCAATATCTGGTTGCCGATGAGCGTCATCGACAACTATAAGACATCGGCTGGCGCCAAACTCCTGCTCTGTTGTCGAACTCACCTGGACGGTTTTCCTTTTTAAAAAGACCGTCCATCCCGAAATCTCTGAAACCCAGTGACGAATCAGCTTCGATTTTCCAACCCCTCCTCTGCCCGTCAGCACGGCGATGGTGGCATCGTCATTTTCCAGAAACGCATGCATTTCTGCTAACGAGGCCTGGCGACCACGTAGCCTTTGCTCATAACCGAAAAGGAGGTTTGTTTCTACTCGGCGGAAAAATTTCTCAGGAGTTGTAAGCGTCTGCGCGCTTTCAAGCCAGCCCGTGTCAGCAATCAGCCTGAGTCGGGGCTTTGCCTCTATGCCGAGGACATTGCTTTTGGGAATCTCAAGCTTCCAGCCCTTGCCAGTGATGATTGCTGTCTTGTCATTTACTATTTGCCAGTGACATTGACCTGTTTTCTCGTCGTAGAGAACTACGATCACCGGCAGGGAGTGTCCTCGCCAATAGGCAAGGTGTTCCATGTCACCCCGGTATATATAGCTGCAAGAAGTCTCCTCTTCCAAATAACTCGGTCCAGATTTCACCTGGCATCCGATCAGTCTTCCCGTAGCCTTGTGGTTTTCATCAACGGGCTCAAGATGCGCGTCGATTCCGGTGTCTGATACAGGCTGATCACGAACGATCCACCCCATCTTCGAAACTGCAAGCTCCACACTGTGAATGCCAATTCGCCCCTTCGCTTCTGAGTCATCAAAAATCAACTGATTCCCCCTACCAAGCCGGGATCGACCCTGAAGCGTTCGCGTGCAAGGTTGCCCATCCTGATGTGCCCGGCGAATTCTGCTTCCCGCCTCTCGCATCGTTGATCACGGGAGGTGCGCGGCTCATGTTGGCCTTGCTTGAGCACTGCGTCTCCGAGTTGGGCGGCAGCTATGTGATGGAAGACACCGATTCTATGGCAATCGTTGCCACGGAGGAGGGAGCCACAATTGCTTGCCGTGGCGGGCCATTTGAAATGCAGAACGGACTCAGCGCGATCAGGGCATTGTCATTTCCTCAAGTGGATGAAATATCAGAGCGCTTTCGTAGGCTCAGCCCATACCGTGACAAATCACGTTCGATACTCAAGATTGAAAAGGACAACTACGATCCAGAGAGCGGGGAACAGCGGCAGATTTTCGGTTTTTCGATTTCTGCGAAACGGTATGCCTGTTTTATTCCCGATGCCGACGGTAACCCTGTCCTGCTTCAAAAGGGCCTAAACAATCATGAAAATCGCTGGTCTGAGCACGGCCTTGGTCATCTAAGATTTTTTTTTGACTTTGAAAGCGAAGACCGTGATTGGATTCGCCTCTTTTGGCTCAACATTATTCGCAGGGAGCTTGGGAAGCCAACCCCGTCCTTAGGCTTCGAGCATCTTCCAGCCGTCGGGCGGGTAACGATTACAAGTCCAAAAGTGATGCGTTCACTGGCAAAGCTCAACCTTGGCAAGAGCAAGGCCAACAGGCTCAAGACGTTTGATTATTTGCTATCGACTCACATAGCGGCGCTCGGTCATCCCCTGAAAATCGACCCTGAGCGATTTCATCTTGTCGCCCGGTATGAGCTCAATCCAGAACGGTGGGTCAGGATGCTCTGGACGGACCAATACACGGGTAAACAGTATCGGATCACAACTGAGGGCTTTCATGGTGGGCGGAATCTGGCACGCGTGAAGACCTACGGCGATGTGCTCCGCGAATATGAATTTCATCCGGGATCGAAGAGCGCCGACAGCCAGGGAACTCCCAGCGGCAAACAGACAATAGGGCTGCTACAAAGGAGACATATCCGAGTTGGTCAAATCATCTACATCGGTAAAGAGTCAAACAGAGTTGAGGAAGCGGAAGCGGGAACAATTCATTCTACGCAAGCCGTCTACACCCAGTATCCTGATCCTCGCCGGGACGAGTGGGAGAGCAAAGTGTTGCCTGCCCTGAGGCGATTCCCAGTTCGAGTCTTAGTAAGACTTACCAATAAATCGCCTTCGATGTTGAAGAGAACGCTGGCTGGCACGAGCGTACCACGTGGAAGAAATCGAGTCCTGCTGCAAGCCGCTCTTCGTAAGATCGGCGCATTGTAACTGCATTCATCTAGGTTTCGCAGCTAGTTTCTTCTTGATTTTCACAGAAAACACTTGTATGTTTTCAGCCCTAACGTGAGTAGATGATCTGCCAGGCGAGGTGCGTTCACTTACGCTAGCTTGCTCTTCTCCCAAGATTCGTATTAGTATCGGGCCCTTTCGTCTGAAAGCTCACTAGAAATCCGCGTCTCTGGAGGACGTGTATGCCGACCAAAGCTGGCTGGAGCGCCATGCTGCTAATCGCCGCCCTTTGTGGAACATCGCAATTGATTTACGGGCAAACCGATCCCAACGCCGGAATACTTCCGTTCTCCACTCACCTTTTTGGACAATACGACACGTTTGATCCCTCTTCCGGCAATATTATGCTCACGATTCCCATCGTCAATAAGACAGGGAAGATGCCATTCGTTTTCAATTTAATAGGCAACTTCCGCGCGTGGAGGGGCGCAGGCGGTTCTTGGTTTGTCCCGAATGTTGCCACGAACGCGCTGAATGGCTCTGCCTCGGGCGGATTCGGAGCGGGTACTCTTAACTATAGTACGACCAGCTACGACTGCAACAACAGCAATACGCAGAACCAAACAACAGCCAGCAACTTCACCGTATCAGACGCCACTGGTGCGCAGCATGGAGCTGATTTCTCGGTTGATTACGGGGCCTGCGGTTTTGTGGCGAGCGGTACAGGAGCGACTTCCGACGGGTCGGGCTACACCATTGTGGCTACCGCAAATGGAACGAATACTCCGAATTTCACCGTTTACGATCGCTCCGGCAATCAGGTGACTGGTGCCCCGCTTGGCAGTACTTCGGGCCGGGTCACGGACCCCGACGGCGTACAAATGTCCTGGAGTTTGCAATACAACGCGAATGGCACGGCTACCAAGACCTACACGGATACCCTAGGGCAAACGGTTCTGATCGCCACGTACGCTACCTGTCGCTTGGTGGCCTGCGGAGCTCCAAGCTTGCCTGATACATACACTTATCTTGACGCCAGCGGTACTCAGCGCACTGTGCAGGTAAATTACACGACCTTCCCTCAGCAGACGAATTTTGCTTGTCCGGGCGTTCCGGAGAGGAACTTCGGCAATTCCTATTTACCAACCAGCGTGGTATTCCCAGATGGCGAGACGTTTTTGCTTAGTTACGAGCCAACGCCTGGCTTTCCGGGTAGCGTCACTGGCCGACTGGCGCGGCTTACGCTTCCTACTGGCGGCTACGTAGCCTATTCGTATTCAGGTTCGGGCGGAAACGGAATGAACTGCAGCCCCCTGTGGATGTCCACCATAACCCGCACTTTAAACGACGGTAGAGGTAACACTTCGCAGTGGACCTATGTGCCAGCGCTGCCCTCGGCCCAAAATCTTGTGGTTACGGAGACCGACCCAGCATTAAACACTACTAGCTACCACTTCTATGCTGGAGCGCACACATTTCAGACGGAGAAGACCGTCGCCGACAGTCACGGAAACCTGCTTAGTACGAGTATTACTTGCTACAACGGAAGCAATACGTCGCAATCAGGTTGCATCGCACCAACCCCGAACAGCATTGCGGTCGTCGTTCAGACGGATGTCTATACGTCCTTAGGCTCGGGCACTCCGTCGCTGGTCGAGAGTATCTACGACAAATTCCTGGGTACGGGACTCACCAGTGGTAACGTCGTCACCGTTAAGCGATGGAACGTCGGCACATACCCTCCCTCCGGCTCGCCGGTATCAACGACGACAACTACATATGCCAACCGCAACGGTGTGACTTGCGGAAGCACGATGCAGTACATCATTGACCATCCCTGCACTAGTACCACCACGAACTCCTCCGGGATTACCGTTGCCCAAAACAAGTTCACCTACAACCTAGGAGGCCATCCCACCCAAACTCAGAACTGGGTTGGTGGACCTACGTTCTTGACGTCTTCCGCCACTTACAACACCAACGGCACCATCGCAACCTCAACCGACGCGAACGGACAGGTCACCAGCTATGCCTACAACGGCACCGGCGGCTGTATCAACCTGCTGCCTACCTCTACGACCGCGGTGGTGAATGGTGCCACTCTCACCACCTCGCAAACTTGGAATTGCTTCGGCGGAGCTGTCACCTCCACCACGGATGCAAACGGAAAGATCACGCAGTTCGGCTACCTCGACCAGAACGGCGTACCTGATCCGCTTTGGCGACTGCGTTCGACCACGGACCCTCTTGGGAACGCCACTCTGTACACCTACTCGCCAACTGCCATCCTGCCGACGGGCGAGACCGCAATGGTGTTCAACAGCGGTGCTTCAACGGTCGACAAGCTAACGACGTATGACGGTCTCGGCAGGCCGATACTTCAGCAGACTCGTAAGGCTCCCGGCTCGTCAAACTTCGACACGGTAATGATTGCCTATGATTTGCTTGGCCGTATATCCGCCACCAGTCTTCCTTGTGTTTCAGCGGCGTCAGCAGCGTGTTCGTCTCCGGTCTACACGACGACCTCCTATGATGCGCTCAGTCGCCCGCTTCAGGTTACTGATGGCGGAACAGGCTACACCCAATACTCTTACACCCCAAGCGGCTCAGTGTTAGACACGCTCGTCACCGTTGGCCCGAACCCTTCTGGCGAGAACCTCAAGAAGCGCCAACTCGAATCCGACAGCCTCGGAAGGCTCACCTCGGTTTGCGAAATCACAGGCTCCAGCGGCAGCGGTTCGTGCTCACAAGCCGTTGCTGCCACCGGTTACAGGACGGTGTATACCTACGACTCGCTTGACCGCCTTACGGGTGTCACCCAGAACGCCCAGGGTTCGCCAACCCAGACCCGCAGCTTCGCTTACGACGGACTCAGCCGCATGACTTCGGAAACGAACCCCGAATCAGGAACAAAAACATACATCTACGTTGGCCCTGCCGGGTTCACTGATAACTGCTACCCCGGCAACGTAGGCGAAACTGGTGACCTGCATCAAGTAACTGACGCAAATGGTAACTACACCTGCTACATATACGACGGCCTCCATCGTCTCACCGATGTGGGGAATTCCAATCAGAGCGCCACGAACCCATGTAAAAGGTTTAGGTATGACAACTCGACGGGCTACCCCGGATCAACCAAGCCCACTGGTCTTGTGAACACCCTGGGCCGCTTAGTCGAAGCTGCCACTGATAATTGCGGAGTTCTGCCCAGCGATCCAATCATCACTGACGAGTGGCTCAATTACAACGCTCGCGGCGAGCAGACCGATTTCTATCAATTTACGCCGCATTCCGGCGGGTACTACCACACGGCTGCCAATTATTTCGCGAACGGTGTCTTGCAATCGCTCTCAGGTATTGGCCAGCAGTCTCAGTACAACTACGGTGTTGACGGTGAGGGCCGACTGAACACTAGTGCTCAGGGTACAACCACATTTGTGACCGGAACTACCTACAACGCAGCCAGCCAGCCCACCAGGGTTGATCTTCGCTTTGGCGACAGCGACAACTATGCGTACGACCCAAACAGCGGACGTATGTCAAACTTCACGTTTACCGTAGGAGCCACGCCGAAGTCTATGGTGGGTGGGCTGACCTGGAATGCCAACGGCACGCTCAGCAAACTAGCCGTTACAGACGGCTTCAACTCCGCAGGTAACCAGACCTGCAAGTACGGTGACCCAACCGCCTCCGTTCCGGGTTATGACGACCTTGCGCGCCTGATCAGCGCAAATTGCGGAACGCCCTGGTCGCAGACGTTCAGCTACGACCCATTCGGCAACCTAACCAAGAGTGGATCGATCACCTGGAACCCCGGTTATAACCAATCTACGAATCGCTACACGCTGGCCGGCACCACCTACGATGCCGCCGGAAATCTCCTGAACGACACCTTCCACTTGTACACGTGGAACGTGTACGGAAAACTTGCCACGGTAGACTCGACAACCACGTTAACGAATGATGCGAATGACAGAGTCGTAGAAAAGAACGCTTCGGGAACAATTCGCGAAATCGAGTACAGCCCTATGGGCAAAGCTTGCGTGATGAACGGCGCCACCCAGGTGCAGTGCTACGTGCCCTTGCCCGGTGGAGAAATTCTGTCTCCGGGGCCGGACACATTCTGGCACGTGGACTGGCTGGGATCGGTGCGGCTGGGATCCTCTGCAAGCACTAGGGCAATCACTTTGGACCGGGCATTCGCCCCCTTTGGCGAGATGTACAACACTGTCACCGGCGGAACGGCTAATCCGCAATTTGCTGGCCTGACGCAGGACACGATTACAGGCGAATACGACACAGATGCCCGCGAGTACCACCCCAGTCAGGGCCGCTGGATTTCGCCGGACCCCCTCGAAATGGGAGTGGGCAACCCGAGCGACCCCCAATCGTGGGACTTGTACGCGTACGTCATGAACAACCCACTAGCAGCTACGGACCCAACCGGGCTGCAATGCGTGGAGTACGAGGGCATCGTCGGAGACGATGGCCAAGAACCGCCTTGCGACCACATGACCCCTCCTACGGGAATTCCTGATGCTCAGGTGAACGCAAACATCGACGCGGTTCAAGTGCAATCTTCCAGCAGCCTAGCCGCATTGCGACAAGCTGCCCAAAGTTTTAGTAATGGTTTACAGAGTGCAACCGACGCCGCGTGGCAGTTTCTCACCACACCTCGAAACCCGACATGTGTTGGCGCGTACACGGCAACAGGTTCTGGAATCGGACTTACGGCAGGCGGGTCACTGGGCCTGGCGGGAGGCCCATTCGCGGAGGTTACAGTGCCGGGAGGTGCGGGAACAGGCTTCCTGATAGGGGGCGGTGTCGGCTGGCTCGGCGGCATGATAAGCTGCCGCACTGGCGGAGTCGGAAGCGGCGGTGGCGGTGGTGATGGTGGTGGAGGTGGTGGTGGAGGCGGCAAGAATGGATGGACAAACAAGATCGCCCGGGACAAAGCAAAGCAGTTAGGATACGCCGAGGCAAGAGGTGCGCCTTTCAACTCACGCAACCAACTAACCTTCCGATCGGGCCGCCACTGGATAACCCCTGACGTGGATGGCCACACGGGCTATCAGACCTGGAAGGTATTTGATTCCGGCGGCAATCGGCTCGGCACTTACAATACAGATCTGACCGTCCGACTGGGGAAATGACGCATGTTTGATATTTTTCTGACAGAAGAGCGAGTGACAGAGCCGGCCTCGGAGACCAGCACGAACGCCGAATCCGTGTATGGGAACATTTGCATAGAAGACTATCGTGATACCTTCATTACAGACCTGTCGTACTGGGCCCGTACCCAGTACGAACAACACTGGATTGCTGCGTTACAAAGACTCCTCGAGAAAGAGACTCGCTCTGCATTGATTACGTCCTATGTCCCCCCTCCGGCACAGCCCACGCACGAAGACTTTCTCGTATGGTGGCCGCTCTATCGAGAAGGAGATATTGTATATGTTCAAAACCAGCTGCTTTTCTTTGAACAACTTGCCAGCCCCTTTTCTCCTGCGCGCCCATGGGATTCTCTTGGAGCGCGACGAACGGTAAATCCTGAAGGTTTAGAAATCTCTGAGTGGATGACACCCATTGAGAGTATTCGCGACTGCCTAAACCGAAAAGTGGGTAGGACTTAAGGGGCTGTCACTTAAACATAAAACGCATCTGCGAATCTGTCTCCTCCAGCACGTTATTAATTCGTTAACAATAGAGTGTCATTTCAAATCTGCTATCTCCTATCCCGTCAAATATTTGAAGGGTAGGATGTGGCTCGGGGAAAATCAACCCCGGTTTGGGAGGCTGGGAGGCGGGAGCGCGTCGGACGGTTCAAAAATGGCTAAACAAAACGCAAGCTGTGTAATCGCTGATTTTCAACAATTGGAGGATTTCCAGCACGAGACTCTGATTGACTAATCTTTGTGCCCCTTCTTTCGCTCATCAGGGCATGAAAGCGAGGTTCAACACATTTTGAGCCGCTTGTCACCTGTCTACATTGCCAGTAGCTCCCGGGGCCGCTTCCTCCCTATATATACTCTGATCAAATTCTGAGGAAATGATTGGAACAGGAGTCCAACCGCTCAGGGGGAGAATATCGTGTCGCAAGCTCAAATTTTGGTGGTGGATGATTGCAAGGAGTGGCGAAGGACACTGCGTTCGCTGCTAGAAGCCATTCCGGATTACCAAATCGTGGGTGAAGCTGGCGATGGAGTGGAGGCCGTCGAGAAGGCGGCGCAACTGCTTCCCGACATCGTACTTCTTGACATCGGCATGCCCATTCTGAATGGAATCAAAGTTGCCCCAAGAATCGTGCGAACGTCTCCCAACTCAAAGATCTTGTTTGTGACTCAGGAGAGCGATAGCGACGTAAGGACTGCCGCTCTTGCCACTGGAGCCAAAGGATATTTGTTGAAATCGAGGGTTGTTCCTGAACTGATACCCGCCATAGATGCTCTCCTCATGTCGCGAGTGCCACAGCAGGTGTCCAATCTTCGAGCAGGTGCTCACGATACCAACACAGTCCTGTACCACTGAGCGGGAAGATCACCATTTTTGAGCTGCGCTACCTGTTCGTCAGGAACCACAAACTCTCCGAAGCCACAGCATAAACAGACCAACAGCTTCGGAAATACCCACACAATGGGCTTGTCGATTCCGTCCATGCCAGGGAAATGGATCGCGAGTTCTCCATTGAAGTTCTTCCGCTCATCAGCGCCGCATCGCTTACAACTCATCATTGCTTCTCCTCAGGATGCGGCACGCGGCGATCAGAAACCAACTCCGGTTTGGTGATGTTCTCATGACATTTGAATCTACACCAATCCCCTAGACGTACACTGTTCAATCGGAGACACCCCCTCAAACTGTGTGAGCACCATCCAACTTCGTGGCAACGAGCACTTCTATCATCGTTGCATTGGTAAGAACCGTCCCGCAGATTGCGAGAATCGCCTCGGTAATCTGCGGATGTTGTTCTGCCAGCAGTTCGAGTCGTCCGCTAACGGCCTTCAGTTGTTGAGCTTCGTGCAGCAGCAATGCGTGGGAGGGCATACGAAGAACCTTTCCTCAATCGGCTAGGAGGGATGGGCTGCCTTAGCTCAGGAGACCTGAATGAGGAGAGGTATAGACCCTCGAAACAAAGGCTATCACATGGACAGGAGGATCATTCGTGAAGAACCACATTGAGGAGTGAACTGTGAACCTCAAGTCCGCCGTTATATTCGATGAAACCCAACTTCCTGAATTTGTTCATGAAGGCATTGATCCTCGGACGGGTCGTGCCGACCATTCCCGCTAACGTCTCCTGACTGACCTTGGGGATTTCGGTTTTCTCCCTGATACCGTCTTTCCCGAACCCAGCGAATATCAGAAGAATCCGGGCGAGACGCTTCTCGGACGAATTGAAAAGCTGATCAATCAGGTCTTCCTGATAGCGGATGTTCCTCGACAACAAATGCTCTACAAACAAATCTGAAAACGTGTTTTGTGCGTGAAGCACCTGCAACATCGCATTCTTTTCGATACGCATGAGATTGCAATCGGTCAAGGCGGTCACGGTCGCCATACGGAGACGCTGTCTGGCGAGACTATCTTCGCCGAAGAAATCGCCTCCGCTCAGGATAGCGATGGTCGCTTCCTTCCCGGTCGCTGAGAGGACCGTCAGCTTGACCTTTCCCGATTGGATGTAGAAAACCGCATCACAAGAATCGCCTTGCGTAAAGACGACGCAACCCTTCGCAAAAGACACAACTTTTCTGCCCTGCCCGATGTGAGCGAGGAACATTTGCGGATCGAAGAATGATTTCTTTCGTTTGCGGGGAGTCATCGATAGCCGATCATTGACCAGGACATTTTATTACGAATTCTGGGTCGTTAACAGAAGTTCGAACAGGGGTTGCCGGGCATTCGGCAATTCAGTGAAACTCGCGTGATTCGGATCAGCGAAGGTAACCTTGTCCCCTTGCGCGCCTGAAGGCCCCGATGGGCCATGCCGTGATGGTGCGGCCTGCCCGGTATTTGTTCGCTGCGGTTCCCGCAAACGGGACTCAAGATATTTCCCAAGCGCGATTTCCATTTCAGACTTTACGTGTTCAAAACTCCCCGCCTGAACAACAATGTGTGATTGTTCGCAGCTACTGTTCCAACCGTCATCGGTGAGCCAGAACTTGCATTCAATACGTAGAAACGGTGCGACCTTGAGCGCTACGGCCTGACTTCCCATACGCGCTCCATGCTGGCTTTCGCGAGATGCCATGATAAACCGGGGCCTCGATTCGGGGACCGGAATGGGGGAAATGCATTATGAGAGGGGGGGGCGCCCTTTATAAGGTGGAAGCTGATGCTGCGCCCGAGGCTTGTGCCCGAGCAATGCCATCGCAGCCATGAGGCGAGAACCGTGGGTCTACGCTCGGGTGAAAGTGGGCTGACTTCGGTCACCCGTGCTCTTTCTGAACACTACATTACGGCGTGAGCTACTTAAAAGGGGCGACTCGCATTCGAATCGCCCTTCGGGAAACGAGACTTAGAGCGGTTGAACGTTCTCCGCTTGCCACCCCTTTGCACCTTTTGTGACATCGAATTGCACCGCCTGGCCCTCTTGCAAGCTCTTAAAACCGCCGGCCTGGATGGCTGAGAAATGCACGAACACGTCGTCGCCCGACTGACGGCTAATGAAGCCATAGCCTTTGGCGTCGTTAAACCACTTTACTGTTCCTTGTTCCATAGTCTTGTACTGTTGTGTCCTTTTTTGTAGTTACGCTGGAGGGAATCGGAGGGAAAACTTATGCAGATTGCTTGCTTTTAAAGGCGAGGGCTGCTCGCGACCGAATCGGTCTAACGCTCAATCTGATGCTACGCTGGAACAACGAGATTAGCAAGCCAATAGCTTAAGGGCACGGCAACTCCTACTGCTGAGTCGCTGGTGAGCTGATTCCATACGAAGACGGAGCTGCTGTAGCGACGCGAAGAAGGTGGGGGAGTATGGTGTGCGCGATCTCTGATTCCTTTCGCTTCCTCTCTGCCGTGTCAATTGTCACGCACCCGTGCACAAGGAGGATTTGTAAGGACCCATTCCAACTTGCACCGTGAGCCTTTGGTCGAACGACGAGGTTTTTTTATCTCGACAGGTCGTCCAAGGCGCACGGGTTCGCTTACAGCATCCACTCTGGTCTACCCCGCGTTTCCATGTGAGGCACGAACGGCTGTGTGGCCGCTTTGGTTGAGATTCATTTCGCGAGTCGGCCCCAAAGCGATTCCGCTGGGCGCAACACGTCGGTGGACCGGCGGACAAGCGATCTGACAATCGGCCGCAGCGTCTGATTTCCTGCCGGCAATTCTCGATGAGTCAGCGCCACCAAAGTTTTCTAAGGGGGCGGCTTTCACGGCCGCCTCTCCTAATCGCCGTGACCCGGCTTCAATAGCAGGAATGTGCCTGTTTGATGAAATCGAGCACGGCTTCAATCCGAACTAGCCGGGAGAAACCGGTTGGGACTGCAGTGAGTAGCTCGGCTCCAGCATCGCTCTTTGTCAAAAATCCCCGAGCACCAGCCGCAAAGGCCTGGCGCACAAAGAATGGATTGTCGTACTGCGTGACAAATAGGATTTCGGCGTCTGGCTCGATTTTCTTTAGAAGAGGTGCCGCCAGAAGTCCGTTCAAGTCAGGGATATTGACGTCAAGGAGAATAACGTCCGGCTGACATTCCTGTGCCTTGCGCACTGCTTCGAATCCGCTCGACGCTTCAGAGATTACATTGAACTCAGCGTCCGTAGCGAGGAGGGTACAGAGGTTGTGCCTTATCAGTTGGTGATCATCAATGAGCAGTATCCGTATTGCAGGCATCCTTGCCTCCTCGCCATGCAATATTCGTAGGTCGCCACGTTAACGGACACTGCAACATTGTTGAGGGTAAGCCTCTGTAGGATAACCGACAATACAGCCTTACGTGTATGGCCAATTACGACGCGTAAGGTGGCCTTGGAAGGCTTTCGCTGACGTTTTATGGCGCTTCGCATTCGCGAACTCGATTTGTTACCTTGATAATCGTCGCAACATAGGCCCTCGTGCCACGCTTAGCCACTCACTGGCTACCGAACGCCGCCGAGGGCCATTGTATCTCTTGAGTTACCAGCGACGCACGCTTGTTTAAGCCCTTACCAAAGCGACCAAAGCAGCGTCTCCCTACGGAGGCTTTCAAACGGCTCTAACTGAAAAACGAGCCAACTCCTGGATCGTCGGCAAACGAGAAACTGACAATTGCGTTTTTCGAAGCGTGGCTCGGAACCACACCCTGGAGGAAGCCGGCCGCTGTTCCGACGTTACTTGCGAACGCATTTCGCGAGATCGACGCCAAGGCGTTGCGCAAACCGCGGGATGTATCGCGTCGAACGGACTAAGACTGCTTCTCGACGCCGAATAGCGTCGCAGGCCAATTGGTTGGTTGGTGACGTAATTTTGATTGTGTAAAAAGCAAGAGGGTGTAAGTTGGCTTTGCCTAGCAAGCAAAAGCCTTTCCTAAAAGGAGACCTACACCCAATGGCGAAGATAATCCCGATTGACGAGCAT
>Ga0157369_10001579_pt1 | contig 27879 bp, 27 predicted proteins | sample C25metaG_FD_113461 | JGI IMG/M metagenome (GOLD analysis project Ga0157369, IMG submission 113461) | Corn rhizosphere microbial communities from Kellogg Biological Station, Michigan, USA - C2-5 metaG | ecosystem: Host-associated > Plants > Roots > Rhizosphere > Soil | place: USA: Michigan... | reverse complement strand
TATCACGCCAATTACGTCGTGCCTTATTGGTCCGGCTCGCTCGCCAAGGCGGCCAATGTCGGCCGGCACATCTTCTACCGCTGGGCGGGCGGCTGGGGCCGCGGCCCGGCCTTCCGCTTCGGCCCGGCTTCGACCGAGCCGCAGATGGCGCTGATGCGGCGCCTGACCTCCGACCCCTCGACCCTGAGCGACGCGCCGGCGGCTCCGGACGCCCTCATCGCCGCGCAGATGGCGGCGGCCGCGGCCAATCCGGCCCTCGCCGGCAACGGCCCGCCGACCGCCGCCACCCCGGAGAAGGGCGGCATCGACAGTCTCTCGCGCGCGATCGTGCGGCGCTACGAGCCGATGAAGCCGGAGGCGGCGACCGACGCCGCCATGTCGCAGATCAACAAGCCGTCCTCGACGACCCACTGGGCGCTCTCCGGCCTCCCCGAGAAGCCGCAGGCGCCGCTCGGCCGCAAGCAGGCGAGCGACGCGCCGCCTGCCGCCGCCCCGGCGCCGCCGCGCTGCCTCGAAGGCGTCCGGCGGCTCCCGACCGGCGGCCAGGGCGCGGCCGAAAAGCAGAGCTGCTGACGGACCCGGCTCAGGCGGGGACGGCGTCCGCCGCCCGCTCGAGCGCGGCGATGTCGATCTTTCCCATCTTCATCATCGCCTCCATCGCCCGACCGGCGCGGCCCCGATCCTTGTCGCCGAGCAGCTGGGTGAGCCGCTTCGGCACCACCTGCCAGGAGAGGCCGAAGCGGTCCTTCAGCCAGCCGCACGGCCCCGGCTCGCCGCCGCCGGCGGTCAGCGCCTCCCAATAGCGGTCGACCTCCGACTGGTCGGCGCAGGCGATGCTGAACGAGATCGCCTCGGTGAACTGGAACTGCGGGCCGCCGTTGAGGCCGAGGAACGGCCGTCCGCACAGCGTGAACTCGACCGTCAGGGCATCGCCGGCCTTGCCGCTCGGATAGTCGGCCGGCGCGCGGTGGACCGAATCGACGCGGCTGTCGGGGAGGATCGAGGCGTAGAAGGTCGCAGCCTCCTCAGCCTTGCCGTCGAACCAGAGGCAGGGGGTGATCGCAGTCATGGCGGAGGCTCCTCTTCGCGATGCTCAGCGGGTTTTGGAGACGAGGCAGAAGGCGGCGCCCTGCGGGTCGGAGCATTGGACGACCCAGCTTCCGTCCGGCACCTCCATCGGCCCCATATGGACGCTTCCGCCGTTCGCCCGGACCCGCTCCGCGGCGGAGTCGACGCCCTCGACGACGAAATAATAGCCCCAGCCGGAGCGGGGGAGCTGCTCGGGCTTGTCCATCATCCCCCCCAGATCCTGGCCGTCCACGCCCCACACGCGATAGGTGCCCATCGGGCCCATATCCATCTCGCGGATCGTCTCCCAGCCGAACAGGCCTGCGTAGAAGCCGAACGCCGCCTTCTCGCCGGCGCTCGAATAGAGCTCGCGCCAGCCGCAGCCGCCGGGCGTCATCCGCTCGACCGGCGCCGGCGGTTCGCCCGCGGGCTTAGGCTCCAGGATGTAGAAGAGCGCGTCGCCGGGATCGGTCGCCATGGCGATCCGGCCGACGCCCGGGACCTCCTGCGGGCCCATATGGACCCGGCCGCCGGCGGCGCGGATCGCCGCGATGGCCGCATCGGCGTCGGCGACCGCGATGTAGCCGAGCCAGATCGGCGGCATTCCGGCCGCCGCCATGTCGGCGTTGCGCCGGAGGATGCCCGCCGAGCCCCGGCCGTCCTTCGACAGGATGAGGTAGGGCTCGCCGGCGGCGTCGGAGCCGGGGAAAGGCTCGGCGGTCCAGCCGACGACCTTGCCGTAGAAATCCGCCGCCTGCTGCTGGTCGTCGGTGATCAGCTCGTACCAGATGAAGGTCGAATTCATGCTTGCTCTCCCCCCGGGCCACGGCTGTCGAGCAGCACCTCGAAGCCGCCGAAGATCATCCGCTTCATGTCGAAGGGCATGTCGCCCGTCGGCTGGAGCCGCGGGTCCGCCATCACCTTGGGGCTCGCGGAGTCGCGCACCGCCTTGGACGGCCACGCGATCCACGAGAAGATGAGGCCGTCGCTCTCCTCGGCGTCCACCGCCCGGTAGAAGTCGGTGACCTTGCCGTGCGGCACGTCGTCCCCCCAGCATTCGACGACCCTCAGAGCGCCGTGTTCGATGAACACCTGTGCGGCGACCTTGGCCATGTCCCGATAGGCGTCCTTCCTGCCGTCGGGGACCGGAATCACGAACCCGTCTACATAGTTCATGGCGTCTCTCCTTCAGGCGCAGGTTTCGGCGACGACCTCGCCGGCCGGGCGGCCGCCGAGCGCGGCGACGTCCATCCACATCGGCTCCCAGATATGGCCGTCCGGATCCTCGAAGCTGCGGCCGTACATCATGCCGTAATCCTGCTTCGGGTTCGGCTCCCGCCCGCCGGCGGCGAGCGCGCTCTCGGTCATCTCGTCGACCGCCGCGCGGCTGTCGCAGGAGATGCAGACCAGCACCTCGCTCGTCCGATGCGCGTCGGCGATGTCCTTGGGCGTGAACATGCGGAACTTGTCGTGGGTGAGGAGCATGACGTGGATCACGTCCGACAGCACCATGCACGAGGCGGTGTCGTCGCTGAACTGCGGGTTCCGGGTGAAGCCGAGCGATTCGTAGAAGGCGGTGCTTCGCCCGAGGTCTGCCACCGGCAGGTTCACGAAGATGAGCCTCGACATGTCCGTCTCTCCTGTTTCGAATCGCTGTTTGACGCTGATGCGCCCTGATGTTATAAAAAGCAACAGTGAAGTTAGAAAAGAAAACCAAGCGGCCTCGAAGCTATGGCGACGCCTGCGGGACGGCCCATGCGCTGGACCTGATCGGCGAGCGCTGGGCGCTGCTCGTCATGCGCGAGCTGATGCTCGGGCCGAAGCGGTTCAGCGATCTGCGCGCCGACTTGCCGGGGATCAGCGCAAACGTCCTCACGCAGCGGCTCGAGGGACTCGAGGCGACCGGTCTCGTGCGCCGCCGCAAGCTGCCGCCGCCGAGCGGCGCGCAGGTCTACGAGCTCACCGACTGGGGCTATGAGGCGGAGCCGATCATCCAGACGCTCGGCCGCTGGGCGACGCGCTCGCCCGCGCACGATCCGAGCCTGCCGCTCAGCGCGACCTCGCTGATGCTGTCGTTCCGGACAATGCAGGAGCCGGAGCGGCTGGGGGACCTCAAAGCGCGAATCGGCTTCCGGATCGGAGCCGAGACCTTCGTGGCGGAGATCGGCGGCGGCCGCGTGCACACGCGGCGCGGCGACGTGGAAGGCGCGGACGCGATCTTCAACGGCACCCCCGAGTCGATCGCAGCGGTCGTCTATGGCGGAGCGCCGTTCGCGGCTGTCGAACTCGCGGTCGAGGGCGACGAGGCGCTCGCCCGCCGCTTCGCCACGCTGTTTCCGCTTCCGCCGAAAGTTCAGTGATCGGCGGCGCGGGAGGCGCCGATGCCGGTCTCCGAACGCACGCGCTGGGCGACGTAGCCGGCGCGGTCGGTTTCGGCGCGGGCGCTGCGGTCCAAGGTCGAGACGAGCCAGATGACGACGAAGGCCAGCGGCATCGAGAAGAGGGTGGGGCTGGAGAAGGGATAGAGCGCCGCCTTGTTGCCGAGGATCGTCACCCAGATGGCGGGCGAGAGGATGGTGAGGACGAGGGCGACGAGGACTCCGACGCTGCCGCCGGCGACGACGCCGCGGGTCGTGCAGCCCTTCCACAGCAGCGACAGGATCAGCACCGGGAAATTGCCCGACGCGGCGAGCGCGAAGGCGAGGCTGACCATGAAGGCGACGTTCTGCTTCTCGAACAGAATGCCGAGCAGGATTGCGACGATCGCCAGGACCACGACCGTGATCCTCGACACCCGAAGCTCGTCCCGGGCGTCCGCGGCGCCGTGGCGGAAGACGGTCGCGTAGAGGTCGTGGCTAACTGCCGAGGCGCCGGCGAGGGTCAGGCCCGCGACCACCGCGAGGATCGTGGCGAAGGCGACGGCCGAGACGAAGCCGAGGAAGACATTCCCGCCGATTGCGCTCGCCAGGTGCACCGCGGCCATGTTGCCGCCGCCCTTCAGGGTGCCGGCGGGGTCGAGGAAGGCGGGATCGGTGGCGACGAGGACGATCGCGCCGAAGCCGATGATGAAGGTGAGGATGTAGAAATAGCCGATCCAGCCGGTCGCCCAGACGACCGAGGCGCGCGCCTGCTTCGCGTCCGGCACGGTGAAGAAGCGCATGAGAATGTGCGGAAGGCCGGCGGTGCCGAACATCAGCGCCATTCCGAAGGAGAGGGCGGATATGGGGTCCTTGATGAAGTTGCCGGGGCCCATGATCGAGCGGCCCTTCGCCGCCGCCTCGGCCGCGCCGGAGCCGGCATGGGCGGCGAGGCCCGTCTTCACCTCGACGGCGCGCGCGAACAGCGCCTCGGGCGAGAAGCCGAAGCGCCAGAGCACGGCGAGCGCCATGAAGGTCGCGCAGCCGAGCAGCAGCGCCGCCTTGACGATCTGCACCCAGGTTGTGGCGATCATGCCGCCGAAGAGGACGTAGAGGGTCATCAGCACGCCGACGATGACAACCGCCCAGCCATAGGGGAGGCCGAACAGCAATTTGATCAGCTGCCCCGCGCCGACCATCTGCGCGATCAGGTAGAAGAGAACGACAGAGAGCGTGCTCAGCGCTGCAAAGCTCCGCACCGGCGGCTGCGCGAACCGGAAGGAGGCGACGTCGGCGAAGGTGTAGCGGCCGAGGTTCCGTAGGCGCTCGGCCATCAGGAACAAGATGATCGGCCAGCCGACCAGGAACCCGATCGAGTAGATGAGCCCGTCATAGCCGTCGGCGAAGATCTGCGCCGAGATGCCGAGAAAGGAGGCGGCCGACATATAGTCGCCGGCGATGGCGAGGCCGTTCTGGAAGCCGGTGATGCCACCGCCGGCCGTGTAGAAGTCGGCCCGGCTGCGCGTCCTGCGCGCCGCCCAGGCGGTGATGGCGAGGGTCAGGAGCACGAAGGCGCCGAACATCGCGATCGCCGCCCAGTTGGTCGGCTGCCGCTGCGTCTGCCCGACCGTGTCGGCAAGCGCGGGGGAGGCGGCGAGCGCGAGCGGGAGGAGCGCGAGGCGCTTCATTCGCCGTCCTCCCGAAGCGCGGCGGCGAGCGCGTCGAAGTCGCGGTTGGCGCGGCGCACATAGAGGCCGGTCAGCACGATCGCGAGCAGGATCACGCCGACGCCGAGCGGGATTCCGAGCGACGTCACCCCCCGGCCGATCGGCCGCGCCAGCAGCGGCTTGTCGAAGGCGATGAGCAGGACGTAGCCGAAATAGGCGGCGAGCATGACCGCGGTCAGCGTCCAGCCGAACCGCCCCCGCCGCCGCACCAGCTCCCCGTAGCGCGGATCCGCCGCGACCGCTGCCAGACGTTCCTCCACGCCGCCCTCCACACGATAGTCGACGCCAACCTGCCGGGTTGGCGGAGCGGCGGCAAGCCCGCCCGGGGAGGCTCAGCTGCCCCCGCAGCCCCCGCCGCAGGCGCCTCCCCCGCAGCTTCCGCCGCAGCCGCCATGGCCGGCGCAGCCCGCATGGCCGTCCCCGCCACCGAAATCGGCGCCGCAGCCGCCTTCTCCGCCGCTCTGGCCGCCCGCGCGCCGGCTGGGCGCCGCGCCCATCTCCGACAGGACGAGGACCAGCAGGAAGGCAATGCCGAGGAGCGCCACCGTCACGGCGGGTGCGGCGCCCACTCCCGACCCCAAGATTATCAAAGCGCCGACGCCCAGGAAGAAGCGCTTGATCGAACTCGCCAGGGGCATGCCGCGGGAGGAGCGCGGCCGCCGCCGCTTCGCCGGTTCGATCGCGCTCGGCCAGACGTCGCGCGGCGGCGGGTCCGCGAACAGGTCTTCGTACAGCCTCAGCGTCGCGGCATATTGACGTTGGAAGCGCGCTTCGTCCTCCTGCTTGCCGCTGCCAGGGAGGTGCCGAAGCGGACGGCCGAGGATGCGGCCGCACAGCTCTTCCTCGTAATGCGGCGTCTCGAGGTGGAGGTGCCAGACCTCGTCGACCGCGCGCGACGGCGTCAGCTCCCTCGAGGAGGTGGCGGCGAGGAACAGGAACCTTCGATATTCGCCGACCGCGCGCTCCGCGAAGGGCGGCGTCCAGCCTGTCGCCTCCTGCAGGGCGGCGACGAAGCTCGGTTGGTCGCCGGCGGGCGGGAGACGCATTGCGGAAAGGGCGGCCCAGAGGGCCCGGCTGGACTGCGGAAGCGACTCGGCTTCGTGCATCTGCAGCTTTGATAACCGATCTGGTAGACATAGGAAAGAACCGCCGGCCGGAGCTTTTGCACGCTCCGGCCGGTCGGCCTTCTAGAAGCCGAGCTTCACCGGCTTCTCCGGCTTCACCGACGCTTCCGCCGCGAGCAGCGCGACGATCTGGGCCGCGTCCGCCGCCTCGCGGTAGCGGAGCTGGCGCTTCACCACGGTGAAGTCGCCCGGCGTCAGGCCGCGCACCTCCCGCAGCCCCGCCGGCGCGGGGCGGCCGAAGAAGCGCTCGAACGCGCGCGCCGCCGCGGCTTCCGACAGCGCCTCGAGCTCGATCTTGAACACGAAGCGCCGAAGCGCCGCGGGATCGAGCCGCCGGGCGTAGTTGGTCGCCGCGACGAACGGCAGCGGGTGCGAGTCCATCCAGGTGAGCAGCTCGTTCACCTGCGTGATCTCCCACGACTGCCGCGCGTCGGCCCGGTCGAGGAGGAGCGAGTCCGCCTCGTCGAACAGAAGCACCGCGCCCTGCCCGCGAGCGTCGGCGAAGGCGTCGGCGATGTTCGCCTCCGTCGCGCCGACCCATTTCGAGAGCAGGTCCGAGGCGCGCTTCACCTGCAGCGGCCGGTCGAGCCGCTCGGCGAGATGCGCGGCGAGCGCCGTCTTGCCCGTTCCCGGGGGGCCGGTGAGGAGCAGCGAGAAGTCCGCGGGCGCGCCCGGCGTGCCCAGCCGCTCGAGGAGCCGGGCCACATCCTCGCCGCCCTCGTAGAGCGCGAGGTCGAGCGCGCCGCCGCCGCTTGCCGGGGCAAGCGCCCGTCCGCCGCGCAGGCCGAGGACGAGCGAGCGCCCTGCCGCCTCCGCGTCGGCCGCACCGCCGCCGGCGAGCGCCGCCGTCTTCAGCGCCACCCGCGCGATGCTCCCGGTCTCCGCCTCCCGCGCGGCGAGGTCGAGCAGGCCCTCGGCTGCGCCCGCGGCATCCTCGGCCGCCGCGGCGCGCGCGACGATCCGTGCCCGCGCCCGCGGCGAGGGATGGTCCATGCGCAGCACGAAGCTCATCCGGCGCAGGTGCGCGGGATCGATCGCGTCGATCGCGTTCGACGTCCACAAGGTCGGCACCGCATTGTCCTCGAACAGGCGGTTGACGAACACCTTCGACCCGGGGCGGCGGCCGCCGCCGGAGCTGGTCGAGGCGTCGGCGAACAGGTCCTCCATCTCGTCGAAGAGGAGCAGGCTGTCGGCGCGGCGGGCGAGCAGGCGCTGCGCGCGGCGGACCGCATGGACGCGCTGGTAGCGGGTCGGCTCCTCGCCGTCCTCGTCCTCCTCGGCGACGGCATAGAGCTGCGCGCCCGCGGCCGCGGCGAGGCTGCGCGTGAGCTCGGTCTTGCCGGTGCCCGGCGGCCCGTGGATGAGGACGTTCACTCCCTTCGCGCGCGCGGCCAGGGCGCCGCGCAACAGCCGGACGATGAGGTCCGCCGACTCGCGCTGCTCGGGGAAGTCGTCGAGCGTGAGCTCCGCCCGCTGGCGGGCGCCGGCAAGGCGGTCGACGATCTTCCCCTCGTCGGCGAGGCCCTCGCCGACGATGTTGCCGAACGGCCAGACGAGGCCGAGCTCGATCGCGCCGGTCGGCTCGAGGTGAAGCGCCAGGAGGCCGAGGCGGATCGGCTCCGACCGGCGGAGGCGCAGATCCGCTTCCCCGGCGTCGGCGCCGGCGATGCGAGCGGCGAGGAGCGCGCAATTCTCCCCCGCGGCCGAGAGGCGGGCGCGCAGGAGCGCGAGCCGCGGCAGCCGCGCCAGGCCCACTGCCGCTTCCAGCAGCGCAGAGTCGAACCGGTCGAGGTCGAGCAGGCGCGCGACCGCGTCCGCCGCGCGGAGCAGGTCCGGCCGCGGCTCGTCGACCGCGATCCGCTCGACGAGGCGGGGGAGCGCGGCCCAGGCGACGGCCGAGCCGCCCACGTCCGGTTCCGGTTCTGCAAATCTCTCGTCCGGCCACAGCCAGTCGCGGTGGTCCGACGCCCATTCGAGCATCGCCGCCGCGGCCTTGCCGCGGACGCTCAACGTGCCGCGCAGCAGCGCAAGCGCGCGCTGCGCCAGAAGCTTCTCGCCCATGATGGTTTCCCGCCGCTCCGACGCGCCAACGCGCGGCCGGAGCCGATTCCTGCCGTTACAATGCGATTGTGCCCGCCGGGTCCGAACCCCGGCCGGCGCGCGTCAGCGCTTGGGCGGGATCCGGACGGAGGCGGGGCTAAGCGTCCCGTTATCGAAGCGATCGTGCATCGCCTGTCTCCGTCCAAGCCGCGGCGGAAGTGCCGCGGGGAGCGGGCCGATAGTCCGGGCCGCCGGCCGAGTCAACATCGTTGCCGCGGCGAAACTTGCTCGCTCCGCCGGGGTTGGGCAGGAAGGCCGGGCGAAGGAGAGCGGATGGCACGGGAGAAGCAGGACGGGCGCGAGAAGGCGGCGCTGCAGGAGTCGCGGCTAGAGGAGGCGGCGGTCGCGACCCCGGTGCTGCAGCTCAGGCTGCTGCTGATCGTGCTCACCCTCGCAGGCGCGTGGATCGCGCGCGATTTCGTGCTGGAGCTCGCCTGGGCTGTCGTCATGGCCGTGGCGCTCTGGCCGCTCTACCGCCGCCTCGCCCCGCCTCGGGAGAAGGGGCGCGGCCTGCCGATCGTCGCCCCGCTCGTCGTCACCGTCGGCATCGGCCTCATCCTGATGGTCCCGCTCGCCATCATCGCCGCCGAGGCCGCGCGCGACAGCCAGGCGGCGATGGCGTGGGTCACGCAGGCGCAGCGGCACGGCCTTCCCGCGCCGCCGTGGCTGGCGCACCTCCCGTTCGCGGGCGAGCGCGCCGTCGGCTGGTGGAACGGCCACCTCGCGACTCCGCAGGCCTCCTCCGCCTTCCTCGGCCATCTCGACGCCGGCGCGATCGCCGGCTTCACCGGCAGGATCGCGACCGAGATCGCCTCGCGCAGCATGTTCTTCCTGATCACCCTGCTGGCGCTCTTCATCATCCTTCGCGACGGGGAGCGGCTCGCCGCCAAGTCGGTGGACAATGCCTGCCGCTTCTACGGCGATTTCGGCGAGCGCTTCATGCTCCGCCTCGCCGACGCCATCCGCGGCGCCGTCAACGGCACCGTCTTCGTCGCAATCGGCGAGGGCGCGATCATCGGCCTCGCCTACGCGGTCCTGGGCGTGCCGCGGCCGGTGCTGTTCGCGGTGATCACCATCGCCTTCGCGATGCTGCCGTTCGGCGCCTGGGCGGCGTTCAGCGTCGCCAGCCTCGTTCTCCTCGTCCAGGGCCACGCCGTCGCCGCGGTCGTGCTGTTCGCCTTCGGGGCCGCGGTGATGATGATCGGCGACAACATCGTCCAGCCGGCGCTGGTCGGCAATTCGGTCGAGCTGCCGTTCCTGTGGACCCTGGTCGCGACCTTCGGCGGGCTCGAGACCTTCGGCCTCGTCGGCCTGTTCATCGGCCCGGCGATCATGGCGGCCCTGTTCCTCGTCTGGCGCGAATGGCTGGGCGAGGACCTCGTCGCCGGCTCGCGCCGAAAGCGGCGGCGCGAGGCGCGGCGCTCCCGCCGCGGCTTCGTCGCAGAGGACGGCGCTTCGGTCGACGCCGCCTAGCGGGGCGGCCGCGGGCGCCTAGCGTCACCGGAACGCATTCTGCCGGAGGAAAGACATGCGCTCATTCGTTCTCGCTGGCCTCGCCGTGGCGCTCGCGTCGCCGGCGGCGGCCGCACCGAAGCCGGCGGACATCGACGCCGCCGTCGCGGCGCCGGGCCGCCCGGAGGCGCAGGTCAAGCTCGACGCCGGCCGCAAGCCCGCCGAAATGCTGAAGTTCCTCGGGCTGAGGCGCGGCGACCGGGCGCTCGATCTGTTCGGCGGCTCGGGCTATTTTTCCGAGATCATGGCGCGCGCGGTCGGGCCGGAGGGGCGCGTGACGGCGTGGCTCGCGGAGCCCGAGACGGGGCCGAAGGCGCGCGCCGCCTGGGCGGAGCTGAGCGGGCGCCTGCCGAACGTGCGCGCGTTCATCACCGCCAACGATGCACTGGCGCTTCCCGAGGCCGCCTTCGACGCGGCGCTGGTCAACCTCAACTATCACGACGTCTACTGGGAGAGCGCGAAGGACAATTTCCACCGCACCGACCCGGATGCGTTTTTGAAGATTGTCTACCGGGCGCTGAAGCCCGGCGGCGCGATCCTGGTGATCGACCATGTCGGCGAGGCGGGCGGCGATCCGCGCGTGCTCGCGGACAAATACCACCGCATCGATCCCGCGACGATCAAGGCGGACTTCGCCCGCGCCGGCTTCCGGTTCGACGGCGAGAGCGACGTGCTGCGCAATCCGGCCGACGACCACAAGCTGTCCGTGTTCGACGCTTCGATCAGGGGCAAGACCGACCGCGTCGTCTACCGCTTCCGCAGGCCGGCCGAATAGAATAGGCACCCGAAACGAATGAGGGAGGGGACGATGCGCGCACTCGGTTTGACGGCACTGGCTCTGGTTCTGGCGCTTCCGGCGGGAGCGCAGGCGAAGCCGGCGAAGCATTCGGTTTCGTCGTCCGCGGCGGCGGCGGACGTGGCGGCCGCGGTCGCGGCACCGGGCCGCCCGGCCGACCAGGTGAAGCTCGACGCGGTGCGCAAGCCGGCCGAGATGCTGAAGTTCAGCGGGCTGAAGCGCGGGGACATCGTCCTCGATCTCTTCGCCGGCGCCGGCTATTACAGCGAGATCATGGGGAAGGCGGTCGGCCCCAAGGGCGGAGTCCTCGCCTGGGAGCAGACCAGCTTCCTGAACGACAAGGCGAACGCCGCCTGGGCCGAGCTGCGCAAGCGCACGCCCAATGTCGGCCTGTCGACGGTTCCGGGGACGGCGCTGGCGCTGCCGGTGAACGCCTTCGACTTCGTGATGCTCCATCTGAACTATCACGACGTCTATTGGCAGAGCGCCAAGTTCAGCTTCGGACCGCTCGACCCCGACGGCTTCCTGAAGACGGTCTATGCCTCGATGAAGCCCGGCGCGACGATCCTCGTCATCGACCATGTCGCCAATGCCGGCGGCGACACGCGCGCCGTCGTCGACAAGCTCCACCGCATCGACCCGGCGGTGATCAAGGCCGATTTCGCCCGCAACGGCTTCGTCCTCGACGGCGAATCGGACCTGCTCCGCAACCCCGCCGACGACCACACCAAGCTGGTCTTCGATCCCTCGATCCGCGGCGTCACCGACCGCGTCGCCTACCGCTTCAGGAAGCCGCGCAAGTAGCGCCGCGCTCACTGTCCGCGAGCGGACGTTTTCGTCCGCGCGCGGACACGCGCGGACGCGTCGGAGAGGCCGCCTCCCTCACGGATCGCCGCGGCACCGTTCTTGCTTCTTGGGCGGAATGCGCCCCGCCCGACAGCCCGGCTCCTGGCGAAGGCGCCTCGACCAAAGGTTCGTTTCGTTCGACGAACGGACTTGCGCTCCGCTACAAATGTGGCATGCTACAGATGTAGCAGCAATGTAGAGCGATTCGCATGATCGACACCCTGCCGCGCCGCGAGCGCGAGATTTTCGAGATCATCTGCAGCGCCGGCGAGGCGACCGCCGCCGACGTGCGCGCGGCGATGAAGGACGCGCCGAGCCATTCGGCGGTGCGCACCCTCCTCGCCCGCCTCGAGGCGCGCGGGCTCCTCCGCCACCGCCTCGCCGACCAGGCCTATGTCTACGCGCCGGTGCCGCAGCCGGCGAAGGTGCGCGAGTCGGCGCTGACCCAGATGGTCAGGACCTTCTTCAACGGATCGGCGGCCTCGGCCGCCACGGCCCTTCTCGGGCTGTCCAAGGAACTCGACCCCGAGGAGCTCGACGCGCTCCAGCGGGCGATCGACGAAGCACGGGAGCGTGGGAAATGAACTTCGACTTCCTTCTCGAGCTGGCCTGGAAATCGGCCCTGATCAGCGGCGCCGCGCTTGCGCTTGCGACGGCGCTGCGCCGCCGCACCGCGGGCGAGCGCTCGGCGCTTCTCGCCACCGCGGCGGCGCTGATCGTTGCATTGCCCGTCATCACCCTGCTCCTCCCGGCGCTGCCGGTGGTGACGCGGACGGTCCACGAAGCCGCGCCGGTCGCGCTCACCCCCGAGATGCTCGCCTACATGGCGTCGGCGCCCGCCGCGAAGCCGGCGGGGGTGCTCGAGGATCCGACTCCCCTCCTCGAGCTGATCTGGGCCGGCGGCGCCGCGATGGTGCTGGCCCGGCTCCTCGCCGGCCTGTGGACGCTCCGCCGCTGGACCCGCGCCGGCGAGCCGGTCACGCACCCGCTCTGGCAGGAGGCGCTCGAGCGCACCGCCGCCGAGGCCGGCGTCCGCCGCCCGGTGCGCCTGCTCCGCGCCGACGTCAGCGCGCCGCTGAGCTGGGGTGCATTCCGGCCGGTGATCCTCATCGACCCCGACACGGCGCGCGAGCCCGAGGAGGCGGAAGCCGTCCTCGCCCACGAGATCGCGCACGTCGCTCGCGGCGACTGGCTGGTGCTGATCCTGTCGCGGCTCGCGGTCGCCTTCTTCTGGTTCAACCCGCTGATGTGGCTGCTCGAGCGGCAGATCGTCCGCGAGGCCGAGGAGGCGGCCGACGCCCGCGCCCTCGTCCATGTCGAGCCGGCGCGCTACGCCCAGACGCTGCTCACCTGCGCCCAGCAATATACGGCGCTGCGGCTGCCGGCGAGCGGCATGGCCGACGCCGCGCTCGGCCAGCGGGTGCGGGCGATCCTCGAGCGGCGGCTCGCCGTCGGCGCCCCCAATCCGCGCTGGATCCGCATGGCGGTGCTCGCCGTCGCCGCGATCGCCGCGCCGATCGCCGCGCTGAAGCCGGTCGAAGCGGTCATCAAGGCGCCCCAGGCACCCGCCGCCCCCAGGGCACCTGTGGCTCCCGCTGCGGTTCCCGCCGCTCCTTCGGTTCCGGCCGCGCCGGACGCGCCCCTCGCGCCGTCCGCGGCAGCCGGCCAGGGCGCGGGCGGCTCTCCGGACCTCATCCCCCCGGCCCCGCCCGCGCCCGCCCCCCTCGCGCACCTCGCCGCGCTCGCGGTCCCGCCGGTCCCCCCGGCGCCGCCCGCGCCGCCGCTGCCGCCGCGCCATGTCCGCAACAACATGGTCGACGGCGAGGAGATCGCCCGCGAGATCCGCGAAGCGATCGCCGAATCGCGGGTCGAGCGCGAGGCGGCGATGCGCGAGGCGATGGAAGCCCGCCGCGAGGCGCTGCGCCACGTCGACACCGCCCGCATCGCCCGCGAGGCCGGCGCCGAGGCCCAGCGCCAGGTCCGCACCTCGATGCGCTCTGGCGCGGAGGGCATGATGCGGGGCGCCGAGGGCATGGAGCGCGGCGCGCGGCAGATGGAGGAGGAGGCGGAGAAGCTTCGCTCCCCCGAATATCGCCAGCGCCAGATCGCCCGCGCAGCTCGCGACGGCCGCCGGGTGACCGACCAGGAGCTGGTCGACATGATCCCGCAGCTCCGCCACGGCGCCGAAGGCATGCGCCGCGGCGCCGCCGACATGCGCCGCAGCGCCGAGAAGATGCGCCGCGAGGGCTGACGCCTTCTGGATAACCGCCTAGGCTCCCCTCCGGATCGTCCGGAGGGGAGCTTTTTCATGGGCATTCGAATCGCAGTCGCGGCGGCGGCCCTTCTTCTCTCGGGCTGCGCCGCGGTCGTGCCGACGCCGCATTACGACACGATCCTTCGCGGCGGCACCGTCGTCGACGGCAGCGGCGGCGCGCCCTTCACCGGCGACGTCGCCATTCGCGGCGACCGGATCGCCGCCGTCTCTCCCCACGTCGACGGCACCGCGTCGCGCGAGATCGACGCGCGCGGGCTCGCCGTCGCTCCCGGCTTCGTCAACATGCTGAGCTGGGCCGACGAGGCGCTGATCGTCGATCCGAGAAGCCAGAGCGACATTCGCCAGGGCGTCACGCTCGAGGTGATGGGGGAGGGGACGAGCTTCGGCCCGTGGACCGAGGAGATGAAGGCGCGCGAGGTCGCCCGCCAGGCGGACATCAAATACCCGATCCGCTGGAGCACGCTCGGCGATTATCTCGGCTGGCTCGAGCGCAAGGGCGTCTCGACCAACGTCGCAAGCTTCGTCGGCGCGACGACCGTCAGGATCCACGAGCTCGGCGAGGGCGACGTCCAGCCGACACCGGCGCAGCTCGACCGGATGCGCGCGCTGGTCCGGGAGGCGATGAACGAGGGGGCGATGGGCGTCGGCTCCTCGCTCATCTACGCGCCGGCGAGCTTCGCGAAGACTCCCGAGCTCACCGCCCTCGTCGCCGAGGCCGGAAAATGCGGCGGCATGTATATCAGCCACATCCGCGACGAGGGGCCGAGGCTGCTCGAGGCGATCGACGAGCTCGTCCAGATCGCCGCCGACGCCCGCGCGCCGGCCGAGATCTACCACTACAAGCAGTCGGGCCGCGACAATTGGGTGAAGCTCGACGCCGCCAATGCGCGGGTCGAGGCGGCGCGGGCGCGCGGGCTCCGCATCACCGCCGACATGTATACTTATGCAGCGAGCTCGACCGGCCTGGACGCTGCGATGCCGATCTGGGTTCAGGCCGGCGGGGTCGAGAAATGGGTCGAAAGGCTGCGGGACCCGGCGATCCGCGCCCGCGTGCTCGCCGAGATGCGCAGCCCCACCGCCGGCGAGAACACCAAGACCGTCGTCCAGGAGCCGGAGAAGGTGCTGCTCCTCGGCTTCAAGACCGAGAAGCTGAAGGCGCTGACCGGCCGGACGCTCGCGCAGGTCGCCAGGGAGCGCGGCAAGACTCCCGAGGAGACGGCGATGGACCTCGTCGTCGAGGACGGCACCCGCATCCAGGTCGCCTATTTCTCGATGAGCGAGGAGAATGTCCGCCGCGAGATCGCGCTGCCGTGGATGAGCTTCGGCTCGGACGCCTCCAGCCAGGCGCCGGAGGGCGTCTTCCTCAAGTCCAGCACCCATCCGCGCGCCTACGGCAATTTCGCCCGGGTGCTCGGCAAGTTCGTCCGCGACGAAAAGGCGCTGACCCTCCAGGAGGCGGTCCGCAAGCTCGCCGCGCTCCCCGCCTCGAACCTCGGCATCAGGGACCGCGGGATGCTCCGCGCCGGCTATCACGCCGATCTTGCCGTGTTCGATCCGGCGGCGATCCGCGACACCGCCACGTTCGAGAAGCCGCAAAGCTATGCGGTCGGCATGCGCCACGTCTTCGTCAACGGAACGCAGGTGCTGAAGGACGGCGAGCATACCGGAGCGCTGCCGGGGCGGTTCGTCCACGGTCCCGGCTGGAACCGCTGCCCGGGCCCGGCGCGCCGGTGATTGCAACCGGAGCGCCGGCGGACCATTGACCGGCTGCCCTCCTCTCCAGCCGGGATGATGCCGATGAAAGCTCCGGTCGCGCTCGCCGCCTTGCTCCTCGCCACCGCCGCCGCGCCGGTCCCGCCGGACGATCCGCGCTCCTTCGCGCCGATCGACCCGGCGCGGATGTCGGAGATCACCAGGACGCTGGCATCGGACGCATTCGAGGGCCGCGGCCCCGGGACGCCGGGCGAGGCGGTGACGATCCGCTATCTCGCCGACCAGTTCCGCCGGCTCGGGCTCGAGCCGGGCGGCCCGGGCGGGAGCTGGTTCCAGACGGTGCCGCTGATCCGCACCCAGCTCGACAAGGGCGGCTCGGCCTCGTTCGCCGCGGGAGGCCAGGCGATCCCCCTCCGCTTCCCGCAGGACATCTACCTCAGCACTGTGCGGGAGACGGGGCGGGCGCGGATCGAGCGGGCGCCGGTCGTGTTCGTCGGCTACGGGGTCACCGCGCCGGAGCGGGGCTGGGACGACTTCAAGGGCGTGGACCTCAAGGGCAAGGTCGCCCTGTTCCTCGTCAACGATCCCGATTTCGAGGCCGCCGCCAGCGAGCCGGTGGCGGGGAAGTTCGCCGGCCAGGCGATGACCTATTACGGCCGCTGGACCTACAAGTTCGAGGAGGCGGCGCGCCGCGGGGCCATCGGCGCGCTGATCGTCCATGAAAGTGCCGGCGCGGGCTACGGCTGGGCGACGGTGCAGGCGCCCGGCGGCGAGAATTACAACATCGTGCTCGGCCCCGGCGCGCAGCAGCCGGTGCTGCTCCAGGGGTGGATCCAGCGCCCGGTGGCGGAGGACCTGTTTCGGCGCGCCGGGCTCGACTTCGAGGCGGTGAAGCGGCAGGCGCGCACGGCCGACTTCCGGCCCGTCGACCTCAAGACCAGCTTCTCGGCCGATTTCGGCGTCGAGACCAAGCGGGTCGAAAGCCACAACGTCCTCGCCAAGATCCCGGGGCGCACCCACCCCGACGAGACGATCATGTTCTCCGGCCACTGGGACGCCTACGGCCTCGGCGCGCCGGATGCGCGGGGGCGGCGGGTCCGGCCCGGCGCGGCGGACGACGGGCTCGGTCTCGCCGGAGTGCTCGAGATCGCCCGCGCGTTCAAGGCGGGTCCGAGGCCCGAGCGCACCCTGCTCTTCGCCGCCTGGACCGCCGAGGAGCGGGGCCTGCTCGGCTCCGAATATTTCGCCTCGAACCCGCTCTACCGGCCCGAGAAGATGGTCGCGAACCTGACGCTCGATACGCTCGAGCCGCTCGGCCCGTCGAAGGACGTCATTCTGATCGGCCGCGGCCAGAGCGACCTCGAGGACCGGATGGCGCGGCTGGCGCGGGCGCAGGGCCGCTACGTCACCCCCGATTCCCACCCCGAGCGGGGGCTCTTCTACCGTGCCGACCACTTCCCGATGGCGAAGCGCGGAGTCCCCGTGCTGCTGCTGATGGCGCTCGGCGCCGGGCCCGATCTGGTGAAGGGCGGCCGCGCCGCGGGCGACGCCTGGGTGAGCGACTATACCGCCCATTGCTACCATCAGACGTGCGACGAGTGGCGGCCGGACTGGGACCTTCGCGGCGCCGCGCAGGACGTGGCGCTGGCCTATGCGATCGGCCGCGAGCTCGCATTCGGCAGGGCGTGGCCGCAGTGGAAGGCCTCGTCGGAGTTCCGGTCCGTGCGGGAGCGCTCCGCAGCCGCGCGGGGCAAGTAGAAATCGCTATTGCGAATGATTATCAAGAGCGGTAGTGCCGTTCCGCCGACGCAATCATGCGCGGCTGGAAAGGGCCTTCATGTTTCTGGGTGCGTCTCTCGCCGCTCTTGCCGTATCGACGGCCGCCGCGTCCGCGGAGAAGGCGCCGGCCGCAGTCGTGCTCGCCTCCGCAGCGACCGCCGACGCGGGCGCTGAAGCCGAGCCGATCGTCGTCACCGGGACGCGCGAGGGCTACAAGCCGTTCGAGACCAGCACCGCCACCCGCACGCCGACCGACCTCAAGGACGTGCCGCAGGCGGTCTCGATCGTTACCGAGCAGCAGATCGACGACCAGGCGCTCCGCTCGGTCGCGGACGTGCTGCGCTACGTGCCGGGCGCCGTTATCAGCCAGGGCGAGGGGCACCGCGACCAGGTGATCCTGCGCGGCAATTCGAGCACCGCCGACTTCTTCGTCGACGGCCTTCGCGACGACGTCCAATATTATCGGGGCCTCTACAATCTCGAGCGGGTCGAGGTGCTGAAGGGCCCCAACGCGATGATCTTCGGCCGCGGCGGCGGCGGCGGGGTCGTCAACCGGGTGACCAAGAAGCCCGGGCCGAGGCCGGGCGCCAGCGCGGCGGCGTCGGTCGACGGTTACGGCGCCTGGTTCGTCGAGGCCGACGTCAACCAGCCGCTCGGCCGCGGCGTCTACGGCCGCTTCAACGGCACCTACGAGCGGTTCGACGGCTTCCGCGATTATTATGGCGGGCACCGGATCGGCCTCAACCCGACTCTCGCCTTCGAGCCGCGGAGCCGGACCCGGATCGACCTTGGCTACGAATATGATTCGGACCGGCGCGTGGTCGACCGCGGCGTTCCGTCGGACCAGCGCTCCGGGGCGGCGACGCTCGCCAGCCCGGCCCGGCCGCTCGCCGGCTATCGCCGCACCTTCTTCGGAATTCCCGGGCTCAATCAGACGACGTTCGACGCCCACGTCGTCCGCGCGCAGGTGCGGCACGAATTCTCCGATTCGCTGAGCCTCACCAGCCGCCTCCTCTACGGCGACTATGACAAATTCTACCGCAACGCGATGGCGCAGGCGCCCGTCACGCTCGTCGGCGCCACGCCCAAGGTCGGCGTCGAGGCCTATCAGGATGCGACTCAGCGCCGGAATCTGTTCAGCCAGAACGACCTCGTCTGGAAGGTGACGACCGGGCCGGTCCGCCACGTCCTCCTCGCCGGAATCGAGGCCGGGCGGCAGGAGACGGACGGGCAGCGGCAGAACGGCTATTTCGGCAACGTCCGGCGCGTCCCGGTCGACCTCGCGCAGGTGATCGCCGTGCCGCCCGTCACCTTCCGCACCGGCCTCGCCGCGGGTGAGCGGCTGACGCACGGGGAGGCGAACGTCCTCGCCTTCTACGTGCAGGACCAGATGTCGATCGGCGACCATGTCGACATCGTCGCCGGCCTCCGCCACGACCGCTTCCGGCTCGAGGCGACCGATCTCCTCGCCAATGCGACGCTCGCGCGGACGGACAACCTCTGGTCGCCCCGCCTCGGCCTGGTGCTGAAGCCGCGCCGCGACATGTCCTTCTACGCGAGCTACAGCCGCTCCTATCTGCCGCAGTCGGGCGACCAGTTCGGCTCGCTCGACCTGACGCTGGCGGCGCTGAAGCCGGAGCGGTTCGACAATGTCGAGCTCGGCTTCAAGTGGGACATCAGGAAGACGCTGAGCCTCACCGCCGCCGTCTATCAGCTCGACCGCAGCAACACGCGCGCGAGCGATCCCGCCAACCCGGCGCAGACGATCCTGACCGGCGCCCAGCGCAGCAAGGGCGTCGAGGTCGGCTTCAGCGGCGAGATCCGGCCGAACTGGCACGTGAGCGCCGGCTACGCCTATCAGGAAGCCGAGATCCGGCGGACGACCACCGCCGCTCCGGCGGGGCGGCAGGTGCCGCTGGTGCCGCGCCACCAGGCCTCGCTCTGGACCCGCTACGACCTGACGCCGCGCTTCGGCCTCGGCGCCGGGATCTACCACCAGTCGAAGAGCTTCACCTCGATCTCGAACACGGTGGTACTGCCCGCCTTCACCCGCGTCGACGCCGCCGTCTATTACAAGCTGACCCGCGCGGTCGAGCTCCAGCTCAATGTCGAGAACCTGCTCAACTCCACCTATTTCGCCTCGGCGTTCAACGACAACAACATCATGCCGGGCGCGCCGGCGAGCGTGCGCGGAACGGTGCGCTTCCAGTTCTAGGCAGGCGCGGCTAGGGCGCCGGCATGCAGATCGCGATCCTCCGCACCGGCGTCCCGCCCGCCGGCCTCGAGCCCCGCTACGGGCTCTACGACGACATGTTCGACCGCCTGCTCGGCCCCGACTTCCCGAGCGTCCGCTACGACGTGGTGGCGGGCGAATATCCCGAGCGGCCGGAGCAGCATGAGGCCTACCTCGTCACCGGCTCGGCGGCGGGCGCCTACGACCCGCTGCCGTGGATCGCGCCGCTCAAGGACTTCCTCCGCGCCGCCAAGGGCAAGGCGAAGCTGATCGGGGTGTGCTTCGGCCATCAAATCATGGCGGAGGCGTTCGGCGGCCGGGTCGAGAAGTCGGAGCGCGGCTGGGGCGTCGGAATCCAGGAATATGGAATCCTCGAGCGGCCGCCCTTCATGGCCGACGCGCCCGACCGGATCCTCGTCCCCGTCTCTCACCAGGACCAGATCGTCCACCAGCCGCCCGCGACCCGGATCGTCGCGGCGAGCGAGTTCAGCCCGTTCGGAATGCTCCGGTACGAGGACCAGCCGGCGATCTCGATGCAATTCCACCCCGAGTTCGAGCCCGGCTACGGCGAAGGGCTGATCGAGACCCGGCGCGACCGGCTCCCCGACCCCGACGCGGCGATCCAGACCTACGACGTTCCCAACGACCGGCTGATCGTCGGCGAATGGATGCGGCGTTTCCTCAGGGGCTGACCGAGTCCCCAAAGGAAAAGACGCGTTCGCCGATATGGCCGATCCGCCACGACAGGGCGTGATCGACGAGGACGGGAATCCCGGCCCTGCGGACGAGGTTGCAGAAATGCGCGTCCTCGCCGCAGACGATCTCTCCCGCCTCGCCGATCGTGGTCTGGAACCAGGGCTGTTGGATCGCGCCGAAGACGGGCGCCTTCACCAGGCAGAAGCCGAGCCCGATGCCCGCAACCGCCTCCACTTCGTCCGCATCGGCCTTCTCCCTTGTGGTCGGGATCGGCTGCTTGTCGAAGCCGTAGGCGGTGGGGCGGTTCTCCCGGCGGGTCGGATAGTTGCAGCCGATGAGCGGGAGGTCCCGGGCCATCAGCCGGATGAGCCCGTCGCTCGGGAAGACATGGTCGGAATCGAGCAGAAGGAGGTACTCGGCCCCCCAGTCGAGCGCACGCTGGACCGATTGCACGCGCTTGTAGTCGAGCGGCCCGTCCCGCGCGTCGAACAGCGCCAGCTCTGCGCGTTCGGGCCGGTCGTTATAGTCGATGGTCAGGCTTGCCGTGTAGCCGACGAGCATGGCGAGCGAATCCGCGAACCGCATGCTGACGACGCCGGTGTGCGGGATGCAGAGGCCGATCTTCATGTCCCCGGCCGCCCTCCGCCGTCTCTGCGCTCGCCTCTCACTTGCCCGCGAGGAACGCCTTGAGCTCCGCCCGGAAGACGGCCGGATTGTCCCACATGATGAAGTGGGCGCTGTCCGGCACGTAGGTGAGCACCGCCTGCGGCACGCCGGCGAAGGAGAGCTTGTAGAAGCCGGCGAGCTGCTCCTTCGTCAGCGGGGCGCCGGTGGGGACGACCCAGAGCACCGTCATCGGCACCTTGATCTTCGGCAGCTCGGGCCGGAGATCGGTGGTGATGAGGTTCGCCATCGCCTCGGCCGACACGGCCTGGTCGCTGGCCAGCGAATGGCCGATTGCGACCGGCCGCATCGCCTCGGTCTTCACCATCCCGGCGATGGTCTGCTCGGTGCGGGCGCGCCGCGCCTCGCCCGTGCTCGTGGCGATTCCGGCCTTCACCTGCTCGGCGACCTTGGCGAGCTGCTCCGGCGTGGCGTTCGGGCCGGCGAACAGCGCGCCCAGGAACGGCAGCATGTCGACCACCATCACCCGCGACGGGATCTCGGGGTGGCGGGCGGCGACCATCATCGCCAGCGTGCCGCCCATGGAATGGCCGACGATCGCCGGCTTGTTGAGGTGCGCCTCGGCGGCGTAGCGGGCGATCTCCTCCGCGACGGGGGCGACCACCGGCCCCTTGGCGTTGGCGCCGGCGGCGAGGCCGTCGAAGCCGGCGACGTGGACGATGTGGTAGCGATAGCCGGGCAAAGCCGCGACCGTCGTGTCCCACACCCGCGGCGAGGAGCTCAGGCCGGGAATCAGCACCACGTCGGGCCCGGAGCCCTTGACCTCGACGGCGATTCGGTCGCTCTTGAACGGCGCCGCCGAAGCGGCGCTCGCCGCGGCGGCCATCAGCGGCAGCATCAGCCACGCCAGAAAACGGATCATCTCACGCCTCCCCATGAACTCACATGCTCTGTTATGCAGAGTACTCTATGATGCGTCAACCTCTCAAATCGCGCCCGAGAAGGTGTCGCACTGGGCGGGATCGCCCGTCTCCAGCCCGCGGCGGAGCCATTTCATCCGCTGGGCCGAGCTTCCGTGGGTGAAGCTGTCCGGGACCACATAGCCCTGCGATTCCTTCTGGAGGGTGTCGTCGCCGATGGCCGCGGCGGCGCGCAGCCCCTCCTCGGCGTCGCCGGGTTCGAGCACCGGCTCGCCGCGCTTGTTGCGCGCATTCGCCGCCCAGACGCCGGCGAAGCAATCGGCCTGGAGCTCGACCCGCACCTGGATGGCGTTGCCCTCCGCCTTGCTTCCGCGGGCCTGGAGCCGGTTCGCCCTGTCGAGCGTGCCGAGCAGGTCCTGGACGTGGTGGCCGACCTCGTGGCCGATCACATAGGCCTGGGCGAAGTCGCCGGCGGCGTGGAAGCGGCCGGAGAGCTCCTGGTAGAAGCTCGTGTCGAGATAGATTTTCGAGTCGGTCGGGCAGTAGAAGGGGCCCATCGCCGACTGCGCGGCGCCGCAGCCGGACTGGTCGGACCGCGCATAGAAGACGAGGCGGGTCGGCGTGTAGCTCCGCCCCATCTGCGCGAAGAGAGGCGCCCAGGTGTCCTCGGTGCTGGCGAGGACCTGGCACGAGAAGCGGCTCGCAGCGTCGACGGAGCAGGCGGAGCCCGCGCCGCCGCGCGCTGCGGTCTGCTGCGGGGCCGCGCCCGGCTGGCCGGAGAGGCCGATCGTCCCGCCGCCGCCGCCGAAGGTCGACAGCGCGCAATAGCCGAGGAGGAGCAGGAGCACGCCGCCGATGCCGAAGCGGCTGAGGATCAGGCCGAATAGCAGGCCGAACAGGCCTCCGCCCCCGCCAAAGCCGCCGCCGCCGCCGAATCCGAAGCCGCCGCCGTTGCCGCGATCGTCCTCGACATTGTCGCTCGTCCGATAGTCGTCGAGGCGCATGGCAACTCCCTTCCGCGTCTCCCGCTCAATGCACCGTCCGCGCGCCGGTTGCAAAATGCCGCTGCGCCGGGAATGACGCTCGGGCATTCACATTCGGGAGGCTCCATGTTCCTCAAGGGCAAGACCGCGCTCGTCACCGGCTCGACGTCGGGCATCGGCCTCGCGGTGGCGCGCGCGCTCGCCGGCAAGGGCGCGAACCTCGTCATCAACGGCTTCGGCGACGCGGCGGAGATCGAGGCGACCCGCGGCGCGCTCGAGCGGGCGAGCGGCGGCGGCGCCCTGTACAGCGCCGCGGACCTCACCAGGCCGGACGCGATCGAGGCGATGATGGCGGAGGCGGCCGAGGCGTTCGGCGGCATCGACATCCTCGTCAACAATGCCGGCACCCAGCATGTCGCGCCGGCGGACCAGTTCCCGCCTGAGAAATGGGACCTGATCATCGCCCTCAACCTATCGGCGGTGTTCCACACCACCCGCCTCGCCCTTCCGTACATGAAGGAGAAGGGGTGGGGGCGGGTGATCAACACCGCCTCGGCCCACAGCCTCGTCGCGAGCCCGAACAAGGCGCCCTATGTCGCTTCCAAGCACGGCGTCGCGGGCTTCACCAAGGCGGTCGCGCTGGAAACGGCCCAGGCCGGCGTCACCGTCAACTGCATCAGCCCCGGCTACGTCTGGACGCCCCTCGTCGAGAACCAGATCCCGGACACGATGAAGGCGCGCGGCCTCACCCGCGAGCAGGTGATGAACGACGTCCTCCTCGCCGCCCAGCCTACGAAGAAGTTCGTGACCGTCGACCAGGTGGCGGCGCTCGCCCTCTTCCTCTGCCGCGACGAGGCGGCGTCGATCACCGGCGCCAACCTGTCGATGGACGGCGGCTGGACCGCGGCGTGAGGACCGTTGTTGCGATGCCCGCACGCGCCTAAGGGAGCGGCGATGCGCGCGCTCCTCGCCCTGGCCCTGCTGCCGCTCGCCGCCTGCGCGCTTGTGAAGCCGCCTGGACCGGAAGCGGTTCTGCCGCATGCCGACGAGCCGTGGCGGGCGCTTGCCACCGACGACGACCGCGAGCGCCTGCGGGACTGGCGCGACAGCTTCGTCAAGGCTCTCGACTCGGCGGAGAAAGGGGGGCGGCAGGGCGACATCGCGCGCGAGGGCGCCCTGGTCGATCCCGATTCGGCGCTTCCCGACGCGCCGCTTCCCGCCGGCGCCTATCGGTGCCGCCTTATAAAGCTCGGCAGCCAGTCGCCGGAGCAGCCGGCATTCGTCGCCTATCCCGCCGTTCCCTGCACGGTCCGCCAGGATCCCGATGCGATGGGCTTCGAGATGCAGGGTGGGCCGCAGCGTCCGATCGGCCGCCTGTTCAGCCACATCAACCGGCGCTCGGTCTTCCTCGGCACCCTGCAGATCGGCGACGAACGCGGCACCCTGCGCTACGGCGACGACGAGCAGCGCGACTCCGCCGGCTTCCTCGAGCGGATCGGCGAGCGGCGCTGGCGGCTCCTCCTCCCCCAGCCGCATTTCGAATCGTTGTTCGACGTCGTCGAGATCGTCCCCGCCGGCTGAGGGGGAAGCCCGGCGCCGGTCAGTGCGCGCGACAGGATTGCGCGACCGGCCCGTTCGGGTCCGGATGCGGCGCAGGATCGTCGTGCTTCGGCCCGATCCTGTTCGATGGGCCGTCTTTCGCGCCGGTCGCGAGGCTTCGCGCCGGGTCGTCCTGCTTGGGGCCGATCGCCAGCATCGTGCGCGGATCGTCGGGCTTCGACCCGCTCGCGTTGGGGCTGCGCGGATCGTCGGGCTTGGGGCCGATGGCGACGGCGCCGCCTTGGCCCGCCGCCGACACGGGGCTGCCGCCCTGGACGATGATCTTGCGCCCGTCGGCGGGAGCGCAGCCGTGGTGGGTACCGGGCGGTGCCGCGGCGGGCGCCGCCGCGAGAATGAGGAAGCTCAGGATCATCGATCGCCCTCCTTCCTGGAAGACGCGAGCATAGCATGATCGAGGCGGCGCGGGGAGGGGCCGCGGACGGTCAGTCGTAAGGCGGCCGGTCGTAGCCTGCGGGGCTCTTCGTGAAGATCTCGCAGCCGTCCTCGGTGATGCCGACCATATGCTCGAACTGGGCGGAGAGGCTTCGGTCGCGGGTGACGGCGGTCCAGCCGTCCTCCAGCACCTTCACCGCGGGCTTGCCGATGTTGATCATCGGCTCGATCGTGAAGAACATTCCGGGCCGGAGCTCCGGGCCGGTGCCGGGGCGGCCGGCATGGATCACCTCGGGCGCGTCGTGGAACAGGCGGCCGACGCCGTGTCCGCAGAAATCGCGCACCACGCCGTAGCGGTGCCGCTCGGCATGGGTCTGGATGGCATGGCCGATATCGCCCAGCCGGTTGCCTGGCCTCGCCTGCTCGATCCCCAGCATCATGCATTCGTAGGTGACGTCGACGAGCCGCCGCGCCTTCACGCCGACGTCGCCGACCAGGAACATGCGGCTGGTGTCGCCGTGCCAGCCGTCGAGGATGATGGTGACGTCGATGTTGACGATGTCGCCGTCCTTGAGAGTCCGATCGCCCGGAATGCCGTGGCAGACGACATGGTTGATCGAGGTGCAGCAGGAGCCGGTGAAGCCGCGATAGCCGAGCGTCGCCGGGATGCCGCCGCGCGCCTTCATCTCGGCGAAGACGATGTCGTCGATCTCCTGGGTGGAGACGCCCGGGCGGACGTGGGGGACGAGCGAGTCGAGCACTTCGGCGGCGGCGCGGCCGGAGCGGCGCATGCCCTCGAACCCTTCGGGCCCGTGCAGCTTGATGGCGCCGGAGCGGCCGACGACGTCGGTGTCGGAGACGGCGAGATAATCGGTCATCGCGCCCATATAGGCGATCCGCGCCGGGAAATCACCCGCTCCCGGCTCCCTCTCCGCCGCTTGCGTTCCGCCGGTGCCTTACCCATGTGACACAGTGTTGCCGAGCGGCAATGCTGGACATTTGGAACCTGGTGGACGAACGAACGCAGCGATGGCGGACCTCTATTCGACTTTGGGCGTGAAGCGCGACGCGAGCGAGGCCGAGATCAAGAAGGCCTACCGGAAGCTCGCCAAGGAGCTTCACCCGGACAAGAACAAGGACAATCCGAAGGCGACCGAGCGGTTCGCCAAGGTGACTCAGGCCTACGACCTCCTCACCGACAAGGACAAGCGCGCCCGCTACGACCGCGGCGACATCGACGAGGACGGCAATCCCAAGGCGCCGTTCGGCTTCGGCGGCGGCGGGCCGGGCGGGGGCGGGTTCCGCCAGTCGACCAACGGCCCGGGCGGCTTCGGCGGCGCAGAGGAGGTCGACCTCTCCGAAATCTTCGGCGACCTGTTCAACCAGGGCGGAGGCGCCCGCCGCGGCGGCGGCCCGTTCGGGGGCTTCGGCGGGTTCGGCGGCTTCGGCGGCGGTCGCGCGGCGCCGCCCGAAAAGGGCGCCGACATGCTCTACCGCCTGCCGGTCCCGTTCGAGGATGCGGCGGTCCTCAAGGAGCAAAGGGTGACGCTCGAGAGCGGCAAGACCGTCGCCATCAAGCTCCCGAAGGGCGTCGAGGAGGGGACGAAGATCCGCCTCGCCGGCCAGGGCCGCACGGGGCCCGGCGGCAACGGCGATGCGATCATCACCATCCAGGTCCAGCCGCACCGTTTCTACGCGCGCGACGGCGACAATATCCGCCTCGACCTTCCCGTCCGCATCGACGAGGCCCTTCTCGGCGCCAAGGTCAAGGTCCCGACCGTCGACGGCCCGGTGATGCTGACCGTCCCCAAGGGGTCGAGCTCGGGCAAGACCTTCCGCCTGCGCGGCAAGGGCTTCACCGGCAAGGACGGCAATCGCGGCGACCAGCTGGTGACGCTGATGGTCGACGTGCCGGCCGACGATTCCGAGCTCCAGCGCTTCGTCGAGGGCTGGGGCGGCCGGCGAGGAAACCCGCGGGCGGCCCTGGGCGTCTAGGCCCTCGTGCAGCCCGAAGTCTCCCCCGAATCCCCGGAAGCCAGGCAGAAGCGGCTCGCCAAGACCAGGGCCCGCTTCGGCCGGATGCGGGAGAAGATGCGGCCCGGCCAATATCCGTTCGAGGTGGTGAAGCGGGTCGCTATCGGCGTCTATACGGACGGCTTCATCCACGCCGGCAACCTCGCCTACCTCGCGCTGATGACCCTGTTCCCCTTCATCATCGTCGCCGCCGCGGTCGCGCACCTGCTCGGCCAGACCGAGGGCGGCACCCGGGCTGTGGCGGCGCTCCTCCAGACGATGCCGTCGAACGTCGCGGAGGTGCTGAGGAAGCCGATCCACGACGTGCTCCACGCGCGCTCCGGCGGGCTCCTCTGGCTCGGCGCGCTGGTCGGCCTGTGGACCACGGGCAGCTTCATCGAGACGATCCGCGACATTCTCCGCCGCGCCTACGGCGTGAAGGGCGGCGCCGCCTTCTGGGAATACAGGCTGATCTCGATCGGGCTGATCGTCGCGTCGGTCATCCTGATGCTGATCGCCTTCGCGGCCTCGATCCTCCTCTCGGGCGTCGAGCAGTTCATCCTCAACCTTGTGCCGCAGGCGAAGACGGTCGCGGCACTCCTCGGGATCCTCCACGTCGTCCCCGGCCTGCTGCTGTTCGGCTCGATCTACTTCATCCTGGTGTCGCTGACTCCGCGCAAATACCGGCGCCTCCAGTGCCGCAAGTGGCCGGGCGCGCTGTTCATCACCCTCTGGTGGATGGCGACGACCACCCTGCTCCCGATCGTGCTCAGCAACCTCGGCAGCTACGACCTCACCTACGGCAGCCTCGCCGGGGTGATCATCGCCCTCATTTTCTTCTTCATCGTCGGCTTGGGCGTGGTAATCGGCGCGCAGCTCAACGCCGCGCTGGCGGAACCGCCGGAGCCGACGCTAAAGGAAGTCGCCGAAGCCCGCCGTGACGTAGCGGAAGAGGCGGCGGCGGAACGGGCCGAAGGGGAGACTGCATGACCGGTTTGATGGCGGGCAAGAGGGGCCTCATCATGGGCCTTGCCAACGACAAGTCGCTCGCCTGGGGGATTGCGCAGAAGCTTGGGGAGCAGGGGGCGGAGCTCGCCTTCTCCTATCAGGGCGAGGCGCTG
>Ga0157369_10001578_pt1 | contig 27888 bp, 26 predicted proteins | sample C25metaG_FD_113461 | JGI IMG/M metagenome (GOLD analysis project Ga0157369, IMG submission 113461) | Corn rhizosphere microbial communities from Kellogg Biological Station, Michigan, USA - C2-5 metaG | ecosystem: Host-associated > Plants > Roots > Rhizosphere > Soil | place: USA: Michigan... | reverse complement strand
CTCGGCGCAAACCCGCTCGCCGTAAGGCCCCGCTTCCCTTCGCTCAGTCGCACTGACTGCGCGAAAGGGCGTGATTCTAGGCGCGTTCCGAACGCGCCGCAAGCAAAATTTCGAGGCGCCGCTCAGCGATGCTTGAACACCGGCTTGCGCTTCTCCAAGAACGCGGCCATCCCCTCTTTCTGATCTTCCGTCGCAAACAGCGAATGGAATAGCCGGCGCTCGAAGCGGATCCCTTCGGCAAGCGTCGTCTCATAAGCACTGTTGACCGATTCCTTCACCATCATGACGGCCGGCAACGGAAACTCGGCGATCGTCGCGGCCGCCGCAAGCGCCTCGTCGAGTAGCGATGCCGCCGGCACGACACGGGACACCAGCCCAGCCCGTTCGGCCTCCGCGGCGTCCATGAATCGCGCGGTCAAACACATATCCATCGCCTTCGCTTTGGACACCGCCAGCGGCAAACGCTGCGTACCGCCTGCGCCCGGCATCACCCCAAGCTTGATTTCCGGTTGTCCGAACTTGGCCGTATCCGCCGCGATCACGATGTCGCACATCATTGCGAGTTCGCAGCCCCCACCCAACGCGAAGCCCGCAACAGCCGCGATGATCGGCTTGCGAATGGTGCGCACCGTCTCCCAATTGCGAGTGATGTACTCGCTCTTGTACACATCCATGTAGGTATAGGTCGCCATCATGCCGATGTCGGCCCCGGCCGCGAACGCTTTCTCGCTGCCCGTGACGACGATGGCGCCGATGCCGTCGTCGGCATCGAAAGCCCGCAGCGCTGCACCGAGCTCATCCATCAGCGCGTCGTTCAACGCATTCAGCGCTTTCGGTCGGTTCAGCGTCACGAGACCCACCCGCCCGCGCGTTTCCACCTGAATGTTTTCGTAGCTCATGCATCCTCCATTTGTTAGGTGTCGATAGGGCGCGAAAAGCTTTCGCACCTGCCCGGAAACAATGCTAACATTCGCCAACCAACCGGTCGGTCGGTTAATTGATACGATCCTTTGTCGATTACCGGCCGGCCTTCGTCCAACGCCTGGCCTGCCCCCTGTCTCGCTATGACCCATCCTTTATTTGCGAAGCACGAAGACACGCTGAAGACCGCTCTCGATGCCATCGGCTCGCGCGGCTATTGGAGCCCGTTCGCGGAAATGCCAAGCCCCAAAGTGTACGGGGAAACCGCCAACGCGGATGGAGAGGCCGCCTTCAAAGCGCACCTGGACCATCCCTTCGAACTCGATCAGCCCAGTACCGGCGAATCGATCGGAGCGGAGCGCTCGCCGTTCGGTTTCGCGCTCGGCGTACGCTACCCGAAGCCCGATATCGACGCGCTGATCGCCGCGGCCACCGCCGCGGGGAAAGCCTGGCGCAAAGCCGGCCCCACGGCTTGGATCGGCGTCAGCCTCGAAATCTTGAGCCGATTGAACCGCGCCAGTTTCGAGCTTGCCTACAGCGTGATGCACACTACCGGCCAAGCATTCATGATGGCCTTCCAAGCCGGCGGCCCGCACGCCCAGGATCGCGCGCTCGAGGCCGTAGCCTACGCTTGGGACGAATTGCGCAAAATCCCGGCGGACGCGCACTGGGAAAAGCCCCAGGGTAAGAACCCGCCCCTTGCCATGCACAAGCGCTTCACCATCGTGCCGCGCGGCATCGGCCTCGTGCTCGGCTGCTGCACATTCCCGACTTGGAACGGCTATCCGGGCCTGTTCGCCGATCTGGCAACGGGCAACGCCGTCATCGTCAAGCCGCATCCGGGCGCCATCTTGCCGCTCGCCGTGACCGTCCGCATCGCGCGGGAAGTGCTGCGCGAAGCCGGCTTCGATCCGAACGTCGTGACGTTGCTCGCCACCGAGGCCAACGATGGCCCGCTGGTTCAAGATCTCGCGCTGCGGCCGGAAATCAAGTTGATCGATTTCACCGGCAGCACGGCGAACGGAACCTGGCTCGAGCGCAATGCTCATCAGGCGCAAGTGATCACCGAGAAAGCCGGCGTCAATCAGATCGTGATCGACTCGGTCGACGATCTAAAGGCGGCCGTGCGCAACATTGCGTTCTCGCTCGCGCTGTATTCCGGCCAAATGTGCACGGCGCCTCAGAACATCTACGTGCCGCGCGGCGGCATTCGCACCGCCGAAGGTCATGCGAGCTTCGATGAAGTCGCCCAGGCGCTCGCGGGCGCCGTGCAAAAACTCGTAGGCGACCCCGCCCGCGCCGTCGAGTTGCTCGGCGCGATCCAGAACGAGAGCGTGGCAAGTCGAATCGATGAAGCAAACTCGCTCGGCCATGTGCTTCTGGCCAGTCAAACGCTCGAGCATCCGTCCTTCCCCCAAGCGCGCGTACGCACGCCGCTCGTCGTCCAACTAGACGCCGCCAAAGATATGGCGAAGTTCAGCGGCGAATGGTTCGGCCCGATCTCGTTCGTGATTGCGACCGATTCGACGCAGCAATCGCTCGAGTTGGCCGCATCGCTGGCGGCTCGGCACGGCGCCTTGACGTTGTCGGTGTACAGCACCGACGATGCGACGATCGAGGCCGCTCACGAGGCGGCGATCGACGGTGGCGTGGCGCTCTCGATCAACCTGACGGGCGGCGTTTTCATCAATCAGTCCGCCGCGTTTTCAGATTTCCATGGGACGGGCGCCAACCCGGCCGCCAACGCCGCCCTAAGCGATGCCGCGTTCGTCGCGAACCGCTTCCGCGTCGTTCAAAGCCGGGTGCATGTTGCACCGCGCGAATCGTCAGCGGAAGTCGGCCGAACGGCATAGTCCGCGCGGGCGAATGGAGCCGGCGCCCCGGCTCCTCTAATATGAACTCGATAGACCCCGTTGCCGTGACGGGGTCCCGTTCGCTGGAAACCATCCGATGACCGATGCCTATATTTGCGATGCCATTCGCACCCCTATCGGCCGCTACGGCGGCGTATTGAAAGACGTTCGCGCGGACGACCTCGCGGCCGTGCCCATCAGGGCGCTCATCGAGCGTAACCCGGGCGTGGACTGGCGCGCGCTGGACGACATCATTTACGGTTGCGCAAACCAGGCAGGGGAAGACAACCGCAACGTCGCTCGGATGGCCGCTCTGCTCGCCGGTTTGCCGACCGATGCGCCCGGCTCGACGATCAATCGGCTCTGCGGCTCGGGAATGGACGCGATCGGCTCCGCCGCGCGCGCACTGAAAGCCGGCGAAGCCCGCATGATGATCGCCGGCGGCGTCGAGAGCATGACTCGGGCCCCGTTCGTCATGGGCAAAGCGTCGAGCGCGTTCTCGCGGCAAGCCGAGATCCACGACACGACGATCGGCTGGCGCTTCATCAACGCGCGTCTGAAAGCCCAATACGGCGTCGATTCGATGCCGGAAACCGGCGAAAACGTCGCCGCACAATTCTCGGTCAGCCGGGCCGACCAAGACGCCTTCGCGCTACGCAGCCAGCAAAAGGCGGCGCGCGCGCAGGCAGACGGCACACTCGCGCAAGAGATCGTGCGGGTCGAAATCCCCCAAAAGAAAGGCGAGCCGCTCATCGTCACGCGCGACGAGCACCCGCGAGAAACATCGCTCGAAGCGCTCGCCAAGCTCAAAGGCGTCGTTCGCCCGGATGGAACCGTCACGGCCGGCAATGCATCGGGCGTCAACGACGGTGCTTGCGCGCTGCTGCTTGCCAATGAAGAAGCGGCATCGCAGTACGGCCTCCGTCGGCGCGCACGCGTGCTCGGCATGGCCACGGCCGGCGTCGAGCCGCGCATCATGGGCATCGGCCCCGCTCCCGCGACGCAAAAGCTGCTGCAACGGCTCGGGATGTCGCTCGCTCAATTCGACGTGATCGAACTGAACGAGGCGTTCGCGTCGCAAGGCTTGGCGGTATTGCGCACACTAGGCGTGGCCGACGACGATCCACGCGTCAATCCGAACGGCGGCGCAATTGCGCTCGGCCATCCGCTCGGCGCCTCCGGAGCGCGACTCGTCACCACCGCGCTTTATCAATTGGAACGCACCGGCGGCCGATATGCGCTATGCACCATGTGCATCGGCGTCGGACAAGGGATCGCACTGGCCATCGAGCGGACGTAGCCGCCAGGGCTGCGAAGAACGCCGGTTCGATGGTTGCCGCGCGCCGCGCAACGGAATGAATGGAGGAGACAATCGATGCAAGATGAAGCAATTCGCGTCGAGATCGAAGCGGCGACTCATGTCGCCACGGTGACACTGAACCGCCCCGACAAGCTCAATAGCTTCACGCGTGCCATGCACAAGCAATTGAACGACGCGTTGGACCGAGCGGTCGGCGCAGGTGCGCGAGCGCTCGTGTTGACAGGCGCCGGCCATGGGTTCTGCGCCGGCCAGGATTTGGCGGACCTGAGCTTCGAGCCGGGCGCGATGACCGATCTGGGCGCATTGATCGACGATTACTTCAACCCACTCGTGCGCCGCCTACAAGCGCTACCGTTGCCGGTCATCGCTGCCATCAACGGGATCGCAGCCGGCGCCGGCGCCAATTTAGCCTTTGCATGCGACATCGCAATCGCCGCGCGCTCGAGCAGCTTCGCCCAGTCGTTCGTCAAGATCGGGCTCGTTCCCGACTCGGGCGGCACCGCATTCTTGCCGCAACGGGTGGGCATGGCACGCGCACTCGGCCTTGCGATGACGGGTGAGAAGATCGGCGCGGATCAGGCCGAGCGTTGGGGATTGATTTGGCGCGTCGTCGACGATGCCGAGCTACTTCCCGCCGCCACCCAGCTCGCGACGCAACTGGCCCAGCAACCGACTCGCGCGATCGCCGCTATCAAGCGCGCCATGCGCGCAAGCACAACCCATTCGCTCGATCAGCAACTCGACCTCGAGCGTGATTTGCAACGCGAACTGGGCAATTCGTACGACTACGCCGAAGGGGTCCAGGCATTCATTCAAAAGCGCGCGCCGCGCTTCGAGGGCCGCTGAAATGTCGTCTATGGATACCCAAGCAGCGCGCGAACATTCCGTTTCGGCGCAACTGCAACCCGACGAACTTGCGCGCGCCGTCGGGCGCGCCATGTACGAAGCAGACGCGTGCAGCCGCGCGCTCGGCTTCGAACTCGTCGAAGTGCGTGCGGGCTACGCGCGCATGCGCGCCACCGTCCGGCCGGACTTCCTCAATGGCCACAACATTTGCCATGGCGGACTGATCTTTACATTGGCCGATTCGACGTTCGCGTTCGCTTGCAACTCATACAACGTCAATACCGTAGCCTCGGGCTGCTCGATCGAGTTCTTGCGCCCCGTTCACGGCGGCGACACGCTCACCGCCGAGGCAGTGGAGCAAACGATCAGTGGCCGCACCGGCATATACGACATTCGCGTCGTCAACGATTCAGGCGAAACGGTAGCGATGTTTCGTGGCAAGTCCGCGCACATCAAGGGGCACGTGATTCCCCCAGCGTAAGCGGCGCGCCCGCGGCGGCCACCGCCCGTTGTCTTCTCGTCGACGGGCCGTGTGCGCCCGGGCAAGTGCCCGAAACCGCCATTCGTCATACGCGACAGGCTGCTTCCGAGCATGCCTGCGGACAGCTATTCTTAATTGAAACAGGAGACATGTGATGAGTACCGCGCTGCCGCTCGAACCGATCGAGACCGCGAGCCGAGACACGCTCGCTGCCCTTCAGCTGGAACGGCTGAAATGGACGCTCAAGCACGCTTACGAACACTCGGTCGTCTATCGCCGCAAATTCGACGAAGCAGGCGTGCACCCGGAAGATCTCAAAACGCTCGCCGATCTTTCGCGCTTCCCGTTCACGACGAAAAGCGATTTGCGCGATAACTACCCGTTCGGGATGTTCGCCGTGCCGCAGGCGCAGATCTCGCGCATCCATGCGTCGTCGGGCACCACCGGCAAGCCGACCGTCGTCGGTTATACGGCCCGCGATATCGATACCTGGGCCAATCTCGTCGCGCGTTCCATTCGCGCCGCCGGTGCTCGACGCGGCGACAAGGTGCACGTGAGCTACGGCTACGGCCTCTTCACCGGGGGCCTCGGCGCGCATTACGGCGCGGAGCGCGCGGGTTTGACCGTGATTCCATTCGGCGGCGGTCAAACCGAAAAGCAAGTCCAATTGATTCAAGACTTCAAGCCCGACATCATCATGGTGACGCCGAGCTACATGCTCGCGATTGCCGATGAGCTCGAGCGGCAAGGCGTCGATCCCGCGAGCTGTTCGCTGCGGATCGGCATCTTCGGCGCCGAGCCGTGGACGAACAACATGCGTCGCGCCATCGAAGCGCGCATGGGTATCGACGCCGTCGATATTTACGGACTATCCGAGGTGATTGGGCCGGGTGTCGCCTCCGAGTGCGCGGAGACGAAGGACGGCCCCACCATCTGGGAAGATCACTTCTACCCGGAAATCATCGACCCGGCCACCGGCGAAGTGTTGCCCGACGGCGCGTTCGGCGAGCTCGTGTTCACGTCGCTGACCAAAGAGGCGCTGCCGATCATCCGCTATCGCACGCGCGACTTGACACGTCTGCTGCCGGGCACGGCGCGCACGATGCGACGGATGGAGAAGATCACGGGCCGCTCGGACGACATGATGATCATCCGAGGCGTCAACGTATTCCCCACTCAAATCGAGGAACTGCTGCTCAAGCAACCGTCGCTCGCGCCGCATTATCAAATCTTGCTGACCAAGGAAGGGCCGCTCGATGTGATGACGCTGAACGTGGAACCGTGCCCCGAGATGCAAGCGGACGAGGCGACGCTCGCCGCCGCGAAATCGGCGCTCGCGTACGACATCAAAGCGCTCATTGGGGTTACCGCATTGGTGCGCGTCCTACCGGTGAACGGCATCGAGCGATCGGTGGGCAAAGCACGGCGGGTTATCGACCAACGATCGACCTGAAGCCAGGCCCGGCGCGACGGGCCGCGCGCTCAAGAATTCGGCAGCAGCAGCCACATGCGGCCCGCTTGTTTCATCTTGCCCGCGAGATCGCCCGCGTCGTCGCCAAGGCCCCAAAAGTAGTCGGCTCGCACGCCGCCACGAATCGCCGACCCGGTGTCTTGGGCGAACACGAGCCGGTTCATCGGCGTATTCGTGAACGGCCGCGTCGTTTCCAAAAATACCGCCGTGCCAAGCGGAATCGAGGCCGGATCGACCGCGATCGAACGCTCGGGCGTGAGCGGCACACCAAGCGCTCCGACGGGCCCGTCGCCGCCCGCCGATGCCGGTTGCGTCTGCGGCATCTCGCGGAAAAAGACGAAGCGCGGATTCGTATCGAGCAAACTCATGACGCGCGCAGGGTTCGCGCGCGCCCATGCTTTGATGCCTTGCATCGTCGCTTGCGCCGGCGTGATCTCACCATGATCGAGCAGCCAGCGGCCGATCGACTTATAGGGCTGATTGTTCGAGCCGCCGTAACCGACGCGCATGACGCCGCCGTCGTCGAGCTGAACGCGGCCCGAGCCCTGCACTTGCAAAAAGAACGCTTCGATCGGATCGTCGACCCACACGAGTTCATTGCCGTCGAGCACCCCCGAACGCTCGAGTTGCGCTCGCGGCGGCAACGGTGCGCCCGCGCGATAGCCGGACGGCCAGCGATAGAGCGGATATTGATACGGGCCGCGGCGCGTGCGCGCGCCATGCAGCAACGGCTCGTAATACCCCGTGACGAGGCCGTCCACCGATCCGTCGCCGTTCGATAGCTGAAACGGCGTGAAATAAGTCTCGAAGAAGGAGCGCGTGCTCGTGGCATCCAAGTCGTCCAGATGCGAGGCGGCCGAGCATGCACGCCGCCAATTCGGCTGTTGGGCTACGCGCACGCAGTTTTCGCGCAGCGCGGCAGCCGCGCCGATCAGCGAATCGTCTTGCCAGCCGGGCACTTGCTGCCAAGCGACGGGCGTGAGCCGCGCCGACGACGCGGAGCCCGCGAGCGTGCCCAGTGCCCCCGCGCCGACGGTCGCAGCGGGCCGCACCGCCGGTCGCCCTCCGCACGCCGCGAGCAGCACGGCGGCGAGCAACGCCACCGCACGACCGAAGAAGGGCGAATGAATACGCATACAATGTTCGTTCTTGATGGAAATCGCCATGTCCTACCTGTTCGACGAATACCCGATGCTGATCTTCGCGCTCGAAGCGCTCGCGGCCTTGACCTTACTCGTTGTCATCGTGGTTTGGACGATGTCGGGCAGAAAAAAGGACGCCGGCACGCACAACGATCGCGGCATACCTCGGTAAGGTAAGCGCCGAGCCGGGAGAGGCGGGATTGCCTCGCCTCGACGGCTGCAGGAACTGCAGGCACTGCCCTGCGCAGCAGCAATCCGGCTCGCCGCCTCTCAATGTAGCGTACGCGGCATCTGCAGCGCGAATTCCGGCACCGGCGCTTCGAACCGTTCGCCATCCTCGGCCACACAGAAATACGAGCCGCGCATCGTTCCCTGCGGCGTCTCGATTACGGCCCAACTCGTATACTCGAATTGCTCGCCCGGCTGCAGCAGCGGCTGATGGCCGACCACGCCGAGGCCCTTCACTTCCTGCACCTGATTTTCGCTGTCGGTGATGACCCAATGGCGCGCGATCAACTGCGCCGGCACCTGCCCCGTGTTGCGAATCGTCAGGGTGTAGGCAAAAGCATATTGACGGCGCTCGGGATTCGACTGCTCGGGCAAATAGCGCGTCTGAGCCGACACGCTGAATTGATACTGGCTCATCGTGATTCCGTTTCTGAAGAATCGACGCACCGCGCGGGCGCGATCGAATCGCGGTAAACCGGACGGCTTGCCGCTTGGCGCTGGGGCGCGCCGACTTTCGGTTTCGCATTCTGATCGATGCGCTTGCCGGCCGCAACCGGTGTGCGATGCGCCCGGCGAGCGCCGCACGGTAAAATACGGCTTTTCCGCTCGCGGCCAGCTTGCCGGCTCTCCCGCCTTTTACGCCATGACGCAATTTCGCATCGCTCCCAGCATTCTCTCCGCCGATTTCGCCAAGCTCGGCGAAGAAGTTCGCAATGTCGTCGCCGCGGGCGCCGACTGGATTCACTTCGATGTGATGGACAACCATTACGTCCCCAATCTGACGATCGGCCCGCTCGTGTGCGAGGCCATCCGCCCACACGTGCAGGCGCCCATCGACGTCCATTTGATGGTACGCCCCGTCGACCGCCTCGTGCCCGACTTCGCCAAAGCGGGCGCAAATATCATCAGTTTCCACCCGGAAGCGTCCGAACATATCGATCGCACGCTCTCGCTGATCCGCGATCACGGCTGCAAAGCGGGGCTCGTCTTCAATCCGGCCACACCGCTCAACCATCTCGACCACGTCATGGACCGCGTCGATCTCGTCCTGATCATGTCGGTCAATCCGGGCTTCGGCGGCCAGTCGTTCATCCCCGAGGCGCTCAACAAGTTGCGCGAAGCACGCGCGCGGATCGACGCCTATCAAGCGCGCACGGGCCGCGAGATCCACCTAGAAGTCGATGGCGGCGTGAAGGTCGAGAACATTGCACAAATCGCCGCGGCCGGCGCCGACACGTTCGTGGCGGGCTCGGCCATCTTCGGCAAGCCCGACTATCGCGCCGTCATCGACGACATGCGCGCCCAGCTCGCCGGCGCTCGCGCATGAGCGCCGCGCCCGGTCGGCAGGACGCGGCGCCGGTGCAAGCGCGGCGCTTGAGCGCGGCGGTGATCGACCTCGACGGCACGATGGTCGATACGGCCGACGACTTCACGGCCGCCTTGAACGGCATGTTGGCCGAGCTGGGCGCCCGGTCGATCGCACGCGACGAAGTGGTCGGGTACGTCGGCAAGGGTTCCGAGCATTTGGTGCGCACAGTGCTGTCCGCACGGTTTTCGGCAGAGGAAAGCGAAGCTCGCTTCAGCGAGGCGCTCGAGCGCTATCAAGCCCATTACGCAGAGCTCAACGGCCGCCATACGCGGCTTTATCCCGACGTCGAGGCGGGCCTTGCGGCGTTCGCCGGCGCAGGCGTGAAGCTAGCCTGCGTCACCAATAAGCCGCACCGCTTCGCCGTCGCCCTGCTGGGCCAATACGGGCTCGCCCGCTACTTCGCCGTGATTCTCGGCGGTGACAGCGTAGCCCGCAAAAAGCCCGATCCGCAGCCGATGCTTGCCGCCTGCGAAGCAATGGGCGTCGCCCCGGGCGAGGCCGTCGCGATCGGCGATTCCGAAAACGATGCGCTCGCCGGCCGCGCGGCAGGCATGGCGACCTTGACGGTGCCCTACGGCTACAACCATGGCAAAGCTATACAAACAATAAATTCGGATGGTATAGTCGCCACGTTGCTCGAGGCCGCGCGGTTCGTCACACATCCCGCGCCCGGCTCCGCGGCAACCTCTCAATCGTTGACGATCTAAGTCATTCAACTCATGTTTCTGAATAAAAAACGGAGTCCGAGCAGTATCGACCGGGGAGCCTGGCCCTGGCGCCGCTCGTCGCGCTAACCTCTTTCGAGGTACGCTGAAGCCTGTCGTCTTCAGCGCCGTTTTTTGATGTCGCCGCGCATTCGCGCACTATTCGCCGTATCGCCCCGACGCTCGCATCCGCGCGTTTTCTTGCCCGCTGCGTCCGCGCGTCCACGATTTGCCGCACGTGTCCTTCGCCCGTCAGCGGGCAACGAACACGGCGGCCGTTCGAACAGGATCGAAACATGACCGAACTCGAGTTTCAGTCCCTCGCCAGCGAGGGTTACAACCGCATCCCGCTGATCGCCGAAGCGCTGGCCGATCTCGAAACCCCGCTCTCGCTTTACCTGAAGCTTGCGCAACCCGAGCGCGGCGGCGCCAATTCGTTCCTGCTCGAATCGGTGGTCGGGGGCGAGCGGTTCGGCCGCTATTCGTTCATCGGCCTGCCGGCGCGCACGCTCGTGCGCACGCGAAACGGCGTCAACGAGGTCGTGCGCGACGGGCAAGTGATCGAAACGCACGAAGGCGACCCGTTCGAGTTCATCGAGCGCTTCCAAGCGCGCTTCAAAGTTGCCCAGCGTTCAGGGCTGCCGCGTTTTTGCGGTGGGCTCGCCGGCTATTTCGGCTACGACGCCGTTCGCTATATCGAAAAGAAGCTGGCGCACTCGGCCCCGCCCGACGATCTGAACCTGCCCGACATTCAATTGCTGCTGACCGAGGAAGTCGCCGTCATCGACAATCTCGCGGGCAAGCTCTATCTGATCGTCTACGCCGATCCGTCCGCATCCGAAGCCTATGCGCGAGCCAAGCAGCGCCTGCGCGAATTGCGCCAGCGGCTGCGCACGACGGTGCAGCCGCCCGTCACCTCGCCGAGCGTGCGCACCGAAACCTACCGCGAGTTTGCGCGCGACGATTACCTGAACGCCGTGCGCCGTGCGAAGGAATACATCGCCGCCGGCGAGCTCATGCAGGTGCAGGTCGGGCAACGGCTGACCAAGCCGTATCGCGACAATCCGCTGTCGCTCTATCGCGCGCTGCGTTCGCTCAATCCGTCGCCGTACATGTACTACTACAACTTCGGCGAATTTCACGTGATCGGCGCGTCCCCCGAAATCCTCGTGCGGCAGGAAAAGCGCGGCGAGGACCGCATCGTGACGATTCGGCCGCTCGCGGGCACGCGTCCGCGCGGCAACACGCCCGAGCGCGATGCCGAACTCGCGACCGAACTGCTGAACGATCCTAAAGAGATCGCCGAACACGTCATGCTGATCGACCTCGCGCGCAACGACGTGGGCCGCATCGCGCAGACGGGTTCGGTCGCCGTGACCGACAAGATGGTCATCGAGAAGTACTCGCACGTACAGCACATCGTCAGCTCGGTCGAGGGCAAGCTCAAATCCGGCATGACGAACTTCGACGTGCTGCGCGCGACATTCCCGGCCGGCACGCTCTCAGGTGCGCCGAAAGTGCGCGCGATGGAACTCATCGACGAGCTCGAACCGGTCAAGCGCGGTCTATACGGCGGCGCCGTGGGCTATCTTTCGTTCACGGGCGAGATGGATCTGGCGATTACGATTCGCACCGGGCTCATCCACAACGGCAATTTGTACGTGCAGGCCGCAGCGGGCGTCGTCGCCGACTCGGTGCCCGAATCCGAATGGCAGGAAACGGAGAACAAGGCGCGCGCCGTGTTGCGTGCGGCCGAGCAAGTGCAAGACGGCCTCGATAGCGATTTCTGAGAGGCCCCTACCTGTCGCCCGAGCGCCAGGTCCCCAAGGGGCGAAGCCAACTTGGGCGGCCGGCGCTTCCTTGAAAGCGCGGAGACACATCATGCTGCTGATGATCGATAACTACGATTCGTTCACCTACAACCTCGTGCAGTACTTCGGCGAACTCGGCGAGGACGTGCGCACTTATCGCAACGACGAAATCACGCTCGACGAGATCGAGTCGATGAAGCCCGACCACCTCTGCTTGTCGCCCGGGCCGAGCAATCCGCAAAACGCGGGCATCACGCTCGACGTGCTGCGCCGATTCGCCGGGCGTATTCCGATCCTCGGCGTCTGCTTGGGCCATCAGGCGATCGGCGAGGCGTTCGGCGGGCGGGTCGTACGCGCGCAAACGATCATGCACGGCAAGGTGAGCCGTATCCAAACCGACGGCAAGGGGGTATTCGCCAACCTGCCGAAGCATTTCGACGTGACGCGCTATCACTCGCTCGCGATCGAACGCGAGTCGCTGCCCGACTGCTTGGACATCTCGGCCTGGACCGACGACGGCGAAATCATGGGCGTACGCCACAAGACGTTGCCCGTCGAAGGCGTGCAGTTCCACCCCGAATCGATCCTTTCCGAGCATGGTCATGCTCTGCTCGAGAATTTTCTGAAGGGATCGAAAGCATCGTCCACCACCGAGGCCGCGCACAGCGCATGAGCTTGCCGCGTCCGCACGAATCAGGATTCATGAACCACGAAGCGCGAAGCGCGATTCACCCATCGCTAAACACGGTCCGACCAACGGATAGAGGCGAGCCCATGACCATCACACCGCAAGAAGCACTGCAGCGCACGATCGAGCATCGCGAGATCTTTCACGACGAAATGCTGCACTTGATGCGGCTCATCATGCGCGGCGACATGTCGCCCGTGATGGCGGCGGCGATCATCACCGGCTTACGTGTGAAGAAGGAAACGATCGGCGAGATCGCGGCGGCGGCCACGGTCATGCGCGAGTTCGCGCGCCACGTCGAGGTGCCCGACAACGCCAATTTCGTGGACATCGTCGGCACCGGGGGCGACGGCGCGAACACGTTCAACATTTCGACCGCGACGATGTTCGTCACGGCCGGGGCGGGTGCGAAAGTCGCGAAGCACGGTGGCCGTGGCGTCTCGAGCAAATCGGGGAGCGCGGATGTGCTCGAAGCGCTCGGCGTGAACATCGATCTGCAGCCGGAGCAAGTCGCGGCGTCGATCGCCGAGACGGGGATGGGCTTCATGTTCGCCCCCAACCACCACCCGGCCATGAAGAACATTGCGCCGGTGCGGCGTGAACTCGGCATCCGCACGATCTTCAATATCCTCGGGCCGCTCACGAATCCGGCGGGTGCGCCCAATCAGTTGATGGGCGTCTTTCATCCCGATCTCGTGGGCATCCAGGTGCGCGTCATGCAGCGCCTCGGTGCGAACCACGTGCTCGTCGTCTATGGCAAGGATGGCATGGATGAAGTGTCGCTCGGCGCCGCCACGCTCGTGGGCGAACTGCGCGACGGCCAGATCCACGAGTATGAAATCCACCCCGAGGATTTCGGCCTGCAGATGGTGTCGAATCGTTCGCTGAAAGTGCAAGATGCCAACGAATCGAAAACCATGCTGTTGCAAGCGCTCGAAAACCGGCCCGGCGTTGCGCGCGAAATCGTGACGCTCAACGCCGGCACGGCGCTTTACGCCGCCAATATCGTCGCCTCGATCGCCGACGGCATCGAAGTTGCACGCGAAACGATCGCAACGGGCCGCGCGCGCGAGAAGGTTGACGAGCTTGCGCGCTTTACCCAGCAGTTCAAGTAATTGCAACACCATCCAACATAGGAAAAGGGCTTCCTCCATGAGCGACATTCTCGAGCGGATCATCGCCGTCAAACGCGAAGAAGTGCGTGCGGCCCAATTGAGCGTGCCACTAGAGGCGCTGCGCCTCGAAGCGTCGGCGCGCGACCTACGCGATTTCGTCGGCGCGCTGCGCGCCAAGCATGCGGCCGGTCAGGCCGCCGTCATCGCCGAGGTAAAGAAAGCGAGCCCCTCGAAAGGCGTGTTGCGCGAGCATTTCGTGCCGGCCGACATCGCGCGCGCTTATCAACGCGGCGGCGCCGCGTGCCTGTCGGTGCTGACCGACGTGCAGTTCTTCCAAGGCAGCGCCGCCTATCTCGAAGAGGCCCGCGCCGCCTGCGAACTGCCCGTGCTGCGCAAGGATTTCATCGTCGATCCATATCAGATCGTCGAAGCGCGCGCCATGGGCGCCGATGCGATCTTGCTCATTGCCGCGGCGCTCCCGCTCGCGCAGATGCAAGAGCTCGAAGCCTTCGCCCACTCGTTCGGGCTGGCCGTCCTCGTCGAAGTGCATGACCGCAACGAACTCGCCCACGCGCTCACGCTCAAGACGCCGCTCATCGGCATCAACAACCGCAATCTACGCACGTTCGAAACGTCGCTCGATACGACGCTCGGCATGCTCGATGCCCTGCCCGACGATCGGATCGTCGTCACCGAATCGGGCATCTTGACAAAAGCCGATGTCGAACGCATGCGCGCGAACGCGGTGCATACGTTCCTCGTGGGCGAAGCCTTCATGCGCGCCGACGATCCGGGCGCCGCGCTCGCGCAGATGTTTTTCTGATTGCGGCGTCTCGCCCGCCCTTCTTTACGATCACGCACATGGGTATCGAACGCGAAATCAAGCTGGCGCTGCCGCCCGACCAAGCCGACGCAGCCGATCGGTTCTTCTCCGACCTGGCTCGCGCACCGGGGCGCGATGTGCCGCTGACGAACCTTTACTTCGACACGCCTTCGCTCATGCTGGCTCGCGCGAAGATCGCGCTGCGCCTGCGCAAGACGCCCGATGGCTGGTTGCAGACGCTCAAGGCGGCCGGCACGGCACAAGGCGGTTTGCATAGCCGCCATGAATGGGAGACGCCCGTTTCGAACGAGGCGCTCGATTTCGACGCGCTCGCCGCCGCATGCGACGACGACGCTGCGCTCGCCGCATTGCGCGCCGCGCGAGCGGAACTCACGGAGCGCTTTCGCACGTCGTTCGTACGGCGTCTTTGGCGATTGGAGTTCGACGGCGCGCGGATCGAGGCCGCGATCGATCGCGGTGAAGTGACGGCCACGGTGAGCGGAGAAGACCGGCGTGAAGCGCTCAGCGAGATCGAGCTCGAACTGCTGAGCGGGGACGAACGCGCATTGCATGCGCTGACGAGCGCGCTGTCTGCCAAGGTACCCGGCCTCGCGCCGGAAAACGTCAACAAGGCGCAGCGAGGTTACCGGCTGTGTGCCCCGTGAAGTCGAAACCGACGCGGGCGCGAGCCCGCACGGGCGCTGCGAGCGACGCGGCTCAAGGGACGCTGTTCGATACGGCGAGCGGCGGCGCCGGCGAAGTCGAGCCGTCGATGGCCGCGGGACTGGCGAGCGAGGTTCATGAGGCCAGTGAGCCGTGTGCTGTATCTGAGCCGCCGAGCACCGTGCGCAGCGCTGAAGGACTCGAACCGCTCGAAGGGCAAGGATTCTCTGCTGGACTCTGCGCGCCGCTCGAATCGCAGTTCGACGCGTTGCCGCGCGGCTGGCGCGAACACTTGCGCTCGTTCATCGACAGTCCCGCCTATCGACCGCTCTGCAGCTTCGTCGACGCCCAAATCGCCGCCGGCAAAATCGTCTACCCGACCGAAGTCTTTCGCGCGCTGCGACTGACGGGGCCCGACGACGTCAAAGTCGTCGTCGTCGGTCAAGATCCGTACCACGGCGACGACAAAGGCCACCCGCAAGCGCACGGCCTCGCGTTTTCCGTGCCCGCGCCCGTGCGGCCGCCGCCGTCGCTGCGCAACATCTTCAAGGAAATCACCGCCGAATTCGGCCACGCGATGCCGGCGCACGGTTGCCTGGACGCCTGGGCTCGTCAAGGGGTCTTGCTGCTCAACACCGTACTGACGGTGGAGCAAGGCAAAGCGGCCAGTCACGCCAAGCGCGGCTGGGAGGCCTGCACCGATACGTTGATCCGCGAACTCGCGCATCGGCACGAGCATCTCGTCTTCATGCTCTGGGGCGCTCATGCCCAGGCCAAGCGCGCGCTGCTCGACGCGCGGCCTCACTGCGTGCTCGAAGCCCCGCATCCGTCACCGTTGTCGGCGCACCGCGGCTTTCTGGGCTGTGGGCACTTCCGGCTCGCGAACGCGTATCTCGAAGCGAACGGCCGCTCGCCGATCGACTGGCGGCTGCCCGCAACGGTCGATGGCTGAGGGCAAGGCCGAAACCGCGGGCTGACAGCCCCAGCGCCCAAAGCCGTCGCGCCGCCTACAGGCGGCGCGACGGCTTCGCACCGCGCCTGAGATCGAGATCGAGGTCGAGAACCGGTTAGGCGGCCGCCGCAATCGCTTCGCGAGCCGAAGCGAGCGCCGCGTTCGCGGCGTCCGGACCGAGATTCAGGCCTTCGGCATAGATGAATTCCACGTCCGTAATGCCGATCAGGCCGAGAAACGCTTTGATATGCGGGGTTTGGCTATCGTGCGGGGTGCCGACGTACCGTCCGCCGCGCGCGGAGACGATATAAGCCTTCTTCCCTTGCACGAGCCCTTCCGGACCGTTCGCCGTATAGCGGAACGTCACGCCGGCGCGCGCAATCCAGTCGAAGTAGGTCTTCAACTGTGAGGAAATGCCGAAGTTGTACATCGGCGCACCGATCACGATCACGTCGGCCGCTTGCAACTCGGCGATCAATGCATCGCTGCGCGCGACGATCGCGGCTTGCTCCGGAGCGCGCTGCTCCGCCGGCGTGAAGAACGCGCCCAGCACGGCGTCGTCCAGATGAGGCAGCGCATCGGCCAACAAATCGCGCACGACGAGCGTCGCGTCGCCGCTCGATTGTTGCAGCTTGGCCGCCAATTCGTTGGCGAGCAGCGTCGAGTTGGCGCCTTGCGAACGCGCCGCCGAATTCAGTTGAAGGATCGTGGTCATGTCAGGCTCCGGGTGGGGTTGCGCATCGTTGCGCGAGTGGAGCCATTGTCGTGATTGTCCCGACCCGGAAAAAGTAGCTTCGCAACGAAGGATCGTTGCAAAGATGGAACGATCACCCGCGCAGCCAGCGCTCGCGAGCCCGGCGCATCGGCGCGCCGCGCTTCTCAACGCCGGGAACCAGCCGATAGCGCGTCACCTCGGGCGGATCGAGCTTGACGCGCGTCAGCAGCAGCTCGTCGCGCCGGAACGCATGGATCTCGACCACCGCACCCGGCAGATAACGGCCGAGCAAGGTGTCGAGGTTCGAACCCGTCACCCGCAGCCCATCGACGGCAACCAGCACATCGCCGGCCGACAATCCGGCCTTCTGTGCGGCGCTGCCGTCATGGACGGCGGCCAGCGTGCAATCCGCCCCGCTCGCACGCATCCGCACGCCGAGCGAGGGCTTGCCATCGCCTCCATTCTTGCCGTTCGCGGCGCCCATCAGCGGTTCAAGCGAGACGCCGAACGGCGCGAGCAACTCGTCCAGCGGCAAATCGCGCGTACCGTACACCGCGTCGCGAAATAGCTGACCAAGTTCCACGCCTGTCGCTTCGGCGATCAACGCTTCCACTTCGTCCTCGCCGACGCCGGTTATCTTGCCGTCGTAGAACCGGCGGCCGTAGCGTTGCCAAAGCAGTCGCATGACATCGTCGAGCGACTTGCGATGGTCGGTGTGCGCACGGATCGCCAAATCGAATGCGAGCGCGACGAGCGAGCCCTTCTGGTAATAGCTGACGATCGCGTTGGGCGCGTTCTCGTCTTGCCGGTAGTACTTGATCCAGGCGTCGAACGAGCTTTCCGCGACGCTCTGCTTGAGCCGCCCGCTACCGCGCAGCACGCTGCCGAGCGTCTTGCCGACGAGCGTGAAGTACTCGGCTTCGGCGATCGCACCGCTACGCACGAGCATCAAATCGTCGTAGTACGAGGTGAAGCCCTCGAACAGCCAGAGCAGCGACGTATAGTTTTCGCGAGACAGGTCGTACGGCGCGAACGCCGCCGGCTTGATACGCTTGACGTTCCACGTATGGAAGTACTCGTGGCTGCACAAGCCGAGAAAGGTCCGATAAGCCTCCGACGCCTCGGGGCGCCCCAGGACGGGCAAATCGGTGCGATTGCAGATCAGCGCGGTCGACGCGCGGTGCTCGAGCCCGCCGTAACCGTCGCTGACCACTTGCGTCATGAAGACGTAGCGGTCGACAGGTGCCTTCTTCGTACGCGGCTCGAACAAAGCGATCTGCGTTTCGCAGATGCGCTTCAGATCGGCCGCGAGCCGCGCCATATCGACCGACACGGTGCGTCCGGCGATGACGATATCGTGCGGCACGCCATGCGCCTTGAACGTCGCCAACGCGAAATGCCCGAGCATCACCGGGTGATCGACGAGCTCATCGTAATCTCGTGCGCGGTATTCGCCGAAGCCGTAGCGCTTGGTGCCGCGCGCCTCGGGCAGCGCCGTGGCCACGCGCCATTCGCGATATGCGGCCCCGGCGGGCTTTTGAATGTCGACGATGCAAGCGGTTTGCTCGCGTCCGGCCGGCAGCAAGAACACGCTCGTGCCGTTGAAAAAGCCCGTGCGCTCGTCTAAATGCGCCGTGCGCACCGACATATCCCAAGCATAGACCTCGTAGCGCAGCGTCAGTGCGCCGCTCTTCACCGGAGCCGCTTGCCAAGTCTGCTTGTCCGTCTTCTCGATGCGAACCTTGCGGCCGGCCTCGTTGAAGGCGCTGACCGTCACGATGTTGCGAGCGAATTCCCGCACGAGGTAGCTGCCGGGAATCCATGTCGGCAGCGAGAAGCGCTGGCCGGCCGGATCGGGGTCGGCCAGCGTCAACGTAACTTCGAACAAATGGGCGGCGGGATGCTTGGGAACGATGGCGTAGCGAATAGGCTTCATCGGGCGGCGCGAAGTCTCGAATGGAAGGGGTTGCGCAGTGCGCGACGGACTCAATGCGCGCTGGCCAACGCGCTGTTCAACTCAGTGGCCGACACCGCGCCGGGCAGGCGCCGGCCATCGGGCAAGATCACGGTCGGCGTGCCCGTCACGTTCAGTCCGCGTCCGAGTGCGAGGTTTTTCTCGAGCGCCGTCGTGTCGCAATTGGCCGCCGCGCTCGCGGGCGCACGGCGATCGAGCATCCACGACTCCCAGGTCTTGGCACGGTCGGGCGAGCACCAAATCGCCTTCGACTTCGCCACCGAGTCCGGCGACAGCACCGGATACAGGAAGGTGTACACCGTGACGTTGTCGACCGACTTGAGCGTCGTCTCGAGCTGCTTGCAGTACGGGCAGTTGGGATCGGAGAAGACGGCGATGCGGCGGCTGCCGTTGCCCTTGACGACCTTCACCGCATGATCGAGCGGCAAGCTGGCGAAGTCGACTTTGTTCAGATCGGCCAAGCGCGCCTCGCTCAGATTGCTGCGCGTCTTCGTATCGACCAAATCGCCCGCGATCACGTAATCGCCGCTGGCGTCCGTATAGACCATCTGCGTGCCGAGATTGACTTCATACAAGCCGGCGATGGGCGCTTTCGAGATGCTCTTGATTGGGATTTCCGGCAGACGCGATTGCAGCGTGGCCTTCAGCTTGTCCGTCGTTTGATCGGCCTGAGCGGTGCAGCCGAGCGCGGCGACGGCGGCGAGCGCCGCGGCGGCTGCGATTCTCTTGGCAATGTGCATGGTGGCTATTCCTTGAAGTGCCGGCGCCGCGCCGGTTTGCCCCGGCGGACGCGTGAAGGGGTTGCGATGCGGCGTGGCAGCGCGTGCCGCCCGCGCCGATCGAGATAATCCGCGCGCTATCCGAGCGCGGCGGAGACGAGCCAGCGCTTGACGAGCGGCTGTGCGCCCACGAGCGCCATGCCCGCGTTGCGCAGCGAACGCGCGAGCGTGCCGGGAACGGAAAAAAGGCGCAGCAGGCCGTCGGTCGCGACCGTCAATGCGCCGATGTCTTCGCGCCGCGCGCGTTCGTAGCGGCGCAATAGCACGAGGTCGCCGAGATCGCGAAACGGTTCCTTGTTCGCCAATGCATGCACGAGTTCGGCTGCGTCTCTCAGCCCCAAGTTCATCCCTTGGCCCGCGAGCGGGTGAATCAGATGCGCGGCATCGCCGATCAGCGCAACGCGCGGTGCGATCAGCCGGTCGACCGATTGCAGCCCAAGCGGAAAGCCGTGCGCGGCGCCGACGCATTCGAGCGCCCCGAGGCGGCCGTGCGTGACCTGTTCGACGGCGGCCGCAAGCTGCTCCGGCGCGAGCGCGAGCAACGCTCGCGCATGTTCGGTGCGGGCCGACCAAACGAGTGAAACATGAGAATCGGGCAGCGGCAGCAGCGCGACGATCTCGCCGTCGACGAACCACTGGTAGGCGGTTTCGCCATGCGCTTTCTCGGCCTTGAAGTTGGCGACCACGCCGGTTTGCCGGTAGTCGCGCCGCTTCACCTGCGCCCCCATTTGCGCCCGGACCCAGGAATGCGCCCCATCCGCGCCGACGATGAGATCCGCCTCCAACACTTGGCCGCTCGCCAAGGCAAGGCAAGCGCAATCGGGCTTGATGTCGAGGCCTTGTGCGCGCGTATCGAACCAACTCACGTGCGGCTGGAAGCGCAGCGCGGCGTCGAGCGCATGCTCGATTAGCGACGACTCGACGATCCACGCCAATTGCGGCACGGCGGCTTGGAACGCCGAAAAGTGTAGTTCGGCCAGCGCGTCGCCGAACACGCGCATGTCGTAGACGGGCGCGAGGCGATCATGATCGAGCGCTTGCCAGACGCGCAGCCGCTCGAGGAGCGCCTGCGAGCTAGCGGAAAGCGCATAGATGCGCGCGTCGAACGGCACATCGGCGGGACGCGGAGCGGCCGGCTGCGCGACGAGCGCGACGCGCAGCCCCGCTTGCGCAAGGGCCAGCGCGGCGCTTTTGCCGACGAGGCCGCCGCCGACGACGGCAACATGGAACGTCTGATGATGGGCGATCATAGGCGCCGATTATAGCCGCGCGCTTGCGTTCGCACAGCGCGCCTTCGGGTTGCGGTGCGCCGGTTCGCCGGTTCGCCGGTTCGCCGGTTCGCCGGTTCGCCGGTTCGCCGGTTCGCCGGTTCGCCGGTTCGCCGGTTCGCCGGTTCGCCGGTTCGCCGCAGCATACGGGCGCACCCGCCAGCGCCGTCGCAAAGTTCGTGTGGCTCGGTGCGGTGCGGGCAGGACGCTCGCCTTAGAGGCTCCCTTCTTTCTCGATGACGAGCACGCGCGCTTGCCCGATCGGATGCGCGACATGCTCGGCGCCGACGGAGGCGAAAAAGATGTCTCCCGGATTCATCACGACGGAACGAGTTTGGCCATCTTCGCGGTAATGCATGCGCACTTGTCCGTCCATCACGGCGAACACCTCTTCGCCGTCGTTCACGTGCCACTCGTACGGTCTGTCGGTCCAATGCAACCGGACTGTGATGCCGTTCATGTTGGCGATGTCCAGCGCGCCCCACGCGCGCGCCGCGGTGAATGCGCGGCTTTCGATGAATTTCATGGTTCGTGCCCCCGAAGCGATGAAGAAGGTCTCACATCCGTCAGCGCATTCTCGGATAAGCGTGCGAAGCTGGAAACGGCAATGAGGGACAAACTTGGGGCAAATCCAGCCACGGGGGCTGTGCGCCTATCCGGGGGCGCCTTCGAAGGGCGCATGCGCCGGTTGCCGGCCGAACAGCGTCACCTTGTTCCGCCCGGCCGCTTTGGAGGCGTACAGCGCCTGGTCGGCGGCGCGGATCACCGCGGTCACGTCGCCGTCGTCCTCGGGCATCCACGCCGCGGCGCCGATGCTCGCCGTCACGCAGCCGAATTCGCTCTCCGCGTGTTCGATATGCAGGTCGCTGATGGCGAGGCGGATGCGCTCGGCGATCGCCGCGGCCCCCTGCGGCGGCGTGTCAGGCAGCACGACCAGAAATTCTTCCCCGCCGTAGCGCGCCGCGCTGTCGCCCGGCCTGCGCAGATTCTCGCCGATGCATTTGGCGACCGCGGCAAGCGCATCGTCGCCGGCCTGGTGTCCGTAGATGTCGTTGTAAGCTTTGAAGCGGTCGACGTCGACGAATAGCAGCGAAAAGACGCTGCGCGTGCGCCGTGCGCGGCGCCATTCGTGATCCAGAATCTCGCCGAGCGTGCGCCGGTTGTTCAATCCCGTGAGCCCATCGGTGCGTGCAAGCAAGGCGAGCTCGCTCTCGGCGCGCATCCGTCGCCGCAGTTGCGCGGCGAGGACCAGCGCGAGCGCGACGAACGCCACGGCGAATGTGGCCATCAGCGACCCGATCACGAGCGTGCGCCGGCTCCACGTGGCGTAGATGTCCGACTCCGCCGCCGCGACCATGATGATGAGTCCCAAGTGGCTCAGGTGCTTGAAATAGTAGAGCCTGCCCACGCCGTCGATCGTCGATTTGTCGGTGAAGGTGCCTTCGGGCGCCGACATGAACCGTTTGAACGTGCTCGCTTGACTGATGTTGCGCCCGATGACTTCCGCCCCGTACGGCTGGCGCATGATCATGACCCCATCCCGGCCGATCAGCGCAATGGAGCCATGCGGCCCGAGCGAGAGCCCGGAAAACAGTTCGTGGAAATAATCGAGGCGAACCGCCACCATGGCCACACCGCCGAACGATCCGTCGGGCTTGGAGATACGGCGGCTCAAAGCAATGCTCGGCGAGCCCGCACGCAGCCGAGAGTGATAGGGGTCGCTCACGAAGAGCCCGGCATCGGGGCGGTCGCGATGAACCGTGAAGTACCGCCGATCCGCGAAGCTCATCTTGGCCGGCTCATCGGTGAGCGAATCCAGTCTGATATGCCCGGTTTCGTCGAGGACCAAAATGGAGCCGAGGTAGCTGGCGGTGGCGGCGCGATCGAAGAGCGCCTCATGGCGCAACTTGCGCGAAGCGCCCATGATTTCGGGGTCGTGGATGCCTTCGATGACGGCCTGCAGCGACAGCGAGTACAACTCGAAGTTGCGTTCGATGTCGCGCTCGGCAATAAGCGCGATATTGCGCGCTGTGTCGCGAGCGCGATCGAGTGCGTCCGCGCGCGCCTGATACACCACGACGCCGCACAAGCTCACCATGAACGCGGCAATGACGAGCGCCCCCACGACGATGGCGCGCGGGGTGAGCAAGTCGAACCGCGCACGTCCGAGAAGGAAGTGTTGCGGCGTAGGTCGAACGTTTTGAGTTTGGTCGCCGATTCCCTGCATGCCGGGCCCATGTTGAAAGACAATGGGTGCCTCCTCCGAGCGCACGCGACCGCAGTTTAGCATCGGCACCGCCGCTTCGTGATGGCAGAAACGGAGGCGCAACGCTTTGAGCATCGCGCACATGAACTCACGTCATGGGGGACATCGGCAAAGTTGACGTCCGAGGGCCACGGCGCACCGTAAAAGATGCCGCCAAGAACGGACCTCGCATGGTGCGCGGACTTACGGTTTCCGATGCGTTCGAAGCGATCGCCGCGCGATAGCGCATGGCAAGGGGCGGCGGATACCGCTGCCGGTTCAGGCTCCCGAAAAGGTTACAATTGCCATCTTTCGAGTGCGAAATCGGTACTTGATCGTTGCGCCAACGCGCCCGATCCGTACGGTCTCGTCGCTGCTCCGAATTCACCTTGCGGCTACCGCGGTGCTGCCCGCGGGCAGGCACCGTCCCGAGCGCATCAGCCGCAAACGCTTGATATACAAAGGTTTCCCATGAGCCTCAAATGCGGCATCGTCGGCTTGCCCAACGTCGGCAAGTCCACCCTGTTCAACGCGCTGACCAAAGCGGGCATCGCCGCCGAGAACTATCCGTTCTGCACGATCGAGCCGAACGTCGGCGTGGTTGAAGTGCCTGACGCGCGGCTCGACGCGCTGTCCGAAATCGTGAAGCCCGAGCGTGTCGTGCCGGCCGTGGTTGAGTTCGTCGACATTGCTGGGCTCGTCGCGGGCGCGAGCAAGGGCGAAGGTCTCGGCAATCAGTTCCTCGCGAACATCCGCGAAACGGACGCGATCACGCACGTAGTGCGCTGCTTCGAAGACGAAAACGTCATCCACGTGGCGGGCAAGGTCGATCCGCTGTCGGACATCGAAGTCATCAACACGGAACTCGCGCTAGCCGATTTGGCCACGGTCGAAAAAGCCCTCACGCGTTACGCGAAGGCCGCGAAGTCGGGCAACGACAAGGAAGCGGTCAAGCTCGCCGCCGTCTTGGAGAAAGCGCGCGCGCAACTGGACACCGCCAAGCCGATTCGCGCGCTCGACCTGTCGGACGACGAAGCCGCGCTGCTCAAGCCGTTCTGCCTCATCACGGCCAAGCCCACGATGTACGTGGCGAACGTGAAGGAAGACGGTTTCGAGAACAATGCGCACCTCGATGCCGTGCGCCAGTACGCCGAGGCGGAAAAGTCGCCCGTGGTCGCAGTGTGCGCTGCGATCGAGGCGGAGATCGCCGATCTGGCCGACGAGGACAAAGAGGTGTTCTTGGCCGATATGGGCATGGACGAGCCGGGCTTGAACCGCGTGATCCGCGCGGGCTTCAAATTGCTCGGCTTGCAAACATACTTCACGGCGGGTGTGAAGGAAGTGCGCGCCTGGACGATCCACATCGGCAATACGGCGCCGCAAGCGGCCGGTGTGATCCATACCGATTTCGAGCGCGGCTTCATTCGCGCGCAGACGATCTCGTTCGATGACTTTGTCGCGTACAAGGGCGAGCAAGGCGCGAAGGAAGCCGGGAAGATGCGCGCCGAAGGCAAGGAATACGTCGTGCATGACGGCGACGTAATGAACTTCTTGTTCAACGTTTAGCGTTTGAGCCGGGCCCACCCGAGCCGGAACGGCGCGGCGGCGGTCACGCAAAGCATGCTCGCCGCTCGCCCTGCTGTAGCCGCTAACCAACGAGGTCGAGAGATCGATCTCGTTGCCGCGCTTTCGTCGGACGATAGCGAGAGGCCGTGCGAGCCATCCTGGTCATTCGCATCTACGTTTCCGATTCCCTATCGAGACCGCCCCTAAGCACCGGCGCTCACGGGACAAATCCCCACGCTTCTCAACTCGAGCCCCGCTGCCGTCCACCGCTCGATCGCCGACACCGCCGCGCCCAATCCGTCTTCCTCTCGCATGGCCGCGCCCAGTTCGGCGACGCGGGCGCGCGTAGCTGGCTGCAACGCAAACTCGATCGCGCGAGCCAGCCCCTTCGAATCGACCGCCTTGCCGTCCACCGGCGCCGCAGCCGCGCCTAGCCGATAAAGCCGCTGCGCCCAAAAGGACTGATCGCCCGCGAAGGGCACGACGACGGAAGGCGCGCCCGCGCGCGTGGCCGAATGCGTCGTGCCCGCCCCGCCGTGGTGAATGACGAGCGACACCCGCGGAAAGAGCCAAGCATGCGGCGTATCGCCGATGGTCAAGAAATTGGACGGCAACGCCGAGGCCTCGACGCCGCTCCAGCCCGGATAAAACAACGCCCGACGCCCGCCGATCGCCTCTATCAGCGCGCGCACCATTCGCTCGCGATCGAAGCCGGCCATGCTGCCGAAGCCGACATAAATCGGCGGCGCTCCGGCATCGAGAAACGCGGCGAGCGACGCGGGCGGGTTCCAATTCGAGGGCGCGCCCGCCGCGTTCGGGCCAGCCGGCATCGACCACTGCCCGCAGACGCGCGCGTGCTCGGACCAATCGACCGGCCGCGGTAGCAGCGCTCGCGAGACCCCGTACACCATCGGATGATCGGTCCAGTTCCGCTGGCGCGGGGCGAGCTTGCAAACGTCGACGCGCGCGGCGTTCGTCGCCTGTCGGAACGCTCGCCAGATCATATTGTTGATGAATGTATGGCTTGCCCGATTGAGCCAGCCGGGCACAATGCCCGGCGGCAAGAACGGCGAGGCGAACTCCCGTGTCGGCGTGATCGGGATCATCGACGCGCCGATCGCGGGAATGCGAAAATACTCGGCCACCGATAAACCCACGAAAGACGCCAACGCCGAAATGACGATCGCGTCGCTGCCTTCGGCTGCGGCTTTGACTTCGGTCATCCAAGCGTGCGTGTTGGCGTTCGCGATTGCCGCGAGCGCTTTGGCCGTCGCTTGCGCGCCGCTGCGTTTGCCGACGATCGCACCGAGCGCCGCACCCGGTTCCAACGCGCGCTTGATGTCGCCGGCGAGCGGCGAGCACGGCACGCCCAAGGCCTCGGCCGCGTGCAAAGTCGCGCGGTCGGCCAACAAGCGCGCGCGGTGTCCCGCGTCGATCAGCGCCCGGCAAAGCGCCGCAAGCGGGCGCGTATCGCCTTCTGTCCCATACGTCGCTACGGTAAATTCCATGGTTTGTCGTTGGCCCCGCTTGTCGCGGGCCGCTCCTGTCTAATAGGCATACGACGTATATTAATGCACATCGTGCATTTTTTCAGAGAAAGGTAGCATGACATTGGTCGAAGAGCCGGGACGCCGCGAGCGCAAGCGTCAACAGATGGTCGCCCATCTCGTGGGCGTCGCCGGGCGCCTATTCGAGACGCAACCCTATCCGAGCGTCACGATGGAGCAAATCGCGCTCGAAGCGGACGTAGCCAAGCGTACGCTGTACAACCACTTTCCGACCAAGGAAGCGTTGCTCGCGCACTGGCTCGAAGCGGAGCTGAAGCGCGATCTCGAACGGCTGCTGCCCGAACTGAAGCGTCGGCACGGCTTCGTGGAACGCGTGTCGATCGAACTCGACGCCTCGGCCGACTGGTGTCAGCGACACCCGGCGCACCTTGCGGCCTATCTGCGCCATCGGTTTCTCTCGATGGGCGATGCCCCGCCGCAACCGGAACCGCCCTCCTCGGACCGCGGCGACATTGCCCGCCTGTGGCATGCGCTGATCGTCGATGCGCAAGCGGCGGGCGATATCGGCGACCGGTTTTCCGCCATGCAACTGACCACCTGGTTCCACCACCTGTATCTGGGCACCCTGATGCGCTGGCTGATCGAGCCGACCCTCGCTCTACGCGACGAGTTCACGCAGATGGTGGCGCTGTTCATGGAGGGCGCGGCGAGCCGATCCGCCAAGCCCGCACAGCGCGCCCGCGGCGAACCGCATTGAAGGCGAAGCGCACGCCCGGGCTGCGCATTTTCAGCGATGAGTGCGCGCGCCGCCGCAAGCATGCAGCGCGGTTGCTAAAATGACGCGTTGCAAGCGGCGACGCTTCCCCGTTTCATCTTCGGTTTCACCTTGTTTCACCTTCATTCACCGATACGCCGCTTCGTCAGCGAAAGCGGCGTCTAAGCTCGTTTATTCACGCACATGGCTCAATACGTCTTCACCATGAACCGGGTCGGCAAGATCGTGCCGCCCAAGCGCCAGATTTTGAAGGACATCTCCTTGTCCTTCTTCCCCGGCGCAAAGATCGGCGTGCTCGGCCTGAACGGCTCGGGCAAATCGACGCTCATTCGCATCATGGCCGGCGTCGATCGCGACATCGAAGGCGAAGCGACGCCGATGCCGAACTTGAACATCGGCTATCTGCCGCAGGAGCCGCAGCTCGATCCCGAGAAGACCGTGCGCGAAGCCGTCGAGGAAGGCCTCGGCGATGTCTTTCAAGCGCAGAAGAAGCTCGACGAAATTTATGCGGCCTACGCCGAGCCCGATGCCGACTTCGACGCGCTCGCCGCCGAGCAGGCCAAGTACGAGGCGATTCTCGCCGCAGCCGACGGCGGCAGCCCCGAGCAGCAGCTCGAAGTGGCCGCCGATGCGCTACGTCTGCCGCCGTGGGACGCCAAGGTCGCCCAT
>Ga0157369_10001576_pt1 | contig 27893 bp, 26 predicted proteins | sample C25metaG_FD_113461 | JGI IMG/M metagenome (GOLD analysis project Ga0157369, IMG submission 113461) | Corn rhizosphere microbial communities from Kellogg Biological Station, Michigan, USA - C2-5 metaG | ecosystem: Host-associated > Plants > Roots > Rhizosphere > Soil | place: USA: Michigan... | reverse complement strand
TGATGAACCTGCTCTCGATCGGCGCCGCCTTCGGGCTGATCGTCGCCGTCTTCCAGTGGGGCTGGGGCGCGAGCCTGATCGGCGTCGATGCAACCGGGCCGATCATCTCGTTCTTCCCGATCTTCCTCTTCTCGATCGTCTTCGGGCTCTCGATGGACTACGAGGTCTTCCTGATGTCGCGGATCCACGAGGAGTGGGAGCACAACAAGGACGCGAGCGAGGCGGTTCACCGCGGCCTCGCCCTGACCGGCCGCGTGATCACCGCCGCGGCGGCGATCATGGTCACCGTCTTCGCCTCCTTCATGCTCGGCGAAGACCGAATCATCAAACTCTTCGGCCTCGGCCTCGCCTCCGCCGTCTTCATCGACGCCGTGATCATCCGCTCGGTCCTGGTCCCGGCGATCATGCAGCTCCTCGGCAAGCGCGCCTGGTACTTCCCGGCGGGGCTGGATCGCTTCCTACCGCGCCTGCACGTGGAGCCGGCCGAGGGGGATCCGTCGCCGACCGGCGAGCACCCCGTGGTTGTGGCGGCGGGCAGCGAGTCGGACCGCTAGAGGCCAGGAAGCGAAGCCACGCCGAGCGCGTGGGCGACAAGCACGGCGACGCGTTCGGGGTCTTCCTCGAGCTGCGTGTCGTTGAAGCGGAGGACGGTGTAGCCGGCGGTGCGGAGGTCGAGGTCGCGGGCGTAGTCGTCCTCGAAGGAGATCGAGCCGCGGTGGTAGAGGAAGGAATCGGTTTCGACGACGAGTCGCTGAGCGCGCCAGAGGAAGTCGACTTCGTGGCGGCCGAGCTTGACGTTGACCTCGGGCGGTGGGATGCGGTGATCGCGGTAGAGGTCGAGGAAGGCGGTCTCGAGGTCGGAGCGGGTGCGATCTGACTCGATGCCGCTGAGGTGGTGGCCCTTGTGCTCGGCTTGGCGGATCGCGCGGCGGAGGAGGTGCGGTGGGAGCAGACGCGAACTGCGGAGGTCGTCGATGGTGCGTTGGATCGTGGTGACGGGGATGAGGTGGCGGTGGGTGGTGAGGAGCCGTCTCCCTCGCCCTCCTTCTTGATCTGGGTAGGAGGGCGAGGGAGACGGCTCTCGGGGCGGAGTGAGGGAGGGGCAGCGGTGGAGGTGGATGCCGCGTTGGGGCTTGTGCCCGGAGGTGGCGGGGGTCGAGACGTGGATGGGACTCTGGATCGGCTTCAGGAGCTCCCAGAGCGCTGCGGCGGAGTGGTGGCTCAAGACCGCCCCATCACCACAAGCGAGCACCGCGGCCATCCAGCCCCTGTGCCAGCTCGGAGCGCTGTGACCTACTGCATAGACGCCGCGGTGAAGGCGATGCAAGCGCCCACTTCGAGTGCGTTCGGAGATCGCGGAGCGCCCCAGTCCCGCCTCCGCGAGTTGCTTCGCAGTGATGACTCCGTGCTGCCCACTCGCAATGCGAGCGATCGCCGCGTCGAGCGTGTCGCTTTTGTTCGGCATATCCGAACAAAGTCGACAGGGCCCCGGTTTCTCCCCCTACCCCGCTGCTTTTGTCCCTCGAAGCGGCTTGAGAGCGCTAGGCGCTCTTGGTGACCTTGCCGGCCTTGAGGCAGCGGGTGCAGACATACGCGCGCAGGGGTCGCCCGTTCTCTTGGATCCTCACCTTTTGCAGGTTCGGGTCGAAGCGGCGCTTGGTGGCGACCATTGAGTGGCTTCGGGACTGACCAAACGCCGGTCCCTTGCCGCAGCTGTGGCATACCTTGGCCATGAGGACGGCGGATGGTACCGGAGCGCCTGCTCCGCCGTCATCCGATCTGGCGCTTGAGTAGGGCCATGCGGGCGATGGTCAGGGCGGCGTTGCGGCCTTGGTCGCGCTTGTCGCCGCCGGAGCGGGCCAGAGCCTGGTCCATGTTGTCGCAGGTGATGACGCCGAAGGCGCAGGGGACGCCGGTCTCCAGCTGCACCTGCTGGATGCCGCGGGCGGCCTCGGCGCAGACGAAGTCGTAGTGATCGGTCTCGCCGCGGATGACGACGCCGAGGCAGGCGACGCCGGCGTAGCCGTTCTCGGCGAACTGTTTGGCAGCGAAGGGGAGCTCGTAGGCGCCAGGGACCGAGACCTCAGTGACGGCATCCGGGGAGACGCCGGCCAGCTCGAAGCCCTGCCGCGCCCCGCTCAGCAGGCGCTGCGCCAGGTCCTCGTAGAAGCGGCCGACGCAGACGCCGAAGTGCAGGGGCGCGAGGTTCCCTCGCTCCTCCTCGCTGAACTGCTCCAGGAACGCCCCGGCTTCAGCCATTGCCGCCCTGGGCGCCGCCCTCGCGAGCGTCGCGCTCCTCCTCGTCGTGGATCATCTCCTCGTCGAGGGCGAGGCCCTGGTGGTGCAGCGAGTGGCCCATCTTCTCCCGCTTCGTCCGCAGGTACGCCTCGTTGTGGGCGTTGGGGACCGATTCGATCGGCACCTGCTCGGATACTGAGAGGCCGTAGCCCTCGAGGCCGACGATCTTTTTCGGGTTGTTGGTGAGGATGCGGATGCTGGTCAGGCCGAGGTCGCCGAGGATCTGCGCCCCGATCCCGTAGTCGCGCAGGTCGGCGGGCAGGCCGAGCTTGAGGTTGGCCTCGACCGTGTCGGCGCCTTCCTCCTGCAGCTTGTAGGCGCGCAACTTGTTCAGCAGGCCGATCCCGCGTCCCTCCTGCGAGAGATAGAGGAGGACGCCGCGGCCCTCGCGCTCGATCATCGAGAGCGCCGCTTCCAGCTGTTCGCCGCAGTCGCAGCGCATGCTGTGGAAGACGTCGCCGGTGAGGCACTCGCTGTGGACACGGACGAGCACGTCCTCGGCCCCGTCGACCTCGCCTTTGACCATCGCGACATGGTGTTTGTCATCGACCAGGGAGCGGTAGCCGACGGCGGTGAAGTCGCCGAATGAGGTCGGCAGGGCGGTGTCGACCACCCGTTCGACCAGCTTCTCGGTGCGCCGCCGGTAGGCGATCAGCTCGGCGACGGTGATCATCTTCAAGCCGTGCTTCTCGCAGTACGGGATCAGGTCGGGGACGCGGGCCATCGTCCCGTCGTCGTTCATCACCTCGCAGATCACCCCGGCGGGAGTGAGGCCGGCGAGGCGGGCGAGGTCGACGCTGGCCTCGGTGTGGCCGGTGCGCTCCAGCACCCCGCCCTCCTTGGCCCGCAACGGGAACATGTGGCCGGGGACGACGATGTCGCGAGGGCCGGAGTCGGGGTCGATCGCAACCTGGATCGTGTGGGCGCGGTCGTGGGCGGAGATCCCGGTGCTGACGCCGCCGGCGGCCTCGATCGAGACCGTGAAGGCGGTCTCCAGCGGCGCCTCGTTCTTCGCCGTCATCAGGTTCAGCCCCAGGCGTTCGCAGCGTTTCGCGGTCAGCGCCAGGCAGATCAGCCCGCGCGCCTCCTTCGCCATGAAGTTGATCGCCTCCGGCGTCGCGAACTGCGCCGCCATCACCAGGTCGCCCTCGTTCTCGCGGTCTTCGCCGTCGCAGACGACGACCATGCGACCAGCGCGGATCTCCTCGATCGCCTCCTCGATCGAGGCGAACGGGCTCCTCTGCGTCTCTGCGCTCTCTTGTCCTCTGGTCTCGGCCATGCGGCTCACGCCTGCTCCTTTCCGGCGAATGGTGCCACCAAACGCTCCACGTACTTGGCGACGACGTCGCACTCGACATTCAACTTGGTTCCCGCCGCCGCCTCGGTGAGATTGGTCCGCTCAAGGGTCTCAGGGATGAGGGAAACCTCAGCCCAAGACTCGCCCAAGGTTGCGACGGTGAGGCTGACGCCGCTGAGCGTAATCGAGCCCTTGTCGACGACGTAGCGGAGCAGCTCGGCGGGCAGCCCGACGCGGATGCGGCGGGCGAAGCCGTCGTCCTCGACCGAAACGACGGTGCCGACGCCGTCGACGTGGCCCTGGACGATGTGGCCGCCGAGGCGGTCGCCGGCCTTCATCGCCAGCTCGAGGTTGACGCGGCTGCCCTGCTCGACGCCGCCGAGGGCGGTGACCTGGAGGGTCTGGTTCATCGCCTCGGTCTCGAAGCCGTCGGGGGTGACCGCGGTTGCGGTGAGGCAGCAGCCGTTGACGGCGACCGAGTCGCCGTCGGATATCTCGGTCACCAGCGTGGTGGCGATACGCAGGCGGGCGCCGTCGTCCCCGCGCTCGATGGTCTCTACGGTGCCGAGGTCTTCTATGAGGCCGGTGAACATCACCACTCCTTGTAGCGGGCGGTGACTAGGAGGTCGGTGCCGACGGTCTCGGCTGACGACTCTTGGGCCGGTAGGCGCGCGGGTCCTGCCGCCGCAGGGGACCCACCGTTCGGTTGACGGCCGAGGAGCATCGGGGCGATGAAGGTACGGGATTCGTCGATGAGATCAGAGGAGAGGAAGGCGGATGCGAGGGTTTTGCCGCCCTCGAGGAAGAGGCTCGTGATGTTGCGGGCGCCCAGGTCGCGGAGGGCGGGCTCGAGGCCGTTCGTCTGAAGGACATCGGCGCCGTTGTTGCGGAGGGCGGCGACGCGGTCGCTCGGGGCGTCGGGGGCAGCTACGACGAGAAGCGGGGCCTGATCGAGGGTCTGCAGCAACTGGGACTCCAGCGGCAGGCGGGCCTGGGAGTCGAAGATGACTCGGAGGGGTTGACGATGCGATCTCGGGTCTGCGGCACCGCTGTCGGCGGATCTGGCGGTTAGGAGGGGGTCGTCGGTTAGGGCGGTGCCGATGCCTACGGCGATCGCGTCGGATTCGGCTCGCCACCGGTGGACCAGCTCGCGGCTCTCGGGGCCGGAGATCCAGGGGGAGTCGCCGGGGGTCGTCGCGGTCTCGCCGTCAAGCGACATCGCCATCTTCAGGACGACGAGAGGCAGACCGGTGCGGGCGTGTTTGCGGAAGGGCTGGTTGAGGCGGCGGGCGGCCGTGGCCTCGGCGCCGCTGGCGAAAGCGACCTCGACTCCCCCGTCGCGGAGGATGCCGGGACCACGCCCAGCCGCCTTCTCGCTCGGGTCGTCGGATGCGATGACAACGCGCCCGACCCCCGCCTCGAGAATTGCCTCCACACAGGGCGGCTGCCGCCCTTGGTGCGCACACGGCTCCAGCGTCACATACATCGTCGCGCCAGCCGGATCCTCCCCGCGCTCGCGGCAATCCGCCAGCGCCGCCCGCTCGGCATGCAGCCCACCCAGCTCGGCATGGAACCCCTCGCCGATCACCTGCCCATCACGGACGATCACCGCACCCACCAGAGGATTCGGGCTGACCCGCCCGCGCCCACCCTCGGCGAGCGCGAGAGCACGCTGCAAATGAGCCTGATCCGTGGGGGTTACCGGGGTATCCATAGCCGTTGACTGACTCGTCAATCAGTCTACCTCCCTCGCGTGGGTGGCACGGTAGGGGGGACCATCTCCTGGTAGTTCAGGAGATGGTGGGTCCCCTGCCGTGACAGGACCCGCGCGCCGAGCGCCACCGTCCGCCGTCGTCATGCAGCAGGCGACGCAAAAGCCGCCCCGAATACCCTGACGCACCCCAATATGAAGCTGATCATCCAGATCCCGTGTCTCAACGAGGAGGCGACCCTCCCGCAGACGGTCGCCGACCTCCCCCGCTCCCTGCCCGGCATCGATTCCGTCGAGCTGCTGGTGATCGACGACGGCAGCACCGATCGCACGGTGGAGGTCGCTCGCGAGTGTGGGGTCGAGCACGTCGTCCGCCTGACCAACAACAAGGGCCTCGCTGCCGGCTTCCAGGCCGGCCTCGACGCCTGCCTCAAGCTCGGCGCCGACGTCGTCGTCAACACCGACGCCGACAACCAGTACAAGGGGGCCGACGTGGCGAAGCTGGTGGCGCCGATCGTCGCCGGCGAGGCCGACATGGTCGTCGGCGATCGCCGGGTCACCGACATCGAGCACTTCTCTGGCAACAAGAAACGGCTGCAGCGTCTCGGCAGCTGGGTGGTGCGGCGGGTCTCGGGGACCGAGGTCACCGATGCCACCTCCGGCTTCCGCGCCTACAACCGCGAGGCCGCCTTGCAGCTGCTCGTCGTCGACAACTTCACCTACACGCTGGAGAGCCTGATCCAGGCGGGGAAAATGCTGGTCGCGGTCGACGAGGTCGAGGTTGGGACCAACCCGAAGACGCGCGAGTCCCGCCTCTTCGCCTCGACCGGCGCCTACGTGCGCCGCAACGCGCCGGCGATCCTCCGAATCTACGCCCGCTACGAGCCGCTGCGCGCCTTCTCGCTCGCCGGCGTCGTCGTCCTCTTCCTCGCCTTCCTCGCCTGGCTGCCGTTCCTGATTGACGCGATCTTGAACGGCGACAGCACCGGCCACATCCAGTCGCTGATCCTCGGCGCCGTCCTCTTCATCGCCGCGATCCAGCTCTTCGCCCTCGGGATCATCGGCGACCTGCTGGCGAGCCAGCGGGTGATGACCCAGCGCGTCTTCGAGCGGGTGCGGCGGGTCGAGCTGGTGCTCGGGGTCGAGCCCTCCCACTACGAGCCGGGTAGCAAGCCCGAGTGAGCGCAGAACCGCAGGGCACGGCTGCCGCCTCGCCGGGCAAAGGCGCCGCCAGCAGCGCCGACTACGGCAAAACCGCGAGCTTCCTCGCGGTCGGGGTCGGGCTGACCGGCGTCATCACCTACGCCTACTTCCTGATCGCCTCGCACGTGCTCTCGAAGCCCGACTACGGGCAGATCACCGTGCTCTGGTCGGCCGTCTTCATCACGATCTCCACCCTCTACCGGCCGATCGAACAGCTGCTCAGCCGCCACATCTCTGAGCGGCTGGCCAAAGGCGAGCCGATCGGGCAGCCGATGCGAGTCGCCTCGACGATCCAGTTCGGGCTCTCGCTCTTCTTCGCGGTGGTCGCGCTGGCGCTGCGGGGGCCGATCCAGAACGGGGTGCTCGAGGGCAACGAAGCTCTCTACTGGGTCTTCTTCACCTCGGTTCTCTTCTACGCCGCCAGCTATTTCGCTCGCGGCTTCCTCGCCGGAGAGCAGCGCTTCGGGCTCTTCGTCGCGATGATCCTCTCCGAATCCTGCTTCCGCACGGTCTTCGCGGTGATGGTCGCGATCGGCATCCTCAGCGGCCAATCGGCGGTCGCGATCGGGATCACCGCGGCGCCGGCCCTGAGCCTCCTGGTGGTGCCGTTTGCCTTCGCGCGACGAGCGCAGAAGGAGAAGGAGGCGGATCAGTCGCAACCCGGCACGCCCGGGCGCGAAGCGGAAGACGTGCCGGCTGAGGACTTCTCCTTGAGCCAGGGCGGGGGCTTCGCCGCGGCGGTGCTGGTGATCATGTTCAGCGAACAGGCCTTCCTCAACGCCGGGCCGCTGATCGTCCGTGGTCTGCAGGGAGCCGCCGCCGCCGGCTTCATCTTCAACGTGCTGATGCTGGCGCGGGCGCCGCTGCAGCTTTTCCAGTCGGTCTCGACCAGCATCCTCCCCCACCTCACCACCCTCCACGCCAGCGAAGCCGAGGACGCCCAACGCGAGTTCCACCACACGGTGCGGATGGTTCTGCTCGGGATCGCCGCCTTCACGGCATTGGTGGTGGTCGTTGTCCTGATCGCCGGCCCGACCGCGATGCAGATCGCCTTCAGCAAGAAGTTCACCTACGACCGCGCCGGCCTGCTGCTGGTCTCGGTCGGGATGGGGCTCTACCTCTCCTCGGTGACCGTGAACCAGGCCTGCATCGCGCAGGGCCAGGTGCGACGAGCGGCGGCGCGCTGGATCACCTGCGCCAGCCTCTTCATCGCCTGGAACTTCGTGCCACTGGTTGACAACGAGTTCCGCCGCGTCGAGATCGGCTTCCTGCTCGCCGCCGGGGTCCTCTTCTCCCTCCTCTACTTCGTCTACCGCCACCCGCACGAACGCACTGAAGACGTGCTCAAACCGGGCTCTACCGAAGAATTGGAGTTGCGCGTGGGGATGCTCGACGAGAACGTCTGAGGCAAAGCGTCAAAGCACTTTGATGCGTGTCCTCTAGGGTCGCCGCATCGGAGCCCATGACGCCCACCTGATCCTGATCGCCGGCGCCCTCCTGGCGGCGGGGATCATCGGGGCGCTGGTCGCCGACCGGATGCGGGTTCCGGGGCTGCTGCTGTTCCTGGCGCTGGGGATGCTGGCCGGCTCGCAGGGCATCGGCGGCATTCACTTCGACGACGCCGAGCTGGGGCGGACCCTGGGGACGATCGCGCTGGTCCTGATCATCTTCGAGGGCGGGCTGACCGCGGGCTGGTCGGAGATCCGGCCGGTGCTGGGTACCGCCGCTTCGCTGGGGACGATCGGGACGGCGCTGACCGCGGTGATCGCCGGGCTGGCGGCGAAGCTCCTCTTCGATCTCAGCACCCTGGAAGGGATGCTGGTCGGCGCCGCGATCGCCGCCACCGACTCGGCCGCGATCTTTGCCGTCCTGCGGCGAAGCACGCTGGAGAAGCGACTGGCGCGCTCGCTGGAGGGCGAGTCGGGGATGAACGACCCGGTGGCGCTGCTGCTGGTGATCGGCTTCATCGAATGGATCCAGGACCCCGGCTACGGGCTCGCCGACATGGCCGGCCTGCTGGTCCTGAAACTCGGCCTGGGAGCGGTGATCGGGGTCGCCTTCGGCCGCCTGGCGGTGCTGGCGCTCGACCGGGTGCGGCTGCCGGGCGAGGGCATCTATCCGGTGGCGACGATTGCGATCGCCGGCCTCGCCTACGGCCTCGCCGAGATCGCTCATGGCTCCGGCTTCCTCGCCGTCTACCTGACCGCACTTGCCCTCGGCTCGGCGCGGATCCCGGCCCGGCGGACGGTGGTCGCCTTCCACCAGGGGATCGGCTGGGTCGCCCAGATCTCGCTCTTCATCCTGCTCGGGCTGCTGGTCTTCCCCTCCAGCCTCGACGACGTCGCCCCCGAAGCGCTGGCCCTCTCGGCGGTCCTGATCCTCGTCGCCCGTCCTGTCGCCGCCGTCGTCGCCACCCTGTTCGCGCCGCTGAACATGAAAGAGCGGCTGATGCTCGGCTGGGCCGGCCTGCGCGGGGCGACGCCGATCTGGCTCGCGACCTTCCCCGTCGTCGCCGGGATCGGCGCCGGCGAGGAACTGTTCGCGATCGTCTTCTTCGTCGTCGTCACCTCGACCCTGATCCAGGGCGCCAGCTTCGAGCCGCTCGCCTCCCGGCTGGGCCTGACGACCGACGAGCCGGCGCTGCCCCGCCGCCTGCTCGAGTCCGGCCGGATCCGCCGCATGGGCGGTGACGTCGTCGCCTACCGCCTGCCGGAGGGAGCAGCCGCCGCCGGGCATCCGGTCCGGGACCTTGAGCTTCCCCGCGAGGCCCTGGTCAACGTGATCGTCCGCGACGGCAACGCGATCCCGCCCCGCGGCTCAACCGAGCTGCGCGAGGGCGACGAGCTCCACGTCCTCGTCCGCAGCGAGCTCCGCGACGAGGTCGAGGAGCTGACGAAGAAGTGGACTAAGGGACCGATCGGCCGGGAAGAACCGGCACCGCTACCACGACGCGGCGCTCCCCAGGTCTTCACCGTGCGCCCGGTGCGCGGCGACGGCGAGCTGGGCGAGGAGATCGACGGCATCCCAATCGTCCGGGTAATGCGCGACCGCGGCGAGCAGGGCGCCTACCTGGTCGCCTTGGCAGACGGCCGCTTCGCCGTCACCGGCGCCGGCCTGATCGCGATTGGTGGCCGGCGGGCGCTGGCGGGCTGGTGCGAGGGCCGGGTCGACCGCGAAGACGTCGACGCCGCCGAGCGCGCCTGGTGGCAGGAGGTGACGGGAGCGCTGATCGCCCGGGGACGAGCTGGGTCAGCTGGCCCCGGCAGCCGCGGCGATCTCGGTGTAAGCGGCGGCCGGATCGTCGGCTCCGAAGACGGCTGAGCCAGCAACGAAAAGACGGGCGCCGGCAGCGGCCAGCGGACCCGCGGTGTCGACGTCGACCCCACCGTCGACCTCGATCCGCGCCTGCCCGACCAGCGGCACCAGGCGCTCGACCTTCTCCGGCGAGGTCTCGATGAAGGACTGGCCGCCCCAGCCGGGGTTGACGGTCATGCAGAGAACGACATCGGCGAGGCCGCGCAGTTCCGCAACCGCCTCGACGGGGGTGCCGGGATTGATCGCGACGCCGGCGAGGCAGCCGGTCTCACGGACGGCGGCGAGGGTGCGGTGGGCGTGCGGGGTGGCCTCGGCGTGGAAGGTGATCGAGTCGGCACCGGCTTCGGCGAACTCGCCGATCTGGCGCTCCGGCGTCGCGATCATCAGGTGGACATCGACGACGCCGCCGGCATCGTGGACCTGATCGGCGATCCCGCTGAGGACCAGCGGCCCGATCGTGATCGGCGGCACGAAGTGCCCGTCCATCACGTCGAAGTGGATCACCCGGGCGCCGGCGTCCATCACCTCCTCGATCTGGGCGCCGAGACGGCCCATGTCAGCCGAGAGGATCGACGGCGCCACGCGGGGCTCGGCCAGCAGCTCTCGCATCCGGTCGCTCACGCGCGCAGCCTACATCCGAAGGTGGACTCAGGCGGGTTGGAGCATCGAGGCCCCGCAGCTCTGACATTCCATGTCAGCCGTGTTCGTCATCCGCGCGATCGTCTGGTGTTCGCCGCAGTTGGGGCACTGGGAGACGAGTTCGAAGCGGCTGAGGCAGTTGACGCAGCGCAGTCGGCCGGGCAGCTGGGTGGGGCGCAGCCAGGGCTCGCCGCAATTCGGGCAGGGGGCTCGGCCCAGCGGATTCGACTCTGCTGAGCTCGACTGGTTGGGGTCGCTCATGCCTCAATCATGGCGGTTCAGGAGTCCGATCTAATAAGTCGGGCAATGAAGAAGCCGGTCGTGCGGTCGCGGTCGGGGCGCAGCTGCAGGCAGCGGGGCTCGGCCGGGGCCGCGAGATCGGGCGCCGCTGCGCCGAGGTCGTCCAGCTCCAGCGGCGGCACTCCCTCCTCGTTTCCGGCCGCCGCCAGCAGGGCGGCGATCCGCTCCTCGTTCTCGCGGCGGGAGATCGTGCAGGTCGAGTAGACGAGGGTGCCGCCGGGCCGTAAGACCGCGGCGGCGTTGCGCAGCAGCTTGTCCTGGACCCCGAGCAGCCGGTCGATCGTCTTTGGGGTCTTGCGCCAGCGGGCGTCGGGGCGCGAGGCGAGCGTGCCGAGGTCTGAACAGGGAGCGTCGAGGAGGACGCGGTCGAAGCCCGGCGCCATCCCAGGTTCGGTCGCGTCGGCCTCGATCACGCTGATGCTGTGGAGGCCGAGGCGCGATGCCTGGGCGGCGACCTCAGCCGCCCGCCTGGGGTCGATCTCGACCGAGATCACCTCGCCCCGGTCGCCCATCCGCTCGGTGATCTGTCCCGTCTTGATCCCGGGGCCGCCGCAGAGGTCGAGCACGTGCTCGCCTTCTTGTGGGTCGAGCACCTCGACGACGGCGGCGGAGCCGCGGCTCTGCGGCGTCAGCTCTCCCGCCGCGACCGCGGCGGGGACAGCCTCGCCGGTGCGCCCTTCGATCGCCAGCATCTCGGACGCCGCCAGCGGCCACGGCGCCTCGGGCAGCCGGGCCTCCACCCCGGCCTCTCGCAGCCGCGCCAGCACCGCCTCGCGCTCCGCGCGCAGCGGGTTCACCCGCATCGCCACCTCGTAGCGCTCGTTGCAAGCGGCGAGCGTCGAGCGCGCCGCCTCCTCCCCCAGCTCCGCCCACCACATCTCCGCCAGCCACTGCGGCGCCGAATCGGCGACCGCGGCGGCGGCGGGAGTCGAGTCGTCGCCGAGGAGGTCCTGGGTCAGCTGCTCGCGCTCCCGCCCCGCCCGCCGCAGGATCGCGTTGACAAAACCGGAGGCGTGGGCGGCGCCGGCGCCCTTAACCAGCTCGACCGCCTGGTCGACGGCGGCGTGATCAGGGGTGGCGTCGGCGAAGAGGAGCTCGTAGAGGCCGAGCCGCAGCGCCGCCAGGACGGGTGGGTCAAGCAGCCGGGTCGAGCGCCCGGCAAGCCGCTCGATCGCGACGTCGGCAGTGCCCCGCCGCTGCACGGCCCCGTAAGCGAGCCGCTGCGCCTGGGCGCGATCGCGTCCCTCGAGCTCCAGGCGATCCGCCTCAGCCCGAAACGCGCGCTCAGTGAAGGCCCCGTCCTCAAAGGTCGCCCGGATCGTCGCGTAGGCGAGAGCCCGCGCCGGCGAAACCCGATCGAACTGCATCAAATTCTCCCTCTGGCAGATGGAAAATCTGATGCAGTTCGGATGGCGGCGGTCGGCGGGACCTTGGCGCTCATAGGTACGGGGGCTCGTGGCCGCGCAGGTAGGCGTCGGCGGGCATTGGCTTGCCGCCGGGGGGCTGGACGACTTCGAGTCGCAGGGCGCCCTCGGCGCAACCGAGGAGGAGCTCACCTTCGCGCGCCTCCAGCGTTCCCTGCGGGACGTCCGCATCGACAGCGCGCCCTTCGCGGACGCCGAGCCTCTCGGCGGCAGCGGTTTCGAGGTAGGTGCCGATGTGCGGGGTCAGCGCCCGCACCTTCGCCGCCAGCTCGGCGGCGGGACGGGCAGGGTCAAGGCGACGCTCGGCCGGGTCGATCTTCTCCGCGTAGGTGACGCCGTCCTCCTCCTGCTCGGCGAACTCGAGCGCCCCTTTGGCCTGCAGGTCGAGAGCGTGGACCAGGAGGTCGCCGCCGAGCTCGGCCAGCCGCGCCGAAAGCGAGGCAAAGTCCTCCGCGGGGCCGAGCGGCACCTCCTCGCACAGGGCGACGGGACCCGAGTCGAGGCCGGCGGTCAGGCGCATCACGCAGACTCCGGTGGTCTCGTCCCGAGCCATGATCGCTCGCTCGATCGGCGCCGCCCCGCGCCAGCGCGGCAGCAGCGAGGGATGGACGTTGAGGATCGGGAACTCGGAGAGCAGCGGCTCGCGGATCAGCTGGCCGAAGGCGCAGACGAGGACCGCTTCGGGCCGGGCGGCGCGAATCCGCTCCAGCGCCCCCTCCTCGTTGACGTTCTCGGCCTGCAGCAGCTCCAGGCCCAGCTCGGTCGCCGCGATGGCGGCCGGCGGTGGTGAAACCTTGCGGCCGCGCCCCTGGCGCCGGTCCGGCGGCGTCACCACCAGGGCCGGGCGGTGCGGCGAGCCGGCCAGGCGCCGCAGCACCGTGGCGGCGAACTCGGAGGTCCCGAGGTAGGCGGTCCTCACGCGTCGGTGCGCGGCTCGCGCAGCTCGCCCTCGGCGTCGGCGTCGATTTCTTCCTCGGCCGAGGGGCTGTAGCTGCCGCCCTCGCGCAGCGCCCGCAGCGCCGCCTTGCGCTGCTCACGGACGGCGCGGTCGAGGATCAGAACCCCGTCGAGGTGGTCGATCTCGTGCTGGAGGACGCGCGCCTCGAGGCCGGCGGCCTCGAGCACGATCGGGGCGCCCTCCATATCGCGGCCGCTAAAACGGGCGAAGAGCGGTCGCTCGACGTCCATCGTCACCCGCGGCAGGCTGAGGCAGCCCTCCTCGGCGACGGCGGTCTCCTCCGAGAGCCACTCGACCTCGGGGTTGACGATCGCGCTGGGCTCGCCGTCGGGGCCGGCGTGGAAGACGAGTAGGCGGCGGAGGACGCCAAGCTGGGTCGCGGCGAGGCCGACACCGAGCCCGTCGCGCATGATCGCGTACATCCGCTCGACCTCCGCGCGCAGCTCGGGCCCGAAGTTCGAGACCGCCGAGGCCTTGCTCTTCAGCACCGGATCGCCGAACTTGACCACGTGGGCGAGCGCCGCTTCCCGGCGCTCGATCATCTCGACTTCGAGCCGGCGCTCCTCGCTCTCCCGCTCTGGGGTTTGGACCTCGTCGCTCACGGATTCTGAGTCTAAGCGGCGCTGCATTCTGATACTTCCTTGCGACCGCAGCCATGTCCTCCCCCCGGATCGCCATCGCCACCTGTGCCTTCTACGACCGCGAGATGGTCGACGACGAGCTGCTGGCGGAGGCCCTCCGCGAGCGCGGCTGCGAGGCGCTGTCGGTCGCCTGGGACGACCCCGAGGTCGACTGGAGTGGCTTCGACCTCTGCCTGGTCCGCTCGACCTGGGACTACCACGACAAGCACCGCGAGTTCCTCGCCTGGGTGCAGCGGGTGGAAGCCGCGGCGGAGCTGCGGAATCCGGCCGCCCTGATCGCCTGGAACATCGACAAGACCTACCTGCGGGAGCTTGCGCAGGCGGGGGTGCCCACCGTGCCCACGGTGTGGGTGGAGCGGGGCTCCGGCGCCGATCTCGACGACGTTCTGGCGCAGCAAGGGTGGGACGAGGCGATCGTGAAGCCGGTGGTGGACCTCGGTGCCCGAAACCTCCACCGCGTGCGATCGGCCGAGAGCTCCCCGGCCCTGGAGCTCGCCCTCGAACGAAGCGGGGCGATGATCCAGCCGTTCCTACCCTCGCTGGAGTCCGAGGGCGAGCTCTCGCTCATCTACGTCGCCGGCGATCTCACTCACGCTGTCCGCAAGCGGGCTGCGACGGGCGACTTCCGCGTCCAGTCGATCTGGGGCGGCACCGTGGAGCGGGTGGAGGCCGGCGCCGAGGCGGTGCAGTTGGGCGGGCGGGCGCTGGCGCACCTCGCCGAGACGCCGCTCTACGCCCGGGTCGACCTCGTCTCCGGTCCCGGCGGCGCCCTCTACCTGATCGAGCTGGAGCTGATCGAGCCGAACCTCTATCTCACCCAGCACCCCGCGGCCGCCGGCGCCTTGGCCGAGGCGACCATGAAGCTGCTCTGACTCCCGGCGCTACTGCGGGTCGACGTCGACCCCGAGGGCGACGTCCTTCAGCGAGCGGTCCCCCGCCCGCTTCTCGACCGCCTCCCGCACCGCCCCGACCGTCCCCTCGCGATCGTCCGTCTTGATCAGGATCCGCCGGCGGTAGCGGTTGCGGACCCGAAACATCGGCGCCGGCCCCAGCAGCTCGGAGCCCTGGGGGAGCGTGCGCCGCAGTTCGCCCGCCACCGCCACGGCGACCTCGTCCAGCCGCGCCTCCTGTGCGGAGGCGAAGTTGATCCGGGTCAGGTGCGAGAAGGGCGGGTAGTGGAGCGCCCGGCGGCGGCCCAGCTCGACCTCGAGGAAGCCGGCGGAGTCGTGGCGGGCGGCGTGCTCGATGCTCGACGCGTTCGGGGCGAGAGTCTGGACGATCACCTCTCCCCCGGCCTCGCCACGGCCGGAGCGGCCGGCGAGCTGGGCGACCATCGCGAAGGTCCGCTCCTCGGCGCGGAAATCGGGGAAGCGAAGGGTCGCATCGGCGTCGAGGATCGCGCTCAGCGTCACCTCCGGGAAGTCGTGTCCCTTGGCGACCATCTGGGTGCCGACGAGGACGGCGCTGGGCGTTTCGTCGAAGCGGGCGAGGATGCGGGCGTGGGCGCCGCGCTCGGCAGCCGTGTCGGAGTCGAGGCGCAGGACCGGCATCGGATCCAGGCGCTCAGCCAGCAGCCCCTCGATCCGCTCGGTCCCGGAACCGGCCTGGGAGAGCGTGGTCGAGCCGCACTCCGGACAGGCCCGCGGCTGGCGTTCGGAGTGGGCGCAGTGGTGGCAGACGAGGCGGCCGCTGTGGCGGTGGACGATCAGGCTGACGTCACAGTTGGGGCAGTCCCAGTGGTGGCCGCAGGAGCGGCAGGTGAGCCAGGGGGCGAAGCCGCGGCGGTTGATCATCACGATCGCCTTGGCGCCGGCGGCGCGCACGCCCTCCAGCGCCTCCCAGGTCTCGCCGTGCACGGGGCCGCTGCGCGGATCGGCCTCGCGCATGTCGACCAGGTGGACCGGCGGCATGCGGCGGCCGTCGACCCGGCGCGGCAGCTCCAGGCGCGGCAGCTCCAGCCAGCTCTCCGGCCGGGGCGTCGCGGTCCCGGCGACGAGGACGGCGCCGCTGTCGGCGGCGCGTTTGCGGGCGACGGCGCGGGCGTCGTAGGTCGGGTCTCCCTCCTGCTTGTAGGAGGGCTCGTGCTCCTCGTCGATGACGATCAGGCCGAGGTCTCGGACCGGGGCGAAGACGGCAGAGCGGGGGCCGACGCAGACCTGCGCCTCGCCGCTGCGCAGGCGGCGCCACTCGTCGTAGCGCTCGCCCGGCGAGAGGGCCGAGTGAAGGACGGCGAAGCGGTCGCCGAGCCGGGCGCGGAAGCGGGCGACGGCCTGCGGGGCGAGGCCGATCTCGGGGACGAGGACGATCGCTCCCTTGCCCCGCTCCAGCGCCGCCTCGACCGCGGCCAGGTAGACCTCGGTCTTGCCGGAGCCGGTGACGCCGTGGAGGAGCAGCCGGCGCTCGGCGCCCGCCTCGCCGTCGAGGGCGGCGACGATCGCGGTCACGGCCTCCTGCTGTTCGGGCAGCAGCTCGGGCGCGAGGGCGGCGGCCCCGAGGCCGGGCTCGCCCGGGATGCGGCGGACGGCGATGCTGCGGGTGGTGACGAGGCCGCGCTGCTCGAGCCGGCGCAGCGTCTGGCGGTCCGAGCCGACCGCCGTCGCCAGCTCCCCGGCGGACATCTCACCCGAGCGCAGCGCCTCGAGTGCCGAGCGCTGTTTCGACCCCAGGCGCTCGCCACCCTCGAGCGCCACTTCGCCGGCAGGCAGCAACGCCACCCGCAGCTCGGTCTTCGAGCGCACGCTGCGGCCCTTGCCGCCCGCCCCCGTGCCCGGCGGCAGCACCAGCTGCAGCCCGCGCGAGGGCGTCGAGCAGTACTCGCGGGCGACCCAGAGCCCGAGCCGGACCAGCTCCGGCGTGGCACCGGCCTCCAGCGCCTCGATCGGCTCCGCCAGGCGCTCCGCAGGCAGCTCGGAGCCGTCGGCCACCTCGACGACGACGCCGAGGATGCGGCGCGGCCCGAAGGGCACGCGAACGACGCTGCCGACGTCGAGCTCGGCCATCGCCTCCGGGCGGCGGTAGTCGAAGGGACCGCGCAGGGCACGGGCGGTGGTCAGGGGCTCGACGCGGAGGATCGCCACCGACCGAGGTTATGCGGACCGCTGGACGAGGGCTTATCCTGCCGCTCGTGAGCATCAACCTCCATCCCGGCGAGCGGGTGATCTTCGAAGGCCACCCGTCCTGGCGGGCGATCCTCGGCTTCTACCTCAAAGGCTTGCTGATCGCGGTCATCCTCGGCGTCATCGCCAAGCTCGCCTCCGGTGGCGGTACCGCCTTCCTGGTGATCCTCGTCGTCCTCGCCCTGACCGTGGTGATCGGCTTCGTCAAACGCGTGGCGACGACCTACACGATCACCGACCGCCGCCTCAACATCAAGCGCGGGATCATCTCCAAAGAGGTCCAGGAGACCCGCCTCGAGCGGGTCCAGAACGTCAACTACAGCCAGAGCGTCTACCAGCGCCTGATGCAGATCGGCGACGTCGACTTCGACACGGCGGCCAGCGACGACTACAACTTCATCTTCGCCGGCGTCGCCAACCCAGGCGAGGTGGTCCACAAGGTGGACCAAGCGACCGGGGTCGACAGCGCGGGTACGCACGGGCTGGGCGAGACCCAGCCGCCGGCTGGCTGAACCCTTCTCACTACTCCGAAGTTAGGTCCCTTATAGGGGCCTCAAGGTCGGAGAGGCGAACTTCGGGCGCTTCCGGGCGCGGCTCCCTGCACCCTTACCTGCTTAGTGAGGGTGCAGGGAGCCGCGCAAGTGCCACGGTTTTGCGAAGGATGTTCAAGACGTGGTCGGGTTCGTACTTGACCTGATAGTGCGAGAAGCGCAGTGGGGTGAGGCCGGCGGCCGTGTGGGTCTGGAAGCGCAGCGCATCACGGGTCTGGGTAGCGGGCGTCCGGTGGTAGCGCCAGCCGTCGGTCTCGACGACGAGACCCAGATCGGGCCAGAAGAAGTCCACCTCGAATTCGTTGACCTCGACTTTGGTCAGTGGGGTCGGCAGCCCGGCCGCTGATGCGAGCGGGCGGAAGAGAAGTTCGAGTTCGTCGTCGGAGAGGCGGAAGGTGTGCTTGTCAAGGATGCGGCGGAGTGGCCGAACCCCCGGCTCGCCTGCATGGTCCTTCAGTGCCTCCCGAAGCGTTTCCGGATCGATCACTTCCCGCTTATCCGCCTCGTTGATCGCCCGCTCGAGCCGGTTCTCCGGAAGCTCAAGTGCGATGTCGAGCAGCGTCTTCACGGGTCGGGTCACCGGGATGCCCAAGCACCTCCCGATGTCGCGGTTCCAGATTCCAGCTCGATCGTGAATGCGAATCCCAGGTCTGCTCAACGAGGAGTGCCGATGAACGCTCACATCGACCAAGCCTTCTCTCTCCTTGCCGAACTTCCAGAGCGCAGCCGCGCTGTGGTGACTGAGCATCGCGCCCTCACCACATGAGAGAACCGCCACCATCCATCGCCTTTCGGGCGTTAGGCGCTTCCATCCAACGAGATAGACCCCTTGGGCCGCTCGGTGAAGACGGCCCGTTCGGAGCCGGTGTCGAATCGCCTCCGAACTGAACCCGAGACCTAATAGCTGTGCCCGAGTCACAACCCCGTGCTGCCGCCCAGCCAGATCCCAAGCCCGGCGGCTCCTCGTTTCCAGAGTTTTGGGCGCCACAGCACCTAAAAGCCTGGAAACGACGCAACTCGCCCCCGCCGGACCTACCTGTTTTGTCGTTGTATCTGGAGTTTGCGGGCGTTACGCCGCTGCGGTCTCGGCGCCCGCGGCGCTGCGGAGGGCCTCGGCGCGGTCGGTGCGCTCCCAGGTGAAGTCGTCGTCGCCGCGGCCGAAGTGGCCGTAGGCGGCGGTCTTCTGGAAGATCGGGCGGTGGAGGTCTAGGTACTCGCGGAAGGCGCCGGGACGCATGTCGAACTCGGCCTCGACTAGCTGGGAGATGCGGGCGTCGGGGAGCTTGCCGGTGCCGAAGGTCTCGACCATCAGGCTGACCGGGTGGGCAACGCCGATTGCGTAGGCGACCTGGACCTCGCAGCGCTGCGCCAGGCCGGCGGCAACGACGTTCTTCGCCACGTAGCGGGCCGCGTAGGCGGCGGAGCGGTCGACCTTGGACGGGTCCTTGCCGGAGAAGGCGCCGCCGCCGTGGCGGGCCATGCCGCCGTAGGTATCGACGATGATCTTGCGGCCGGTGAGGCCGGCGTCGCCGACCGGACCGCCGATCACGAACTTGCCGGTCGGGTTGCAGAGGAACTCGCCCTGCAGCTCCGACTCCTCGAAGCGGCCGGGGACCTCCGCGTTCAGAACCGGAAGGACGACGTTCTCCCACAGCTCTGGCTTGATCTGGCTCTGGGAGTCGATCCCCTCGTCGTGCTGGGTGGAGATCAGAAGCTTTTCGACAGCCACGGGGCGGCCGTCGGCATAGCGGACGGAGACCTGGGTCTTGCCGTCCGGCCCGAGGTAGCCCATCGTCCCGTCCTTCCGGACCGCGGCGAGCCGTTCGGAGAGCCGGTGGGCGAGGTGGATCGGCATCGGCATCAGTGCCTCGGTCTCATCCGAGGCGTACCCGAACATCATCCCCTGGTCGCCGGCCCCGGCGACGTCGAGCTCGTCGTCGTCGGAGGGGTCGACTTTCGTCTCGTAGGCCTGGTCGACGCCCTGGGCGATGTCAGGCGACTGCTCGTCGATCGAGACGAGCACCGAGATGTGGTCGCAGTGATAGCCGTAGTCGCCGTGGTCATAGCCGATGCCGCGCACGGTCTCGCGGACGATCTCCGGGATGTTGAGGTGGACGTCGGTGGAGATCTCCCCCGAGACCACCGCCATACCGGTGTTGACGAGGGTCTCGCAGGCGACGCGGCCGCCCGGGTCCTCAGCCATGATCGCGTCGAGGACGCCGTCGGAGATTTGATCGGCGACCTTGTCCGGATGACCCTCGGTGACCGACTCCGACGTGAAGAGGTACTCGCCCTCGGCGAGTGGCTTAGAAGTAGGCATGGCGGAAGCGTAGACGAATTCTGACCGGCGCATATCGGCGTCCTCGGTCGCTCGCGTGCAGAGCACGCCACGCTCCCTGCGTCCTTGATCTGCTTGGTCAGGAATATCGTCTACGGCCGGATGCAGGCACGAAATCGATGATCAGCGGCACGCCCTCGAGCGCGTAAGCCTCGCGCATCCGGTTCTCCAGGTGGTAGGCCCAGTCGCGGGCGATCAGGCGGCGGTCGTTGACCTGGATCGCGACCCGCGGCGGGCTCTCGCCGATCTGCGCTGCGTAATAGAGGCGCAAGCGCTTACCGCGTTTGGTCGGCGGCGGGTGCTTGGCGACGACGTCGCTGACGAAGCGGTTCAACTCCGGGGTCGGGATCCGCTCGGCGGCCCGGTCGGCCAGCTCCAGCGCCCGCGGCAGCAGGGAAGCGACATTGCGCCCGGTCTTCGCCGAGACCGTGATCACGGCGGGGCGCAGCCGCAGCTTGCGCTCGACCCGGGCGCGGGCGTCGTCGATGTCGGTCTCGCCGACGTCCCACTTGTTCATCGCCAGCAGCGAGGCGCAGCCAGCCTTCATCGCCATCTCGGCGACCCGCATGTCCTCGGTCGTCACCCCCTCGGAGGCGTCGCAGACGATGATCGCGACGTCGGCCCGCTCAACCGCCCGTTCCGAGCGCAGCTGGGCGTAGTAGTCGACGGTCCCGGCGACCTTGGAGCGGCGCCGCAGGCCGGCGGTGTCGACGAGGATCACGCGGCGGCCGTCGACCTCGACCTCGGTGTCGATCGCATCGCGGGTGGTGCCGGCGATGTCGGAAACGATCACCCGCTCGGAGCCAAGGAAGGCGTTGACGAGCGAGGACTTGCCGACGTTGGGACGGCCGACGACGGCGATCCGCACCCGATCGTCCTCTTCGGGCTGCGGCTCCCGGTCGCCGAGGGCCGCGGTGATCGCGTCGAGGAGGTCGCCGGTGCCGAGGCCGTGGGTGGCGGAGACGGGGACCGGATCGCCGAGCCCAAGCCCGTGGAACTCGGCGGTCACCGAGTAGTCGTCGGGGCGGTCGGCCTTGTTGACGACGACGATCACCGGCACCTGCGAGCCGCGCAACGTCTTCGCCAGGTCAGCGTCGCCGCCGCGCAGCCCAGCCCGCCCGTCGACCACGAGGACGATCGCATCGGCTTCGGCGATCGCCAGCCGCGCCTGCGCCTGCACGTCGCGCGCCAGCTCCGCCTCGTCGCCGAGGTCGATGCCGCCGGTGTCGACGAGCTCGAAGCGGATCCCGTTCCACTCAGTCGCCAGCCGCTTGCGGTCGCGGGTGACCCCCGGCTCGGGCGAGGTAACCGCCTCGGTGCCGCCGACCAGCCGGTTGACGAGGGTGCTCTTGCCGACGTTGGGGAAGCCGACGATCGCGACGGTGGGGATGCTCATCGAATCCTCCCTGTCGCTTTTGTCTCGCATAGCGAGAGGAAATCGACACGCCTCATGCCAACCCCCGTTCATGCGCCAGCGCAACAACCTGCGCAATCACTTCGTCGATCGAGAGACCCGTGGTGTCAAGCTCGACCGCGTCCTCGGCGGCGCGCAGCGCTCCATGCTCGCGCTGGGTATCGCGGGCGTCGCGCTGCCGCTGGGCCGCCAGCACGGCCTCGACGTCCTCCCCGGTCTCCGCGGCGCGACGACGCCCCCGCTCCTCGTCGGAGGCGGTGAGGAAGACCTTCAGCGGCGAATCGGGGCTGACGACGGTGCCGATGTCGCGGCCCTCGGCGACGTAGTCGGCGGCGGCGATCAGCTCGCGCTGGCGGGTGACCATCGCCTCGCGGACGCGCGGGTGCACCGAAACGTGAGACGCCGCGGCGGACACCTCGGGAGTGCGGATCTCGGCGCTGACGTCGTCGCCATCGAGCAGGACGCGCCGTCCGTCGAAGTCGATCCGGAGCCCCTCGGCCAGAGCGCCCACGGCTTCGCCGTCGTCGAGGTTGGTCCCGCCCCGCAGCGCCGCCAGCGCCACGCACCGGTACATCGCCCCGGAGTCGAGATAGGTGAACCCCAGCTCACCCGCAACGCCACGCGCGACCGTGGACTTACCGGCCCCGGCGGGCCCGTCGATCGCGATCACCATCCGCGCAGCGTATGTCCCCGTCGTTTCCACCGTTGTGGCCCCTATAGGGGCCAAAAGGGTGGAAACGACGATCAGCGGCCGAGGAGGGAGTTGAGGTCGGACTCGAAGTTGGGGTAGCTGACGGCGGCGGCGTCCATGCCTCGCACCTCCACGCCCTGCTTAGAGGCGAGGCCGGCGATCGCGCCTAGCATCGCGATGCGGTGGTCCCCGTGGGAGTCGATCGTGCCGCCGCGGAGGCCGCTGGTCCCCTCGATCACCATCCCGTCCGCAGTCGGCTCGACCTTGCCGCCGAGCGCTCGCAGCGCCGCGGTGACCGTCTCGATCCGATCGCTCTCCTTGCGCCGCAGCTCCTCGGCGTCGCGGATAGTCGTGGTGCCCTCGGCGAAGCAGGCGGCAAGGGCGACGAGGGGAAGCTCGTCGATAGCGAGCGGAATCTCGGCGCCGCCGACCTCGGTGGCCTGGAGGGGAGCGGAGCGGACTCGAAGCAGGGCTATCGGCTCACCACCGACCTCCTGCTCGTCCGCGCGCTCGATCCCCACCCCCATCCGCTCGAGGATCGACAAAAAGCCGGTGCGGGTCGGATTGACGCCGACCGATTTCAACTCGATCTCACTGCCAGGGGCGAGAACAGCAGCAATTAGGAAGAAGGCGGCCGAGGAGATATCGGCGGGGACGAGGAGGTCGTCTGGTTCCAGTTGCTCGACCGGACGCACGACCACGGCGTCGTCCACGCGTTCAACCGTGGCGCCGGCGGCGGCGAGCATGCGCTCAGTGTGGTCGCGGCTGGGCAGCGGCTCGATGATCCGAGTCTCGCCACCGGCGAGCAGGCCGGCGAAGAGCAGGCAGGACTTCACCTGGGCGCTGGCAATGGGCATCTCGTAGTCAGTCGAGTGCAGAGAGGTGCCCGCGATCTCCAGTGGCGGCAAGCGGTCCTCACGGCAGCTCAGATTCGCGCCCATGCGGCGTAGCGGCACGGCGATCCGATCGACCGGGCGCCGGCGGATCGACTCATCGCCGTCGAGCGTCCATTCCCCGCCCGGCTGCCCCGCCAGCCACCCGGGCAGCAAGCGCAGCAGGGTCCCGGCATTGCCGACATCGATATCTACCGGCTCCGCTCCGCGAAGGCCGACGCCCCGGATCCGCAGCTGAAGACCCCGCGCTCCCGCGGTCCCCTCCTCCCTACCCAGCCCTTCCTCGACCACCTCCGCGCCCAGCGCTTCAATCGCCCCCAGCGTCGACCGCGTGTCCGCCGCATCGAGGTAGCCCTCCACCACCGTCTCCCCCTCCCCCATCGCCGCGATCAGCGCCGCGCGGTGGGAGATCGACTTGTCCGACGGCGGGCGCAGCCATCCGCGCAGGGGTCCCGAAGGCTCGAAGTGGGTCATCGGGCGAGCCTATTCGGGGCTGTCGCCGAGGACGGTGACGGTGTGGCCGAGGTCGCGGACCAGCTGCTCGGCCTTCGCCGCCTGCTCGTCGCCGCCGACCCAGAGGGAGACGGCGCCGGAGGTCATGTCGGGAGCCGGGTGCAGGGCCATGTCCTCGATGTTGACGCCGGCCTCGCCTAGTGCCAGCGCCAGCTCGGCGATCGTCCCGGGCTTGTTGGCGACGACGATCCGCAGCTCGCGCAGCGGGCCGGCGGCGGACTCGGCTTCGAGCAGGCGCTGGCGCGCCTCGCCGGCGGCCCCGTGCCAGGCCGCGAGCGCCTCGCGGTCGCCCTCGCGGATCAGCTGCGCGGCGTGGCGCAGTCGCTCCCCGACCGAGTCGATCGACCGCGCCACCGCCTCGCGGTTGCTGGCGAAGATGTCGGCCCAGATCGCCGGGTTCGAGCCGGCGACGCGGGTCATGTCGCGGAAGCTCGGGCCAACGTCGGGTAGGCGTTCTGAGTCCTGTGTGAGCGAGTCGGCCGCCTCGCAGGCAAGCGCGTTCGCGAGCACGTGCGGGAGGTGGCTGATCGCTGCCATCAGGCGGTCGTGGCCCCTCGAGTCGATTGCCTGCGGCCGCGCCCCCAGGGCCGAGAGGGTTCGCTGCAGGCGGTCGTAGAGCAGGCCGCTCGAGCGCTCTGTCGGGGTCAGGTACCAGCGGGCGCCCTCGAAGAGGTCCTCGCGGGCGTTTTCCACCCCGGCCGTCTCCGCCCCGGCCAGCGGATGGCCGCCGATGAAGCGCTCGTCGCCGCCGACCGCCTCTACCAGCTCGCCCTTGGTCGAGCCGACGTCGGTGACCACGGTCTCCGAGCCGGAGGCCGCCAGAGCGTCGTGCGCCTGCTGCGGCAGCGTCGCCACCGGGGCGCAGCAGAAGACGACGTCGGCGCCCTCGCAGGCCTCGGCCAGCGAATCGGCGGCGCGGTCGATCGCCCCCAGCTCGACCGCCCGCGCCAGCCGCTCGGGGCTGCGCCCGCAGCCGACCACCTCGGCCTCCAACCGCCGCCGCGCGGCGAGCCCAATCGAGCCTCCGATCAGGCCCACCCCGAGGACGGCGATCTTCATGGACGGGGGCGCGGCCTCAGAAGCCGCGCCGCGCCTCCACAGCAGCGGCGAACCGCTCCAGCGCCGAGACGGTGTCCTCCCAGTCGATGCAGGCGTCGGTGATCGACTGCCCGTAGACGAGCTCCTCGCCAGGCACCAGGTTCTGCCGCCCCTCGACCAGGAACGACTCCAGCATCACGCCGACGATCGCCTTGTTGCCGTCCGCCACCTGGTCGGCGATGTCGCCCGAGGCGAAGAACTGCTTCTCCGGGTCCTTGCCGCTGTTGTCGTGGGAGGCGTCGATTACCAGCCGCTCCGGCCGGCCGGCGACTCCTAGCGTGACCAGCGCGTCTTCGACCTCGGGCGGGTGGTAGTTCGGTTGCCCGTGGCCACCGCGGAGGATGATGTGGCAGTCGGGATTGCCAGTCGTGTGCAGGATCGCCGGCGCGCCGGCGTCGTCGATCCCGGCGAAGGCGTGCGAGGCCGCCGCCGCCCGCACCGCGTCGACCGCGATCTGGATGTTGCCGTCGGTTCGGTTCTTGAACCCGATCGGCATCGAGAGCCCGCTGGCGAGCTGACGGTGCGTCTGGCTCTCCGAGGTCCGCGCCCCGATCGCCCCCCAGGCGACGCAGTCGGCGATGTACTGCGGCGTGATCGGGTCGAGGAACTCGCAGCCGACCGGCAGCCCGGTGTCCAGCACTTCCAGCAGCAGCTGGCGGGCGATCCGCAGCCCGGCGTTGACGTCGCCGCTTTCGTCGAGGTGCGGGTCGTTGATCAGTCCCTTCCACCCCGTCGTCGTCCGCGGCTTCTCGAAGTAGACCCGCATCACCACGAGGATGTCGTCGCGCAGCTGGCGCGCCAGGGCGCTCAGCTTCGTCGCGTACTCCATCGCCGCTTTCGGGTCGTGGACGCTGCAGGGGCCGACCACGACCATCAGCCGCGGGTCCTCCCCGTTCAGCACCTTCCGCACTTCCTCGCGGCCGCGAATCACCGCTTTCGCCCGCTCCTCCCCGAGCGGCAGCTCCGCCAGGAGCCTTTCGGGCGGCGCAAGCTCGACGATTTTGCCGATCCGCGTATCGCGGACGCCGTCTCGTTTCGCCCCCTCCATTCCGATGAACATTTTGCCTTCGCCTTTCTCCAAAGCCATGAGATCGTACTTTCTGGTCGCTCGCTGTCGGGCTGGTTCGGCGCGCGAGCAGACCATCAACGCGGGGGACGGCGCCCGGCCGGAAGATCTGAGGTCTTCAGGCGGCACGACGCCGCCAGGCCGAACGCCTAGCTAAATCGCCAATACCAGTAGGTGAGATGGGCTGGCGCGACGGAAGCGTCGAGCGCCTTGGTAATGCCGGCGGATGTGCCTTTTTCCAACCTCACCTTGCTGGAGGTTGTACCACGGGTGCGCCGTTAGTCAAGTATTTCCGACAGGCCACGCAGGAAGCGTGCGTTCTCCTCGGCGGTGCCGTAGCTGACGCGGATGTGGCCGGCGCCGCTGAGGGCCTTGCCGGGGCGGACGGCGATTTCGCGCTCGGCGAGGCCGGCGAGGACCGCGGCTTCGTCGGCGTCGCCGAGATCGACCCAGGAGAAGTTGGCGTGGGAGTCGCTGGTCTGCAGGCCGAGCTCGCTCAGGCCCTCCTCGACGGTGAGGCGGGCGGCGATCGTCGCCTCGACTCGGCGCAGGACATCGTCCTGGTGCCGCACCGCCTCCGCCCCGGCCGCCTGGGCGAGGGCGTTGACGCTGAACGGCTGGCGGACGGCGTCGACCGCGGCGCGGAAGCTGGCGGCGCCGATCGCGTAGCCGACCCGCAGCCCGGCGAGGCCGTAGCACTTGGAGAAGGTCCGCAGGACGACCAGGTTCGGGAAGTCCTTCAGCGGGTCGAGCGAGGCGTCGGGGTCGTCGTGGGTCTGGAACTCGACGTAGGCCTCGTCGAGGACGATCGTCACGTGGGAGGGGATGCGCTCGCAGAAGGCGCCGATCTCCGCCGCCGGGATGTGGGTCGCGGTCGGGTTGTTGGGGTTGCAGACGATCAGCAGCTGGGTCGCCGCGGTCACCTCGGCCGCCATCGCGTCGAGGTCATGGACGTCGCCCGCGGCCAGCGGCACGCGGACCTCGCGAGCGCCGGTGAGCGCCGGCAGGTACGGGTACATCGAGAAGGACGGCCAGGCGTAGAGGACCTCGGCCCCGGGCTCGAGCAGCGCCTCGGCGGCGGCGAGGAGGATCTCGCAGGAGCCATTGCCGACGGCGACCCGCCCCGGCTCGGTCTCGTAGCGCTCGGCGAGGCGCCGGCGCAGCAGCGTCGCGTCGGGGTCGGGGTAGCGGTTCATCGAGGCGGCGGCCTGCTGGATCGCCTCGACGACCTTCGGGTGCGGCGGGAACGAGGACTCGTTGGAGGCGAGCTGGGCGATGTTCCCGGAGGCGATCGCCTCGGGCGCCTGCCCGGTCGGGACCCCGGCCTGGTAGCCAGGCATGCGGGCGAGCTTCTCAGCGAAGGTGATCGTCATCGGCTGCCGATTCTGACGGACGGAGGAGGAAGGGCGCTACTGGGCGGCTTCGAGATCGGCCCGCAGCTTCTGCGCCTCGCCGACGTAGACGTGAGCCGGCTCATGTCCCTCCGGCGCATAGAAGTGCAGCATCACCCGGATCACCCGCGGCATCGACCCCGGCACGGGAATCTCGCGGCAGCACATCAAGGGGACCATTGTCAGCCCGAGATCGCGCGCGGCGACAGCGGGAAACTCGGCATCGAGGTCATCCGTAGTCGTGAATAGACAACTGACCATGTCCTCCGGCGCGACCCCGTTGCGCTCGATCAACCCCTGCATGACTTCCCGGGTCGCCGAAAGGATCGCCCCCGCCTCATTCGCCTCAGCCTGCGCCGCCCCCCGCACCGCGAAGAGCCGCTGCTGAGGCGGCTGGTAGGCGCCGGCTTCCAGGTTGCCATTGCGTCCATTACCGCTCACACCTCGAATCTTCTCAGAGCCGGGGGGCGAATCTCCGAGCGGTGGGACTTATCACCGCATAGCGAGGAAAACTCCCACCACTCCCCGGCAGAAGCTCGCGGTTACGGCCGATCGCCAACATGGCGTCGTCTCGCGGGCCCAGCTACGAGCGATCGGCTTCAGCGACGCCGCAATCGATCGGGCCGCAGCAGACGGGCGGCTGCACCGCATCTTCCGTGGAGTCTTCGCGGTCGGTCGTCGCGGGATCGGTCACAAAGGGCGGCTTCGCGCCGCCACCCTTGCCTGTGGTCCCCGTGCCGTCGTCTCCCATCGGAGCGCTGCGGCGCTTTTCGGGTTCCTCGACGAGGGGCCTGTGGTCGTGGATGTGATCGCCCCTGGAGATCGAGGGCGGAGGATCGATGGCATCCGGCTCCACCACGTGCGGCCGCCGAGACTGGAGGAGACGGGGGCGTTCGACCTCATCCCCAGCACGAGCCCGGCGCGCACCTTGGTGGATCTCGCGGGCGTTGTTGGCGAACGGACGCTGCGCAGTGCCTTCGAGCGGGCGGCGTCTCGACGTCGGCAGATGCTCGACATCCCGGCGATCGAGCGCTCG
>Ga0157369_10001575_pt1 | contig 27893 bp, 18 predicted proteins | sample C25metaG_FD_113461 | JGI IMG/M metagenome (GOLD analysis project Ga0157369, IMG submission 113461) | Corn rhizosphere microbial communities from Kellogg Biological Station, Michigan, USA - C2-5 metaG | ecosystem: Host-associated > Plants > Roots > Rhizosphere > Soil | place: USA: Michigan... | reverse complement strand
GATTGCCGCGAGCAGCGCGGGTAACGGACAGTCGCCGACGGTACCTTGCGAAATGTCGGTGGTCACCGGCCCCGATTTTCCGTAGAGCGGCCACGTCACTACGCGCGCGTATTTCGTGCCATCGGCGAGCGGCGTCGGCATGACGAGCGTGGGTGGGACCGCCGCTTTGGCGACTTTCACGGCCCCGGGGACCGCGAGGAAGATCGTGCGAAAGCCGAGCGGTCCGGGAACGCGACCGCCGGTTCCAGCCGGCGTATCCTCGAAGCCCGGGGGGCTGCCGACCGGGCCGGGCAATGATGAGATGACGAGGGCCATCGCCTTTCGCCTTGCGCCTCTTCGAGCGGATGCTCCGCGGGCGGATGTCCGCGATACTATCCGAACACGCAACGCCGTGCGAAACGCCGACCGCCATGCCTAAACCCGCCGCCCGAGTCCTGGATCTCACGACGCATCTCGCACCCGCGATGCCGGGGATCGGCTCCCCGAACGTGTTGATCGGCGGTCAGCCCGCATGGCGGACGCTGGTCGACCAGCATCTTTGCGCGATCCCGATCGCTCCCCCGGCCCCCGCGCCGCATGGTCCCGAGATCTGCTACCTCGGCAGTACGACGGTGCTGGTCAATTACCAGATGGCCTGCCGGATGGGCGACATACTTCAGGGACTCGGACCACCGAATCCATTTCTCATCGGCATGGTCACGGTCCACATCGGGGACGTCGGATTCGGCCTGGCAAGCGCGGGAAGCATGAACGGCTATGCCGCCGCGATGCGCGCCATCTCCAAGACCTGGGGCGCCATGACGGCGGCGCAGCGTCTTGCGGCCATCCAGGCAGCGCTCAACGCGGCGCTGCCGCCCGGGATGCCGGCGTTGACGCTCGAGCCTGCCGCACTCAGCGCGACGACGATGGGACAACTCGACTTCGCGACGTGGACCGTGCAGGTCAACCAGACGATGCTGCAGGGCGCTGCGATGACCGAAGACCAGTTCGCTGACCTCAGCAACACCATCTACCATGAAACGCGGCACGGCGAACAATGGTGGAACGTCGCGCAACACCAGGCCGCGAACGGCACGCCGGCGAGCACGATCGCGCATGACATGGGAATTCCCCAAAGCGTCGCCACGGCGGCCGCCACGAACCCGGCGCCGCGTGGAACCAGCCAGGGGGCGATGGGGGAAGCGGTGCAAGAGAGCGTCTACGGCGGCCGTGCGGGCCACCGCGAGGACGTGCTGAACGATGCCGACCATCGTTACGACGACTATCGCGCGCTTCCCGAGGAGGAGGACGCGTGGCGCCAGGGCGACGCTGCCGAGCAGGCGTTCCGGAATACGCCCTGACCTCTCGTGGCTACGTCCTTGGCGATCCTGCTGCTGCCCGTTGTCGAAGCCTTCTCCAATCCGGGCTTCGACGCGGCAGCCGCCGTGGCCATGCTCGGCGAGCCGGTGCACAAGACCGCGATGCGCTGGCAGCTTGCGCCGCGCACGCCCGAGGTCGCGCAAGTCGAGCTCGATTTCGAGGATCTTCCTGCAGGAAAGCACCTGTTGACGACGATTCGCGTGGTGTTGCGGCGTCCCGCGGAGGTGTCGCTCGAATCGTTGCGCAGCCAGTTCGGCGCCGACTATCGGTGGCTGCCCGCGACGGGGCCGCAACGGCCCCAGCTTCTCGCGTTCGACCAACGCGGAGGCGCGCTCCCCGAAACCGTCATGCTGAGCGCCGAATACCCGCGCGATGAAACGAAACTCGTGATCGGCTCGGCACTCGTTCGAAGGTATTATCCCGATCACCCGAGGTAGGACCCACCACCGTGACGACCGCCACCGCAAAGAGCGTCATCGCCGAATTAACCTATGACGCTCCCTCCCAGATGCTGTCTGGCTCAATCGGCGCGCTACGCTTTCACATGAAGGCCTATTCCGGCGGCGGAAGAGGCAGCGTCAATCCGAAGCACTGGGATCGCTCCCTGACAAGTTACCTCGCCAATACGAAGAAGATGGGATCGCAGCGGGGCGGAACGCTGCCGGCCGGGCATTACCTCTGCCACCATTTGACGAACCACCCGACATTTCACGACTGCGTTTGGCTCGAAAGATGTGCCGACGCCACCGTCATATCCTCGCCTTTTTCTGCTCATCCGATCCCGCATTACAGAGACAACGATTTTTTCATCCACGGACGCGGAGAGCTGGGCAGCGATGGATGCATCGTCCCGGAAAACATGGCGCTTCGATTGGCACTGAACCGCGCGATCAAGCAGTTCGCCGGCAAGGTTTACGTGCGGGTCAGGGGGACGGCCTATGCGTTGCCTGCCGAAAGAGGTGCGGGAATCGTCGCCTGAGGCTGGCGGCAGCTCATACCTGCATCAGTCCCGGGTTGCCGCTGCAGTCGGCGACCAATGATGCGGGAGGCGGGGAGGTTCCGCCTCGATCAGCGGCGGATCATGCAACCGCACCTGCTCGCGTCCGGGCCGAAGCGACTCAGGGGTCCATCTCGATCGCGTTGATATCGACGCTGGCTCGTTCCGATCCGGGCCTGGCAGGATTTGCTTCCACCGCGTCCTCGGGCTGCGTCGGATTCGATCCGCTTCCTGCGCCTGCAGCACCGCCACTGTTGATGAGCACAAGCGTTCCTTGAATGGCGATCCCTGCCGGGCCGATGTCGATGAAGCCCCCCGGCCCCTTGAGCGTCAATTGAACGCCGGCCTCGATCACGACATTGAGGCCCGCCTTGAGATGGATCTCCATGCCAGCGTCGACTGCGTGCTTCATTGCGACCTTCTCGAGCTGGCTCACGTTGACGGTAAGTGAGGCGGTGCCGTCCACCTGCTCATTGCGGTCGCCCTTGACGTGCTGGTCGCGTTGCTCGCCTACCGTCTCGCGCATTGACTTCTCGATCGACACGTCGTATTGGCCGCCGTCGATCTTGCCCTTGCCCACGAGGAGCTGAATGTTGCCGTCGACGTGCTCGATGTGGTCATGGTGAATCGATACGTAGCGCGTGCCGCCGACGATGCGCGTCTCGTTCGCCTCCACGACGGTCGTAAGCTGGCGCTGCGCATGAACGTGTATCTCTTCGGCGCCCTTCCTGTCCTCGAAGCGAAGCATGTTCGCGTGCGCGGGCGTCCCCTTCATCGTCGAACGCGTCAGCAGCCCCGATCGCGTCTTGTTCGCGGGCAGCGGCCACGGCGGCATCTCATCGGCGTTGTACACGCGGCCGGTGATGATCGGATAGTCGGGATCGCCGTCGATGAAATCGACGATCACTTCCTGGCCAATCCGCGGGATGTGGATCGCACCGTAGTTGCTGCCCGCCCACGCGTGCGACACGCGTATCCAGCAGGAGCTGTTCTCGTCGTGCTTGCCCTCGCGATCCCAGCGGAAGTGCACCTTGACGCGGCCGTAGCCGTCTTCGTCGGTGTAGATCTCTTCGTTACCGGGGCCGACGACGACGGCGGTTTGCGGACCGCTCGTTAGCGGCTTCGGCGTGATGCGCGGCGGCCGAAACTGCACGGAATGGTCCTGGCAGTTCATCGTCGTCTCGTAGATCGTACCGACGTCACCCCGCGTCGTGTACGGCGCTTCCTTCCAGTAATAGTCGGCGGAGAGGATCAGGTACTCGCGGTTCTGGTCGCCACGGGGACACCGGTAGAGGTTGAAGTGATATCCCGGTGCGATGCCGCGCACGTTCGTGCGGCCCGTCAGGATCTCGTGCGGCGCCTGCAACTCCTCGAGCCGCACCTTCGCGTATCGCTCGCCATCGGGTGCCGGGTCGATGTACCCGCCGGGGTAATCGTAGAACTTGTATTTGTCGTTGGCGTGACCGAGTGGATGCACCTTGCGCTGCTCGAGCTTCGCACGCGGCTTGCGGAAATCGTAATCGTCGGTGATGTATCCGCCTGGATCGACCTCCTTCGCGATGATCCAGCTCTCGACGTGTTCCTCGTTGGCGATGACGGCCGCATCGGGTGCGATGAACGCAATCTTCTCGTACTCGGGCAGCGGTTTGTGCGCGCTCGGCGAATCGGCGAGCACGAGCGTGTGCTTGCCCATCTCGTGCTCGAAGTAGTAGTAGATGCCTTCGTGCTCCATCATCCGGCTCACGAAGTTGAAGTCGGTTTCCTGGTACTGAACGCAGTAATCCCACTGTCGATACGTCTCGGTCGTTCGATTGAGAAGCCCCCATGACGACACGTCGGCATATTTGAAGAACACGTCCTCGATGATCTCGATCGCGGTGCGCTTCTGGAAGATCCGGCAATTCGACGCGCGCGTCATGTACCACGTCCAAGGCCGCAGGATCACCTCGTATCGATAGTAGCGGCCGTACCTCGATATCAACGCGAAGCGGGTCACCTCGCCGTTCAGGTAGCGCCGGCCGAGAGGCTCCGTTTCGACTTCGATCGTCACGTTCTTGCCGAGAACCGGCTCGGCCGCGAGATCCTGCGACGGGCTCAAGAGCTCCAGCCGAAACTCGAACAGCCGCGAAAGCTCCTCGCGCCCGGTGAGCGACTCGAACAGCAGCATGTCCGGGCCGAACGGCGTATGCGCGGTAAATACGCGGGGCATGCCGGCTCCTTGCGTTTGTCGTCGGGTTACGGCTCGTCCACGCCGATCGGCGTTCCACACCACCCGTTCGCGCCAGCCGACATCGCGTGAACAGGCCCCTAGTCGCCGAAGTCGTACGCGAAGTCGCTCGCGTCGCCGTGCAGGCGCACCGTCCGCAAAGGCCGGCCCTCGGAGAGCCGCTTCAGGTATTCCTGGCTGATGCGCGGCAATACGGAGTTCGTGAGGATCGCGTCGATCATCCGGCCGCCGGATTCGAGCTCGGTGCATCGGCTGATGATCAGTTTGACCGCCTCATCGTCGTATTCGAACGGAATTCGGTGGTTTTCGGCAATACGCTTGCGGATGCGCGAAAGCTGCAGGCGCACGATGTTTCCGAGCATCTCGTCCGACAGCGGCGCGTAGGGGATGACGACCAGACGCCCCAGCAGCGCGGCGGGGAAGACCTTCAGCAACGGCTCGCGCAGCGCCGATGCGATCGCTTCGGGCTCGGGCATCAGATCGGGATCGCGGCACATCGAGGTGATGAGATCCGAGCCGACGTTCGAGGTGAGAAGGATGATGGTGTTCTTGAAGTCGATGTAGCGACCCTCGCCGTCTTCCATCCACCCCTTGTCGAACACCTGGAAGAAGATCTCGTGCACGTCGGGATGCGCCTTTTCTACCTCGTCGAGAAGCACGACGCTGTACGGACGGCGACGCACCGCTTCGGTCAGCACACCGCCTTCGCCATAGCCGACGTATCCGGGCGGCGCGCCCTTGAGGGTCGATACCGTGTGCGCTTCCTGGAACTCGCTCATGTTGATCGCGATGATGTTCTGCTCGCCCCCGTACAGCGATTCCGCGAGCGCGAGCGCTGTTTCCGTCTTCCCGACGCCTGACGGACCGCAAAGCATGAATACCCCGACCGGCTTGTTCGGATTGTCGAGCTTCGCGCGCGATGTCTGAATGCGCCGCGCGATCATCTCGAGGCCGTGTCGCTGACCGATCACGCGCGAGCCGAGCGTATCGGCGAGCTTCAGCACCGCCTCGATTTCGTTTTTCACCATGCGACCGACCGGCACGCCCGTCCAGTCGGCGACGACCGCTGCCACCGCCTGCTCGTCGACCGAAGGCAGGATCAACGGACGCTCGCCCTGCAGCGCGCGCAAGTCGCGTTGCCGATCGGCCAGCCGCGCGAGAAGCTCTTCGCGCGTCGGTGCGCTCTTCGGGGCGGCGGCGATCGCGCTCGGGTCCGACGTCGCTTCCCGAGGGCCCGCTTTGCCGTCGCCGGCCGTTGCTGCGCGGCTGCTTTGCGCACCCTGCGCGGGACCGGCAGCGTTCGCATTCGCCGCAGGATCGCCGACGATGCCTGCGCCCTGCGAGCGCAACGCTGCCCGGAGCTCCAGGATCTCGTCGACGAGCGCCTTCTCCGCTTTCCACCGCTCGTCGAGCGGGGTCAGTCGCGCCCGCTCGTCGTCGAGCCGGCGGGTGACGTCCGCCTTGCGCTCGACGACCGGCTCGCCGACCATCTCTTCGCGCTCGACGATGCGAAGCTCCGTTTCGAGCATCTCGATGCGGCGCAGCGCATCCTCCACCTCGGGTGGCGTTGCATGCTGGCTCACCGCGACGCGCGCGCACGCCGTATCGACGAGACTTACCGCCTTGTCGGGAAGCTGGCGCGCGGGGATGTAGCGATGCGACAGGCGCACGGCCGCGTCGAGCGCGGAATCGAGCAGCTGCACGCGATGGTGCTTCTCGAGCGTGCTTGCCACGCCGCGCAGCATCGCGATCGCGCGCTCCTCGGACGGCTCGCGCACCTGCACCACCTGGAAGCGGCGTGTCAGCGCCGGATCCTTTTCGATGTACTTCTTGTACTCCGCCCACGTTGTGGCGCCGATCGTGCGCAGCGTCCCGCGGGCAAGCGCAGGCTTTAGCAGGTTCGCGGCGTCCCCGGTGCCGGCGGAACCTCCCGCGCCGATCAGCGTATGCACCTCATCGATGAACAGGATGATCGGCTTCGCGCTTGCCTGCACCTCGTCGATTACCTGGCGGAGGCGATTTTCGAATTCGCCTTTCATGCTCGCGCCGGCCTGCAGAAGACCCATGTCGAGCGTCAGCACCGAGACGTCTTTCAGCGCCGGGGGAACGTCGCCTTTCACGATCCGCTGCGCGAAACCTTCGACGACGGCGGTCTTGCCCACGCCCGCTTCTCCGGCGAGAAGCGGATTGTTCTGGCGGCGCCGCATGAGGATGTCGACGATCTGGCGTATTTCCTCGTCGCGGCCGGTCACCGGATCGAGCTCGTCGCGACGCGCGCGATCGGTGAGATCGACAGCGAATCGGCGCAACGCCTCCTGCTTCCCCATGGCGGCGGCCGGCATCGCACCGCTTGCCTCTCCCGGCGCGGCGGCGCCGTCCGACGCCACCTCGGCGTCCTCGGGCGAGCCGTTGACGATCGACGCCAGCTCTGACGCAAGCACATCCGGCTCGATCTTCTGGAACTCGCGCGACATCGCGTAGAGCACGTTACGCAGCGACGTCGTCTTCAGTATCCCGACGAGCAGCGTGCCGCCGCGAACGCGAACGTCCGAGAACATGAGGCTTCCATACACCCACCCCCGCTCGACCGCATTCTCGATGTGCTGCGAAAGGTCGCTGATCGACGTCGCGCCCCGCGGCAGCCGCTCGAGAGCATCGGTCAGCTCCTGAGTGAGCTTCGCGGGTGAAAGTTGAAACCGCCGGACGATGCGATGCAGATCGCTGTCCTGGTTCTGCAGGATCTGATTGATCCAGTGCGCAAGCTCCACGTAAGGGTTGCCGCGCAGCTTGCATACGACGGTGGCGCTCTCGAGCGCCTTGTACAGCATCGGATCGAGCTTGCCGAACAGCGCAACGCGACTGATTTCCGCCATGGTCGACTCGTCAGGAATTCGCAAAAGGAACGGGAACCCGCGGACCCATCCTCGCCGCCCAGCGTTCGCAGTCGAGGACGCAGTCGCCGGCATCTGCGGCAGCGCGCCATTGGCCCAGCCATGTTGTCCATCCGAGCCGTCCGTACTGCCCGAGCGTCGTTTTCGGCACTACGCGCCGATCGAGAATCAAACGAACATCCCAGGCGAGCTCGACGCCGACGTAGTTGCGAACCCAGGCGACGAGCTGCGCGAAACCCGGGCCACCAGGCAGGAACCGCTCGTATTCGGGTAGCGGAAGCGCGCCCATTTCGATGCGAAAGCGCGATTGTCCGTCCCATACGGCGTTCCCCGCGACGGCACCGACGCCGAGCATGGACGCTTCGCCGTGCGAGCCCAGCATTGTTCTCTGCTCGCGCGCAAGAGGCAGCCAGTTGCAGCAGAACTCGACGATCCGGACCGGCGCCGCGAAGAAATCGCGCAGCACCGATGCGAGTCCCTCGACGTTGCGCGTCAGCCGGACGAAATGTCCCGCATGGGCGAATTTCGCGTGATCGGCAACGGCATCCCGACGCCGCTGAGTGGCGAACCCAAGGCCGATGAGGCTCGCGACGTAGCGGGAGAAGCTGTCGTCCCCGGCACGATCGAGGCTCACCGTCGATTGCGCCCCGGCCCATGCGCGGTAGAAAAGCAGAATCAGCCGCTGATGGAGGATGTCCGCGAAACGGGCGAGGGTTGGATCGTCGTTGTTGCGCAGCCGGTCACGGACGTAATCGGTCACGTGATTGGGCATCGGACCGTTCGGGCCGAACAACCCGAAGCTGTGGATGATGATCCTCGGCGGCGTCGCCCCGCGGCCGGGTTCGCACGCGGCGATCGCTGCAGGCGCGAATGCGAGCGAGGGCTCCTGCCCGACACGCACCGGCTCGTCGCTCGGACGCGCGGCACGTCCGAGCAAAGGCAATTGCGGATGTGCTGCCTCGATACGACGCAAAGCGTAGTACAGGTCGAACCGAAAGGCGCACTCCGCGAGGTCCTGCCAAAAGGACGCCAGGCGCGCGGCCGGGGCCGCGCTACTGGGCGGCTCGGCTGCGCTGTTCGTTTCCGCTTCGGCGCCCGGCATATCAACTCGTCAAGCCACCGGACGTCGGCCGATGCGTGGCGCGAAATCGGTGATGCGGCCACGTTGCAATGAATGCAGGACGGTGTGGGTGAACGTGTTGATCGAAACGTGGCGCGCGAAGAAGTTGTCGAGAACCCGCGCAAGCAGATAGGGGCTGAAGCCGGCGAACGCCGTCTCGTCGACGGTCATCGACACCTCCACGCCGCGGCCGAACACCAGCGGACCGGTTTGCGGAAGGCGGCGCGTGACGGGGGCGATCGCAACCCGAGCCACGCCATCGATCTGGCTGCCCACGGAATTCAGCGACAACGCCGCGTACATCTGCAAAAGCTCGCGCAGCGCCGCGGCGCCTTCGTCCTCGCCCATGTCAGAGAGCGTGAGATAGTTGAGCGACAAATGGCTGATCAGCCGCCACGTGATGTCTCGTTCGGCAATCGCAGGCCCGGGGCGGGAGGGGCCGCGAACGATCCTGATCGCAGCGACCGGCGCCGATGCGGTAAGGTGAAAATCGGTGTCCCCGCCGACGGGCATCAGCAGCGAAAGGTCGCGGTTCGTGCTGAGCGTGTTGACCGAAAGCTGCGTAAGCTCTGCCGAGAACGGTGCGTCGTGCTGGTCGACGAGCGAGATGTACACCTCGCTGCCGACGTAGCCGGTGCGCGGCCCGTTGCGGCGTACCGACTCGGAAGCCACGCGCGGCTCGCGCCGGATCGAGTAGTACGCGCCATATTCACCATCGTCCTTGCCGAGCGTCTGGTAGAACGGTTTGAACGCGCGCTCTTCGGACACGCCCGCGCCGACATGCCCCGTAACCTGCTGCACCGAATGCACTTCGTAGTCGAGTGGCGCGGTACGATCGGGCACGAGGTGATATTCGAATCGCGCGCCGGTCACCGGAACGCGATCGGCACGCTTGGGAAACAGGTTCACCGCCGGCGTGCAGAACAGTGCGACGTGCCCCTCGTCGACGATGCGCTCGAGATCGGGGGCCGGCACGGCGAACAGCAGGCAAATCGTGATCTCGCCGCCCGCTTCCGCGCGTACGGACGCCGCGAGATCGGCGACCGAGAAGAAAAGGTATCGCGCGTGAAAAGCGAAATACTCGTGAAGCAGGCGATACCCCTGAAAGGCACGGTTCTGGCACGGAAAGAGCGCCTGTGAATCGTCGAATGCCTGCGTTTGCACGGCATCGTGGGCGAGCCGTCTCGTTGCCACGCCTTCATCGCGCGGCGCGACGGTCACTGCGCCGACGCAATGCGTGAACAACAGCTCGTGGACCCGCGTTGCAATTTCATCGCTGCCCGACAGGAAGAACGTCAACGCATCGAGTGGGAGCCGCGACAGCGGCATGTTCTCGGGCGTGCGCAGCGTGATCCGCAATGCGGATCGAACGGGCACGGCCGGCGACAGCCGCGACAGCGGCAAATCGGGCGGCGGACCGGTGAAGCGCACGGCGGCGAGCGTGAGCGGCCATAGCGTCACGTCCTGTGTCGTGCGAAATTCGCAGATCGCATCCTCGCTGCGAATCGGCTGGCTGCGCAGCACGCTGTTGCGCGGAAGCGTGAATCCCGATGCCAGGTTGCCTTCGAATAGACGCGGCGCAAGGTGCACGATTGCGGCGGCCGGTGTCGGTGCCAGGTAATTCGGGTACGCGACTTCGAGCAGCCGCTGCGAGAAGCGCGGGAACTCCGCGTCCATCTTGAGCTGCACGCGGGCGGTCAGAAAGCTCACGCCCTCGAGCAATCGCTCGACGTAAGGATCGGCGACGTCGCCGGTCATATTGAGGCGCGCCGCGACCTTCGGGAACTGCGTCGCGAACTCCCCGGCCATCTGACGGAAGTAGTGGAGCTCGCGGTTGTAGTAGTCGAGCAGCCGCGGGTCCATCGTCAGCTCGCCCGGCTTTGATCGTGCAACACGACCTGACCCGTTTCAAGGTCGATGTCAGAGCGGAGCAGGATCTCGAGCGGGTAGGGGAGCGACCACAGCTGGCCGCGAATCGTGACGGAAAGAACGTTATGCAGATCGAGGCTGGTCTGCGCCGACGTGATTTCGACTTCGATGGAATGGGAGAGGATTCTGGGCTCGAACTCGACGATGCCGCGACGGATCGCCGCCTCGAGCTGCGGCTTGTCGACGTTCGATGAAAGACGACCGGCAAGCGACGGCAGACCGAAATTGAGCACGGAGCGCCCGGCATCGGGCCATTGCGTGAAATCGATCGATGCTTCGAGGTTGGTCGAATTGAGCAGCCACTGGAGGTCCCGCAGGACGCCGTCGCGATAGGCCTTGCGCGAGAGCACGCGCTCCTGGACCCCTTCCTTCCGGCGATCCGGCGCGAGGTCGGTCAAGCGATCGAGGAGCACCGGCCAGAGTCGATCGGACGCGATGCTGCCCGCCCCTCCTCCCTGTCCCCCAGACTGGCCGGCTTCCGCTGACATGCGAAGCCCTAGGCAGACCCGGGCGCATCGATACGAACCTCGCGTACGTCGAGGAGTGCGTATTCGCCTGCTTCGGTCGCGAGCATCTTTTGTCCGAGACCGATGAACGCTTCGCCCCCTGCATCCGTCCATTGGGTACGCCGCGACAGCCGGAGTTCGTCGGCCGGTGCGGCCCCGGTTCCCGGATAGCGTGCGGGAATCAATGCCACGTGCTCGCCGTCGTTCTGCAGCGTCAAATGCGCGGAGACCCAGACGAGATCGCGCAGATCGGCAGGCGCGTCAATCCGAAGCGCGCGGATGCGCGCGAAGGGTATCCAGTAATACTGGCCGTTGACGATGGCCTCGCAGACAGGACCCAGACGGGAATCCGCATCGGCCACCCACTCGAACTCCGTACCATCGATCGACCCAGCCGACGCCGGCGCCAGGTCGAACGCCGATTCGCGCAGCTTCTGCGCCGCCTTCGCGTTGCCCTCCGCCAGCCGTTGCAGCGCCTCGATCAACGCGCCGATCCAGTCCGGCGGCTCGCCGAGCACCTGCGGTGCGCGCCGGCCGGCGAATACGTCGTCCCGCAGGAGCTCGCAGCGAATCGCCTCGCGATACATCTGCGCCATCGGCAACGCCTTCGCCGACAGCTGCGCGCAAACCTGAAGCTGCTCGAGCGCGCGCTGCCACTTGCCCTGTACGGCGAGAAGCTGGAACAGGTAGGTTCGCAGCTGCTCATCGGCGGGTGCGGCGCGCACCTCCGCCTGCACGCGCGCGAACTCGTCCGACAGCGAAGCGGTCAGGCGTTGCCCAAGCTTTCCCTTGGGATCGATGCGGCCGATGATGCAAACCTCCGGCGTCGTTGGCGGGCGGCAAAACGCGACACGTGGGGCGCGCCCCGAGCATCGCTACCGATCGTGTGGAAACCGGGCGACCTTGCTACGGTCGCCCGCAAATGCGCTACTTGCTCGCCTTGATGTCCCACTGCTTGTCGACTGAGCCGCTACCGCCGCCCTTTTCAGATTGCGGCACATACGAAGTCTTGAGCTTGCTTCCCTGGAACGAGTACGCGGCGATGACGTCCGCGTCCTGCGAGCCCTGCAGGTTGACATTGGTGACGAGGACTTCGTTGAGCTCGATCTTCAGGTACGTGAGCGGCGAGCCGCCTGCCTTTACGGCGTGGCATTCGATCTTGGTGATGTGATCGCCCTTCGCACACTTGTCGAGCAGCGTCGGATATGCCTTGTCGATCTTTACGGTGGCTTGCAGGTCATGGAACGTCGCCTTGCCGGCGCCGCCGCCACCCCCCCGATCCAGCGCGTGCGGCTGGGTGGCACCCCAGCTGAACGACTCGACATCGATCCAATCGGCGTGCTTCGAATCCTTGGACTCGCCGTCGACACCATCGACTTTCAAGTACAGCGCGATTGCCATGCTTGGATCTCCCTCTCTACATTGCGGCGCGATGCAATCGGGCGTACAGACGATAGCGCGGCCGCTCGGCTCGACGTACTGATCGCAAAGAAGCAGGCTTTCTACTTCGCGGCCTGCTTCTCACCCTTGGCAGACGGCAACTTCGAGACCAGCCGCAGGGACACCGTCAATCCCTCCAGCTGGTAATGCGGTCGCAGGAACATTTTGGACGTGTAGTAGCCGGGATTGCCTTCGACCTCCTCCACGACGACCTCCGCCGCCGCGAGCGGCTTCATCGCCTTGATGTCCTGCGACGAATTCTTCGGATCGCCGTCGACGTAGTTCACGATCCAGTCGTTCAGATACCGCTCCATGTCCGAGCGCTCGCGGAACGTGCCGATTTTGTCGCGCACGATGCATTTCAGATAATGCGCGAAGCGATTGCACGCGAACAGGTACGGCAGCCTCGCCGACAGGTTGGCATTGGCGGTGGCATCCGGATCGTAGTACTCGGCGGGCTTCTGCAGTGATTGCGCACCGATGAATGCGGCATTATCCGTGTTCTTGCGGTGCAAAAGGGGCATGAAGCCGTTCTTCGCGAGCTCCGCCTCGCGCCGGTCGCCGATCGCGATCTCCGTCGGACATTTCATGTCGGTGCCGCCGTCGTCGGTCGGGAACGTGTGGACCGGCAGATCCTCGACGACACCGCCGCCCTCGACGCCGCGTATCGACGTGCACCAGCCGAAGTACTTGAACGACCGATTGATGTTCACCGCCATTGCATACGCGGAGTTCGCCCATGCGAAGCGCGTATGGTTCGCGCCGTCGGTGTCTTCCTCGAACTCGAACGCGTCGACGGGGTTCGTGCGGGCACCGTACGGCTGGCGCGCGAGGAACCGCGGCAACGCGAGGCCGATGTAGCGCGCGTCGTCCGATTCGCGCAGGCTCCGCCACGGCGCGTACTCGGTGTTCGTGAAGATCTTCGTAAGGTCGCGCGGATTGGCGAGCTCCTGCCACGAATCCATCTGCATGACCGCCGGCGCGGCCGCCGAGATGAACGGACAGTGGCTCGCCGAGGCGATTTTCGCCATCTCGCCGAGAAGCTCGACATCGGGCGGGCTGTGATCGAAGTAATAGTCGCCGACCAGGCATCCGTAAGGCGTGCCTCCAAGCACATCGTATTCGGCGTCGTAGACTTTCTTGAATATAGGACTCTGGTCCCAGCCGACGCCCTTGTAGCGACGCAGCGTGCGATGCAGGTCCTTCTTCGAGATGTTGAACACGCGGATCTTCAGCATCTCGTCGGTTTCGGTGTTGTTGACGAGATACGAGAGGCCGCGCCACGCGCTTTCGAGCTGCTGATAGTCCGGATGGTGCAGGATCAGGTTGATCTGCTCGGAAAGCTTCCGGTCTATTTCGGCGATGATCGCCTGCACCGTCTTGTAGGCGTCCGGCGACATCGCGACGCTCGATGCAAGCGCCTGTTCGGCAAGAGTGCGAACGGCATTCTCGACAGCCTCTCGTGCCTGATCGGTCTTCGGCTTGAACTCCTTGTGCAGGAGCGACGAGAGCTCGGTGCTCTCGAGCGCTTGCGTCTGGCCTTCGGTTCGTGCCTGAGTGGTGACCGCCATGATCGTGCTCCGTTACGTCAAGAGGAAGACTTCTGCGTTTGCCCCGTATCCGCCGACTTCGCGTCGGGAAGATTGGGCACGGCGGCGAGCGTCTTGAGAAGACTGGGGTCTTGAAGCACCTTGCCGATCAGTTCCTCGGCCCCGGTCTTGCCGTCCATGTAGGTGAGAAGATTCGCAAGCTGCGTTCGCGCTTCCAGCAGCTTGCTCAACGCCTCGTTCTTCTTCGCAATTGCCGCGGGCGAGAAATCGTCCATGCTCTCGAACGTTATGTCGACGTTGAGGTTGCCCTCGCCGGTCAGCGTGTTCGGCACCTGGAACGCCACGCGCGGCTTCAGCGCCTTGAGCCGCGCATCGAAGTTGTCGATGTCGACTTCGAGGAACTTGCGGTCGGCGATATCCGGCAACGCTTCGGACGGCTTGCCGGACAGGTCGGCCATGACGCCCATCAGGAACGGGAGCTGGATCTTCTTCTCGGATCCGTAGATCTCGACGTCATACTCGATCTGCACACGCGGCGCGCGATTGCGCGCGATGAATTTCTGTCCGCTTTTTCCCTTTGCGACCATCGTGTCCTCCCCTGGGTGTCTCCCTCGGCGAGCACGCCAAGGCGTTCGATAGGTAACGTGCGCCGCTAACCTGCCCGCTCCGCCGACGCATCGTGACGGATCCCGGCGATCGCTTCGATCTGGACAAGGCTTTCGGGCACCATGTCGCGCATGATAGCCAGAAAATCCGATCCGATGAGCCGTTGCGCCCTGCGGATCAAAAGAGGTGCCGGGTTCGACGGCTCGCTGCGTGACAGAAAATCGCATACGGTGTCGAGCGCGCGCAGCGCGTCCTCGCGTGTCCGAAGCGCGCCGATACCATCGCCGCGGACCGATGGTGCGGTCCCATCGGCGACCGGCTTCGGTTCATTGTCGCCAGTCGGGCGGACGACCAGACGCCCGATCGTTTCGAGCAGCGCATGCGTCGGCTGGAGATCCGGCGCATCGACGACGCCCATACGATCGACCGCGAGCATCTGAATTGCGCGGCAATGGTCGAGCGCGGTGGTGACGGCCAGCAGCGAAGTCTGATTGCCATCGATGTCCGCATGGGCAGCCTGCGTCAACTGCGCTTCGGTCATCGCCGCAGTCGGATCGCGCTTCAGTACCGCCTCGGCGGCGCGCACCGTGATTGGCCCGGCGGGCGTCGCGATGAGGCTGGCCGCGCGCAGGTCACGCAGCATGCCGGCTTCGTCCGCCAGTCCGGACAGCGCATTCGCCCGCATGAAGGGGTCGGCCTCGCCGTCGATATCGAGGCGTGGATGGACCTGATCCCAGTGCGCCTCGAGGAGTCGATGCGTGAGCTCGATCCCCTTGAGAAAGCCTTGCAATCCTTCGAGACGCGTGAGCGCCCTCGTGAGAAGCAAGGTCGCACGAAGATCCTTCGTCCGGGTCAGAAGCTCGCTCGATTGATCAAGCACCTGCTTCCAGTCGGGCTCGACCGCCGCGATAAGCGTGTCGCCGTATTGCTGCTCCGGCTTGCCCGCGGCCGCCGCCGCGAGTGTCATGTACGCGTCGTCGTACTCGAGGTTCGGACCGCAGGGCGGCTCGACCTCGACATCGCGAAGCCAATCATCGACGTCCATAGCGTTCGTGCGTCACTTCCTCGCCCTCCGATTTCGCGGGGTTCGATACTCTAGACCTTCACGATGTCTGCGTCACTATCCTCGCGTCCCGCGTCATTGCCCGAAACGCAGGGGTACTTCGGTCGAGCCCGAGGCGTCCACGTCGATCTCCTTGCGGACCACCGGCGGATTTTCCTGATCGTTGCGCGCCTCGATCTGATGCCTTCCCGGCGAAAGCTGCACCTCGCGCACGGGCGGGCTGGGGCCGACGAGCGCCCCGTCAACGTAGACATAGCCGAAGGGCTGCACGCGAATACGAACGCTACCCTTTCCCGGTGCGACCGCGGTGTCTGCCGGCATCCCGGGCCGAGCGGAGCCTGCGGCTTGCGCCGTCTTCGCGTTCGATGCGCGGGCCTCGGGCTGGGGTGTCGATCCTGTCGCTTCCCGCGCGCTTTCGCGCGATTGCCGCACGAGCTGCTGAATCCTGACCGCCGCCTCCTGCGCATGCCGCGATTGCGGGAACCGATCACGAAAGACGCGCAGATCTTCGATGTTATCGCCATTGCTGATCGCCGCCCAGCGCCGCTCGTCCTCGGGAACGGGCGCAGGCCTGGGCTTCGCCGGTGGCGGCTTCGCTTCCTTCGCGGGGCTCGGCGTCCCCGCGGCGTCGCGCGGCGCGGCGTCGATGCGTCGCTCCTGGCCGGTGCCGGTGGGCGTCGGTCGTTGTGCTGACGGTTGAGCTTGCGGCGGCGTTTGCGCTCGCGGCAATTGAGCCTGCGCCGGGGGTGGCGGCGATGGCGGCGGGGATGGCGTCGGGGATGGCGGCGATGGCGTCGGGGACGGCGGCGATGACGTTCGCGGCGGCAACGATTGCGTTGGCGATTGCTGCGATGGTGACGCAGATTGCGGGGAAACTGACGAAGGCGCCGTCGCGTCCGCCCGTGCTGGGGCCGGCTCGGCGGAAGGCGACGAGCGTTTTGCATCGTCGCCACCCTTCGCGATCACCGGCTCTGCTGCACGTTCGCCGGAAGGTCCGGCGATACCGAGCCACGCGGCCACGGCAATGAGCGCGACCAATGCAAGCGCGGCAACGATGCGGGCAAGATGCGATGTCGTTCCGGCCAGCACCTGGGTGCGCGGTGGCTCCACATTGCGCGGTTGCGTCGGCGAGGTGGCGATCACCGTCGTCGGCGCGGTTGAATCCGTGGCCCCGGTATTTTCGGTCCTCGGTGGCTGCAACGACCGGCGCAACCCGGAGACGAGGACCGTTCGATCGGCTTCGGACGATGCATCGCCCGCCATTGCATCTTTGGCGGACGCAGCAGGGTGCTGCGGCGGCCTCCGGGTGCGCTGCGCCCACGCGGTACTCGACGCGCTCGATCCGACGGGCGGCGTTGTCCTCGCTCGGATCTCGGGATCCGACTGATCCATGCCGAGCAGCCCGCGCCACGCCGCGATCGATTGCGGACGCGCTTCCGGCCGAACGGCGAGACCGCAATCGATCCCCGCGAGGAACTGCTCATCGAAGCCCGGCGCGCCGCGAGCGGCCAGCGGCTCCAGCGGATCCTTGATCACGCGTGCAACGGCCGTCGGCGGCGGCCTGCCGACAATCGCCGCGTACAGCAGCGCCGAAAGCGCGTAGACGTCGGTCCAAGGGCCCTGCTTGAGATCCATCTCTTCGGCGTACTGCTCGATCGGCGCATAGCCCGGCTTCAGGATCACCGTGAACGCCTGCGTCATGTCACCGATCGTTCTGCGGGCGGCGCCGAAGTCGAGGAGCACGGGCGCCTCGTTGTCGAGGACCTGGATGTTGTCCGGTGCGATGTCGCGGTGGTAGCACTGGTGCGCGTGCAGGAGCGTGAGCGCATCGAGCAGCGGCACGAGCAGGCGCTTCAACCACGCTTCGCTCGCCTGCTCGGGATGCTCGCGCAGGATCTGCTTGAGCGTGCGGCCCTCGTAAAACGGCATCGCCATGTATGCCGTGCCGTTGGCCTCCCAGAAACGGAACACCTTCACGAGCGCCGGGTGATCGAATTGCGCGAGCAGCCGCGACTCGTTGATGAAGCTGCGCAAGCCCGCCTCGAACGTCTGCTGATGTTGCGCCGAGCGCACCGCTACCGTTTGGTCGCCGCGACGGCTTGCGAGCGCGCTCGGGATGTATTCCTTCAGCGCGATCGATCGGTGCAGCGTGTGATCGAATGCGAGGTAGACGATGCTGAAGCCGCCTTCGCCGATTACTCGCGTGATCTCGAACTCGTGCACGCGGGTGCCGTTCGGCAACGCGTTGCTGGCAAGAAGCGGCGCGCCAGTCGCAGGGAAGGTTACGTTCGGCGTCGTCACTTGGGTCGACGTGCCTCGCCGAACAGCGTCACGAACAGCTCGGCGTCGAGCGCGCCGCGATGCACGAAACCTGCACTCGCGCGCTTCGCCGACGCCCACCAGTAACTCGCCGTGCCCGCCGGCTCGAAGCGCTGCGCGAGATCGGGCCAGGGAAACGTCGATTGTGCGGTGAGCGGGACTGTCGCAAGCTCGTCGCCGGATTCGATCGCGAGATCATCGAGCACGTTTCCCATGTCGTCGCTATCGCGCGCACCGCTTTCGTCACGCACGCGCGAGGCAATCTCGTCGAGTCGGCGATCGATCTCGTCGCCGTGCAGCGGCATGCGCAGCGACTGCTCGACAAGCCGCGACAGCTCGTCGCCACCTTGTGCGACCGATCGCATCCACCCGTTCGACTGCGGCGATAACGGCGCGACGATACAGAACGGGAAACGCCGCCCCACACGGTCGCTGCTCGCGGCCACGATCGCGAGGCATGGCTGCGGCACGACGATCTGCGACGGGAGAAGCGCGCGCCACACGGGGGCATTCGCGTAGTACGTCGGCCATTCCACCGGTGCGCGGTCGCGCAGCGCCGTCATCCCCGACTGGAACCATCCATCGAGTACCGCGATCGCCGCGCGCGGCAATCGGCGCGAGACGAAATCACCGGCCGCTGGGCTCTTGCCGTACCAGCCGTATGTCACGTCCTGCTGGTTGGTCTCGTTCACGATTTCGGCGGGCAGCGAAATTGCTCGAGCGCGGGCAGCGAGAGCGGATTGGCGACGCTTTGCGCGACAACGTCGAACTCGGCCGGGTGCCCGGCGAGCATGAAAGTGGCGCGCACGACCTCCGGTCGCTCCGTCGCCGCCAGGCGTGCACGACGAAAGAGACGGTGCAGCGCCCAGGTGCCGCTGGTATCAACGGCGCCTCCGACGTCGGGCACGCCGGCGAGGCGGACCACGTGAGCGCCGGCGGACGGCGGCCAGCGAATCGCTCGCGGGCCCGGCGATGCGGTCGAAAACGAGATGGGCTGCCCATCGACGGCGAGCACGACTTCCTTTAGCGCCGGATCGAGCGAGCGCATCCGAACGTCGATCTGGAACGACGGCTCGCCGCTTCCGCTGGCGAAGAACGCATCGCGAATTTCGGCAGCCTGCATGAACGCCGTGAGCCCGGGGATCGACGTGACGCCGCTGCCCTCCCTCAGCTTCCATGGCCGCGTCGACATGTTGACCTTGTCCGCCAGGTTTTTCTGGAAGTACTCGTCGAAAATGCCGTTGGGGCGGAACAGCGCAGCGAAATCGGCGGCGCCGACGTCGGACGGCGAGTCACGGTAGAACGGGAAACGGCCGTCGACTCGACGATGACACGCTTCACCGACCGCGCCGCCGATGCTCGCCGTGATCGAGCTCTTCGCGATTTCCACCGCCTGCCCCGAGCCCGCGCCGGCAAGCGTATGCAGCATTCGCCTGATCGGCTCGGGATCGGTCGACGTCTGCGCCCGGACGATCGGCTCGCGATCGGGTGGCGTCAGATTCCCGTCACGCGCGCTTTGCAGGCGCACGAAGTAATCGGATAGCGCGCGAAACGTCACGAGCGTGTCGTCGATCGGCGGCTTGCCCTGCGCAGGCTGCTCGACGAGCCTTCGCAGGTCGGCGAACTGCGCATCGACGATCTGCTCGGGACGGCTTCCACGCGCTTCGCTGCTCGTCGTGCCAAGGTCGATCGTCGTGCGGCTTCGCGCGATCTCCTTGCCCTTGTTGACGAGCGCGCCGGCTGCGCTTTGCACGATCGAATCGGCGCCCGGCTTCTCCGCCGGAAGGAGCGTCGTCTCGCGGACGATCGCGCGAATCAGCACCGGCAGCGGCGAATCCGGACTCGCGAGAACGCGCGTGACGCGAATGCTGTCCGCGAGCGTCGGCGTCGGCCGGAGCTCGATGTCGCCGATGAACTTTTTCCACTCGGCGACATACTCGGTCATGTAAAGCTCGCGCACCTGTCGCACGAGTCGCGCATCAAAGCGATCGCGCAGCGCGCCCGCGCGCTGCGCGGCGCCGCGGCCGGCGTTGCCGAGCACCCATGCTTCCTCGCCGCCGATCGAGAGTGCGAGCTTGTCCGCCTCCTTGCTGAACCCGTCGCGATAGCCGTTAAAGGTGAAGAGCCCGGGGACGCCGCGCAACTCCGTGTCGCCGCTCGCGCGCCTGAACACCTGCGTTCCCTTGTCGCCGCTATTGTCGGATAGCTTGAAGTCCGGGAAATTGCGCTTCGCGAGCTCGGCCTTGATGCGCTTGTACACGCGCTCGGCGGGCGAGACCCGCGCAAGATGCTCGCGCGCATCGCGCACGAGCGCATCGTCGACGACGTAGGGTGATGACACCGCGCTCGCATCGAGCAGGCCATGCAGATGACGCCCGATCGCCTCCCGCACGTCCTTGCGCTCGCTCGACGCGACGTCGTATTCGTCGGTCAGGTCTTCTGAAAGCGACGCGGCGAGCACGTTCGCGTCGTAATGCTCCGCGTCATGCAGCATCAGGTACGCCTTCAGCCGCCGGTAGACGACAGCCAGATCATCGTGGTCCACGGCGTCGCGCAACGACGCTTCCGCGTACCGCGCGACGCGCGGCAGGAACCCGTCGGACAACAACTGCCGATACGTTGCATCGGCAGCAGCGTCGAGCTTCGTGCCCTGATAGAGGCCGAAACGCCAGCCGAGCGGCGGCGCGTCGACGCGAAAGGCGCCGGGCAGCGCGACGCGCCGCGTTTCATCAAGCAGCGGAACGACAGCGCCCGGGCGCTCGTCCGGCACGAAGTGCGCGGCATGATCGCGCAACGCTGCGACGCGCGTCGCGACATCACCCAGATAGTCTGCGTTGTTGCGGTAGCTGGTCGACCAGCCGACGACGAGACCGGCCAGCACTGCCGCGACCGCACCGTAGCCGGCGAGGCGAAGCGTGTTCTGCATGCGTTCGCGCCGCCAGTCACGTCCGGCGAGATGCGATTCGGCGAAAATCACGCGCTCGAGCAGGTTCTGGAGAAAATAGCTCTTGCCCGTCGACCGCGCGAGCGGCGAGTCGACGCGTGCCTCGACCTTGAACTTGCGCTCGAGCGCCCCCAGGACGCGGTCGAACGGCGTTCCTTCCTGCGTGCCGCTGGTGAAGTAAATGCCGCGCATGAGCGGTGCATCGCGGAACTTCGATTGCGCGAAGAGCGGCGCGAGGAATTGCTCGATGACGTCTTCGAGTGCGGCGAACTGCTGCGGAAACGCGTAGGCGAGCGCGCGTCCCGCCAGATCCCGCTTCGCGAGCAGCAGATCGGGAACGCCCGCATAGAGCCGCCCCGTCAGGAGCTCGAATTCGATGCGGAACGCACCCGTAAAGTCGAACGCCGCATCGCCTTCCGACCGATAAGGGAATGTGAATCCCCACACCTGCGCGCGCTCGTCGCGCGAAAGCGACTCGAAGTAGTCGTTGAATCCACCGACGAGGTCGACCTTCGTGATGAGGACATAGATGGGAAACTGGATGCGCAACGCATTGCGCAGCTCCTCGAGGCGCTGCTTCAGCATCGATACGTGCAAGACTCGCTCGGCGGGAGTCTGCGATAACAGATCAGCCACGCTGACGGTCAACAGCACGCCGTTGATGGGCTGGCGCGGCCGGAACTGGTGCAGCAGTTTGAGGAAGCCTTCCCACTCGGCCTTGTCAGCCGCTTCATTGCTGTCCTGCGTCGTATAGCGGCCCGCCGTGTCGATCAGCACGGCGTCGTTGGTGAACCACCAGTCGCAGTTGCGCGTGCCGCCGACGCCGCGGATCGCGGCCTTGCCGAATTGTTCGGCGAGTGGGAACTGCAATCCCGAATTGACGAGCGCGGTGGTCTTGCCGGACCCCGGCGAGCCGACGAAGATGTACCAGGGCAGCTGATAGACATATTGGCCGCCAAGTCGCGCGACGCCGCCCGGCGCATGGCCGCGCAGCTTCGCGTTCCTTAGCACGCCGACCGCGGATTGGAAGCGCTTGCGCAGTTCCTCGACCTCTTCCGCGCCCTGCGCGGGCGACGCGGGTGCCGCCGAATGCGCGAGACGATCGAGAAGACGCCCGTTGATGTCCTTTTGCCGCCACCAGCGCACGAGGAGCCACAGCGCATAAAGCACGAACAGCACGCCAATCAGCGTCCACTGCGCGACGTCGCTCGAGAGCGGCTTTACTTCGCCGAAGGCGAGGATCGCACCACGCCACCAGACGAGGAACGCGACGAGGACCAGGCCGACGAAACCCCAGAACGGCTTGCTCGTCAGCAACGCGGCAAATCGTTTCACCGGACCGTCTCCCCCGAAGCGGCCCGCTGCGCGATCGCTCCCCCCCGCGGCAGGACGCGGCAAGCGCTTTCGGGCGGCGGGGTGGCGCTCATCGCGGCGCGTTGAGTTGGCGCTCGATTTCCGCCGGCGCCAATTCGACGGTGATCTCGACGCGCCGGTTGCGCGCACGGCTCACGGCGTCGGTGTTCGGGACTATCGGATCCGCTTCCCCGCGTCCCTCGGCGCGCATGCGGCCGTGCCGCACCATGTTCTGCTCGAGGAGTCGATTCACGCTGTCGGCGCGCGCCTGGGACAGGTCGACGTTCGATTGGAATCGCCGCGTGTTGATACGCACGTCGTCGGTGTAACCGCGGACGATGACGTCGCCCTTGACTTCGTCGAGCGCGGCAGCGACGCGCCGCAACGTCGGCAGGAAGCTCGCCTTGATGTCGGGGGATCCCGAGTCGAACAGCGTCTCGCCGAGCAGCGTCACCTTGCTGTACGTCGGCTCGTCGATCACATCGACGAGATGCTGGTCGATCTCGGGCTGCAGGAATCGGCGAAGCCGGGCAGGGGGTGGTGGCGGTGCTTTCAGCGGCGCCGGGGGCGGCGGCAGCTTGATCGAATAGATCGACGCGACGACGGGATCCGAGCGGGTCACGAGGCGCGCGTGAAACCAGTAGTAGATCGCGGCGGCTGCGCAAAGCGCGAGCAGGCCGACGATCCAGAATGGCACGAGGCGCAAGCCGCGCCGCCCGGTGTCGGGAGTGCCTTGCCAATGCCGTGCGAGCGGCCGCTCGACCTCGCCGCGCGCGGTGTGGATGATATCGACCAGCCGCTGGCGCAACGTTTGGAGCTGCGTGCGACCATTGTCGACGATCCGATAACGTCCCTCGAAGCCGAGGCCGAGGCACGCATTCATCAGCTCAAGCAGCTCGATATGCTGCTGCGGGTTCTGGGCAAGCCGCGAAAGAAGCTGGAAGAATTTCTCGCCGCCCCACGCCTCGTTGTGGAACGTGACGAGCAGGCTGTTCTTGCTCCATACGCCCGAGCCGCCCCACGGCGTCTGCCCGACGGTCTCGTCGAGCGCCGTGCACAGGCAATAGCGGGCGCCGATGATCGTCTCGTTCCGGATGCCGGCCTGTTTCGCACGCGCCTCGAACACGTGGACCTGCGCGATCAGGTACTCGCGCAACGCCGACGGATCCGGATGCGTTGGCATCGCGCGTAGCTGCGGAATCAGGTCGAGCAGCGGATTGGCGGCCGCGAGAAGCGGGGTTGCGCCGTGGACGAAATCGTCGAGTTCCGGCCCGAGGTTCGACTGCGAGTTGTCGGCCGCGAGGATGTCGACAGCGGCGTGGTCGTCAGCCATGGCGCGCGCGCAATAGGATTGCTAGCGGCGGATCGCCCAGAATTCGAGCGCGAGATCGGGGAATTCGCCTGCGATGTGCATGCCCATCCCACCGGAGCGGTCGAGCTGCTTCCAAAGCTCGTCGGTCGTGTCGAGCTCGAAGTAGTTGTACCCGGCATTATAGGGAAGCTGGCGGGGCGCGACAGGCAGCGGGCGCAAGCCGACGCCGGGTAGATGCAGATTCACGAGATCGCGCAGTTTCTCGACCGGCCCGATCTTCACCTGTGCGGGGAAGCGCGCGCGCACGACGTCCGGGGGCACCGCCGCGGATACCGCGAGCACGAACGATGCGGTGCGCACGAGTTCGGGCGAAGGCATGATAGCGACGCGTACGCCGTGGCTGCGATCCTGCAGCTCGATCGGAATCGCACCCTGTTCCAGCACCATCGACAACGACGTTCGGAGGTCGGCCAGGAGCGGAGTGAAGCAGAGGGCCAGGTTGTCGTGATCGTACTCGGGATAAATGCCCGGACGCCGATTCGGCCGCGTGTGTGTGCACAGGTCGCCCGCGAGTTGAAGCAACCCGGCGAAGAGACGCTCGGGATGCAGCGTCGGTACGCTCGTCCAATGACCCACGACGGGCTCCCAGCGGTTGACGAGCTCGAGCATCAGGAAATCACCGACGTCGGAGATGCCGCCCTTGCCGGGATGCGCAATCCGCGCGGCAAGCGCTTCGCCACGCTGATGCAGAAGGCCTAGCAACTCGCGCGTGAAATTGCCGAGCGTGTCGTGGAGCCCCGCCGCGAGGATCGGCGGGATGAACGCGCGATCCAGCACCACCTGGTTGTCGGGACGCCGCTCGAGGATGCGCGCAAGCTTGAGGCCGATCAACGCATCGGTCGTTTCGCTTTTCCGGACTAGCCGCAGACGCAGCTCGCCGAGCTGCACGATCGCGGGCTCGCCACCGGTCGAGTTCACGTCCGGAACTTCGCTCTCGCTGACGCGAAACCGTGCGAGCGAGCGCGGATCGTCGGTGAACGTCACGGCTTCCGCCTGCTGGCGCGCAATTGGAATCGACAGGTAGACGACCTGGTCCTTGTCGGTCGGCGCGACCTCGAGCGGCTCGGGCGCGGGACCGTGTGCCGGCACCTGAAACGGCGTCCCGTCAGGCAGGATGCCCTGCGCCGAGGCGATTGCGATGCGACCGAGGGCGAGCGCGTCGGCGTCGATCCGCAACTCGCGGAAGCCCCAGAAAAAGCCTTCCATCGCCAGCGCCCGGGCGTGCGCGAAGAACTCGAAGAAGCGCTCCTGCTGCTGAAAGTGCTGCGGCCGCAAAAACATTCCTTCGGACCACACGACCTTGCTGCTCCACGCCATGCTCGTGCTCCCCTTTGGTCGCCTTCCACTTGCCGAACCGCCGACCTGCGACGCTCATGCAGGCGCGGGTGTCAGGGCCGGTGCGACGTCCCGCCTTCCGCGACGCGAGTGTAGCGTGCCAAGCATGTGCGACGCAGGGAATATGGAAATGCCGCGGACGCGACGATCGGTCGTCGATTCGGCGCGCGCACAACGCGCGGGCCGCGCCGCCGAGAGGCGGCTCCGTCCATCTGCCGCTCTCCCGGGCCCGGCTCGAATCGACGGCAACGCTGCAGTGATGCCAAGCCGCTCTAGTGGCAAACGGTTACCGGCGACGCGAAAACTTCCCGAACGATCGACTTCTTCTGCGTAGTGCCGTTTGCCGTGTATGTAAATTGGCCGGCCGTACCACCGGGGGTGAACTGTAGCGCAAATGTACCGACCGAGGTCGCGGTAACGCGAGAAGGTTCGAAGGGCACGGCGCTGAATGCAGAACCGGTCGTCTTGTATAGCGGGCCGAAATAGGCCCGCTCGCCGGACTTCGTCGCCGCCCCGGATAACCAAAGGGGACTTCCATCGGTGTCATAGGTGAACCAGGTCGCGAAAATGACGTCGCCCTGGTGCGTGAGGTTCACGCCCCATCCCGATTCCGAGCCTTCCGGCGAAGCCCACCAAAGATCCTGATAGTTCCCCGTTCCGTCAACGTCCGCCTGCGCTCCAAACATGCATACGGGCAACGGGCCGAACAGCTCGCGTGTAATCGCCTTGGTCTGCGTAATCCCATTCACCGTGTATTGGAACGTGCCATTGTGCGCGTCGTGAAACGCGAGCTTGCCGGCGCCAACTGCGCTGGCAGACACCGCTTCCGGATTGAAAGGCACAGCATTGAATGGAGGTCCGTGCGTCTCATAGAGCGTACCCGAATAGACCGCAGGGCCGGTCTTGGTGGCCTTCATCGACAGCCACCACGGCTTGCCAGCGGCGTCGTAGGTGAACCACGTTGCGAAGATGATGTCGCCCTGATGCGCGAGATTGACGCCCCAACCGGATTCGGAGCCGGCGGGAGAATTCCACCACAGCCCCTGATAGGTCACCGCCGGTGCGCTCAGGACGACGAACGTATTGTCTTGCTGACTCTTGGGAAACTGCAGTAACGTGCCGTCGCTGCCATAAAGCAGCACCTGTCCGCCGCTTCCCTGAATATGTCGAATAGGTGGCAGTGTTCCCAAGAAGTTGCCGGTGGACGGCGAATAGAAAACCGTCGCACCGGGCGAGGGCTGCGTAGGCGTCCTCTCGATGTTCGCCGGGATCGTTTGGTTGGACTGCAAACAACAACCGCCCCAGTATCGAACCGTTCCATCCTTCAGAAGGGCGACGAACGGGCTATCGCCGCTTGACGCGATCTCGACGACGTCGGCCAAGCCCGGCACTGGCGTGGGATCGAGGTGCGGTGTCAAGGTGCCGTCGCCGAAGTTGCCCACCACGTTAGGGCCCCATCCCCAGAGCTTCCCATCGGCGATCAACGCAATTTTCATGGCGTACGATGCCGCGACGGCGATCGCCTTCGGAAGGCCGGTCCTTATCGCCGGAATCGGCTGGGTCATGTAATCGCCGTGGTAACCCGCCTGCGGTTTGCTGAAGTCCCAGTTGGTGGGAATCAGGCCCCACTGGAAAAGGTTGCCGTTTTTGTCGAGCGCGATCGGTGAATACCCGTCTGCTGCGACCGACACGATGTCAGTCAGGCCCGCAATCTTCGTGGGAACGGTCACGCTGCGTTCGAACTTGAAGTCCGGTGACGAATAGTCGTTCTCGCATGAGACAGATCCGGGGGGGACGGCGCCGAGCCCCAACTCACCGATGTAGTTCAGCCCCCACGTGTACACGGATCCGGTATCGTCGCGCGCGACGGTGAACCAGACGCCGTTGGCGAGCGAGGTTACGCGACCCATGCCCTTGACGGGTACCGGCTCGGATTCGTAGCCGACTGCGGCGTTTCCGTTACCCAGAAGGCCGCATAGCGTGTCGCCCCATCCCCAAACGTTGCCGTCGGTCTTGACGAAGAACGTACGCCCGGCCGCGCGGACCCCGCTGCCCTCGACCAGGGCCACCTGAGTGGCGAAGTTCTCGATTACTGTCCGGCTGCCGCTGCACGCCGTGCGTGTCACGGTGATGCTCGCGTCCCTCATCAGACTGGTGGCGTCGCCCCCGCCGGTGCAGAACATCGTCGTGCTCGGACCTGCGAAGGTCTGCTCGGAGACAGGCGTGGCCCTGACGAGGGTGGTTGCGGCGCCAAAGCGCGCGGAGATGTCGTTCGCGCCGACGCTCGCCGCGATTGGAAGGCGTATCAAGTCGTACGCCACGGGGATGCCGACGCCAGCTGCCGGTTGGCCGTCCAGGGCGAATCCGTCGATCTTTCCATCGGTCAGGTCCCGTGCCAGTTGCTCGCCGACCTCGATCGCGGGATTCTGACTCGAGGTCCCGTAATTGGCGCCCATCTTTACCAAGCCCCCAAGGACCGCCGCTGCAATCCCATATCGGTTAACCGGGAGCGCGCTGACGGTGCTCGTACCGTCGATCGGCGTGGGCAGCGACTTGATAGAGGCGAGCTGCATGTTCGCCGTCTGCAGCCGGTTGATCTCCGTGAGCACCACGTCGTTGACTTTGCTGACCTGAGCGAGGCTCAAACCCACGACGTTGCCAGTTGAAGCGAGTGGAACAATGCCAGATCGGACGTCTTGAGGATTCAGTATCTCGTTGTTGAGCGCGTATCGGTACGCGGCCTCGGTCAGCGACGAAACGGCGATGTTTTCGCTGAACGAATCGATCAACGCGTGAAGGACGTTTCCAGCACCAAAATCCGTGAGCCGCCCCGTTGCCTCATCGAAGTATTTCGCGCCAGCTTGTCCCGACAACGTCACGAG
>Ga0157369_10001574_pt1 | contig 27900 bp, 21 predicted proteins | sample C25metaG_FD_113461 | JGI IMG/M metagenome (GOLD analysis project Ga0157369, IMG submission 113461) | Corn rhizosphere microbial communities from Kellogg Biological Station, Michigan, USA - C2-5 metaG | ecosystem: Host-associated > Plants > Roots > Rhizosphere > Soil | place: USA: Michigan... | reverse complement strand
CTCCACCGGATCCAACGCCGGCCTGGTCGCATCCCCAAACGGATCCCGCGCCGGCCACCCCACCGTCCACAACCCGAACGAAAACCGATCCTCAACCGAAGGAACAAGCGAATCCGACGACACGAGCGAGCCTTTCGTGAGTTGGTGCGATGAATTCAGCCTTTGACGGCGCCGGTGAGGCCGCCGACGATCCGGCGCTGCGCGACGACGAAGAAGCACAAGGTCGGCAACATCGACAGCGCCGTGAAGGCGAACACCCGCGCGGTATCGACGGAGTACTGCGATTGGAAGGTCGCGACGCCGAGCGGCAGGGTGAAGTGGATCTGCTCGTTGAAGACGAGCAACGGCAGGATGTAGAAGTTCCAGCTGGTGACGAAGGCCAGCACCCCCACGGTGGTCAGTGCAGGAGCCGACAACGGCAGCAGCACCCGCCAGAAGAACCCGAGCCGCGACGTGCCGTCGACGACGGCGGCGTCCTCGAGCTCACCCGGGATGGCGCGCATGAACGGCCGCAAGATGACGATCGTGATCGACAGCGAGAACGCCGCTTCGGGAATCGCCACGCCCCACAAGTTCTCGAGCATCCCGAGCCGGCGAAGCTGCAGGTACAGCGGTAATGCCGCGACCGTGAGTGGAAACAGCAGCCCGATCGTGAACAGCGCGAAGAGCGCCTCGCGACCACGGAAAACGTATCGTGACAAGGCGAATGCGGCCATCGCACCGAGACCAACGGTGAGCACGGTCGCGATGATGGCGATGACCGCACTGTTCAGGAGAAAGTGCCAGAAGCTGGACGACGTGACCACGGCCTTGTAGTTGGCCCACACCCAAGGGCTCGGGAGCCCCGACGGGTTCTCGTTGATCTGTGCCGTTGTGCGGAAGCCGCCGAGGAACACGTACAGCAGCGGGACGATCGTGACGACCACGATGACAACCGCGACCGCATAGGCGAGCGCATTTCCCAGCGCCGACTGCGGACCGGCCTCGTGCCCGCCGCCGTGCCGGCCTCGCTTCGGCTGCGTTGTCGCAGTCAGCACTGCCATGAGTTCACCGAACCATCCGGGTCAGGGCGCCTTGCGTGTCGCGACGCAACGCAAAGCGCTGATAGAGCAACGCGAAGACGAAGCAGATGACGAACAAGATGACGGCGACGGCACTGCCGTAGCCGAACTCGTAACTGTGGAAGCCCTTGTCGATGAGGTACGTCGACATCGTCGACGACGCGTTCGCCGGCCCGCCGCCCGTCATGATCCAGGGGAGGTCGAACAACTGCAGCGAGCCGATCATCGACAGGAAGATCCAGATACGGATCGTGGGGCCGAGCAGCGGCAGGATCACCATGCGGGTGGTCTGCCAGGCCGTCGCGCCGTCAAGCGCTGCGGCCTCGCGAAGTTCGCTCGGGATGCCTTGCAAGCCCGCAAGAAGCAAGACGATGCCGAAGCCCATGTACTGCCAGCTCGCCACGACGAAGATGGTGTAAAGGACGATGTGGATGTCGGCGAGCCAGGTGTGCGCACCGATGCCGACCGCTTTCGACAGATGGTCGATGAAGCCGCCCGGTTGCAGCATGAGCGACCACATGACTGCGGTCACCGCCGACGACAGCACGTACGGCGCGAAGACAACGAGCCGCAGGAACGTGCGGCCACGAATCTTCCGGTTGAGCAGCAGCGCGATGCCTATGCTCAACGGAAGCTGAATCAGCAGCGAGAGCCCGGCAATGATCACGTTGTGAATGATCGAGTGGAGAAAAACCGTGTCGGTCAGCGCACGCCGGTAGTTGCCGAACCCGACGACGTCCTTTAGCGGGCCGAAGCCGTTCCACTTGTAAATGCTGTAGTAGACCGCGACCGCGATCGGCACGAGCACGAAGCCGACGAACAGCACGAGCGCCGGCCCCAGCAGGATCGTCAGCTCTGTCCGCTGCCTCAGGCTCGAGCGCGGGCCCGACCGCGCCTTGGCGCGGTCGGGCCCGAGGGCTTCGCCGGAGGGCCCCACGCCCGGCCCGGGTTCACCGGGCCGGGTCGTGGTGCGGCTCTGGGTGCTCATTACTGGCTGGCTGCCTTCGCGACGGTGCCAGCGAGGTCGGCCGAACTTCCTTGTCCTGCAATGAAGTTCGACACCGCATCGTTGATCGCGTTACCGATGGCTGCCGTCATGTACTGGTCGAAGTAGAGCTGGTTGTACGTCACACCTTGCAGGTAAGCGAGCACCTTCTTCAAGGTCGGGTCGGCGATCGCGTCGGTCGCCTTGCCGTTCGACGGGATAGTGATCGCGTTCGCCTTTATGAGCTCGGTTTCGACCGGAACGCTGGTCAGATACTGCAGGAAGGCCGCGCACGCGTCGGGCGCCTTAGTCGAGCACGAGAATCCGTCGCCACCACCGAGCGCTGCGCCCGGCGTGCCTTGGCCACCGCTAACCGACGGGAACGGGAAGAAGCCCATCTTGGACGCGACTTGCTTGTCACTCGTCAGCGGCGGGATGACCGCCATCTCCCAGTCGCCCTGCAACTCCATCGCGGCCTTGCCGTTCGCGAGCAGACCGGCCGAGCTACCTGCGCCCTGCTGGGCCGACGTCGAGAGGAAGCCGGAGTTGAACGGCTTCGCGTCGATCAGCTTCTTGAGGTCGTCGCCCGCCTTCACGAAGCACGGGTCGGACAGCTTCTTGGCGTTCAGGCTCGAAACGATGGTGTCTTGCGGGCATTCCTTCAAGATGAAGTTCTCCCAGTAGAACGCGTCGGGCCACTTGTCCTTGCCGCCGAGCGCGATCGGCGTGATGCCTGCTGCCTTCAGCTTGGTGATGTCGCTCAACAGGTCGTCGAGGGTCGCGGGCGGGTCGCTGATACCGGCCTTCTGGAAGAGGTCCGTGCGGTACCAGAAACCGACCACGTGGTAGTCGTACGGGACTCCGTACTGCTTGCCGTCGACCGCCCAGCCGGCCGCGCCCTTACCGAGGTCGCCGATCCAGCTCTGCGTGAACTGGGTGATGTCGGCGATCTTGCCGGACTGGATCTGCTGGGCGAGGGCGCCGCCACCCCACTGCTGGAAGATGTCGGGCGGCGTTCCCTGCAGTGCGATCGGGATCTTCGTCTTGATGTCCTCGTTCTGGAACGGCTGGACGTTGATCGTGACGTTCGGGTGCGCCGCGTGGAAGTCGGCGGCGACCTTCTGGAACGCGCTCTTACCGGGGTCGGTGTTCGCGTTGTGCCACCAGGTGAGCGTGACCGGCTTGCCGCCGTTGAGGTCGCCACCCGCCGAAGAACCGCTCGGGGCTGGCTGGCTCGCCGACGCGGTGGTGCTGCTGCTGCCGCCACTGGTGGGTGTACCGCTCGAGCCGGCGTTGCTCTTGCCGGAGCTACAAGCGGCCAGGCCGAGCGCAGCCACCGCCACCACGCTGATGGCGGCGAGCTGGCGACCCTTCAGGCTGCGTTGCGCAAGTGATCGTGTGGTGCGGCTGGTCATGAGCGTCCCTTCGAGGAGGGACCCGCGCCTTTGCGCGGGTGCCCGGGGCCTTGAGTCCTTCATACCCCGCTGGCCGGCGTTCCGAAAGTTACCGGCACAGTGGCGATAGTTCTGACGGTGGCGTCAAGGTAATCCCAGGCGTCAATACAGGTCAACACCTTCCCGGGCAGCATGCGGAACCGTTACATTCAGCTCCTGCTTCCCCTAAGGTGTGGCATGGTGTTCCGGAAAGTTTCGGTCAACCGTCGAGGAGCGGTCCTCGACCTGAATGGACGCGACGTGCTGAGAGACGAGTTGACGAACGTGACAAGCGCACGTGGCAGCGCCGGCACAGTCCTGGCAGCGGCCGGAGCCGGCCTGCCCTGGCGCGATCCCGCACTCCCTGCCGCGCAGCGAGTCGACGACCTGCTCGCCCGGATGACCCTCGAGGAAAAAGTCGCCCAGCTGTACGGCGTGTGGGTGGGTGCCGACGCGTCGGGCGAGGGTGTCGCGCCGCACCAGCACGACCTCGCAACCGCACCAGATCTGCGCCACCTGATGTCCGCAGGCCTGGGGCAGCTCACTCGCCCATTCGGTACCGCCCCGGTCGATCCAGCTCTCGGTGCACGGGCGCTTGCCCGCACTCAGGCCGAGATCGTGGCGGCCAACCAGCACGGCATCCCGGCCGTCGTCCACGAAGAATGCCTTTCTGGCTTTATGACGTGGGGCGCGACGATCTACCCCACACCGCTCGCGTGGGGCGCCACCTTCGATCCCGCGCTCGTGGAGTCGATGGCGCAACAGGTCGGCGAGGCGATGCGCGGCGTGGGCGTCCATCAAGGGCTTGCGCCGGTGCTCGACGTCACGCGCGACTACCGCTGGGGGCGGGTCGAGGAGACCATCGGCGAGGACCCGTACCTCGTCGCCACCATCGGCACCGCCTACGTTCGCGGCCTCGAGTCGGCCGGAATTGTCGCGACGCTCAAGCATTTCGTCGGCTATTCGGCATCTCGTGCCGGCCGCAACTTCGGCCCAGTCTCGGCCGGCCGCCGCGAGGTTGCCGACGTGTTGCTGCCGACGTTCGAGATGGCGATTCGTGACGGCGGTGCCCGCTCGGTCATGCACTCCTACGCCGAGATCGACGGCGTCCCACCCGCCGCCGATGAGGAGTTGCTCACTACCTTGCTGCGCGATCAGTGGGGTTTCGAAGGCACTGTCGTCGCCGACTACTTCGGCATCGCGTTCCTTCGCCTGCTGCACAAGGTTGCAAGCACGGACGGCGAGGCAGCCGCGCTCGCACTGAAGGCGGGTGTCGATGTCGAGTTGCCCACAGTGCGCTGCTACGGCGACGCGCTCGTCGAAGCGGTGCAGACCGGCCAGGTTGCCGAGGATCTCGTAGACCGGGCCGCACGCCGGGTGCTGTTGCAAAAGTGCGAGTTGGGGCTGCTCGACGCCGACTGGTCGCCCGAGCCGCCCGCGTTGCGCGAACTGGAGCACGGCCTCGACGGCGACGTCGATGTCGCGCGCGGCTCGATCGAGCTCGACCCACCGGCAGCCCGCAATCTCGCCAAGCAGCTCGCCGAGGAATCCGTCGTACTCACAGCGAATTCCGGCATCCTTCCGCTCGCCAGCGGCACCCGCATCGCTTTGGTCGGCCCGCGCGCCGACGACGCTCTCGCCATGCTCGGGTGCTACACGTTCCCCACCCACGTCGGCAGCCAACACCCAGAAGTGCCTGCGGGCGTTGCGGTTCCGACGCTGCGCGAGGCGCTCGTCGCCGAGCTTCCCGGCAGCAGCATCACCTACAAGCTCGGCTGCGACGTCGCGAGCGACGACAGATCGCAGATCTCGGACGGCGCCGCGGCGGCAAGCGCCGCGGACCTCTGCATCGTGGCGCTCGGCGACAGCGCGGGGCTGTTCGGGCGGGCGACCTCGGGCGAAGGATGCGACGCCGACGACCTCGAATTGCCTGGCGTACAAGGCGAGTTGCTCGATGCCGTGCTCGCCACCGGTAAGCCCGTTGTGCTGGTCATGCTCTCCGGTCGCCCGTACGCGCTCGGTCGCTTCGCCGGGCGGCTCTCCGCCGTCGTCCAAACCTTCTTTCCTGGTGAGGAAGGCGGGGCAGCGATCGCCGGGGTGCTGTCTGGCCGGGTGAACCCGTCGGGTCGGCTGCCGCTCAGCATCCCGCGCACACCGGGTGGCCAGCCGGCGACGTACCTCACGCCGGCGCTCGGGTTGCGCAGCGAGGTCAGCAACATCGACCCCACGCCCCTATGGTCGTTCGGGCACGGCCTTTCGTACACCAGCTTTTCGTGGGACGACGTGCGCGTTGCCGGCGCCGCTGTTGGCGAGCAGCCCACTGAAATTCCTACCGACGGCGAGCTCGAGGTCGCGGTCACCGTCACGAATACCGGCGACCGGGCAGGCACGGACGTCGTCCAGCTCTATCTGCACGACCCGGTCGCGCAGGTGACCCGACCTGACATCCGACTGATCGGTTACGCACGCGTGTCGTTGCAGCCGGGTGAGTCGGCACAGGTGGCCTTCGATTTCGCCGCCGACCTCTCGTCGTTCACCGGCCGCGCGGGCTGCCGGATTGTCGAGCCCGGCGACATCGAGCTGCGCTTCGCTGCGTCGAGTACGGACGTGCGGGCGACCGTTCCAGTGCGGCTGGTCGGTGCCGAGCGCGTCGTCGATTCGACCCGCCGTCTCGTCGCCCGAGCCAGCGTGCGATAGCGCGATGACCGGGCAGGGCGCGACGTTTCGCAATCCCGTGCTGCCCGGCTCGCATCCCGATCCGTCGATCTGCCGCGTCGGTGACGACTTCTACCTCGTCACTTCGACGTTCGAGTACTTTCCCGGCCTTGCGTTGCACCACAGTCGCGACCTCGTGCACTGGCGGCCCATCGGGCACGTGCTGGATCGGCCGCAACAGCTCGACCTCGATGGTGTGCGCGCTTCCGGCGGGCTCTACGCGCCGACGATCCGGTATGCGGACGGCGTCTTCTACGTCGTTTGCACGCTCGTCGACGGGCACGGGGCCGGCGGTAACTTCGTGGTCACTGCCGAAACGCCGTCCGGACGTTGGTCCGATCCGGTCTGGCTCGACGACGCCGAAGGATTCGATCCATCGTTGCTCTTCGACGACGATGGCCGCGCCTGGTTTTGCGCTGCGGTGCAACAAGATTCGGCTGGTCACACGGCCGTGTGGGTTCAGGAGTTCGATCGCGAGAAGCTCGGCCTGGTCGGTGAGCGCCGCGAGATCTGGCGCGGCGCGCTCGTGGGTGCGCGATGGGCGGAGGCGCCGCACATCTACCGCATCGGGGACTGGTACTACCTGCTCACCGCCGAAGGCGGCACATCGCTCGAGCATGCCGTCGTCGTCGCACGAAGCCCCGCCGCCACCGGCCCGTACGACGGATGCCCGCGCAATCCGGTGCTGACCGCCCGCCACCTCGGTCGTGGGGCGCCGATCGTCGCGACCGGGCATGCCGACATCGTCCAGACGGCGCAGGGAGACTGGTGGGCGGTACTGCTCGGCGTCCGCGACGGCGAGGCGGGCAACCTCGGGCGCGAGACGTTCCTCACGCCGTTGACCTGGGACGACGAGTGGCCGGTGTTCAATCCCGGTGTTCTCCTCGAAGAACTTCGGCCAGAACTGGCCGATGCACCATGGCCCGCACTGCCGAGATCCGACTCGTTCGACGCCGCCGACCTTGCGCCGACCTGGATGTTCTTGCGCACGCCACGCGAGTCGTGGTGGAGCCTTTCGGCACGGCCAGGCCATCTGCGCCTGCAGCTTCGCCCGGAAACCCTTTCTGACGTCGCCAATCCCAGCTTCGTGTGCCGCCGGCAGCAACATCGCAACTTCACCGCCTACGCGGCGCTCGAGTTCACCCCTCGGGCGGACGGCGAGTGTGCGGGGCTGGCGATCGTGCACAGCGACGCGTTTCAGCTTCGGTTGGAGGTTTCTGGCGTCGAGCGCCGCCTCGCCCGGGTGATCCGGCGCGACGGCGGCAAAGATCGGGTGGTGGGCGAGCACCCGGTCCACGAAGGCCCGCTTCGGTGCGGTGTCGAAGCGAGGGGCGCCGAGTACGAGTTCCGGTTCGCCGACGTTCACGGCGATTGGACGACGATCGCAACAGCCGACGGCGGCCACCTGAGCTACCGCCAAGCCGGCGGGTTCTTCGGTGCGGTGGTGGGCCTATATGCCAGCAGCAACGGGACCTCCAGTGACTGTTTTGCCGACTTCGACTGGTTCGAGTACGACGGGACCGATGACTGATGTCCGCTGCGTATCCTGTGAGCACAGAACTCGAAGAGGAGTCGCGGTGAGTACCGGCGAGCGCCGTCGCGTCACGATTGCCGACATCGCCGAAGAGGCCGGCGTGTCTGTGCCAACGGTCTCAAGAGTGCTCAACGGGCGGCTCGATGTCGCGCCTGAGACGCGCGGCCGCGTCGAAGAACTGCTCCAGCGCCACGAGTACCGCCGGCGCGGCACTCAGAAGAGCGGCCACGCCAGCTTGATCGACCTGGTGTTCACCGACCTCGACAGCCCCTGGGCGGTCGAGATCATCCGTGGTGTCGAAGACGTCGCCCACGATTTCGGGGTCGGCGTCGTGGTCTCCGCCGTGCACAGCCGGGCGACCGCCGAGCGACGCTGGTGGCAAAACGTCCAAGCCCGCGCCTCGGACGGCATCATCCTGGTCGCGTCGCACCTGCATCCGAAGCTCGAAGCGCAGCTCCGGCGCAACCCGCCGACCGTCGTCGTCGACCCGGCGGGCGTGCCGACGGTTGATCTGCCGACCATCGGCGCCACCAACTGGGCCGGTGGGCTGAGCGCCACCGAGCATCTCGTGGGCCTCGGGCATCGGCGAATCGCAGTCATCAGCGGCCCGCCCAGGCTTCAGTGCAGCAGGGCAAGACTCGACGGGTATCGCACCGCGCTGGACGCGGCCGGCATCCAAACCGACGACGAGCTGGCCTACCAGGGCGACTTCTACCACGAGTCCGGCTTCGCGGCCGGTGAGAAGTTCCTGGCGCTCGACAACCCGCCCACGGCGATCTTCGCGTCCAGCGACCAGATGGCTTACGGCGTCTATGAAGCCGTGCGTCAGCATGGCCTGCGCATACCTGCCGACATGAGCATCGTCGGCTTCGACGATCTGCCTGAAGCGCGCTGGTCGTCTCCGCCACTTACGACGGTGCGGCAGCCCCTCGCAGAGATGGGCATGCTGGCCGCCCGAACCTTGTTACGGCTCGTGCGTGGTGAGGAAATAGAAACGCTGCGCTTCGAGCTGGCGACACAACTGGTCATCCGCGAAAGCACCGCACCGCCGCGCAAGGCATAACGGCCGGCCGGCGATTCAGGTCGCGGCGCGAAACTTTCGTGCTGCGAAAGTTTCGCCACACGTTGCTGGAAATTCGTGCCGTGCATTCCTCAGGTAGCGAAGCGGGTTGCCGATACCTCCCCAATATTCATGCGCGCCCTCCCGCCCTGGAGTCGACGGTGCAAGCTTGGAAAGCGAACGCGCCAGCCGCCGCTGCAGCGGCCGGCATTGTCGTGACCGGCCTCCTGGCCGCCGGCCACCGGTTCGCGTATGCCACCGCAGTTGCAATCGTGGTTGCGGTTGGAGTGGCAGCGTTCGTCGCCGTCCACAATCGCCGCGACGACGCAGAGCTGCGCGAAACCGCCGGCCTGCTGCGCGCCATCGCAGCGGGTGACCTGACGGCGAACGTGCCCGCGTTCCGGTCGCCCCGCGCGCGAGCGATCGGCGACGCGACGTCCGACTTGATTGCGCAGCTGCGCACCCTGCTCACCGAGAACCAACGGGTGGCAAAGCAGTTGGGCGAGCAATGGCAGCGGATGAACGACGTCGCGTGGTCGATGATGTCGATGTCAGAAGGCACCGTGAAGGACGTCACCGCGGCGGCGGCATCGGCGGCGGAGGTCTCCGAGCGGATGGCGGTCATTGCCTCGGGTGCCGAAGAAACCGCGGTCACCATCAAGGATGTCGCCGACCACGCGTCGCAAGCGTCAACCGTCGCTGCCTATGGCGCCCGCCAGGCCAGCACCGCGAGCCGCACGTTCGAGGACTTGCAGGAAGCATCGGGCCGCGTCGAGTCGATCGTCAAACTCATCGTGAGCATTGCGTCGCAGACGCACCTGCTCGCACTGAACGCCACGATCGAGGCTGCCCGCGCCGGAGAGCACGGCCGCGGCTTCGCCGTCGTCGCGGGCGAAGTCAAGCAGCTCGCCGAGGCGACTGCGCACGCCACCGACGACGTCATCACGACCATGCAGGGCATCAAGAACGGCTCGCAGAGCGCTTCGGAGGCGATGGCCGGCATCAGCACGACGATCGATCAGGTCAACAGCAGCCAGTCGGCGATTGCGGCCGCCGTCGTGCAACAGACTGCGGTCACCGAATCGATCGGCACCAGCACCGCGATAGCCGCCGAGCGGGCGATCACCCTTGCAGCGAACGTAAAAGCATTGACGGACGCCGTCCGCCTGAGCGCCTATGCCGGCGCCCAGGCTCGGACCCTCGCAGCCGACGCGGCAGGGGCCGAGAACGCGCTCAACGCCGTCCTCGACCGCTTCACGTTCGAGCCGGTGGCGATCGCGGAAACGCAACTGGAAGAGCACAACAGCGGTGTCACGATGGTCGGCGGTGTGACGACCGTGCAGAACTACGTCGTCGGCACCGGCCTGAACCAGTTCAACTATCAGGGCAAGTGGGGCCACGCGACGGCCAACGTCGAGGCCGACGGCACGAACTCGCACTCGAGCATGCCTGGCGACACCGCGTCACTGCGGTTCGTCGGCACCCGCATCAGGTTCTTCGGCGTCGCCGCCGCCAACCACGGCATGGCGACCGTGAGCGTGGACGGCGGCCAGGAGTTCGTCATTGACCAGTACGCCGAGAACCGCGTACACGGCGTCATGAACTGGGAAAGCCCGGTGCTGCCTCGCGGTGAGCACACCTTCGTGCTCAAGGTGTTGGGCGAGAGCAATCCGAGCGCCCGCTACGTGTGGATCAATGTCGACCGCGTGGAAGTCGTCGACTGAGCACGGCGCTAGGGTCGGGTCATGCCGATCAGCCCTGAACATCAGGATTTCTTGAGCGGCCGAGACATCGGCGTGCTCGCGACCATCAAGCGCGACGGGCGCCCGCAACTCTCGACCATCAACTACCACTACAACCCTGAGACTTCGGCCGTGCGCATCTCAGTGATCGACGGCCGTGCGAAGGTCGTCAACCTGCGGCGCGACCGCCGTGCAAGCCTGCACGTCTCGAGCCCCGATGGCTGGCGTTGGGTGGTGGCCGAAGGCACCGCTGCGCTGAGCCCTGTTGCGGCCGCCCGTGACGACGCCACGGTCGAGGAGCTCATCGACGTCTACCGCGCGATCCGAGGCGAGCACCCCGACTGGGACGACTACCGCCGCGCCATGGTCGAAGACCACCGCCTGGTGCTGCGCATCGACGTCGAGCGCGCCTACGCCTACCGCGAATAACCGGTCAGCCGGCGCGCAACGACAGCATCAGTGATTCGACCGCCAACAGCTGGTTGGCGTTAGCGTCGAGCAGCGTGCGGCAGGCCAGGATGGCGTCAAGGCGACGCAGCGTCGACTCGGCAGGCGATGAGTTCGCCAGGCTGGTGATGGTCTGCGCGTGGTCGGCGTTCGCGATGTCGACGCCCGCACCGAGCTGCAGTACGAGCACATCTCGGTAGAAGCCGGCGAGGTCGGTGAGCGCGCGATCGAGCGCATCTCGCGCAGCACGGGTCGCCCGCGATTTTTGCCTACCCTCAAGCTCTTTCAAGGCGGAAGCCGCGGCCCGGGCAGCACCCCTCGTAACCGCCGACCCCGACTGGCCGCGACCCAGGCCGGTGGCCGTTCCGCCCTCGCCGAACGCCTCTTTCAGCGACGCCGTCTCGGCTTCGTCGAGGCTCGACGTGTGCTCGGCCGCTTCGTCGGTCACCGCCTTGACCAGCACGTCGGCGGCCGACAGGCACGCGCCGATGTCTGTCAACGAGGGAGGGATTCTCAACACCGAAGTGCGCCGCTCGCGCGCCACGGCGTCGGTGGCCAGCCGCTTCGCGCGCCCGACGTGCCCGGCGGCCGCACGCGCCGCGAACTCGGCGAGGGCCGGCTCGACACCATCGCGCGAGACCAGCACCGCGGCCACCGCGTCGGTGGGCGGCGTGCGCAAGGCCACGACCCGGCAGCGTGACCGGATGGTCACCACGAGGTCTTCGGCCGACGGCACGCAGAGCAGCCACACCGTGCGAGGCGTGGGCTCCTCGATCGCCTTCAACAACACGTTCGCCGCCCCCTCGGTGAGGCGGTCGGCATCCTCGATGACGATGATGTGCCAACGGCGCCCGGACGGCGCCAACGCAGCCCGTCCAACGAGCTCGCGCGCTTCGCGTACACCGAGCGAAAGCCCTTGCGGGCGAACGAATTCGACGTCGGCGTGAGTGCCGGCAAGAACCGTGTGACAGCCGGCGCAGACTCCGCAGCCGGGCTCGCTCGCGGTGCACTGCAACGCCGCTGCGAACGCCCGTGCAGCCACTGAACGCCCCGACCCGGGCGGACCGGTGAACAGCCACGCGTGGGTCATGCCAGTGCCGGTCACAGCGTCGCGCAGCAACTCGACGACCTTGCGCTGGCCGACCAGCTCGTCGAACACGCTCATCTGCGGCTCACCTGTCGCTCACCTTCGCGCAACCTTGAGCGGCACGGTCAGCCGCGAATCTGCCGACGCTGCGGGCAGGATCTTCTCGAGCCGGCCCACGACCAGCTGATGAATGACCTCGGGCGCCATGGCTGCGTCGACGATCAGGTACCGGTCTGGTGCAGTGTTGGCCAGCTCACGGAACGCGGTACGCACCCGCTCGTGAAACTCCTCAGCCTCTGCTTCGAGTCGGTCGGGGATCGCGTCACGCCTCGACGTCCGCGCCAGACCGTCTTCGACACGGACGTCGAGAAGTACCGTCAGGTCTGGCTTGAGGCCGGAGGTGGCGAACTGCGAAAGGCGGTCAACCTCGCCGAACGACAGATCGCGGCCGGCGCCCTGGTAGGCGAGGGATGAATCGACGTAGCGGTCGCTCACCACGACAGCACCGCGGGCGAGTGCCGGCCGGATGACCGACTCGACGTGCTCGGCGCGGTCGGCTGCGTAAAGCAGCGCCTCGGCCCGAGCCGACAGCTCACCCGTTGCGGGGTCGAGCAGCATCTCGCGCAACCTGCGGCCCATGGCCGTAGCACCCGGCTCGCGGGTGGTGACGACTTCGTACCCGCGTTGCTCGAGCCAGTGCGCGAGCAAGCCCGCCTGAGTGGATTTGCCCGCGCCTTCACCGCCTTCGAAGGCAAGGAAAAAACCGGTGGTGACTCCGCGGCCGGTGAGCGGGTTGTGCCCACGCACGGCGGCGACGAGATCGCGCCACAGCGGAATGTCGCGGTCGTTCATCTGCCGATAGGCGATGACGCCGACGACGAACGCCAGCAAGCCAGCGCCCAGAAGCGTGATCGCGGAGCCGTCGACGTGCAGCAACACGTTCTCGATCTGGATGCGGTGCCGGCCGATCGCGCCGGAGATGAACGGCCCGGCCGCAACCATGAGCAGCAGGTCGACCTGCATCATCGACTGCAAGGTGGCCCACGTTCGGCCACGCTTGGAGTCTTCGACCTCAAGGCCAAGCAAGGTGTATCCGGTAACCCACGCCACACCTGAGCATGCGCCCATGAGCAACGCGCCGAACACGACGAGCACCAAGTTGTGGACAATCGCCGTCACGACGAGCACGGCACCCGCTGCCGCGATCGAGCTGGCGAACAGCCGGCGCCTCGATAGCGCGCCGAGCAGCCGCGGTCCGAGGAACATGCCGGCGGCAAGGCCGACGAAGACCGATCCGAACAGGACGCCGTACCCGGGGTCGCCGCCACCGAGGTCGTGCACGTATTGGTTCGCCAAGCCGACGACGACACCGGCGGCCGCGAAGGCGCCGAGCATGCCGATGACCAGGCCGCGCACGACTTTCGTCTGGCCGATGAACTGCCAGCCTTCGACGATCGAGCGGAAGACGCTCGGCTGCGACACGTAGGCGGGTGTTTCGACGCCGGAGTCGGTCGTGATGCGTCGGCGTCCGCCCTGATGCGAGACCTCGCGCAACGTGAAGATGGTGGCAGCCGAAACGAGGAAGGTGAGGCCATCGAAGTACAGCGCGAGGTCGACCTGGTTGGTGGTGAAGAACGCAATCCCCCGGGCGAGCACGCCGGTGAGCAGACTGAGGAGCGCGAAGACCCCAGCGGCCACGGGCGCGGAACCGTAGGTGGTGAGCAGGCTCAGCTGGTTGGCCTGTTCGAGCCGCTCGCGCGGCACCAAGTTCGGGACGGTTGCTTCCTTGGCTGGAATCCAGAACAGGCTGAGCGTCTCGATCAAGAAGGTGGCGGTGAACAGCCACCACAGCGAGTGCACGAGCGGGATCGAGACGTACAGCGAGAACCGGCCGATGTCAGCAATCACCATGGTGAGCCGGCGGTCGAGCCGGTCAGCAAGCGCACCGGCGAGGGGCGCCAGCGTTACCGCGGGCAGCAGCCGGACGAACACCACGATGCCGACCGAGAAGTTCTCCGCGAGGTAGGTGTGGCCGGTAGCGAGCGATCTCGCCAACGCGCTTTGAGCAAGGAACCCGAGCCAGTCGCCGAAACTCGACAGCGAGAGCGCGATCCACAACTTGCGGAACGCCTTGATTGCGAGCACGCCCCGGAAGCCCACGACCCCATCGGGACCGGACGCAGCACGAAACGCCGTGGCCGACGACGGCCCAGGCGATCGCTCCGGATCTACGATGGCACGCTCCCCATGGCGCGAGCGGCGCGTGGCGGCGCGCCGCCGGATTCGACTACAGCTGCCAGTATCCCGCGTGGCCGCTGCCCCGCCCGATTCATCCGCGTTTGGCGGCGGCCTTCTTCGCGGCGCTCTTCGTCGTGGCGCTCTTCGTCGTGGCGCTCTTCGTCGAGGCCTTCTTGGCCGCTGTCTTCTTCGCGGGCGCCTTTCGTGCAGTCTTCTTCGGCGCCGGACCGCGGGCGCGCTTGTCGGCGAGCAGCTCCGACGCCCGGCCGAGCGTGATCGTGTCGACGTCGTCGCCCTTGCGCAGCGTCGCGTTCGTCTCGCCGTCGGTCACGTATGGCCCGAACCGCCCATCGCGGACGACGACGGGCCGGTCGGTCGCCGGATCGACACCGAGTTCGCGCAATGGCCCGGCAGCCGGCCCGGTGCGGCGGCCGCGCTGCTTCGGCTGGGCGAGAATAGCGAGCGCGTCGTCGAGCGTGATCGACAGCAGCTGCTCTTCGCTCTCGATGGAGCGCGTCTCAGCGCCCATCTTCACATATGGGCCGTAGCGGCCGTTGCTGGCCACGACCTCTTCGCCACCGGACTCACCGAGAATTCGCGGCAGGGTAAGCAGTTCGAGCGCATCGTCGATCGTCACCGTATCGAGCGACATCGACTTGAACAGGCTCGCTGTGCGCGGCTTCTGCTTGGAGCCCTCGGGCAGCACCTCGGTGACATATGGGCCGTAACGGCCGTCCTTGGCGACGATTTCGAGGCCGGTCGCCCGGTCGAGCCCGAGCGGCCGATCGCCGCTGGGCTTGGCCAGCAGCTGCTCGGCGTAGTCGACCGTGAGCTCGTCGGGCGCCACGCCGTCCGGCACATTGGCGCGCTGGCCGTCGCGCTCGAGGTAGGTGCCGTACCGGCCGACCCGCACGACAATTCCTGAGTCCCCAAGGGGAAACGAGCTGACGTCGCGGGCGTCGATCTCGCCGAGCCGGTCGTGCACCATCGCCTTCAGCCCGTACGCTGCCCCGTGCCCGTCATGGCCGTCTCCGCTGTCGGGTTGGGTGAGCCGCACGAGCTGCCCGTCGTCGTCCAACGGAGCACCGAAATAGAAGCGGGTGAGCCACTCGGTGCGGGCCGTTTCGCCGTCGGCGATCCGGTCGAGGTCTTCTTCCATCTCGGCGGTGAAGTCGTAGTCGACAAGGTCGCTGAAATGGCGCTCGAGCAGTTGCACTACAGCAAACGCGAGAAACGTCGGGACGAGCGCGCTGCCCTTCTTAAACACGTATCCGCGGTCGAGGATCGTGCCCATGATGCTGGCGAAGGTACTCGGCCGGCCGATGCCACGTTCTTCGAGAGCACGCACCAAACTGGCTTCGGTGAAACGGGCGGGCGGGTTGGTGCTGTGGCCGACCGGCATCAGCGATTCGGCCCGCACGACATCGCCTTCGGCGAGTGACGGCAGACGCCGCTCGCGGTTGTTGTCGTCGGCCTCGTCATCGTTGCCTTCGACGTAGACCTTCAAAAAGCCGGGATGCACGATCACCGTGCCGGACGCCGAAAATTCAGCGTCCTGGCCGTTTCTTGCGGTGGCGCCGAGCCGTACGGTGACGGTCTGACCGGTCGCGTCGGTCATTTGTGATGCGAGGGTGCGCTGCCAAATGAGCTCGTAGAGACGGAACTCGTCGCCGCTGATCTGGCCAGCAAGCTCGCCGGGGGTGAGGAAGCGGTCGCCGGACGGGCGGATCGCCTCGTGTGCCTCCTGCGCGTTCTTGACCTTCTTCTCGTAGCGGCGGGCTGCGTCGGGCACGAACTCGGCGCCGTAAAGCTCGCGCACCTGGTTTCGCGCCGCGGTCAACGCGGTTTCGGAAAGCGTCGTGGAGTCGGTGCGCATGTAGGTGATGTGGCCGTTTTCGTACAGCCGCTGGGCGACGCGCATCGTGGTCTGGCTGGAGAAGCGAAGCTTGCGGCTCGCCTCCTGCTGCAGCGTGCTGGTCATGAACGGTGCGGCGGGGCTGCGCCGGTAGGGCTTGCTCTCGACGCTGCGAACGACGAACTCGATGTTGCTGAGGTTGTTGGCGAGCTCGGTAGCCGCCGGTTCGTCGAGGTGCACGAGGTCGCGCGTCTTGAGCCGCGCTTGGGAGTCGAAGTCGCGGCCGGTGGCGACCCGCTTGCCGTCAACGGCGACCAGGCCCGCTTCGAAACTGGGCTCGGTGGCGAAGACCGCATCGATGTCCCAATACGAGGCCGCCCGGAAGGCGATGCGCTCGCGCTCGCGGTCGACCACCAGGCGGGTGGCGACGCTTTGCACCCGGCCCGCCGACAGCCGCGGCATGACCTTCTTCCACAGCACCGGGCTGACTTCGTAGCCGTACAGCCGGTCGAGGATGCGCCGCGTCTCCTGCGCGTCGACGAGCGCCTGGTTGAGCGCGCGTGGATTGCGAGCCGCTTCCTGGATCGCGTCGCGGGTGATCTCGTGGAAGACCATGCGATGCACCGGCACCTGGGGCTTCAGCACCTCGAGCAGGTGCCAGGCGATCGCCTCCCCCTCGCGGTCTTCGTCGGTGGCCAGGTAGAGCTCGTCGACGTCCGACAAAGCTGCCTTCAGCTTGGCGACCTGCTGCTTCTTGTCTGCGTTGACGACGTAAAGCGGCTCGAACCCGTGGTCGACGTCGACGCCGAGCCGCGACCAGGGCTCCTTCTTGTACTTCGCCGGGATGTCGGCGGCGGACGTCGGCAGGTCGCGGATGTGCCCGATGCTCGATTCGACGATGAAGTTACGCCCGAGGTACCCGGCGATCGTCTTGGCCTTGGCGGGCGACTCGACGATGACGAGCCGGCGCAGGTCGTCGCCGGACGTCGATCGGCCGGCGCCGTCGGCGCCGCGAGCGACGCCGCCGCTGCTCTCAGCGCTGCCGGACTGCGTACGCGCGGCCACCAGGTCTCGCTTCCTGTGTCGGGGTGTGATCTTCGGTCACTGAAACGGGCAGCCTAATGCGGCCACCCGCGCACACCGTAACGGCTGAGGGACCCGGATGTTTCCCCTGGCCCGGCCATCACGGACCCGCGGCGCTCGCGTCGAGTGGTCAGAGATGGCGCCGACACGCCGAACGGCCCCGTGCATCTTTGACCGATGATCATGGATGGGCGACGTGGATCGGGGCAAGGTGCCCGCGCTCGGGGGTTAGACCGAGATCGCGGTGGATTGGCCTTGCGGCTCCTCGGCGCCGACCGCCACGCTGCGGCGCTTGGAGAACACCACAGCGGCGACGATGATCCCGAACGCCAGGATCGCGACGAGCACCCGCACACCGACGTTCGCGTGGACGCCGACGCTGAACCGCACGATCGCGGGCGCGACCAGCAGCGACACCAGGTTCATGACCTTGAGCAACGGGTTGATCGCCGGGCCGGCGGTGTCCTTGAACGGGTCGCCCACGGTGTCACCGATGACGGTCGCTGCGTGCGAGTCAGAACCCTTGCCGCCGTAGTTGCCCTCCTCGACGAGCTTCTTCGCGTTGTCCCAGGCGCCACCGGAGTTGGCCAGGAAGACGGCCATCAGGGTGCCGGAAGCGATCGCGCCCGCGAGATAGCCGGCGAGGGCGCCGATGCCGAGTGCGAAGCCTGTCGCGATCGGCGCGAGTACGGCCAGGAGGCCAGGCGTCGCCAGCTCACGCAGCGAGTCGCGGGTGACGATGTCGACGACCTTGCCGTACTCGGGCTTCTCGGAGCCGTCCATGATGCCCTTGATCTCGCGGAACTGCCGGCGCACCTCGAAGACCACCGCGCCGGCCGCCCGGGAGACCGCGTTGATCGCCAGCCCGGAGAACAGGAACACGACGGCCGCGCCGATGATCGCACCGACGATCGTGTTGGGCGAGGTGATGTCGGAGCTCAGGTTGAGACCCGTCAGCCCGGTGAGGTCACCGACGTTGACGTTGGCCTTGCCCAGGGCCTCGGTGACGGCATCCGTGAACGAACCGAACAGCGCCGTCGCGGCGAGCACGGCGGTCGCAATGGCGATGCCCTTGGTGATCGCCTTTGTGGTGTTGCCCACGGCGTCGAGCTGGGTCAGCACCACGGCACCCTCGCCGTGCACGTCGCCCGACATCTCGGCTACGCCCTGGGCGTTGTCGGAGACCGGGCCGAATGTGTCCATGGCCACGATGACGCCCACCGTCGTCAGCAGGCCGGTGCCGGCGAGCGCAACCGCGAACAGCGACAGCGTTATCGAGCCGCCACCGAGCAGGAAGACGCCATAGACGGCGGCCGCGATGAGCACCGCCGAGTAGACCGCCGACTCGAGCCCTACCGAAACTCCCGCCAGAATTACAGTGGCCGGGCCGGTCAACGAGGTCTTGGCGATGTCGCGAACGGGGCGCCGGTTCGTCTCGGTGAAGTAGCCCGTCAGCTGCTGGATCACTGCGGCCAGCACGATGCCGATGAGCACCGCGACCAGCGCGAAGACCCGAGGGCTGCCCGAGTGGTTCGCGATGTCGGTGTTGGCGAGACCCTTCAGCTGGCTGAAGTGGGCAGGCAACTGCGCGAAGGCAAGGATCGCCACGAGCACGATGGAGAACGCCGCCGAGATGAAGAAGCCGCGGTTAATCGCCGTCATGCCACTGCGGTCCTTCGCCCTGGGCGAGACGGCGAAGATGCCGACGACGGCGGTGAGCACGCCGATGGCCGGCACGATCAACGGGAAGACGAGGCCGAGGTCGCCGAACGCCGCCTTGCCCAAGATGAGCGAGGCCACCAGGGTGACCGCGTAGCTTTCGAAAAGGTCGGCAGCCATGCCGGCGCAGTCACCGACGTTGTCACCGACGTTGTCGGCGATCGTCGCGGCGTTGCGGGGGTCGTCTTCGGGGATGCCTTGCTCGACCTTGCCGACGAGGTCGGCGCCGACGTCGGCCGCCTTGGTGAAGATGCCACCGCCAACACGCATGAACATCGCGAGCAGCGCGGCGCCGAAACCGAAGCCTTCGAGCACCTTGGGTGCGTTGGCCCGGAAGAAGAGGACGACGAGGCAGGCGCCGAACAGGCCGAGGCCGACGGTGAACATGCCCGCGACCCCGCCGGTGCGGAAGGCGATCCGCATGGCGCCGCGAGACTCCCCGGTGCGCGCCGCGGCAGCAACCCGGACGTTGGCCCGCACGGCGAGCCACATGCCCGTGTAGCCGGTGATGCCGGAAAAGGCGGCGCCCACGAGGAAGAAGATCGACCGACCGATGCGCTGGCTGCCTGAGTCGGCGGGCAGCAGCAACAGCAGGAAGAAGACGATGACGGCGAAGATGCCGAGCGTGCGGAACTGCCGCTTCAGGTAGGCGCTGGCGCCTTCCTGCACGGCGGCCGCAATGGTCCGCATGTTGCTGGTGCCCTGATCGGCGGCCAGCACTTCTCGCACCAGGGCGAACGCGACGCCCAGGGCCAGCAGGCCGACGATCGCGACGACCCAGATCCAGGTGTAGTTGCCGCCGGTGACGTGGGTGACGCCAGCAGTCACGCCCGACTCGGCTTGTAGCCGAAGCATTCTTCCTCCTAGGGACGCCAGGCGCCGGGTGTCGGGTCTGACGGGATCCTGACGAGATTTTGGCGGAGCATACGCAAGACAGCGTGGGCGATGCACTATCCAGCGAGGTCGGTGAGTCTATGGCAGCGGCTCATTCGCCTCCGTGCGATGTGCCGCATGTCACTTCGGCCATGATGCGCCAGCAGCCGCAAGAGGGGGCCAGCACCCCCAGAAAGGGGCTCAGAACATGCCGATGCCGGGCTTCGCTCCGGCCGTCGCCTCCTGCGAGATCGGCCAGCACATGGTCACGACCGAGCCGCCGTCGAGATACTCGACCTCGACCTCGTCGACCAAGCCCATGATCACGGCAAGGCCGATGCGCTCGCGAGCTCGCAGGTCGCGTCCGCTTGCGGCGTCGTCCGGCCCGAGGTCGGCGGCGATCTGGCCGACGCCCGACGTGTCGTCATCGCTCAGGTCGAGCGCGGCGTCGAGATCGTCGGCCGGCCGCTCGCGGGTGACGGCGTCGGCGACCTCGATCCGGAACCGCTGCGAATCTTCGGTGAGTCGCAGCTCGATCGGCGCCGTCGGGGCATGAGCACGATGAAGGCGGACGGCGAGCGAGCAAGCTTCGCTGACCGCAAGCCGCACCTCGTCGAGGACGGTCTCGGCGACGCCGGCGCGGCGGGCCACGGACGCCGCGATGAAGCGGGCGGTGCGCACATGGGCGGGTAGGGGCGTGAACGAAACGGTGACGGTGGCCACGAGCGACGACCGTCAGTCCGTTGCCGCGACGGCCTCGTCGACCGAGCTGTGGATCGGGAACACCTTGGTGAGGCCGGTGATCCGGAAAATCTTGAGAATGCGTTCCTGGGTGCAGACCAGCCGAAGCGAACCGTCGTGCGCCCGCACGCGCTTGAGACCGCCAACCAGAACACCGAGGCCCGTGGAGTCGAGAAACTCGACGTTCTCCATGTCGACCACGATGTGGTAGTTGCCTGCGGAAACGAGGTCGATCAACTGCTCGCGCAGCTTGGGTGCCGTATAGACGTCGATCTCCCCGCCCACGACGACGACCGTGCGGTCGCCTTCTGACCGCGTCGACAAAGACAGATCCACTGCTTTCCTCCAGCCGGGGACTTCGACAAAACAGCGACACCAACAGCCAAATAACGACCACAGCCACACCCGCCGAAACGGCGTGACCCCTCGCTACCCCTTCCCGCTGGCATCTAACCACGGCGACCTCACCATTTCGCTAGCTCGCAGATACCCCATGACGAGATGCCGGTTCGTGTCGTCCACCGGTGCGAGACTTGGCCGCGGTGACTGCACAGCTTTCGGAGACGTCGTCCGGCCGGCGCGCGCTCGATGCGCTGCTCGCCGGTCCGGGCCGCGCTGCTCGCGCGACGCATGTCGAAGAGATCCCTTCCCGGCGGGCCACCGTCGTCGCCTGGCCGGGCTGGGTCGACGCCGAGCTGGTGGCCGCCTACGCCCGGCTCGGCATCATCGCCCCGTGGGCGCACCAGGTCGAAGCGGCCCAGCTTGCCCACGACGGTCGGTGCGTCGTGGTCGCGACGGGCACGGCCTCAGGCAAGTCGCTCGCCTACCAGTTGCCGGTGCTGACCGCACTATTGAAGGCGGACGACGACGGCGACTGCCTCAGCCCGGCGCCCGCGCTCTTTCCGCCGACAGCGCTGTACCTCTCCCCGACGAAGGCGCTCGCGGCCGACCAGCTGCGGGCGCTCGAGGAGTTGAAGCTGCCCGCCATCCGGGCCGCGACCTACGACGGCGACACGCCTTATGAAGAGCGCACCTGGATCCGGGCACACGCCAATCTCGTGCTCGCCAACCCCGACCTCGTGCATCGGTCGATGCTGCCGGCCCACCGGCAATGGACCTCGTTCTTCCGCGGGCTGCGGTTCGTCGTCATCGATGAGTGCCATGGCTACCGAGGCATGTTCGGGTCGCACGTCGCGCATGTGATCCGGCGGCTGCGCCGGGTGGCTGCTCGCTACGGCGCCGACCCGGTGTTCATCCTTGCCTCTGCGACGGTGTCCGAGCCGTCGGCGTCCGCTTCTCGCCTCGTCGGCGTCGACGTCGCCGAGGTGACCGACGACGCCTCACCGCGGGGTAGTTCGCGCTTCGTGCTCTGGGAGCCCCCGCTACTCGACCTGCACGACCACACTGGCGAGAACGGTGCGCCGGTGCGCCGCTCTGCGGTCGCGGAAACAGCGGATCTGCTCGCTGATCTGGTCGTCGACGGCGTACGCACGGTCGCGTTCGTGCGGTCACGACGCGGCGCTGAGGCGGTTGCGCTGTCGGCGCGGCGCGCGTTGGAAGAGGTGTCGGCGTCGTTGCCGCGACGGGTTGCCGCCTACCGGGCCGGCTACCTGCCAGAAGAACGGCGCATGCTCGAGCGCGCGCTTCGACACGGCAGCCTGCTCGGCCTCGCGGCGACGTCCGCCCTGGAGTTGGGCATCGATGTGTCGGGCCTCGATGCAGTGCTGCTCGCCGGTTTCCCTGGCACTCGCGCCTCGATGTGGCAGCAAGCCGGGCGCGCCGGTCGGGCCGGGCAGGAGTCGCTCGCGGTGCTGATCGCCCGCGACGACCCGCTCGACACCTACCTCGTGCACCATCCCGAAGCGCTGTTCGGGCGGCCGGTCGAAGCGGCGGTGCTCGACCCTGACAACCCGTACGTGCTGGGCCCGCATCTTTGTGCGGCTGCGAGCGAGTGGCCACTGTGCGACGACGATCTGCCGTTGTTCGGGCCGGCTGCACGAGCGGTGCTCGACGAACTCGTGGCCGAGGGATTACTCCGTCGCCGCGAGCACGGTTGGTACTGGACGAAGCGCGAACGAGCCTGCGATCTGGCCGATATCCGGGCCACCGGAGGTCAGCCGGTGCGCATCGTCGACCGGGCGACCGGCCAGCTGCTCGGCACGGCGAACGCCGCGACGGCACACTCGACCGTGCACACCGGCGCGCTCTATCTGCATCAGGGCGAGACGTATCTGGTCGAGGAGTACGACGATGAAGAGGCGGTCGCCCTGGTCGCGCCGGCCGACGTCGACTACTTCACGACGGCGCGCGACGTCACCGATGTGCGCATCACGCAGACACTGCGCAGCACGATGTGGGGCGCGGCCCTGGTGAGTTTCGGCGAGGTTGACGTGACCACGCAGGTGGTGTCGTTCCTGCGGCGCCGGCTGGTCACCGGCGAGGTGCTCGGAGAGCAACCGCTCGACCTTCCAGCGCGGCAGCTTTCGACACGTGCGGTCTGGTGGACCGTGCCCTACGAAAACCTCGACACCGCCGGCTTTTCGTGGGCCGACCTCCCCGGCGCGGCGCATGCTGCCGAACACGCCTCGATCGGCCTGCTGCCTCTGGTCGCCACCTGCGACCGATGGGACATCGGAGGTGTGTCGACTGCGCTGCACGAAGACACCGGCCAGCTGACGGTCGTCGTGTACGACGGCCATATGGGTGGCGCCGGGTTCGCCGAGCGCGGCTATGGCGCCGCAGCCACCTGGCTGCGCGCAACCCGCGACGCGATCGCGGCGTGCGGATGCGAAGCAGGCTGCCCGTCGTGTGTGCAATCGCCGAAGTGCGGCAACGGGAACGACCCGCTCGACAAAGCCGGCGCGATCCGGTTGCTCGACACCTTGCTGAGCGGCGCGCCGGTTGCGGACGACGAACCACCCGTTACCCCGGGCCTGCTTTCGCTCGGGCACTGATTTCCCCGCCCGGAAGGGCCACGCGCATCCAGCCGCCAACTGCTACCGCGGTGACGACGACCATCGCCGACCCTTCGACCGTGCAACTGACCATCCTTGCGCCGTTGGCCACGGCGACCGAATTCGCTGTGGCACAAGCCGATTCGCCAAGCGCGGGGCTCGGGCTACTCGACGCGCCGCCGGTCGACTGGCTCAACGCCGCGGCACCGGCCAATGCCGACAGGTCGGCTGCGGTGGCGGCGCGGTGGCGGGCAGCCATCGCGCCGCCGGCGACCACCGCGGCAGCAGCAACCAGCCACAACACCATCGCGAAAGCCACCACCCACAGTGAGGCGGACCCGCGCTCGCCTTCGCGGCTGGAGCCTTGGCGAAGCGCGTTCACGACTCGGACTCGGCAATCGCCGTCGCTGCGGCGACCGGCGCCGGGATCGCACTGAGGGCACCCGACGCCGGGCCAACGCGCGCCCGCACGACGACAATGATGCGAGCGCCCGCATGCGACACCAGCACGTCGGCACCCGGCGGCGCGGCCGCTTGGGCCGCGGCGACAACTGCCGTGTCTGCCTCGCCTCGAGCCGCCGCCCGCGCCCCGTCGCGAGCGGCGTCGACGCAGCGCAGCTGTGCGCCCGCCACTGCGATTGACCACAACGCCACCGCGAGCAGGAGCGCCAGGACGGGCAGCACGATCGCGGTTTCTGCAGTCACATAGCCGGCATCGCAGGCGCCGACCCTCGATCCGCTTCTTCGATCAGAACGGCACATGCAACGCCCGCGACACCAGGCCGGTAAGGAGGCTGAGAATCTGCGAGCTGGTAATCACTTTGTAGAGCAGCGCCGCGAATGCGCAGGCGGCAATCGTGCCGATCGCGTACTCAGCCGTCGACATTCCGGCCTCGGGCTCGGCGTGCATCGTCACCAGCGCTGCGGCCGCCCGTCGTGACATCTCCACAACGGCCCGCCGACCTCTCGCCAACAGCCCGACGGGCCTGGAAAACACCTGCAACATAAGGACTCCTGACTCGATCTGAGGAGCACCCGGCTGCTCCTCGCCTGGAATCGAGCATCACGCCGCGAAGCATCGGAGCAGCGTCGTCGAGAGAAGGATGTGGATACGACGGCCGGATCGCCGGCTGTGCATGAAGCGCTACCGCGGCAGCGAGCCGACGAACCCCGCGACGACCGGCACGACTCCGACCAGCACGAATGCAGGCAGAAAGCACAGCCCGAGCGGCAATACCGCCCGCACTGACGCGCGCGCGGCAGCGACTTCGGCGTCAGCCCGCAACGCGCGACGGCGATCGTCGGCCACCTTCGCCAGAACCTCGGTCAGCGCTGCACCCGAATAGTGCGCACGTACGACCGCACGGGCGACGGGAGCCCAATGCGGATCCCCGAGTGCCACTGCCCACGCCTGCTCTGGCGGAGCACCAAGTGCAGCCAGACGGCCAATCCCACCGAGCAACTCCCCAGTATCACCACCGAAGGCATTGGCTACCGATCCCAGAGCATGGTCCAGCGTCGCGCCCGCGCTCAGGCATGCGGCGAGCAGATCAAGTGCTGCCGGAAGCGCAGTCACGTCGATCGGCTCTCGTCGTCTCGTGGCTATCAGCAGGCCGATCCGACGCCTGGTCACAGTCGCCGTCGCCGCCTTCGTTGCCGTTAGTCGCCTCAGCCGACGCCGTGCCGGACGGCCGGAACCGGCGAGCCAGCACAAAGCCGCTGCCACACAGCCGGCCACGAACGCCGAGTTCATGGCTTCGCGCGCTGCGCCGCGCGCCGGGCGATGCGCCGTGCCCAGGCAAGCCCGGCAGCGTCGAAGAACCCGGCCACGACCAGACAACCAAAACCGGCGGTCGATCCGAACAGGAACGACGTCGGACGCGCGCCGATGGCGGTCCCGAGCAACAACCCTCCAAGCGGCAGGGCGGCCAGCAGTTTGGCGGTGGCTCGCGGCGCCGCAAGGGATGTCGCCAGAGCGCGAGTGAGTTCGAGTTCGGCCTGCAGCGCGTCGGCAACGCGGTCGATGGCCGGCGCCAACGCCGCGCCGGATCGCGCGGCGACGCGCCAGCACGCCGCGAGCCGCAACAAGCCGTCGAGAGTGCGAGCCGGCGTGACGCGCGGCGCGACCGCAACGGTTTCGAGTGCATCGGCCAGATCGCCGGCGTCGCCTCGAAGCGCGACCTCGGCAGCCGGTTGCAGCTCGGCTCGCAACGGCTCGGGCGAAGCTTCGACGGCACTGCGGAACGCCGACCCACCGGCCCGCCCAGTACGCAATTCCGCTGCCACCGCACGAAGCAGCTCCACGACAGCGTTACGCGCTGCGGCTGCCTGGCGCTGGGCCTGAACGCGCCGCAGTACGGCGACAAGACCGAGCCCGGCGCAGCCAAGCACCAGCGCAGTGCGAAGCCCGACCACAGCCAGGAGCACCACCGCAGTCGCGGCGAGTAGCACCAAGCTGCGCTGCGGCTGCTGACGAGTCGCAATGCGAGTCAACGATTCGAGCCGCCGGCGCGCCAGGGCAGCCGAATCGGGAGTTAGCACGACTGCCGCCGCGACGAAGGTGCCCGCAGCCAGGATGCTCGTCGTCATCGTGCCGGCTCGAGCAACTCGTCGAGCTCGCGGCGTCCGGGCTCGTCGACGACCGTGCCCGCGAAGACCCGCACGGCCGGCACTACCTCGACCAGACCGTCGCTGCGGCGACGGACGACACCGATGGAGTCGAGCTTTCGGCCGCCGGCGACATCTCGAACAAGATGGACGACGAGCCGCAGCCCGGCGGCGAGCTGACTGTGGGTCGCGGTCCGCGAGAGCCCCCCAGCGGTGCAGAGGGCCTCGATGCGGGCGGGCACGTCGGCCGCCGAGTTGGCGTGCAGCGTGCCGGCGCCGCCGTCATGGCCGACGTTCAGCGCCGCAAGGAGGTCGACACACTCCGCACCCCGGACCTCGCCGACGACAAGTCGGTCGGGCCGCATCCGCAACGCCTCCCGCACCAGGGCGCGCAATTCGATCGCCCCGACGCCTTCGCTGTTCGCCGCCCGCGCTTCGAGCCGGACGACGTGCGGATGCTCCGGCCGCAACTCGGCACTGTCTTCCACAAGCACGATGCGCTCGCGGCCATCGACGTGCCCGAGCAACGTCGCGAGCAGGGTCGTCTTTCCCGTGCCGGTGCCGCCGGTCACGACGAACGACCGGCGAGCGACGAGTAGCTGCAGAAGCAGGTCGGCCGCAGCCTGGGGCATCGAGCCGCTCGCGACCCATTCGTCGAGGCGGAACGCTTTACGGCGCGGCACCCGAAACGACAAGCAGGCGGACGGCGACACCGGCGGCAGCACCGCATGTAACCGCACGCCATCGGCGAGCCGAATGTCCGCGCACGGCACGGCGTCATCGAGCCGGCGCCCGGCCGCGGCGGCCAACCGCACGGCGAGCCGCCGGACATCTCGCTCGTCGTCGAAGCGAACGTCACTGAGCTCGAGGCCGTGGCCGCGGTCGACCCACACCTCGCTGGCGCCGTTGACCAGCACGTCGGTGACACCCGGCTCGTGCAAGAGGGGTTCGAGCTGGCCGGCACCGACGAGCTCGCTGCGCAGCGTCTCGGTCGCTGCCAGCACCTGTCCTGAACCGCGGACGCCGACCTCGTCGCGCAGCGCCGCGGCCACCCTCGCCCGCGTGGGCAGCGTGTGATCGCCGGCCAGCCGCCCGCGCACCCGCGCGATCAGCTCGGGCTCGGCACTCAATGCAGCCAGCCCGATGGCGTCGGCTCGAGTTCGCGCAGCAGCCGTTCGCAGAACTCGGCGAGCGGGCCGACGCCTCGACCGGCAGGGACCTCGCCTCGCTCGAGCGCGGCGGCGAGATCGGGCTCGGCCTTGAGGCTGCCCGCGAGTGGCAGGGCCAGGGCGGCCGCAACGTCACTCGCGTCCAGCCCGCCCGGGGCCGGACCGCGCACGACCAGCCGGACGTCCGCCACGAACCGCCGAAGCGACGTGGCGACCCGCGTTGCTGCGGCGGCCGCCCGCACCTCGGCCGGAACGACGAGCAGCGCGACGTCGCTTGATGAAAGGGCGATCTCGCAGACGTCGTCGAAGCGACGGGGCATGTCGATGACGACGAGTTCGCAAGCGCGCCGAGCGGCTTCGAGAACGCTGCCCATCACCTGCGCCGAGATGTCGAGGAGATCGCCACGATCCCAGGACAGAACCGCCAGGTCACCGTCGGCCGGCAGTGCTGGCGCTGCCGGTGCTGCTGGCCATGCCGGCAGTGCCTCGCGAAGCGCATGGCCGGCGATCCGGCCGTGCGCGGAGGCGAGGTCGGGCCAGCGCAGCCCTGCGGCCTCCTCGCCGCCGAAGATCAGGTCGGCCCCACCACCGACCGGG
>Ga0157369_10001571_pt1 | contig 27954 bp, 25 predicted proteins | sample C25metaG_FD_113461 | JGI IMG/M metagenome (GOLD analysis project Ga0157369, IMG submission 113461) | Corn rhizosphere microbial communities from Kellogg Biological Station, Michigan, USA - C2-5 metaG | ecosystem: Host-associated > Plants > Roots > Rhizosphere > Soil | place: USA: Michigan... | reverse complement strand
TTTCGGCCCCGGCATCGACGTGCCGCTGCACCCCTTCTTCGGCAGCATGGGCGTCGCGCCGCCGCTCGCGTTCGGCCGCTACGATTCGGCGCCGCCGACGATCATCGGCGGCAACATGGACGACAAGGCGCTGGTCGCCGGGACGAGCATCTTCTTTCCCGTCTGGACGCCGGGCGCCTTGCTCGAGGTGGGCGACGGACATGCCGCGCAGGGCAATGGCGAGGTCGACATCACCGCGCTCGAGACCTCGCTGACGGGCACGCTCCAGCTCATCCTGCACAAGGGGATGAAGTCGTCCTACCCGCGCTCCGAAACCCCGGCCGCCTATATCGCGATGGGGTTCGACGACGACCTCAGCCGGGCGACGCGCAAGGCGCTGACCAACATGATCGACTTCCTGGTCGAGCAAAAGGGGATGACCCGCGACGACGCCTACATGCTGATCAGCGTCGCCGGCGATGTCGAAGTGACCGAGCTGGTCGACCGCAACAAGGGCGTCCACGTGGTGCTGCCAAAGGCGCTGTTCGCGGGGAAGTGAGGGGCAGGGGGCGGAAGTGCGAGTTCGGCCGTTGCGGACATTCGCGCCAGATGTGAATGAACCGCATGCCTAGCATAACCGACCCTCTTACTCCTGCACCCACCGCCGGGACTTGCCGGACCGCCGTTCCTCGATCCAAACGACAGCGATGAATCTCGACGATCAGATCCGTCGCTATTTCGGCGCTTCAGATCTGGCATCGGTCCCGCCGGAAGCTCTCGAGGCCGGCATCGAGCGCATGAAAGTCGACCTCGGCCTGACCCGGGACCGTGGCGATCGGTTCGCCCTTTGGGCTTTGCTGCATGCGCTGGGATCGGCTCCCGATCTCGATGTCGCGTTCAAGAGCGAGGCGGATCGCGAGGCGGCGCGGAATTTCATGGACCTGGTCCAGGGGTCCGGCGGCTCCTAGCCTGGCACCGGTGTTGCGGCGCACCGTTCCGCCCGCGTTCGGCGCATTGCCGACGGCAGCCGCGAACTCGACGTGCGAAACCAGCCGTTAACCATTACGGGTTACCTGGCCCTAACTTTCGATAGGGTACGCGTGTCGTTGCGAGGGCGGCGAATAGTCGCTGCACCCGCATGGAGAGTGGACATGGCAAAGCTTTTGAAGCTGATTAGGAATGAGAAGGGCGCGACCGCCATTGAGTACGGCCTGATCGCCGCGCTGATCGCGGTTGCCGCCATCGGCGCGATGCAGGGCATCGGCAACAAGCTGAACACGACGTTCAACAACGTCTCGAACGTTCTCTAAGAGCTCGTTCCAAACTCGAAAGCGGCGGCGCTTCCGGGCGGCGCCGCTTTTTTTTGCCCAACTTGACTTGGGTGCCGATCGCGTATCAGCTCGCTCGATCGGTCCGGCGTCTGCCTCCGACATCAAGGTCGGCAACCGCTGTGAGCACTCGCCGGAGACGCCTTATGAGGTCACTCCCTGCCGCCGCCTGTCTTGCATTATCCGTGACCACGGTGGCGGCCGCGCAAGCTCCGCCCGCGCCGTTGGCACCGGCACCCGCTTCGCCGGCACCGGCTTCGCCGGCGCAAGCGACCGCGGGCGCAAAGGTGATCAAGGATCCGACCGAGTACGGCGCCTACATGAAGGCGTTCAACCTTACCGATCCGACCGCGAAATCGGCGGCCTTCGAGGCTTTCATTTCGGCCTATCCCGCCAGCGTGGCGCTGCCCGATGCGCTCGGCGAGGCGATGGCTGCCTACCAGGCGATCGGCGATACGGCGAAGGTCGAGGCGACGGCGCGCAGGCTGCTGGTCGTCCAGCCCGATGATTTGCGATCGCTTGCAATCCTGGCCTTCGTCTCGCGCGATGCCGCGGCCAAAGGAAACGCCGCGGCGCTGACCGAGATGCGCGACTTCGCGGAACGCGGTCTGCGGGCCCTGGCGGCCCAGCACCCGCCAGGCGGCGCCGCCGATGCCGGCGACGACAAATCGCGGGCGCAAATCAGCGCCGTGCTTTACGGCGCGCGCGGCTTCGCCTTGCTCAATGCGGGGAAATATCCCGAGGCGCGCGATGCCTATCTGAAAGCGCTGGAGAGCGAACCGGACGATGCATCGGACAATTACCAGCTCGCCATCGCCGAAGTTCAGACCAAGCCCGTGAACCCCGACGGCTTCTGGTATCTCGCGCGGGCGATCAACCTGTCGCGAGCGCAGAAGAACGAGGTCGGCGCGATCGCCATCACCACCTTCGCACAGCGGAAATACACGAGCTTTCATGGCGGCATCGAGGGCTGGGACGCGATCCGGCTGCGGGCCGGTGTTTCCGGTCCGATCCCGGCCGGTTTTGCGGCCACGATCGCGCCTGCCCCCACGCCCGCCGAGCTGGCGGTCAACGCCGTGCGTGACAATGATCCCGCCAGCTTGTCGATCGGCGACTGGGAATATGTGCTGAGCTATCGCGATGCCTCGGCCGCCAATTCGGCCGCCGCGGCAAAGGTCTGGTCGGCGATCCAGGCGGTGGAGCGTGGCGGGGCCGCCAAAATGGCGATCCCGGTCGTCATCGTGTCGGCGGACGCCGCCGGCATCGAAGCCTCGATCACCGACGAGAATATCGCATCACACGTCGCCGACGTCCATATTGTCCTCGCCGAACCGCTCCCGGCACCGCCGGCTCCAGGCGCGAAATTGATCGCGACCGGAGTGATTGCCAGCTACGCGCCGCAGCCCTTCCGCTTCATCATGACCGACGCGCGCCTCGCGCCAGCCCCGGCCGGCGGACCTTCACGATGACGCTCGGCGCACGTGCCTCGTCGTCGCGCCGCCGATCGTCTTTCCGCCGCCGGTGAGCCCTTAAGCCTCGGCCGGCGCTCCGCGGCGGCCGCGCGATATTCCGCGACAGACGAGTGCCCCGGGAACCTCCGGCGCCGCCTTGGCATCCAATGGCCGGGCACCAGCGTTGGTGCCGCTCAAGCGGAGGAAGAATGATGAAATCGACAATCGCACTTTTTGGAGCGGCAGCCTTCGTTCTCGCGGCCCCCGCCGCGGCCGCGGCGCCGACCGATCCCCAGATCGCGCATATCGCCTACACCGCGGGCGCGATCGACATCGCCGCCGGCAAGCAGGCGCTGGCGCGCTCGCACAACAAGACCGTCCGCTCCTTCGCCGAGGAGATGGTGCGCGACCACCAGGCGGTGAACGACAAGGCGCTCGCCCTGGTCAAGAAGCTGCACGTGACGCCGGCGGACAATCCGACGAGCGCCGGCCTCAAGAAGAACGCGGACGCGACGCTCAAGCGCCTCAGCCATCTCAGCGGCCACGCCTACGATCGCGCCTACATCGACAATGAGGTGGCCTATCACAAGACGGTCAACGGTGCGCTCCAATCGACATTGATCCCGTCCGCGAGGAACGGTGAGCTCAAGTCGCTGCTGCAGACGGGACTGACCCTGTTCCGTCAGCACCAGGCTCATGCCGAGCAGGTCGCGAAGGAGATCAAGTAAGGATGCGCTTGCGGCGCTTCGCCCCCGCTGCCGCAAGTTGCGGGGCCCTGTTGCTGTGCGTTGCCCCGTCGGCAGCAGCGGCCCCGCACACCTACGAGGTCGTCATCGACAAATTGAAGTTCGGGCCCGTCCCGGCCCACCTCCACAAGGGGGACACATTGGTATGGGTGAATCACGATTTCCTGCGCCACTCGGCAACCGCGACCAATCACGCCTTCGATGCCGACCTCCAGCCCGGCGCCCGGGTGAGGATGGTCATCACCGCCAACGGGACCTATCCGTTCTTCTGCAAATATCATCCGGGGATGCGCGGAGTCCTGCAGATCAAGTGAGCTGGTGATGGCCTCTTCAAAGCTGAATGCGACAGATTACGGCAGGTTGAGCGATGCCGAGCTGGCCCGCCGCTGCGCGAGACGCGACCTCGGTGCGATTCAGCAGGTCGTCGTCGCCAACAACCAGCGGCTGTTCCGCGCGGCATGGAGCATCCTCAAGAGTCGGCCGGATGCCGAGGAGGCGGTCCAGGCGGCCTATCTCGCGGCGTTCGCCAACATCGGCGCGTTCGAAGGGCGTTCGGCGCTGTCGACCTGGCTCACCCGGATCGTGGTCAACGAGGCATTGGGCCGAAAGCGCGCCGACCAGCGCCGGCGCCGTCACCTCGAGCGCGAAGGTGTCGCTATGATGGACGATTATCGCGATTCGCTGATGCGCGGATCGGCCGCGGAGGCGCCGGACTCGACGTTCGCCCGGGAACAGATACGAAAGCTGCTCGAGCAGGCCGTCGCGGATCTTCCCGACCCGTTCCGGACGGTCTTCGTGCTGCGCGAGATCGAGGGGATGACGAGCGAGGAGACCGCCGAAATCCTCGGCATTCCGGCGGGGACCGTGAAAACGCGGCTGTTCCGCGGTCGGCGGCGGCTCAAGGAAAGTCTCGCGCCGGAGCTGTCGAGCGCGCTCAGTGGAACCTTCCCGTTCGCGGGAAATGATTGCGCCGCGCTGACCGAGCGGGTGCTGGCCAGCCTCGGGCGCTAGGCGCGGGCGCCGGTCCGCATCGCTTCGGCGCGGCGGCTATAGTCCTCGGCCAAAGCCAGATGGCGCTCGCGCGCCGCGTCGGTCAGGGCTTTCTTGGCGGCCAGCTTCTCACGCATCGCCTGGCGGTCGAGGAAATGAATGCTGGGATACACGACAACCCCTCCCCGGGAACTCCACCGATCTAGTCGAACCCGAATGCGGCGGGGTTGCAAGCTTTATTGTCCGTTGAGCGGAGCCGGACGAACGCGCTCTGAATCGAACCGTTTGCGCAACGAAAAGGGCGGCGGAACAATGCTGTGCCGCCGCCCTTGCGTTGAACGAAAGATGTCAGCGCTTAGAGCTTGTTCGAGACGTTGTTGAACGTCGTGTTCAGCTTGTTGCCGATGCCCTGCATCGCGCCAATGGCGGCAACCGCGATCAGCGCGGCGATCAGGCCGTACTCAATGGCGGTCGCGCCCTTCTCATTTTTGATCAGCTTCAAAAACTTGCTCATTTTGGTCTCCACTTCCGTGAGCGAGAGGCACGTCGCCTCCGCCTGCCCGTCCACCGGCAGCACCTCTCTTATCGGCGACGCGTCCTCTCCAAGCCGTTCAGGAAGATGGTTAACGCCGTCCAAACTTTTGTCGTAAGTAGCTGAAATCCAATAAAACTAACTTTGGATAAGGGTCGCCGGGAATCACCTTCCAGCCCGTTTCGGCGAGTCATTCCTCGGTCCGGATCAGCACCGCTTCGCCGATCAGGAGGAACAGCAGGAACGGCGCCCAGGCGGCGACGACAGGCGGATAAGTGCCGGCATTGCCCATCGCCAGGCTGAAGTTGTCGGCGACGAAATAAGCGAAGCCCAATGCCATGCCGCTGATCGCGCGCATCAGGACCTGGCCCGAGCGCGCGAGGCCGAAGGCGGCGATGGCCGCGAGCAGCGGCATCAGGACGGTCGACAGCGGTCCGGAAATCTTGTGCGCCAGCCCCGCTTTGGCCTCGTCGACCGGCCGGCCCGCGGCCTCCAGCTCGGCAATGCGCTTCTTCAAGGTCCAATAATCGAGCTCGGTCGGTTCGACCTTGGCCAAAGTCAGCTGGTTGGGCGTCACGCCCGGCATTCCGGTCATCGCCGGAAGGTGGCGGACGACGTTCATGTCGGCGTCATAGACGCGCACGTCCTGGAGCAGCCATTCGCCGGAGCCGGGGTCGGGAACGGCTCGGGCGGCATGGATCACGCGGCGCAACATGCCGCCTTCGCGGTCATAGATGGTGACGTCGGACGCAGTGAACGGCTTGCCGCCCACGGCCCCGGCGCGGATCAGATCGTCGGTGCTCAGCACCCAGACGTCGCTGAGAATCCCGCTGGCGTGCGGCACGGGCTTGTAGCGATTGTCGCTCCACGCGCTGACGGCGCGGGTCGAATTGACGACCACCCCTTCGTTGAACGCGAACAAGGCTCCGGCGACGGCGATGCTGGCCAGGACCAGTGGCGCCAGGATCTGGTGGGCCGAAAGCCCCGCCGCCTTCATGGCGACGATCTCGCTGCTCTGGTTCAAGCCGACGAAGGCGATCAGCGTCCCCAGCAGGACCGAGAACGGCAGGAAGCGCGAGACCAGGATCGGCAGCCGAAGGCTGGCATAGCGCCAGACGTCGGCGTCGGTATTGCCGGGGACGGCCAGGATCTTGCCCGCTTCGCCCAGGAGGTCGAGGGTCATCAGGATCAGGATCAGCGCCAGCAGGACGGCGAGGCTGCGGGTGACGAACAGCCGCACCATGTACCAGGCGAGCCGCCGCGACGGGAAGAAGCTGGGGTTGATCATTCAGCCGGGACCGCCTCGGGGGGCTTGGGCAGCAGGCCGCGCACACGCCGCGCGGCGACCGAGAAGAAGCGCTCGAGCGCGCCGATCGGCTGCCCGCCCGGCCGGTGCGCAAGCACGTGGTACATCCAGTAGATGAGAGCGGCGAGGAGGAGCAGCGGCACCCAGAGGCCGAACGTCGGATTGAGCCGCCCGGCGGCGGCGGCCTGCTCGGCATATTGGTTGATCTTGTGATAGGCGACGATGATCAGGATCGAAACGAAGATGCCGAGCCCCGACGTGCTGCGCTTGGGCGGCACCGCGAGCGCGATGGCGAGCAGCGGCAGCATCAGCATCATCACGATTTCGACCATGCGCGAGTTGAAGCGCGCTTCGGCGCCCATCCGCTGAAGGTGGGTCGTGCCCGCGCCGCCGTAGCCAAGGCGCCAGAGCTCATGAAGGTAGAATTCCTCCCATTCGGTGCCCCCGCGCCCGCGGAACTGGTCGATCGCCGGCAGACTGACGGGCAGGTCGTAGCTGTCGAAGGCGAGGGTGCGCGGAGTGGTGAACCTGAGGCTGTCCTGGACCAGCCGGCCCTTGGTCAGGCGGAACAGGATGACGTTGGGATCGTCGGTCGACAGGAACCTGCCATGCTGCGCAGTCGCGGCGACGGTCATGCCCTTGGAATCCTCATTCTGGACGAAGATGCCTTGGAGCTGCGTCCCCTTGTTCTCGCTTCGGTCGATGCGCAGGGTGAGGTGCTTGCCGAGATGGTTGAACTCGCCGACCTTGATCGCCGCGCCGAGCGCGCCCGAGCTGAGGTCGAACTGCAGCCCTTCGTAGCGATAGCGCGTGTAGGGCTGGAGGTAGCCGACGATGAACAGGTTCAGCACCATCAGCGGAACGGCGTAGAAATAGGGCACGCGCAACAGGCGGCCATAGCTGGTCCCGATGCCGCGCAGCGCGTCGAGCTCGGACGATAGAGCGAGCTTCCTGAAGGCGAGCAGGATCCCGAGCATCAGCCCGATCGGAATCCCGAGCGAAAGATATTCGGGCAGGAGGTTGGCGAGCATCTTCCACACGACGCTGACGGGGCCGCCGGCGTCGACCACATATTGGAACAGCCGCAACATCTTATCGAGCACCAGCAGCATCGCCGCCAGCACCAGCGAACCGAACAACGGCACCGCGATCGAGCGCGCGAGATAGCGGTCGATGAGGCCGAGCTCAGGCAAATTTGGTCGTCCCGCCACCATGATTTGGCCGCAAAGGCGGCCGACATTCCGCGTCCCTATAGCGTAACGGTGCGCGGTTTCATGTCGAAAGTGCTGTCTCTGGTGGAACCAGGGTCCAAGGGGCGGGCGCGAGTCGCCCTGCTGTCGAACCCCGGGTCCCAGTCGAGCCTCGCCCGGCTGCCGCGAATCCGCGCCTTTTGCGCCGACCATCCCGAAATGTTCCACTATGAGGTCGAGGACCTCGGCCAGGTCGGCGAGGCGATGAAATCGATCGCTCGCATTCGGCCCAACCTCGTCGCGATCAACGGCTGCGAGGGGACCTTGGGCGCGGCCCAGGCCGCACTCGGCAATGGCCATTTCGTCGAGAAGCCCCCGCTGGTGATGCTGGCGAGCGGCCGGGTCGAAAAGCTCCGGCAGCTGCTCGAGCAGGCGCGGAGCGGGCCACTTCCGGCGTAGCGAGCTCTCCTCCTCTAAAAGGAGGGGAACCGATCACCCCTTCGCCGCCGCGGCTCTGGGCGGGTCGTGGCGGGCGAGGGCGGCGGCGACCGCGCTGGCGAGCGCGCCGACGGTGAAGGGCTTACGGAGCAGCTCGTGGCTGCGCAGATCGTCGCTTTCGCCTTCGCCGACATAGCCGGTGACGAACAGCACGGCAAAGTCGCGGCTGCTGTTCCGCTTGAGAAATCGGATCAGCTCGGGGCCGGTCATCTCGGGCATGATGACGTCGGTGATGACGAGGTCGAAGACCTGGGCGTTGAACAATTCGATCGCCTCGGCGCCGCTGGCGCAGGCGACGGGCTCGTAATCCAGATCCTCGAGCGCTCCGACCGTCGCGGTGCGCACTCGCGGATCGTCCTCGACGAGCAGGATGCGGGCGCCGGCGACGTGAAGGTCGGCACTGTCCGCGCGCTGCGCGGCCGGGTGGAGGCGCACCGGCGCGGCCGCTTCCGTGCGCGGCAGATAGATCGAGACAATCGTCCCCTGGCCGACCTCGCTCTCGATTCCGACCTCCCCGCCCGACTGGTGGGCGAAACCGAAGATCTGGCTGAGACCGAGGCCTGTCCCCTTGCCGACCGGCTTGGTGGTGAAGAAGGGCTCGAACGCGCGCTCGAGCACGTCCGGCGGCATGCCGCAGCCGGTGTCGGAGACGCCGATCCGCACATAGTCCCCGGCGCGTACGTCGCCGACCTCGCTGGCGGCGAGCGTCACGTTTTCGGTAGCAATCCGCATATGGCCGTCGCCGTCCATCGCGTCGCGGGCATTGACCGCGAGATTGACGATCGCATTTTCGAGCTGGTGCGGGTCGACATAGGTCGGCCAGGCGTCGGCCGCGGCGTCGACCTCGATCCGGATGCGCTCGCCGAGGGTGCGGTCGAGGAGGTCGAGCATGCCGCGGATCAGCTCGGCGGGATCGACGCGCTCGGGCAGCAAGGGCTCGGAACGCGCGAAGGAGAGCAGGCGCCGGGTCAAGGCGGCGGCGCGGGTCGCGCCCTCCATCGCATTGTTGAGGTGCATCATCACCTCGCGGCGCGGGCCGTTGAGCCGGCGCAGGGCCAAGTCGATGCCGCCCACCACCACGGCCAGCATATTGTTGAAGTCGTGGGCGATGCCGCCGGTGAGCTGGCCGACCGCCTCCATCTTCTGGACCTGGCGCAGCTGCGCCTCGGCGGCCTCGCGCTCGGCGGCTTCCTGCTTGAGCGCCTGGTTGGCTTCCCACAGTTCCTGCGTTCGCTCGCGCACCGCCTGCTCGAGCTGCCCGGAGCGCTCGGCCTCCGATTCGGCCTGGCGAAGCGCGGCGGCGTTCTGGCGCAGCGCCTGAACGGCAATGACCCCGAGGAAGATCGCGCCGATCCCGACGAGGATTCCAAGGAAGCTCAAGTAAGCGGTGAGCTGGTCGGCCTGATCGGAGAAGATCTGGCTCTGCTCGACGCTTCCGGCGCGCGCCTCCCGCTCGGCGCGGATGATGTCTTCCAGCCGGTTGTCGAGGTCCTGGCCGGTGCCTTGCTTGGCGGACGCATAGAAATAGCTGATCCCGGTGTCGCCCTGCTTGGCCACCGCCGCCCGCGCCGCAAGCGCGAGCTGGTCGCCGAGCTCGTCATACAGCCGCCGGACCTCCGCCACCCGGCGCTGCTGCCGGGGGTTGGTCTTTTCGAGCGCTGCCAGCTGGTCGATCTGGAAGCCGGCGAGCTGCCAGTCGCTGACATAGAGATTGCCGCTCGTCCGCACGTCTTCGTCCAGCACGAAGCGGGCGAGCGCGGCCTGGGCGCGGGACACGTTGGCGCTGACGTTGCGAACGACCAGGGCGACCTGGTTGGCCTTGCGTTCCGACGCCAGCGCCTGCTCGCGCGCGTCGTTGGCGAACTTGACCATGAACACCATGACGACGAGGATCAGCGCGAACAATAGTCCGACAGCCGCCGCGCCACCGCGTCGCCAGTCGAACCGGACGGCCTCCCCATCGCCCATCATCGGCGCAATGTAGTCGCGTTAACCTTTGGGCGAAAGCCGTCAGAAGCGGCAGTTCCGCGCCGTTTCCTCAGCTGATGCAACCTGTTGCACGGCCCGCCGCAGTGAACATGCCGAGAATCTCGCCGACCTGATCGTCGGTATGCAGCGCGCACAGCGAGCAGCGCAGCAGGGTCATGTTCGCGGGCGTCGCCGGTGGGCGGGCGAGGTTGACGTAGAGGCCCTCGTTGAGAAGCGCCTCCCACATCGCCGCGCCTTTCTCGAGGTCGGGCATGATGACGGCGATGATCGCCGACTGCGGCTCGTCGGTGCCGAGCGTGAAGCCGAGCTGGCGAAGGCCCGCGTGGAGGCGCTTCGAATTCTCCCACAAATGCGCGCGCTTGCCGGCGCTGTCCATCAGCTTGCGGATCGAGGTCGCGGCGGTGGCGACGACGCTGGGCGGGAGCGAGGCGGTGAAGACGTAGGGGCGGCAGACCAGCCGCAATATCTCGAACTTCGGGTGGTTCGAGACGCAAAAGCCGCCGACCGTGCCGACCGACTTGGAAAAGGTGCCGATGATGAAATCGACGTCGTCGATCACCCCCTGCGCCTCGGCGACGCCGCGGCCGTGCTCGCCGATGAAGCCCATCGAATGCGCCTCGTCGACCAGCACCATCGCGCCGTTTTCCTTCGAGACGCGGACCATTTCCTTCAGCGGCGCGACGTCGCCCATCATCGAATAGACGCCCTCGAGCACCACCAGCTTGCCGGCGCCTTCGGGCACGCGCTTGAGCCGCTTCTCCAGCGCATCGAGGTCGTTGTGGCGGAACGGCACGATCTGCGCGTTGCCGAGCGCGCAGCCGTCGTAGATCGACGCGTGGCTGTCGATGTCGAGGATGATGTAATCCTCTTTGCCGGCGATGGTGGAGATGATCCCGAGGTTCGCCTGGTAGCCGGTCGAGAAGACCATGGCATGATCCATGCCGTAGAAGTCCTTGAGCGCCTGCTCGACCGCCTTGTGGCCGCCATAGGTGCCGTTAAGTACCCGGCTCCCGGTGGTGCCCGATCCGAACTCGTCGAGCGCCTTCTTGCCCGCCGCGATCACGTCGGGATCGAAGGTCATCCCCATGTAATTGTAGGTGCCGAGCAGGATCGTACGCCGGCCGTTGCAGATGGCGACGGTCGGGCTCTCGACCCGCTCCATCACCAGGTTGAACGGGTCGGTGACGCCGGTGCTCAGCAGCGTCTCGCGCTGCTGGATCAGCGGGTCGAACTTGGAGAAGAGGTCGGTCATTCCTGATTCCCGTCATCCCCGCGAAAGCGGGGATCCCGCTGTTCTTTCCAAGCGGGCAGGAGTTAGCGGGATTCCCGCTTTCGCGGGAATGACGAAACAACAATCACGCCTTCAATTTCCCCAGCGCGTCGACCAGCTGGCCGACGGTCTCGATCTCGGCCTGCATGTTCATCGAGATGAGGACGTCGAACTCGTCCTCGATGGTGGCGACGAAATCGAGCACGGTCAGGCTGTCCCACTCGAGATCCTGGGCGAAGCGCGTGGCTTCGGTGACCGCGACGCCCTTCTTGTTGAACGGCTCGATCGTCTCGAGGACCTTGGCGAGGGTTTGGCTGCGGTTCGGCATGGCTCAGTTCGTTAGTCGGCACACCGGCGTTTCGCAACGATATGGGGCGCGATTGCGGCGCGGCCGGGCAGTAAGGCACTGGATCGGAAGCCCGAGTGAGGATAGTTTGTTGCGATGCTCCAACGAACGATCGATGCTCCTATATGGTCGGTGTCGCGGCGGATCGCATTTCTGTTCTTACTGCTGCTGAACATTGGTGCGGCGCATGGTCAGAGCACCGACCCGCAGGGCCGCTCGATCGGCAAGGTGTCCATTCGCGGGAAGCTGATCGTCATCGAGCTGAACAGCGGGGCGCTGGGTAAAGCCAATCTCTTCGATCTCACTGGGCAAACGCTGCGTTTCGTTCCCGTCGGCTCCCGCTACAGGGTGGAAAATCTCCGGCTACGCTGGATTTCCGATTTTGGACCGCAGCTGGCCGGCTCGGAGGCGAGGCTGCGCGGTTTCGCCTTTCCGTTTGCCGGCCGCGCATGGCGCTCGTTCCTGGTAGGCGCCACCGGCTCGCTGCGCTTCGGCGGCTCGGAGAAGGACGTCAAGGCCGATCCTTATGGCCATCCCGAGGGCGGGATCGTGCTCGACCGGTTCGATCAGCTGGGCCAAGTCGCCGGAACCCTCAACAGCCAGGCGCCCGCGATCGCGGTTTTCCTGAAGCCGCGGTTGACCGGGCCGCATTATGTGAGCGAGCTTCCCGGCCGCGTCGTGGTGACCTGGAACCTGACCGAACCTTCAGGCGGCTACCTCGATTTTCATTGGTTTCCGATGACGGACCTCTTTCAGGCGGTGCTGCACAGCGACGGCACAATCGATCTTTCATACAAGCGGATCGCGGCGAAGGACGGCATTGTCGGACTCTATCCGGGGACCCCCGACAAACCGTCGGCTGTCCACTTTTTGGGGCTTCGAGTGGGCCGATTGCTCCGTGCGCCCTACGAGGCATTTCACTACCTCGCGGCGCCGTTACCTCAGGACCTTTCCTGTACCGTCATCAAAGCGCTTGGCGACAAGTTCGACTTTCTCGCTTATTATTCCGACTTTCGGGTCGACAGCCAAGAAGCGAGCCCACCGAGCGACGGCCCGGTAGGCGGCGAGGTCCGCGGGATCGGCGACACAATGCACGATCAGTCCGCACCGGTCCTCGCGAGCCGCTGCACCAAAGGGCGGTTCCAACTGGGATATATGGGGCCGGTCTTCGCCGGCGCGCCGGAAGCGCAGTCTGGGCCGCCAGTGAACACACCCGCAGATACCAACCGCAAGATCGCTTTCTATTCAGGTCAATTAGGCCACTCCGCTCCGTACAATTATGCGGTGGGGCACCTCGGCCACGAATTCGGTCATCGCTGGGGCGCTTATGTGACCGCAAGGGTGAACGGCGAAACCATGCGGCTTGGCCCTTGGCCCCACTGGGCGCCGGGGCTGCAAGCGCCGGTCGCATTCCCTTACTCGCTTCCGGCCGAGGCATCGACGCTGGGCGGGGCCAACTGGCAAGACAATCTGGACGACACCTACACTCAGTTGCAACAAGGCTATTTCGTTCCGGCTTCGGGCTATTCCTATCTGGACCTCTATTTGATGGGGTTGCTTCCCGCGGCGGAAGTTCCGGACTTCTTCATCCTTACGGACCTTGTCCGCACGGGCAGCGACGCGAAAGGCCGCCCTCTGTTCAAAGCCAGCAAGACGAAGGTCACGATCCGCGATGTCATCGCTGCCGAGGGGCCGCGCATGCCAGACGTCGATCATTCGCAACGTCGTTTCAACACCGGTATCGTGGTGATGATCGAGCACGGCCGTCGGCCAAACCCGAAACTGCTTAAGGAAGCAGACGGCATTCGGCGGCAGTTGATCGGATATTGGCGGATCGTCACCGGCGGTCGTGCCACGATGACGACAGAGCCTCGCTGATCTGCAACGATATGGGGTGGAAATGAGGCACTCGTCGGGGCACTCTCAACCAATCGCGCAAAGATCGTGAGCCTGCTACCGGGCGGAGCCGATGGATGTGTTGATTACTGTCGGTCCGGCGAAGCGGCCGTCGCGGGCGCGGCTGCTGCTGTTCGCCGGCGGCGACTTCGCCTTCAATCTCTACTGGCAGAGCATCATGCTCTTCCTGCTGTTCTATTATACCGATGCGCTCGAGCTCCCGATCGGCGTGGCCGCGACGACCTATCTGGTCGCGTCGGTGTGGGACGGGATCGCCAATTTCGCCGCCGGGGTGCTGGTCGACCGGGGACACGCTCATTTTCGCTACGGCAGGCTGATCGTGGCCGGCGCGGCGCCGCTCGGCCTGACCTTCGTCCTGACCTACATGCCGCCATGGACATCGGGCGGCTGGGCGATCGCCTGGGTGTTTGTGGCGCACCTGCTCTTCCGCACCGCTTATGCCGGCGTCAACGTGCCCTATCTCGCGATGTCCGCGCGGATCAGCCCCGACCCCGGCGACCGCGCGTTCGTGGCGGGATCGAGGATGCTGTTCGGCACGGCCGCGTCGGTGACCGTCGCGCTGTGCACGGTTCCGGTCGGGCGGCGGCTGATCGGAGCGAGCGCCGCTCAGGCCTATTTCGGCGCCGCCTTGCTGTTCGCGGCGGTCGGCGCGCTGGTCCTGATCGTCGTCGGCGCCACCTATCGCGAAGCCGCCGAGGCGCATCGGCCAATGCCGGCAAGCGTCGGCGCGGCGCTGCTCAGCCTCGCCGGAAACCGGGCCTTCGTCTGGCTCAACGCGGCGATGATGGCGATGATCGTCGCCATCACCATGCTCGGCAAATCGGTGCTCTATTATTTCAAATATCTGCTGAACGACCAGCAGGCGGGCCAGCTGGCGCTGGCCGAAATGGGGCTGGTGAGCGGCATCGCCATTCCGTTGTGGATGCTGCTGGGGCGCCGGGTGGGCCTACGGACCCTGTGGCTCATTTCGGCCGGGCTGGGAATCGCCGGCCTGACGGTGTTCGCAATCGTGCCGTTCGGCGGCGTGGCCACGATGCAAATCTTCCTCATCGCCATGCAGGTCGTCAGCGTCGGCCTGAACTTCGTCTTCTGGGCGATGCTTCCGAACACGATCGAATATGGCGAGCGAACGACGGGCCTGCACGTCGAGGGAACGGTGTTCGGAGTCGCGGCGCTGCTGCAGCGGATCGCGATCGGGATCGCCACCGCGACGCTCGGCTGGAGCTTCGCCAACGCCGGCTATGTCGCCAACGTCCAGCAGAGCGCGGCGACGCTGGCGAGCATGCGGATGACCGTCGCGCTCGTTCCGCTCGTCTTCCTTGCGCTGTCCTGCGTCGCGATGGCGCTGAACCCGCTCGGCCGCCGTTCGGCACCGGCGGCGGTCGAGGGCGCCGTCGCCGCCTAGGCGATCAGCTCGAAGCTGCCGTGGAGGCCCTCGGCCTCGGCCGACGGGGCGATCCACACCTCGAACGTGCCCGGTTCCACCGTCAGATGGTCTTGCAGGCCGTAGAAAGCGAGGTCGGCGGGCGTCAGCGTGAAGCGGACGGTCTCGCTCTGGCCCGGTGCCAGCGCGATCTTGCGGAACGCCTTGAGCTCGCGCACCGGACGCGTGACGCTCGCCACGCGGTCGTGAATGTAAAGCTGCGCGACTTCCTCGGCGGCGCGCCGGCCGCGGTTGGCGATGGTCGCCGAAAGCTCGATCCTGCCGTTCCGCGGCATCGTCGGCGAACTGAGAGTGAGCCCGCTATATTCGATCTGGCCGTAGGTGAGGCCGTGACCGAACGGATAGCGCGCGCTGTTGGGGATGCCGCGGAAATGCGCCTTGTAGGGCTGCAGGTCGCCCGGCGGGTTGGGGCGGCCGGTCGGCTTGTGGGCGTAATAATAAGGCTCCTGGCCGGACTGCCACGGGAAGCTCGCTGGCAGGCGGCCCGAGGGGCTGGCGGCGCCGAACAGCACGTCGGCGATGGAATTGCCGGTTTCGGTGCCGAGAAACCAGGTGGCAAGGATCGCCGGCGCGTCGGCCACGGCGCCTTCGAGCGCGAGCGCCCGGCCGTGCTTCAGGACGACGACCATCGGCTTGCCGACCGCGGCGATGGCTTCGGCGAGCCGCTGCTGCGGCGGGGGAACGACGATCTCGGTCCGCGACTGCGCTTCGCCCGACATGTCAAAGGATTCGCCGATCGCAAGAATGACGATGTCCGCCGCTCGAGCCGCGGCCACCGCCTGGTCCACGCCTCCGGCGAGCGGCTGCTCGATGCCCGAGCCCGGCGCCACGACCAGCGACGAAGCATCGGCCAGCGCGCCGCCAATGCCGGTCGCGAGGTCGACCGCCTTGTGATCGTCGCCATAGACGACCCAGGGACCGACGAGGTCGTGCGGGCCGGCGCCGAACGGACCGATCAGCGCGATCCTCCGCCCCGAGCGGGGCAGCGGCAGCAGGTCGCCGTCGTTCTTGAGCAACACGATCGCCCGGCGGCCGGCCTCGCGGGCGAGGGCACGGGTCGCCGGAAGCATCGAGCGCGCCGCCTCGCGCTTTTCATCGATCCGTCGGAAGGGATCGTCGAACAGCCCGAGCATGGCCTTCATCGCAAGCACCCGGCGAACCGACTCGTTCAGCCGTGCCTCGGGCACCGCGCCGCCGCGGACCAGCTCGGGCAGATACTTGCGGTAGAGGCCGCTCTGCATGCTCATGTCGACGCCGGCGAGGAACGCGAGCCGCGCGGCGTCGCGCTCGTCTTTGGCGTAGCCGCCCGCGATCATTTCCTCATCGCCCGTATAGTCGGAGACGACGAACCCGCGGAAACCCCATTCGCCGCGCAGCAGGTCGGTCATCAGCCAGCGATTGCCGGTCGAGGGTATGCCGTTGATCTCATTGAACGACGCCATGGCCGACAGCGCGCCGGCATCGAAACCCGCCTTGTAGGGCTGCAGATAGACTTCGCGCAGGCGCCGCTGCGACATGTCGACGGCATTGTAGTCGAGTCCGGATTCAGGCGCGCCATAAGCCGCGAAATGCTTGATGCAGGCGAGCATATGCTCGTTCGACCTGAGGTCCGCACCCTGGAAGCCCTGCACTCGAGCGGCCGCGAACAGGCGCCCGAGCAAAGGATCCTCGCCGCCGCCTTCGACGCCCCGGCCCCAGCGCTGGTCGCGCGCGACGTCGACCATCGGCGAGAAGGTCCAATCGACTCCGGCGCCCGAGGCCTCGAACGCCGCCGCGGCGGCGGTTCGGCGGGCGAGCTCCGGCTCGAAGCTCGCCACCTCCGCGAGCGGCACCGGGAAGATCGTGCGATGGCCGTGGATGATGTCGGCGGCGAAGATCAACGGGATCTTCAGCCGCGAGCCCTGGACGGCGGCGGTCTGCATGATCCGCGCCATCTTCGCGCCGTTGCCGTTGAAGACGCCGGTCAGCTGCCCCTGCCGCGCCTCATTGACCTGCTGGTCGAAATCCGACCCGCCCCCGGGGGGGTTGAGGGTGAGCGCGGCGCCTCCGCCCCAGGCGGCGGCCATCAGCTGCAGCTGGCCGGCCTTTTCGTCCAGCGTCATGCGGGAAATCAGCGGGTCGACGAACGCCGGGACGGCGAGCCCGCCGCCGGCCTGGAGCAGCGCCCGGGCAGGGCTTCCAAGCCACGCCGCGGCGGCGCCGGCACCCATCAGCACGGCACGTCGCGAGATGCGCGCGTCCTGCATCAACTCTTCCCTCCCTTGTCCGCCGAGCGGGGACATCGCTTCCTAGCAGCTGCTGATGACGGCTGCACTTGACAGACGGTGTAACCGGTTACATTGGCCCGCGCCAGAAGCAATTTCATCCGGCGCGGGCGTGACTTTTGCGCAGTTTATCGCCGATAAGGAGCCATGCCGGAACCGACGATCCGCGATGTCGCCCGCCGCGCGCAACTGTCGGTCGCGACCGTCTCTCGAGCGCTCAACGGGTTCGAGAATGTGAGCGAGGCGGCGCGCCTGCGAGTCACCGACGCGGTGCGCGACCTCGGCTACGTGCCCCATGCCGGCGCGCGTAGTCTCAGCCTCGCTCGGACCAACGCGATCGGAGTCGTCCTTCCGGACCTGCACGGCGAATTCTTTTCGGAGATCGTGCGCGGCATGGACCGGGTGGCGAGCCGAAGCGGCTATCTCCTGCTCCTGTCGACTCTTCACGGCAGCAAGACGCAGGCGGCGCTCGCGCTGCAAGCGATGCGGGGGCGGGTCGACGGGCTGGTGATCATGGCGCCGCAGTTGAGCCAGGAGGATTTGTCGGGCGCGCTTCCGACCGGCCTCCCGGCCATGCTGGTGAACACGCGCGATTCCAGCGGTCGGCACGCCTCGGTTCACCTCGACAATCGCGCGGGCGCCAAGGCGGTCGTGGACCATTTCGCTCAGCTTGGCCGCAAGCGGCTCGTCCACATCGCCGGCCCCTCCGGCAACATCGACGCGCAGGAGCGGGCGGAGGCGTTTCGGCAGGCGGCAAGCGCACGCGGACTGAGCTTCGAGATCGTTGAGGGCGATTTCGAGGAGCAGTCGGGGGAAGTCGCGATCGCTTCGCTGCTTCGGTCGGGCGTCGAGTTCGACAGCGTCTTCGCGGCCAACGACAATATGGCGATCGGCGCCATCCTGGCGCTTCGAAGCGCGGGGCGCCGGGTGCCGGAAGATGTCGCGGTCGCGGGCTTCGACGACATCCCGCTGGCCCGGCACCTCGGCCTCACCACCGTTCGGGTGCGCATCGCCGAGCTTGGCGAACGGGCGATCTCCCGGCTGATCGCGGTTCTTGGCGGCCTGGACGAACGGGCCGACGAGCTGCACGCGCCGGAGATCGTGATCCGCGCCACGACCGACCCGAAAGCCGCGGCCGAGTGAGGCTCGACCGCCGCGAGTTTCTCGCCGTTTCCTCCTTGTCGCTGGCGGGGGCGGCGCTGCCGCCTGGCGCCCAGGAGCCCGCTCGCGTCAAGCCGCGGTTGCCGCCATTCTACGACGAGATCGAGCGGCGCACGTTCCTTTGGTTCTGGCACACCGCCAACCGCAAGAATGGTCTGGTTCCCGATCGCTGGCCGACCCTGACCTTTTCGAGCATCGCCGCGGTCGGCTTCGCGCTTCCGGCTTATGCGGTCGGCGTGGAGAGGGGTTGGTGCACCCGCGCCGAGGCGCGCGACCTCACGCTGACCACGCTGCGCTTCTTCTGGAATGCGCCGCAGGGACCGCAGCGCAGCGGCACGACCGGCAACGCCGGCTTCTTCTATCATTTCCTCGATATGGAAAGCGGCCTGCGATTCCGGCAGACCGAGCTGTCGAGCGTCGATACGACCATCCTGTTGATGGGCGCCCTGTTCGCGGGGCAATATTACGATCGGGACGATCCCTCCGAGCGCGAGATCCGGCAACTCGCCGCGGCGCTTTACGGGAGGGCGGACTGGAATTTCTTCCGAAGCGACGGGCGTGCGCTGATTTCGATGGGCTGGCATCCCGAAACAGGCCTCATCGCCCGAAGCTGGGACGGCTTCAACGAGGGCCTGTTCATCCAAATTCTCGCGCTCGGCGCGCCCCTTCACCAAGTGCCGGACGACATTTGGGCCCTGTCGACCCGGCCCTATCCGGCCTTTTGGCGCGGCCAGGGCCCCACGCGCCGCCTCGCTTTCGCGCCGTTGTTCGGCCAGCAATACAGCCACATCTGGATCGATTTTCGCGGCATCCGCGACGCGCCGATGCGCGCCGCGGGCATCGACTATTTCGAAAACAGCCGCCGCGAAACCTACGCCAACCGCGCCTATTGCATCGCCAACCCGATGCAATGGCGAGGCTATTCGTCCGACCTGTGGGGCCTTAGCGCTTGCGATGGACCGGGCGATTTCACGCTCCCGTTCAACGGATGGCAGCGGACCTTCTTCGGCTATGCCGCGCGCGGGCCGATCGACGAGCCGGACGGCCGCGACGACGGCACGATCACGCCGACGGCCGCGCTGGGCTCGCTGCCGTTCGCGCCGGAGATCGTCATTCCCGCCGCCCGGGCTTTGGTGCGGCGGCCAGGCCTATTCGGCGAATACGGGTTCAGGGACAGTTTCAATCCGAGCTTCACCTACGCGCCCGTTGAAACAGGCTCGGTCGATCCGCGCCGCGGCTGGGTGGCCAAGGATCATCTCGGCATCGACCAGGGGCCGATCCTGCTTCAGGCGGCGAACTATCGCGACGAGTTCGTCTGGCGCTACATGCGCAAAGTGCCGGCGATCCGGCGTGGACTGAGCCGCGCCGGATTCACCGGAGGCTGGCTAGGCTAGTCGGCGAAGGCTTTTTAGTTGCCGCGAACGAACAGGTTGGCCGTCAACCGGCCTTCACGCGGATCGGTGCTGAAGTTCATTGCCGGCGGAATGATGCCCGAGTGGAGCAGGCCGCCTTGGTAGACGATGAGCCTGTCCGCCACGGCCTCGACCGCCCCGATCTGCTCGAAGAACCGGTCGGAGCCGAAGATATAGCCGCTGTCGGGCTCGAGCCGGGCAGCCTCACGCTCGGCCGTGGTAACGAAATGCGCGATATTGGCTTCCGTCACCCGTTCGATGCCGGTCGAGCGCTGGCGGTAGAAGGCGGTTCCGCTGCCTTCCGGCACCCGCAAATAATGAAGCAGCGCATAATGTTTCGGATCGGGCGAATCGAAATGCGGGGCTCGCTGGGGCCTTGAGAGCTTGGATGGCGGTGTGGTCACCATCGAGAAGCTGGCCTCGGTCAGGGTGAAGTCATCGACTCCGAATGCGCCGCCGATGAAGGGAGCCGCGTCCTCACAGGTCTGCGCGACATAGGCACTTGCGGCTTCGTCGGAAGGTTCGATGAAACGTCGGAGGCCGGGATAATAATTGCCCTGCGGCGCGGGGTACGGCGAGAGACGCTCGGCGATCTCCAGGATGTCGTCCAGCCGGCCGCTGAACTCGTCGACGACAACAATCGGCGCTTGTTCGTCACCGAAGCGGCGGAGCTCAGGCTTCACGAAGGCTCACCCAGGAAAAAGGAGGGAAACGTCTCCGTCCCCCTCCCGATCAGTGCAACCGGATTTAGAAGGTGAACCTGGCGCCCACCTTGAAGTTGCGCCCCTGGCTCGCGACCGAACCGCGGTCGTAGGCATGAGACGGCGGTGGTCCGCCAACGGTTTGGAAGCCGCCGCCCCACATCGAATAGTTGCGGTTGACGAAGTCGAACGCATTCAGCGCCTGGAAGTACACCGTCAGCTCCTGGGCGTGACTCCAGGGCATCTTGAATGTCTTCGAGACGTTGAAGTCGACATTCTTGAAGCCGACGAATGGGGGACGATAGATCCCGAAGTTCGTCGTGAAGCAGTCGTTGGTGGTGTTGGGGTCGTTGAGCACCGGAACGTTGCACAGCACGCCGCCATACGACGAACCGGACGACAGGGTCACGATCGTCGAAAGCCTGACGTCCCAGGGAAGCCCAACCGTTCCGGACCCGACGAAGCGCCACCGCTCCATGCCAGTTACGGGACCCCAGCCCTGCTCGCCGATGGTCGGCGCATCGAAATTGAACGGATCGCCGATCTGGTTGGTGTCCCGCGTATCGTTCGAACGCGCGTTGGAAATCGTCAGCGCCGCGCTGAACCCATAGTGGGATTGGGGCGTGTATGGCTTGTCGGCCTGTAGATAGATTGCGGCGTAGGTCGCCTTGCCATCGCTATTGCCGATGAAGATGCTTCCAAATCCGGGCAAACGTGCCTGATTTATAGCTGCCGCCCCGTAGAATATCCCGCGCGAATAGGGAATCCCCTGGTAAAAGAATATCTGGGGAGCCGCATCGCTGTAACTTCCGTCAGGAAGGCGGTTTCCGACCACTTCCTGGAAGATATTGTGCGACTTGATATAGGAGAAAGTAAGCGAGGTGTTGACCTGGCCGAATCGTTTCCTGATTCCGGCGCTGAATTCGTCCGAGTAAGGAACCTTGGTGTTGTTGTTCAGCAGGTGCACTTCGCCGCCTTGCTGAGCGCCGAGCGCGCGCAAGGCGTTGATGTCGGTGGGCAACGTAGCGGGGCAGGTTGGCGTGGGCGCCGCCGGGCAAGTGTTTATGGTCGCAACCGACTCGAATTCATCCTTGATCGTCTCAAGGGCGGAATCGATGAACAGGGACCGGTCGTAATAACGGCCAAGCCCGGCGAAATAGACGAGACTGCGATCGCCGTGCACGTCATACGACACGCCGAGCCGCGGCTGGAACGCGCCGAAGAAGTGTTTTCGGTTATGACCGTTCGAAATAAAATCGTCGGGGTTGATGCCGGCTGCCGCCCAGCCGGGGTATGCTCTTATCGCGGCCGCGATGGCGGCAGGCGTGACGAAGTCCTCGTTTCGTGCGTTCGACTCATAATCCCAGCGCAGGCCGGCGCTGATCTGCAAGTGATCGTCGGGCCGCCAGTCGTCCTGCGCGAACAGGCCGATCTCCGTGTTCTTGGCCGTGACCGGCTGAACCGCGGCGGTATTGATCGTCGCCGCATAGGGAGTCGATGTACTGACGCCCGTAAACGTGTTGGCATCGAAGAAAAACGTGCCGTTGACGTTGTTGGCCTCCAGCCGCTGCAACTTCGTGAAGTTGATCTTGGCGCCGAACTTGATGGTGTGCGGCCCATCGGTAATGGTGACGTTGTCCTTGACCAGCGTCTGGTATTGATGGTCGTCCTGGGCGAAGTTCACTCCGCCGAGCACGAGCTCCCTGGCGCTGCCGATATTCGGCGTTGCGCCGGGGCCAGCATAGTTGACCACAAAGGACGGGCCGGAAACATTCGGGACGGCGCCATTGGCGGCGGCGTCGCGCGCGATGAACAGCTCGTTGAGCCAGCTGGAGCCGCGATGGGTCCACCAGGCTTCGTAACGGTCTTCGTTGTTTCGATTCCGAGTCGACGCGTCCGTGGTCGTGACTCCGCCGTTGATCTGCAGGTTCGACTCGTGGCGAATGAAGGCGCTGACGTTGATGGTGTCGGCGGGCGTCGCGAAATAGGTCAGCTTGCCGAAATAGAGCTGCTCCTTGAACGTCGCCGGGAAGCTTCCGTTGAACTGCGACTGGGCCGTCCGCGCAAATGCGATCGCGGCGGGCGAGGTGAACGGCGGCGGGACGGCGTTGAGGTTGATCGGGTAAACGTTGACGTCGTTCGAGCCGAACGTTTTGTTGGTGCCCTCGAAGTCGACGAAGAACGTCAGCTTGTCCTTGATGATCGGACCGCTGAGGTCGCCGCCGTAGAATTTGTTGTCGAAGTCCGGCTTGGCGCGGGCGCCGGTCGGGTTGTTGCGCTTACCCGGCCGGTCGTCGAAATTCTCGCTGATGAACGCCTTGGGCTGCCATTCGCCAAAGATCTCGCCGTGGAACTTGTTGCCGCCGGTCTTGGTGACGCTCGAAATCACGGCCGAGGCGGATTGCTCGAACTCGGCTTTGAAGTTCTGCGTCTGAACGTCGAACTGGTCGACGGCGGACGCGGGGAAGGGGTTACCCGACGACAGGTTCTGTCCGAGCGTGCCGCCATGGTTGACCAGGTTCTTGATGCTGAGCCCGTCGATGAACGTGTTGGTATTGTCGGAGTTGATCGCGCCGGCCTGCACCTGTCGGGCGCGCCCGCCCAGTGTCGGGGGAGACACGGTGACGCCCGGTGCGAGCGCCGCGAAGTTCAGGAAGTTGCGGTCTCCGTTCGGCAGGTTTTCGAGCTGGAACCGCGAGACGTTGGTGGTCACCACCGGCGTTTTGACGTCGCGCGTCCGAGAGCCGGTCACCACGATCGCCGCGCCGCTGGATGTCGCGGGAGCGATGAGATCAACCGTAACCGCCTGGCCGAGGGGAACCACAGCGGTCTGCGAGCGCCCGGCGGCCTCAACGCGATAGGTGCTCGGCGGCAGGCCGACGATGAGGTAATTGCCGTTCGCGTCGGTCCTCGCGGTGTCGGTATGATTGGTATTCAGGTCAGTGACGCTGACCACCGAACCGGCGGCGGCACCTTCGACGTGCCCCTGAAGCGTCGACGTGGTCTGAGCTTCGGCCGGAGAGGCCAGGGCGAGCGCGGCGGCGATCGCGATAGCGGAAATGCCGGACGCCAACTGACGTCTGTTGTGGATTGTATTCACTTCGCCTCTCTCCCCAAATCGGCGGTGTAACCGGTTACATCGATATCGCCATACAGCCCGAAAAGACGGCTATCGGCTCAGATGCGAGACGAAACGACTTCGCGCGCACTAAGTCAATTGAAACGCATCGGTCTGGAACGAAGGTTTGCGCCGGCTGTGGCTTTCAGGTCACGCCGCGCTCGTACGTCAGCGTGAAGCTGACTTGTGCCGGAGGGGCTGACGGCGCTTCGGTCGTGCTTGGGCTGAGTGAGCGAACGAAGTCCCCGTGGTCCGGCAAATCGCCGGCAACATTTTCGATCACTTCGGCAAGGTCGCCAAGAAAGCTCGCCAGTTCCTCGTCCTTGAGGAAATTGGTCACCGGATCGGCGCGCATCTCGAAACCCTGGCCGAGCAGGACCTGGACCCAGCTTTCCTCGGCGAACAGTTCCTGCGCGTTGTGCTTGAAGAAACGCCCCGAGGACCGGAACAATTCGAACCGTTCCTGAAGGCTGTCTGGAACCTGCATTTCCCGGACGTGATCCCAGAAGGGATCGCCGCTCCGGCGCGTGACCTTGTAGTGGGCGATGATGAAGTCGCGCACGTCTTCATATTCGGTGCGCGCCTGCCGGTTGAATTCATCAATATCCGCTGAGGAGAAGCTTTCCGCCGGAAACATCGCGAGCAGCCGGTGTATGCCAGTCTGGATGAGGTGAATGCTGGTCGATTCCAGTGGCTCGAGGAAACCGGCGGAGAGGCCGATCGCGACGACATTCTTGTCCCAGGACTTGTGCCTGCGTCCGGGCCGGAACCGCACCATCCGCGGATCGTCCATGGCTTCGCCGTCGAGGTTGGCGAGAAGCGTCTCGGCCGCTTCCTCGTCGCTCAACAGCTCCGATGCATAGACATAGCCATTCCCGATCCGGTGCTGCAGCGGGATGCGCCATTGCCATCCGCTCTTGCGGGCTGTGCAGCGGGTATAAGGAGTGAGAGGCTCGACGCTTGCGCACGGCACCGCCTGCGCGCGGTTGCACAGCAGCCACTGGTTCCAGTCTTCATAACCGTGGCCAAGCGTATCGCCGATCAGCAAGGCACGCATTCCGGAGCAATCGACGAACAGGTCGCCATCGACCTCGCGGCCATCGCTCAACCGCACTCGCTCGACGAACCCGGTTTCGCCATTCTGGATGACCTCGACAATCCGGCCTTCGACCCGCTGAACGCCGCGTGCTTCGCTTTCGCTTCGCATGAACCGCGCGAGGAGCGACGCGTCGAAGTGAAACGCATAATCGATGTCGGCAAGAGGCGAGGTCGGATCCCGCTTGTCGGGAAAGGCGAAGCGGTTCTTGAGGCAGGCGACACAGTTCAACGAATAATGGTCAAAATGCTTGACCTGGTCCGGGATCCGCGCGCGCGCCGCGAGCCACAATTGGTGCGGGTGCAGCCACAGCATGTCCCGGCCGATCTTGCCGAAACCGTGGATGTAGCGTTCGTCCGGCTCGCCCCAATCGACGAACTGGATTCCGAGCTTGAAGGTCGCCTTGCTCTCGCCGATCATCTTCAGGGGATCGATCCCGGCGAGGGCAATCAGGTTGCGAATGTGCGGAATGGTCGCCTCGCCGACGCCGATGATCCCGATCTCATCGGATTCGACGAGTTTGATCTCGACCTTGCTGAGCCACTGCGAAAGTACCGCGGCTGTCGACCATCCCGCGGTCCCGCCGCCCACGATCGTTACTTTGCGAACAGGTTGATCGGCGCTCGCCACGACGTCCCTTACCCCAAGCCTGCCGGCTTTACAGCAAGGCAGTGCTGCCCACGCAAGGGCGGAGCTCTAACGACCGGGTTGGAGCTGATCGCGCCCGGTTAGAGCCACCCTTGCCCGCGGTACCAGTCGGCGGTGTCCCTCAGCCCCCGAATCGTCTCGATCGCGGGCCGCCACAAAGCGGCGGGGGCGGCGCGCTTGGGTTCGACCACCCAGTTGCGGTGCGAGAAATAAGCCGCGCGGTCGGTGGTGAGCTTGGCCTTCTCGCCGCGCAGGAATTGGTCGGCCCGGGCGGCGAGCCGAAGCAGCAGGCCGGGCGAGGAGATGACCGCAGCTCGCGTGCCGACCGCTTGGGCGAGAGCGCGCGCGAACTCGCGGTGGGTCCAGCCGCCCGGCTTTCCGTCGTCGGGTTCGATCAGGCAGTTGACCGGCGCCGACGCATCCGCGAGCGCGACCAGCAGCCCGGCGAGGTCGTCGGCGTGGATCACCGATACGCAACCCTTGGGCGGCGTCAGCATCAGGCCGAGCTTGGCCATGCGGAACAACTCGAGCGTCTCCTTGTCGCCAGGGCCATAGACCGCGGGCGGGCGGACGATCGCCCAGTCCAGGCCGGAGCTATGCACCAGCTCCTCGGCGCGCTGCTTGGAAGCGCCGTAGAGCGACAGCTTGGGCTCGCGCGCGGCGAGCGAGGAGACGTGGACGAAGCGGTGGACGCCGCCGGCGGTTGCCGCCGCAAGCATCGTCAAGGTCCCGGCGACATTGCCCTGCTCGAACCCTGCGGCGTTGGGCGCATTGATCGTGCCGGCGACGTGGATGACGGCGTCGGCGTCGCGCACCAGCTGCTCCAGCGAGTCGCGGGTGGAAAGGTCGCCGGCGATCCAGTCGACGCCCTCGCGCACCGGCTGCTCCCGCCGGGTGAGCGCGGCGACACTATGTCCGGCGACAAGCGCTACCTCGAGCAGATGCGAGCCGACGAAGCCGGTGCCGCCGGTGATCGCCAATCTCATAAAGGCGACCAGTCGCTTTCGCCGGCGGCTTCGAAGCGGTCTTCCTGGGCCGCGGCCCCGAGGCGCTGGACGATCGCGTCGAGCAGCGGCTCCATGCCCTCGCCGAGCGGCGCGCTGACTGGATAGACCCTGGCGCCGGTTTCCTTCTCCAGCGCCTTGACGAGCCTGGAGCGCTGCCGATCGTCGAGCAAATCGGCCTTGGTCAGCGCGATCACCTCGGCCTTGTCTTCGAGCCCGGCGCCGTAGCTGTCGAGCTCGCCGCGAACGACTCGCCAGGCGTCGCCCGGATTGTCCGCCGAGCCGTCGATGAGATGAAGCAGCAGCCGGGTGCGCTCGACATGACCGAGGAAGCGGTCGCCGACGCCGGCACCTTCCGCGGCCCCTTCGATCAGCCCGGGGATGTCGGCGAGCACGAACTCGCGGCCCTTATGGCGCACGACGCCGAGCTGCGGTCGAAGCGTCGTGAACGGATAATCGCCGACCTTCGCGCTCGCGTTGCTGACGGAATTGAGGAAGGTCGACTTGCCGGCATTGGGAAGACCGACCAGCCCGACGTCGGCGAGCAACTTAAGGCGGAGCCAGATCCATGCTTCCTCGCCCGCCTCTCCGGTCTGATGCTGGCGCGGGGCGCGGTTGGTGGAGGTCTTGTAGCTGGCGTTGCCGCGGCCGCCCAAGCCGCCCTTGAGGAAGGTGATCCGCTGACCGGCCTCGGTCAGGTCGGCGAGCAGCGAGCGTTCCTCGTCGTCCGCCAGGATCTGGGTTCCCACCGGCACCTGGACGACCAGATCGCCGCCGCCGGCGCCGGTCCGGTTGGATCCCGCGCCGCCGTTGCCGCGCGGGGCGCGGAAATGCTGGGTGTAGCGAAAGTCGATCAGCGTATTCAGGCCAGCCACCGCCTCGAACAGGATGTCGCCGCCTTTGCCGCCGTCGCCGCCGTCGGGGCCGCCGAACTCGACGAACTTCTCGCGCCGGAAGCTCACCGCTCCAGGGCCCCCGGCGCCGGAGCGGACGAAGATCTTGGCCTGGTCGAGGAAATGCATCGAACGCGGGTTAGGCCATGCGCGCAAAGAGCGAAAGCTTGGCCACCGCGGCGAGCGCACCGGCCGCGCTCATGCTGCGAATTAGGCCCGACGAGCTGGCCGCGAATGGAGCGACAACCGATTCCCTGCCGAAACGCTAGGCACTCCAACGGCTCGGGAACGTTCTATCATATATCAGATTGGAGTTGACGATGCAGGAACGCATCGTCGCGGTCGGTCTCCTGACCAAGCGCGACCTAAGGCTGTTGGGGCCGACCTTCGATCGCGCATGGCCGGTCGAGGAGGCGCCGGCGTTCAGCGAACTGCTGCGGGCGATCGACGACGCCGACCGAAAGTTGAACCAGGTGGGCGGCCGCCGGTCCCAGTAACTAGAAGCGTTCGAGCAGGCGGTCGACGGTGTCGGGCGCGGTCGTCTGCTTCTCGCCTTGTTCCGCCAGCTGCCTCGCGTGACGCTCGAGCGCGGTCCGGACGAGCTCGATCTGCTGGTCGGTCAAATGCTCGATGCCGATGAACTGCTCGCGCGCCTTGTCGACCGCGCGGAG
>Ga0157369_10001569_pt1 | contig 27983 bp, 25 predicted proteins | sample C25metaG_FD_113461 | JGI IMG/M metagenome (GOLD analysis project Ga0157369, IMG submission 113461) | Corn rhizosphere microbial communities from Kellogg Biological Station, Michigan, USA - C2-5 metaG | ecosystem: Host-associated > Plants > Roots > Rhizosphere > Soil | place: USA: Michigan... | reverse complement strand
GGGTTCTGCCGGCACTACCGCAACTGCATGAAAACAGGCCACCGGAAACGGTGGCCTAGCGGTAGCCCAGAAGGTTTGGGTTGTGAGCAGCCGGGCGGCACTGTTTCCCGCCCGACTATAATCGCTCCAGAATAAGCCTCTGTCTCAGGTCTAACCAGTTTCGAGCGTTTGGGACATGCTGCATCTCAAAGCGGCCTGAGTCGTCTGAAGCGAGACAGTCTCGTGTTTCTTCGACCCGAACAGAACGTGCTCTTACAACAATTGCAGCGTCGCAGTGTCATGCTGGCCGACATGTATGTAGGGGGGCTGAAGGTTCTCGCGGACGAAACGAACCCAACGCGTTTTCAGCTTGCGGCACATGCCTTTCGCGAAATGATTGCGCATTGTTCTGAGCTCGTTGGCGCGCCTGTCGTATATGGCGATGGGATGAAGCAGCGACTAGTGCCTGTCAAGGCCGCATACCTCGCGACGAAGCGAATGCCGTCGGTGTCATCCGGTTTGACTGCCGACGCTGCTGCTGTCTCGGTATCTCTGATCGACGCGTTGGATGAGTTTTTTGAATGGTCGGCTAGTAATCGTGCTGAGGTGCGCAAAAAGACGGCCCTTTTGCTGTCCCAGCTGTCCGGCGCAGGACCAGCGTTGCCATCAGACGTGATTGAAGACGACATCACTGGCTGGCTGGAGTCAGATGGATACTTCAAAGCAGTGGCACATCACGGCAAGGCCGCTGACCGCGGTGAATTCGTTGGGAAACTGTACGTCATCGAGAATGTGCTGTTACGTCGTATGCAGCCTCGCCCGGTAAGCGACTTGGACGAGATCGACCGATTGCTCAAGGAGGAAGACAGTGATTACCGATGAGAAGGTCGATCAGGCGCTGGCTTTAATCCAGAAAGGCGCCGGGAATTACGAGTACTTCTTCTCCAAACTGGAGAGTCCCTCGTGGATCGAACCATTGTCCCGACGCGGACGATTCGGGCACCCGCCCGCACCAGAGTACATCGGCAATCTGGTCCGCTTCCCTAGGTGGCCAGAAGGTGAGTATCTACTGCGGATGGCAACAATCGCACCGGAGCAGGTTGCAGCCGCGCTCGATCCGTCGTGCTTTCAAAGTGACAATCCGCTTGTGCATCAGTTGTTCTTGGATATCGGATCCTCGTTACCCACCCGCCACGCTCGCAACATTGCGGAGCAGGAAGCCAAATGGGTAAAAAACCAATTCGCCTTGTTGACCCTCTATCCGGAAAAGGCAGCAGCTCTGATCGTGCATCTCGTAAACGGCGGTGAGCCTCGCGTTGCTATGCAGCTCACTTCAGCAATCCTCGCTGTCTGCGAACCTCAAGAGCCTGTCGAATCGCTTGTTTCTCAAAAACAGGACATTCAGTCGCCTCCTTGGAGACCGTCTCCAGTACCGAGAGGAAAAATTGATCCGGTCTGGATGGAGCTCTTCCTCAGGAAAGTCACGGAGCCCCTGTTAGAGGCAGCACCGAACGAGTTTCTTCGAATGCTGGCAGCCAACGTGGACCGCGCGGTTACTATTCATTGCAGCAATCATCCGGAGGATCCAAACGACTACTCAACGATTTGGCGTCAGCACTTGTCGCACAGCTCCCACTACGGCGTACTCGATGAATACCTCACTGGCCTAACTAGAGCCATCTCGTTTCTCGGAAAACAAGAGACCGATTACAGCGATCAAATTGTTAGCGCGCTCGCTCCGTATCGGTGGCCGATTTTCGACCGCCTTAGGGCATTCGTGTACCTCGAGGCCCAAAGGGCGAGCGATGAATCCGTCGGTCGATTCTTGACGGATCCAAAGAGGTTTGTTCGCGCTTCCGACAACCCGGAATTCCTCGAGCTATTGAGGAAGTGGTCGCGCTCTCTCTCAAAGAACAGAGTGGACCAGATTTTGCAGATCATCGACGGCGGTCCTGATCCGGCTTCGTATCAGTATTACTTGGAGCACCGTGTGCCTTTAGAGAGTGTTGATTCCGAACGTAAGAGAATCGTCGAACAATGGCGACTCGCGTGGCTCTATCCGCTTGAAGCAGCACTCGACGAGGCACGACTTCGGGAGCTTAACGGTCTGATCTCGGAGTACAACGTGCCCCAGCCCGTAATCCGGACCTCCGGGGCCTTTGCGATCCAATCTCAAAGCCCGACTGATCTCGATACTCTTAAGGCCTTCTCCACTGAGCAAGTGATTGAATACCTCAGGACGTGGAAGCCGCAGTCCGGGTTCCCGTTCGATCAGCCATCGCGCGGCGGACTAGGAAACAGCCTGAGTCAATGGGTCGCGGATAGTCCGAATGACGTCAGTAGAATTCTTGCTGGGTTTCTCCGAAAGGATCTGCACCCGACATACATCACGTCCTTGCTGGACGCCTTTACCTCAGCACTCAAGAGTGAAAAGCAGTTTGACGTCTATGCAGTCGCCCGTGCGGTTGAATGGGTCTCTGAAAACACGAAGCCCGAGGAGAAACAAGAACACGAAGGGTGGATCGAGGCGACCTGGAACTGGGCTCACATGTCAGGAGCTCGGTACATGTCCGAGTTGTTTCTGCATGAAGAGCGGTTGGACCTCGCAAAGGCATCCGACCTGTTTAGAGCGGTCAGGGCTTTATGTTTCGTGCCCAGCCCAACGGAACAGGACGAGGCGGAATACAAGAAGAAACCCAACCGCTATGGGTCAATGGCGCTGAATAGCCCACGTCCGGTTGGCGTAGAGGCGCTAATCCGCTACGGCCGATGGTTGAAGATCGCCACCCCGGAGGAAGACTTCCGGCCTGACCAATTACGCTCGGTCTTTGATCTCCTCGAGCAAAAACTCGACCCCATACAAGAACCCTCCGTCGGAGTCCGCGAGATGTTTGGTATGCAATTCCGAACACTCGCCTGGTTGGATCTCAATTGGTTTGTATCGGTGCTTCCAAGATTATTTCCTAGCAAGACGCATCGAGTCCTTGACCGATTTTCTTGGAACTCGTATCTCCAATTCGGTAGTCCACTTCTTGGCACTTTTCCAGCAATGCGTGGCAGATACGAAATGGCGTTGAACGCTTTGCAGAAAGGCGACAAAGAAGTCGCCGATACCGAGCGTGTGCTGGGCAGCCATGTAATGCAGTACTACGCTCACGGGGCAATCGAGCTCGATGATCCCCTGATGCAGCAGTTTTTTGCCCGGCCGAGCGTCGCCCTGCGAGCTCAGGTAATCGGAGACATTGGATGGAGCCTCGGGCATGAGACCGCGGAACTGAGCCCGGGTGTTCAAACGCGACTGATGAATCTGTGGGAGAGTCGAATGGCGGCGTTAAGTGAGTCCCCCAGAGCGGACGCTGATGAGCTTGGAACGTTTGGCTGGTGGTTGGCCAGTCGCAAGTTCCCGGAGGAATGGGCAGTACGTCAGGCGGTCGACGTTATCGAACGCCTACGCTCCCTTCGCCCCGACTTTGCGGCGGTCGAAACGATGGCGCAGCTGGCGCCTCGCTTTCCATACGAAGCCGTCCGCATCGTTCATGTTGTCTTTGAGGAAGATCGCGACGGGTGGGCAATTCATGGCTGGAGTCAGCATTTGCGCGGCATTCTTGTGGAAGCCCTAAAGGCAGGACCAAAAGCGCGAGCGGAAGCAGAAGAGACAATCGAGTTATTGGTCTCGAGGGGGCACCGCCAATATCGCGATCTTCCTCGCCTGTGACAGACGGATCAGGCGATTAGGAATGCAAGCCGCTAAATCCCATGCCAAGTTCTACGTTGCCTAGCGTGTTGAGCAACCAAGCGACATCCCCTGCTTCTAACGCCGCAATCGCTTCCCGCAGATCAGCAGCGTTCAGGATTCGCACGTGGTCTCCAATTAGATCTTCAGATCCCGAGGAGACAGCCCAAGTCGCGGGGGAACCGGCCGCCGCTGTGAACAGAACCATGTCTGTTCCAGGGCGCTCAGAATCAGGCAATTCGTCCAACAGTCGTGCTCTGACATCGACGAGGTTCGTATAATCCGATTCTTTTGGCGCTGCCGTCGTACAGGCGCCCAGCACAAGGCGTCCCGCGTCATGGTGGTAAGCGAGCAAGTCAAGCGATGCGAGCTTCGCTTTTCCACCCTGAACCTTCAGATCCTCATACTGCCCGAGCCAGATTGTTTGGAATCCAAAACAGGTGAGGAGCCAGGCGATGTGCGCTTCAAACTGTCTTTGGCTCGTACCGACCTTGTTGTCGTTAGGAAAACCATTAGGATTGACCAACAGCTTGCGCAGTTCGTCGGTTGGACAGAATCGCTTAAGCAGGGTCCATACGGGGTTAACGCGAACACGGTGGGCAAGATCGCGCTTGAAATGCGTGCCGCTTTCAATGGCGCCAAGTGACGTGTGAACCAGCTGTAGGTCTATTGCGGTGTTAATCTCGACGTCTCCAACTTCCGCCGATACCTCATATTGGTGATATTCGTCACCGCTCTCGCGGGTCGCTTGGGAGAAATGGAGAATCTGTTCTTTGCGGTCCTCCCTGCGCGTGGCGTGGACCTCAATCACGCGAGCAAGTTTACGGTGCGCAGTGTAGGCAATTCGCAATGCGTCACCCTGAATTGTCTGCTCCTCGATACGCGCAAAGATCGGAAGCCACATCCAGATGGCGGAAATGAACTCGAAGTGGGATTGAGGTTGCAGTCCGAGAAATCGTCGTACCGCCACTGCAATGTTGTTGTAGGAACGTGAGCTCAGATGCCGCTGAAGATCATTGCCATGCTGAACGAGAGAGAGCTTCCTGAAGAGTTCCTGGTTCTGGGTCGTAGAAACAGCATTTTGGGTCGAATGAAAGCATGGCCACTGTGATTCGGGATCGGCATGACTTTGGATGTAGCCGTTGAACGTTGACTGGTCGGGCGTCCACCCGAGATTCACAGAAATATTTTTAAATGGAAGGATTCCCTCTTTCAACATTCTCGCAATTGTCGTGACCCCGGTCCTGGCTGGGAAGACAAGGTTGCGAAAATGGATCAGCGTACCGTCAGCGGAAGGGAGCGACTGCCACGCTTCTTTCAGGAGCTTTCTCTGTTCTGCCGGTCCATTAGCCGAGCATCTAATCACGGAGCAGAGGTTCACCCATGTTTCTTCGACGCGTAACGCGGCCGTACGAATCTCGACAGCTTTGTACGTGGGAAGGATTTCATCAATGACTTGCTGGACTGTAAGTTGAACGCTCATTGATTGAGCCTTATGGTACGGAATGATCGGGATTTACGTCTTTCTTGGGGCCCGAATCGCCTGTTGAATCGTCCCACCAGGGCGAAGTGGTCGCACTGAGTGAAAGCAGCTCTGCCAACGCGGGATTGTGAGGCCCACGAACGAAGATGACATGTTTCGGAGCGATTGGTGGCGGGAGATGAACAACTGAAGCAAATGTTGTCACGAGGTCGTTGCACATACCAATTGTTCTCGCGATGATGTCAGCAAGCCACGGCAGGATCGAGACAATGTTCTCATTGAAACGATGCTCTGGCCGCCATCCAGCAAAACTCCTGAAAGGTTCGATCTTGGGATCTACGCAAAAACCACGATCCGTCTCGAAAATGAAACCGAATCCGGATTGGCCGTGCACTACCTTGTCGCGAATACGGCGCAAGTAGGCAAAGAACGGCGCAGCATTTGCAAACTGTGATGCAAGTGGGCTCGGGAGCCCAAATTCCGCCTCAATGTCGTTCGCCGTACGCGGATTGTTCTTTTCAACGAGGACCATGCTCGAGAATCTTCTGGGTAACGTGCGACGGCGACGAATTTCTTCTGCGTGAGGGTCGGTGAGACGGACTTTGTCTTTCCAAATGATGGAGAACATTTCTTGTAATAAATCAAATACGCTTCGCAGGAGTGTCACGAGGTATTCCAATTCCGTTGAAGCAAACCTTCTTGCACCACCTGAAACAATCTCACGCCGAAATCGGTGGAAGTGTTTCAGCTTCGCTACAGATGTACCGATATTATGAAAATCGTCACTTATGGCCATTACCAGAGGACAGACCTCCTTCCAGCTTGCCTGTTGCCACATGATGTGGACAAAAGGGATATAGAGGTCGCTTGGGGTTGCAGCTGTTTGAGCTACGTAATCGCCTTCGGACGTGTCGACAATCTTTGCCTCGATGAGGCCCACTGGGCTATTCACCCACATGTGCCACTCGGAACCGTCCCACAATGGCATCAGTTTTACGGTGCGATCGCCAAGAGCCGAGAGATCAAGGTACGAGACCTTTGCGAGTTGTTCTTTGCTGACTTGCAACATCGGTGCTTTAGGGACGCCCTGATTTTCTAATCCACAAAGAGAGCGGGCTTCCCGTTCTGCTCTTCCACTCTCGGCCGCGGCGTTGGAACCCGGCATTCTTAAGCGTCTTCTTCATGCGTTCATTCGATGTAGTCGCGAATAGCGGCCGGGGATAACGGCGTATTAAGTCCGTCACAATAACCTGAGAGAGCCCGTTTCCCCGATGCCGCTCGTCGACAGCAACATAGCCCAGTTCAGCCATGTCGCTCTCGAAGCGATAGCCGCTCTTCCGAGGTTTCGAGATTCCAGCGGCATAGTCGGGCCGAGCGCGTTTGATTGCACCGACGGCGACGATCGCCGACTTCTTGCGCACAAGGACTAACGCATGGCCGAGCCGTAGTTCCTCTCCTGCTGATTCGATGTCCACCGCTCGGCCCTGGTCGATGATCCGAAGGCAGGCGGCCAGTTCATCATCCGAGAGGTTGACCGGCTCCGTGGACGTTAACAGATACTCGTCTTGTTCGATGGAGCGGCCTGGTTCCGATGTGGTGGGATCCACTCAATCTCCGTTCGTATTCGATCTCCGCTGTTACGCTGTTCTCCCGACCGCAGTAAATCGCGGGGTTGTCTTCGCAGGGCGTGGCCGCAAGCATCACACGCACTCTTTGCCTCAAGCAATGATTGCAGATCTACTCAAATCGCTCATTCATGGTTCGCTCTTCAGCGGCTTCGACCTTACGCTCCTTCCGAACGTATTCCACAAGACGAGCCCTTTCGTTCTTGGCAAACTCGCCCACTTGTTCATCCACTTCGCACGGCAATCGATCGAGCAATTGGATATGTCTCTCTATGATGTCTGCTCGCGATCCGCTCCAGCTCATTGGGAAGAAATGAGAAACAAACTGCCGCAGCACGGTGGTCTTATCGGGCGCGGCGCTGATCAACCATTCCGCCTTGGAGGTCCAACTGAGTCCACTCGACCCATTATCGGCGACGACTGAGATCCCTCTCGCAATGAGCGGGAAACGTCGCTTCGCGTCAACGACACACCATTGGTGCAGAAGTTCTTCGGGCACCTGATCGAACATGCTGCGCCCGAATTCCCGCAGCTCAGAAAACTCGAAGGAAATCTCGTCGTGATCATCCGGCGAAAGATTCGCAAACAGCGCATCCATGGTCGCTCTTGGATTCTCTTCCAACATTGCTCGGATCATGTCTCGATGAGAGAAGACCGTGGTTTTAAACTCGCTAATTGACTGCCGCAATTTCGCGCAAATCTCTCGAATAAGGGTGTCGCCTCCCTCGCCGATGATGCAACACCTGACGATGTCGCCGATTTCATGGTCGTCTCGCGGGTCCATCCGTGAGATGGGCACCTTCCTGAGCAGTTCCTGTCCAACCGCAATCAAAGAAGCATCGAGCGAATTGCGAGGCAGGTCTTTCTCCGCATGCAATCGCATGTACAGTATCTCGATCGCAACATCCAGCCCATTTTCGATCTCCGCAATCTGCAGAAGCAGATTCTTTAAGTCGTCGGCTGGGACCTTATCAGTAGCTCTTCCAATCGACAGATTCCTGAACTCATGAATCGGCGCCTTGCCGATCTTGATCGAGCGCATGAGCCGGCCGGCTGCGCGCTCGTCCAACGAAACCGAGGACTGAATACGTGGGAAGAAACGTCCGAGAACCTCGTCATCCAATGCCTCATCGAGAAGTTCGCCGGCAAGCGCATTGTCTCTGGTTGTGAGGCCCTGGATGAATCCTCGAAAGACCTGTGGATTGTGCTTCTCGGGGGAGATTTCTCCCATTGCACTTGCAAGGCGATACCAAGTGGCCTTGGGAGTACGGGTGGCTTGCGCCAGGCCGTGTCCAAAGGCCCATAATCGCCCTGTATCACCGGAGGTGAGATCAGCGCCCAATTGAATCAAGGTCGCATCGTCTTCGGCGGCTTGTCCGCCGAGTTTCTCTGCCAATTCCTCCAAACGCTGATATCTCGTGTGGGGATCGTCCACCTCGTCCTCGAGATCGATGTCCATGTACGCCATGCTGCGCTTTGGCAAGACAATCGACCGCACCTTGTCAATCAGGCTATTCGGACGGAGCGATTTCTCGAGTTCACTGAGCCTCTCCCTCACGTCTCCCGCAAAAGATGTACCGTCGTACTGTTGCGTCACTCGAACAGCGATCCATCCTTCCGGCCAGAATCGCAGGCCAGCGATACGCCGGCAAACCCGCTCAAGATCGTCGTGTGCCGCCGCCTTTGTCCACAACCCGCGGAACTGCCCTGCAATAGAATTGCGAATGTGCTCTCCAGCTAACGGATCCTCGATCAGCGCTTCACATCGGCGCAACGCACTGGAATACCAATGTGTTATCTCGGTTCGTGTTGACGGCCAATAGCCGAAGCTTCGCGAGCGCGCACCGAAATCGAAGCCGTGGAATGAACTGAAATGCCACGCCTCAAGCACCGCTGTTAAAGCCGACTCGCCGAGCTTCCTCTCATCGGAAGAGGGCGAACGTAGCAAACCCTCGACAACCGCAAGGCGCTGCTCGATTGTCGCCATCGTTCCTGACAAGAAGACGTGAAACATCGAACAAAATGCTTCGTTCGCTTGCTCGCGAATATCTGACGAATCCTTCCTTATCGCTGCAATCTTCAGCAGCCTCATGCTGCGATGAAAAAGATGTTCGTCGAAGGCGAGTGAGCGAATTAGGTGTACATGTCGTCGCACAAGTTGCGCTGCGTCGTCAACGCTCAGAGACTCAGTAGCGGTTTCGAGTGCGCCGAGGGCCATTTCGGGAGCTACTGGCGCGATATTTCTGTAGAGTTCGTTGCCGAGATGGTTCAGGTGCGCCACCTCCGCGAGAAGGCCACCAGGGCCGAGCCATGCCTTAACTATGGTCAACGCCGCGCTCGACTCATGGAGATAGCCAAGTCTTCGCGAAAAGGACCGCAACAAACGTTCCTCTGAATTTGCGAATGCTTGCGAGACAGTGAGTGGTGGAATGTTCTCCAATGCCATCGCGGCAAGTCGGTTTGCTATTGCGTGGGGCAGCACCGCCCGCCAAATACCTCGTTGCTGCACAAGATCCCTTCTCTTGAGTTCGGCGACCTCCTTGAATACCTCTAGGGAACTCATGCCGACGAGGGAACCCAAAAGCGCCAGTTCACTGGTTGCACCGACGGAATCCCCATCGAATGAATAAACCAATGCGCACGCTTGGGCTGCACTGAGAAGCGACTCGTTCGTTCCTTGTCGTTGTTCAAAGAGCCGAGTGAACAGCTCGCGATCACTGAATTGTGCGATTGACTCGTACTGTTGCACAGTAGACGCCAGTGCGATTGCAACCTTGGCGTTTCCACTAGCGAACTGGGCGATGGTACTGGCGTTCACCGCCGAGAGTGACCCGAAACGGCGCTTCAACAGTTCCTCGAGAAGGCTGAGGGATGCAGGCTCCAACTTGAAAACGTTCGTCGCCTCCGGCTGATCATCTCTGATGTCATACTCGATCGTGAGAAGAGCCAAAGTTGATTCAGGCACTCGTGCGAGGTCAGAAAGTCGCCGGTGCAATTCAGGAGGACAATTGTCTACGACTAGGACGGCAGAGGCCCGGGCCGCGATAAGCTGCGACAACATTGCCAGGGGCTGGGGATTGGGATCATCTCCTATGTTCGTGTAGACGGCACGGGCTGGATCAAGAGCGCCGGTTCCGAGTCTCGAATCGAATAATGCTTGTGCAAATCTGGTCTTGCCGACTCCCGATAACCCCACTAATCGCACGATTCCTTTCGGTTGAGCAAGGATTGCGCGTATGCATCCTACGGCCGAGGAAACATCGGTGCGGCTTTCGTGGAGGTTGGCTGGTGCCTCCACTCGAATTGTCTTGTCGCTCAGATAAACACCGTCAACACCGCGTGGATCGCTTGTCCACGCACCGTAAGTTTGCCAACCAATGAGTCCTTTACCAATGCGTTCTCGAACCCATAGCGCGACCGCGGCATGCGTCCGAACCCAGGACGCAATTCGTGCTCGATCGTAGAAATCCAGGACGATGTTGAGACTATTTGGAACGTCGGCAACCGCATTGCGCATAGCTGTCCGCCGCGCTGCCAGGGCGGAATCTGACGTAGACGCCTTCGAGCTTGCGATGATGTATGCACCGCCGAGATCCGCTAGTTTCGGAAATATCGTTCTTGCCACGCCCGCTGGCCGCATCTCCAGCGTTACACCCGAAGGCGTAATGTCTTCAGCTTTCACCTGGAAGACAGTGGACGGCCGCGGGATGAAACCATCGATCGTTGTCATCGGGGGCAATTCGACTCGAACATCTACGCCACCATCTGCGGCGTCTTGGTGACCGCCCCAAGTAACATAGCTAACTGAAATTCCCTTGGTCCTCAGCTCCGTCTCACAAAGCCGTCCCAAGAGCGAACGAAGGTCTCCATCAGATAACAGGCCTATGTCATCCGGGCTGATGTCCAACATCATTTCAGTGATAGTTCCTATAGATTGTGGTTCGTGACAAATCGTACACCCGCGCTGATGCGGAACCTACCAGCTAGCTCAGACAACCGCTTGGGTCCGAGTCCACAACCCAAACCTTCTGGGCTACCGCTAGGCCACCGTTTCCGGTGGCCTGTTTTCATGCAGTTGCGGTAGTGCCGGCAGAACCCCTTTCGGGCGGGTGGCGTCCGATGCCTCTTTAATGATGCGGGAGACGGTGGCCCGGCTGATGGCGAAGGCCTCGGCGATCTGACTGAGGCTGCGGCCAGCAGCCCGCTGGCCGAGCACGGCGGCGTGGTCGATGTCGAGGGGGCGCCGACCGATCTGCCGGCCTTCGAGCCGGGCGCGACGCATACCGCACCGCACCCGTTCGATGATTAACGACCTCTCCAGCTCGGCGATCGCGCCGATGATAACGACCACGGCCCGACCGAGCGGGCCGGTGGTGTCGATGGACTCCCGAAACGAGATGAACTCGATGCCCAGCCGGGCCAGCTCGTCGAGCGTTTCCAGCAGGTGCCGGACCGATCGCGCCAGGCGGTCAAAGGCCCAGATCACCACGACGTCGAAGCGGCCGCGGCGGGCGTCGGCCATGAGCTCATCTAGGCCGGGGCGGCGGGCCTTCACCCCCGAGATCCGGTCGGTGTACTCGTTAATGATCTGGAGGCCACGCTGGGCCGCCAGTGCACGCAGATCGTGGAGCTGCGATTCGGGGTGCTGATCGACACTGCTTACGCGCAGGTACAGCGCGCAGCGCTTCTTCATGCAACATCCTCCATGGAGGTAAGGACTTCGTTCAGGGCTCCGATCTGGAGCTCGAGGACGTCGAGCCGATCGGTGTTGGCGGCCGGGCGCTGGACTTCGATGGTCGCCTCGAGTTGCAACAGGTCGCGCAAGCGATGCACGTACTGCCGGGCCTGGGAACGGGTCGGGCCGGGCTTGAACGGACGGCGGTTACGGCGACGGCGCCAGGGGCGGCGCGGGAAACGGTGTTTCATTGAGCACACTCCTTCTAATAGCGTCGATATATCTACGCTGTCAAGAAGAAGCCTACGTGCTCAGCCCCACCGAACCAAAGGACGTCCTGTTCCGGGAAGTTTCCCCGTTCATGCGTTACAGCATCGACACCAAGGAAACCGACATCATCATGTGCAACTCGAAGAACCTCGGCGCCCTCATCGTCGATGAGGAACCGCACGTTCGCGAGTGGGATGAGCCGCAGTACAACATCAACAACCTGGCCATCGAGGAGTCGTACGGCTTCGGCGTCCTCAACGAAGGTCAGGCGATCGCCGTCGCCAAGAACGTTCACGTGGTCTCGAACGATCTGAACCCGCAGGCGCGTAAGACCGAGTGTTCCTCGCCGCGCGCGGTTGCCGGTTTTTCATTTACTGCCGCGAACGGGGACCCCCGCCTCGCCGCGCCGCCTTATGCCGGCGCGGCTTGGCCCCTGTCCGCTGCTGGTGCGGGGAAAACGGCAAGAGCTGGGATGGCTGGTGCTGGGCTGAAGGGCTGGTTGGTGAGCAGCTGGTGGTGTTCGTTTACTGCCGTGTGGGTTGATGGCAGATAGCGGGTATGTGAGTGGTGAGGGGATGAGCAGCCTGGTGTTGGTGGGTGCCCGCTCCTTCTTCTATTTATATGCGGGCAAGAAGAAGATGGGGTTCTTCGCCTCCCCCCGCCCCCTCCCTCCCCAGCTGCCTGACGGCAGCCAGCCTCCAACACCTCTCAGAACACCTCGTTTACTGCCGCGCCTTTACTGCCGCCACGCCCGCCAAGATGGCGAATGAGAAGCGCACGCTTACGTGAAGCCGCTTTCACACTCGTTGGCGTGCGGCTTACCTAGCTCACGCGCGGTCCAATGGATCAGATGCCGCGGCCCTTTACACTGTACCAGTACTGTGGTACTGTCGAAGGCCCATGAAGTTTCGCCTCGACCCCCGCGCCGGCCAGGCTATTTACCTCCAGCTCATGCAACAGATCCGCCACGCCGTGGAAACCGGTGTTCTCCGCGAAGGCGACATACTTCCGGGAATCCGCGCACTGGCCGAAGAACTCGTGGTCAGCCACAACACCGTTGCCAAAGCCTACAGCGAACTGGAGCACGAAGGCGTTCTTGAGCTGCGTCACGGTTCCGGGGCTTATATCTCGGGACGGCGAACCAACCGGCTGGCGGAAAAGACACGTCTCGCACAGCAGGAGGTATCAGAACTTATCGAGCGTCTACTCGGGCGTGGATTCAGCAGCGAGGAAGTGCGGCGTATGTTCGAATCGCAACTTCTGCTCAGTTCCTCGGTGGAGTCAAAGCGATGAATGCCATCGAAACACAAGCACTGACCAAGACTATCGGCACGGTGGAAGCGGTTCGGGGCCTCAACTTGCGCGTTTCGGACGGACAGATTACCGGCTTCCTCGGTCGTAACGGCGCGGGGAAGAGCACTACCATCAAAATGCTGCTGGGCATGGTGCGTCCGTCGAGTGGCAGCGGCAACGTGCTCGGGCGGAGGATCGACGATCCGAGCCAAAGCTTGGAAATGCGACGGCACGTCGCCTACGTTGCCGAGGATAAGCAGCTCTACCCGTACTTCACGGTGCAGGAGATGGTGCGCTTTACACGTTCGTTCTACGACGACTGGGACGTCAACCGCGAGCGCCTGCTGATGGACCTCTACGAGTTGCCGCCCAAGCGCAAGGTAAAGGCGCTTTCCAAGGGCATGCGCACCAAGCTGGCGCTGCTGCTGGCGCTTGCCCGCAACGCAAAGCTGATGATCCTGGACGAGCCGACCGAGGGTCTGGATCCGGTGGCGATCGAGGAGATGCTGCAGTCGCTGGTGGCAGCGTCATCCCGTGGAACCACGGTTTTCTTTTCCTCGCACCAAATCGCCGAAGTCGAGCGAATCGCCGACCGCATCTGCATCATCGACCACGGCACGCTCGTACGTGACGTTGCCATGGAATCGTTGCGCGATCAATATCGCCGCGTAACCCTCGGCTTTGCCAGCGATCCCAGTCCAGCCGATTTCGTCATGGACGGCGTGGGCACTCTGGAAGTCCACGGTCGTCAGCTCAGCTTTTGCACGACATCCAACCTCGAGCAGGTGTTGGAACGCGCACGCCAACTGGAGGCGACTAGCGTCCAAGTGGACCCGCTCGGCCTGCGCGATGTTTTTCTGGAATCGGTAAAGGCAGAATCGTGATGCTCTGGTACAAAGCGCTGCGGGAGAGCCAGACGCGATTCTTGCTTGGCATGGTTGCGCTGGCCGGTTTTTGCGCCGGTCCGGTCTGGTTTCAGCGGGTCTGGAGCACGCCGGCCGAACGCATCGTTTATACACGATTCATCTGGAAGGCGATCTTCGGTGGCTACGTCAGCGAAGTGTTCGTTCTGGTGGTGCTGTTTCTCGGCGGAGGTGGACTCTGGGTCGAGCGCGGTCGCGGCTGCGCCGGCCTGACCCTCGCCTTGCCGGTATCGCGGGCTCGGCACGTTGGGACTCGCGCCGCCGTGGGCATCCTTGAGGTGCTGACCCTGGCGCTGGTCCCTGCCGTGGTGGTCACCCTCCTCGTGTATTCGCTGATGACGGAGTTACCGGCCATTGACCGGCTGCACATCAACCTGCAAGACATCATGACCGGCGACGAGATGGAATACTTGCAAGCGACGACCGGCAGGCTCGTCAGTCCGCTGCCGTGGATGACAATCGCCGTGATGGGATTCTTCGCCTTGCTTTTCGTTGGTGTCGGGATCGGGCTGACAAACCGGCAGGAATTCTGACCGAGAGGGACGCAGCATGGGACTCTGCTACAAAGCCTGGCGCGAAAGTGAGTCGCGCTTTACCTTCGCAGCCACCACCATGGCGATCATCGTCTCCGCCATGGTGCTGCTCCACGACATCATCGCCCGAACGATCCTCCACTTCAGCGGCGCTTACCGTTTCGATGATTTCGCCATTCGCCATGTATTCGGGTTTCCGAAAGGCGTCTTCATGATCTTCGTGCTAATGCTGGGCGCCGGCGGCCTCCTCCGCGAGCGAACGCAGGGTACGATCGGATTCACCTTGGCCCTACCCGTGAGCCGCGAACGGCTCTTGCTTTCGCGCGTTCTGGTCGGATTGGGCGAAGTATCACTGCTGGCGTTGTTTCCGGCACTGGCTCTGGTCACCCTCTCGCCGCTGATCGGTCAGACATTTGCAGTGCTGGACGCGACGCGCTTTGCCGTCGTTTGGATCGTCTGTGGTGCCCTTATCTTCGCCGTTACCTTCTTGATTTCGTCGCTATTTTCCGGAGAAATAATCGATATCGTGGGCGGCTACCTTGTCGTGATGTTCCAGGCGGTCATCGCTAAGTGGCCGCCGATCGCGCGCTTCCAAATCAATATCGCATGGGTCATGAACGGTCGTGGCTTTGTGCAGACCGACGTCAATGGCGTTGTCTCTACCGGGCCCCTGCCGTGGGTGCGACTGGCGGTCATCGCGTCCATCGCGGCCGTACTCTTGCTCGTGTCGGTCGAAGTAGTGCGCCGCCGCGACCTTGCTTAGAAATGTAGGCGACGCCATCGGCCCGTCCCGGCAAGCCCGAGGCGTGGTGTTGAGCAGTGAAAATGCTGTAGGTCTTTTCGACCCGCAAAACAGCGCATAAATACTCCGGATACGCATTCTTCATCACAGTAGCCGGAGTCGTCTGTGCCGAAACTAATCCCTGTCCTGTTTCTTTTGTTCGTATCGACCCTCGCGTTTGCCGCGCCCGACCTTTGCTCTGCTGTCTCTTCTGTCACCGATGCCGCCATCAAGTTGGAAATAAAGGACCGGCGAACTCAGTTCGTCGAAGGCGAGATCATTCCGCTCGTGATGTCATTCACCTCCAGCGCAGCGAAACGCTATTGGGCCGACGTGCGGAGCTACGACCGCAGTGGCCGCCTCGACATTGAGACCTACTGTCTCGAGCCGGCGGCGCCAGATCCGGCCGCCGACTACTTTCGTTCGAGCGGCGGGTGGTTGGGCGGTGGGTTGGGCAGTACGCAGGAACTTTCGGAGAAACCCTTCACCGCCAACGCCGAGCTGAACGAGTGGCGCACGCCCGCGCCCGGGCATTACCGACTGTACGTAGTGAGTCATCGAGTGTGGCGCCCGCCGGATCCGGGCGAGCCGACTCCTTACGGGCGCATTGCCATCACGCTGCGCTCGAACGTCGTCGAATTCGACGTCGTGAAGTCCGATCCCGAGTGGCGCGCGCAGCAATTGCAGGAGGCTCTGACGGCGTACCGAAGCGAGAACGCCGATCAGAAAAAGGACGCCGCGCGACGTCTTCGATTCCTGAACACGAAAGAGTCGGCAGACGTTCTCGCGAGCTTGTTCTCCGGATTCGAGCAGCCCGGTGGCTGGGACCTGATGTTCGGGCTCTTTGCGTCGCCGTACCGCACCGAAGTTATCGCCGCGATGAAGCGCGACCTCACCGACCCCGCGCACCCCATCACGCAGGAGTTCCTGCACATCCTGACGAATCTCGAGATTGCTGCCGATCCCGCTTGGAATGTTCCGACGTATGACCCCGCGCAGCCGAAGGTTGCGCAGGACTACTGGCGCAATCGCCAGGCACACCAGCGCGAGCTGACGCAAGCGGCCATCGCAGTGGTCGCGTCGGCGCTGCCGCAGAAAACCGGACAGGCGCACGCCCTTACTGTCCAGACTTTGGCGCAATCGTCTGACCTGCTCAAACCGGCGACGGCAGCGCAAATGCGCGCACAATTGGTTTCTGTCTGGCACGACCTGCCCGAAAACACCAAAGAGCAACTCATCCAATACCGCTGGCCCATGATTGCTGGGCCGGAGATGCTGCCCGTCCTGAAGGACTTCGTCTCTCGGCCAGCGCCGCCATTTCGCACCATGGAAGGAATGGCGCGGGATGCGGCCTTGAAGCACATCTACGAGATGGATCCGGCTGAAGGACGCGCGCTGATCCTGCGTGACCTTCGCGAGGCCAAGGCACAGCCGTCGCTCTCGCTCGTCGAACTCATTCCCGCCGAACAACTCAAACCCATCGTGCAAGACGCGCTCGACCGCATCACCAAGTCCGAGGCGCGCGAGCTCGACTTTCACCTGCTGGAGTTGTATGGCGATTCCTCGACTCTGCCGGTCATGAAGCATGTGTTCAACGAACGCGTCGGCAAGTGGGCATGCGATCCGCAGGACGCCATGCTTCGCTACTTCCTCAAACTCGACCCGGACTTCGGCATCGAGGCGGTAAGGCAGTCGCTCGGCGCCCGTAAGGAGACCGGCTGCTACCGCATGTTGCTCACCGATTTGGAGAAGTCGTTTCCAAAAGTAGAGCCATTGGCTATCGCGTCGCTCGACGATGCCGATCTCGAGCTCGCCACTAACGCTGCGCAGGCGTTAGGACGGTTGGGAACGCCGAAGGCCGAGCCTGCGCTCTGGGCCCGGCTCAAGCGCTTTCACGAACAGTGGGCAAGCCGCGAAGACGAGTTGCGCTACACACCCGATTTCAATAGCGACGTCGCACGGGCTACGACTTTGGAGAGCAACCTGATCTCCGCGATCGCGACCGGCACAAGCTGGATCTGCGGACCCGACAAACTCGATCGCCTTAGCCGCCTCGCTTCGCTGCGGCAGAAGATGCAGATCGAGAGCTGGAACAAGCAGTGGCAGAGCGGGGAAACGGCCATTAACTCAATCTGGTCTCCCGAAGATCACCCCACCTTCGGCGTCCTCCAGTATTCGAATCTCGATGAAGAACAGTTTCGCGCCAAGCTGTCGCAAATGCCCGCGGGAATGATTCTGTATTTCCACCTCTGGAAGCCCGGCCAGATCTCGCCCCCGGTCACGATGGAAAGGCAGCGAGCAGTGTTGCAGTCGCTGCAAAGAGCCGCCGCTGCGGGCGTGACCATCCAGGAAAAGAGCGACCCGTAAAGCCGCAGGCCTGGATGACGAGCGATACAGGTCTTGTCGTAAACGTGCGCTTTCGTTCGCCCGTCGCGGTACCGCTGGATCGTGGTCCTCATTGGCCGATCGTAAGGCTCTAAACGCGGCCCGGCAATGATGACGAGCCTCTTTGGCTCCTGCGGTGCTGTACGTCACAGTAACCGCAGCCTTCGATCTGGCACATTCAGAGTCAGAGGAAAAGAGAAAATGGCTGTTTGCGACTCCTCCCTTGTGAGCGCCGACGCTTTGCCCACTGTTCCGTTCGAACTGACCGCCGCCGAGGCGGCGGCGATCCTTGTTCCGATCGACTTTGCGTTGAGGCGGATCGACAAACTGCGGCTCTCGGGTGTCATTGGCCTGAATCCGGCCGTCCCCACTGAACAGGTGTTCGCGGGGCGGCGGTTCACCGAAGAAATGTACGGTCGACTTCGCTCCGCGGCTGACAAGCTCCGATCGACAGACGGAACGGTCTCGATGGACGACTTTGAATTGCGAATTGCTGCCTTCGCGTACCGGAGCGCCCATCATGTCTCGCCCATCGCCCTCATCAGTATCGATCTTCTGGACATGATTGAGACCGTTCGCAAACGCGCCAAGCGTCGCGCGAAAGATGCATTCGACGCGAAGGCATACCAGGAAGTGTCGGAAATGTGGGATGGCTTTCGCCAGTGGTGCAGATCTTATGTGTTCGTGTCACCGAAGCTCAGTGCGGCACGCAATGTGAGGAACCGTGACAGCAAGAGCGCGGCCGCTGCAAAGAAAGCGGGCCGGCCAATCGCGGAACTGCTGAAGCTAGCCGGCGACGTCATCAATCCGGAGTCGAAGTTTGCCGCCGACGCCGAAGTCGTGCGCAAAGAAATGCTTGATTTACTTCGAGAAATCAAGCGTGGACGATGGGCCATCGATGTCGAGGATCTTTATTCGGAACCTGAAGTTAGCAGAGACACCATCGCAGAGTTCCTGCTGCGCCATGGACATGTACGACATCTCCGTGAGCAATACATGGATCCGTCTACCCTGCAGTCGAGCAGAGCAGAGAAGCTGCGCCGTGGCGTGGTGGTAGCGGACGAGGATGGCGTGCCGCTCCAAGCGAGACCTCCCCAACCAGCAATGCGCAACCCGCAGTCGAAGGACGATGCGGTTCCAGCAGTAAAGGCAAGCGCGGCCTCGCCAGCCGCCGCCCGAAAGAGCACCGCCGCAGTCATCGACGACACGCGTCAGGCTTCGCGTTCGGGAGTACCAGACCTCGTGGACCGGATACATGATCTTGCAGAATGGTTCACGGCAGAGATACGGCTGTGTGATCGACTCGATGTGTGCAACGAAATCCTGCGCCGGATTAACTGGAACAAGGCACTTCCCGCGCCTACGAACTATCTCACGCTGCCGGAATGCCGTCCTTCTGATCACCGCACCGGGCTGTTGGCCTTTTATGTGAATTGGGCTCTCACCTGGCTGTTTTCCGCTGGGCCGGATCGCAAGACCGCACTCCGGGTAGTCCGCGAAGCCTATCCGGAGGCCCACGAGATATGGATTCGTATGGACACCAAAGAACAGGAGAGTAGACTATCTGAGATAGACCGTCGCTACTTCCGTGAAACCCGCGCCCATTCTTGACCTCTTCATTCTGGCCGCCCTCGACCAAAGCCCCGGGTCGCCCTATGACCTCAATCAGCAATGGGGAATTTCCCTGGGTGGCAGCTTGCCGGCGCTTCGTCGTCTCGCCGTCACCGGCGCCGTCGAGCGCTCAGTCACCAAGAACAAGACAAAGCGTCCACGGCACGAATACCGCCTGAAGCCGGCCGGCAAGACGTTACTGAGAAACGGTTTGAACGCGTATCTGAAGTCAGCCAACTCAAATCTCGACGTCGAATCGGTTTTGCGGATCGTCGATATCGGCTTGCGTTACGCCGGCGACCGAAGGGCAATCAAGAGCCTCTTACAGCGCGCGGCCAAAGCGCGACTACTCGAAGCGGAACAGGAAAGCCTGACGCTGTCTTCGCTGCCGAAAGGGGCTGCACGGCTCAGGTACCACGCCATGAAGCTGCATTGTGATGCTGAACGTGCAAAAGCGGAGTCGCAGGCCTTGTCCGTTCTCGCCGGACGGATCAACGTCGATATGGACGATATTTACGATGGCCGTAGCCTGCTCGACGCGCTTAAGCCAAACGCTGAATAGCCTTTAGGGCCCGCGTACCCTTCTGAGACAGCGATACGCCTTGCCGTTCAGATTCGCTGACCTCACCTGCCATCGGTCGATTCCAGGGACATCATCCCTTCGGGACGATGCGAAGTCACCGACCAGCCGGTTAATCAATTCTTTCTGTTTACTCATTCTTCACTATTTGGCCCGATAGGTGACCTGTGTGATCGTCAAATTGGCGTCCGAAAACATCGGACCAGGAGAACTCATGAACTGGAAGGTCCAGCGGTAATGTCGAACGTCGTAGAGCTTCGGCCCGCGGCAGTGCCGTGTTGTGCCGAACCCGTCGGGTTAGCCGAATCGGCGAACCAGTATGGCGGATACGAACCGTTCGTTGATGAGCATGTAATCGGGTCTTTTCTCGGCATTGCACCTCGCCGGGTGCTCGAGATGGCCCGCAAAGGAGAAATCCCCAGTCACCCGATCGGCCGCACTCGCAAGACGTGGCGCTTTCTCATTTCGGAAATCGCCGCGCACGTCGGCTCGGTGACCAACCAGCGGCGTGCTACGATCGCGCCGGCAGTTCCCGCTACCCATGAAAGGAAACGCAATGGGTAAGGGAACGATCAGCAAGAAGCAACGCGCAAACGGACTGACCTGGATGTACCGTTTTCAAACCAAGCGCGCATCGGACGGCAAGCGAGTCGAGAACACGAAAGTGATCGGACTCGTGAAAGACGTTGGCTCGTCCGAAACAGACGCGTGGAAAGAAGTCGGGCGCCTGGGTCTCGATATCAATCTCGACCAACCGAACGGAAGCAAGCCAACGTTCGGTCAACTGGCCGAACATTTTCGTGAACACGAACTGAAGAAGCAAACCGGCATCCGCGTCAGGGCGGAGGAGACCGTGAGCATCACCGAGTTGTTCCTCGACAACTGGATCCTGCCTCGGTGGCGTGAGACCAAGGCTTCTGAAATGAGGCCCGTCGACATCGAGGAGTGGTTCGAGGCGCTGACGACGCAAGCCGTCGGCGCGAAAGAGGAGCCGCTCGAGTGGCCGACGATCACCAAGCTGAAGTCAATCATGAACCAGGTGTTCAAGCACGCTCAGCGTCACGAGCTGATCCCGACCAAGATCGACGATAACGGGCGCCCGACGAATCCTGTCGTTCTCGCTCGGTCGGAAACCGGGTCCGACTACGAAGCTGTGGTGGTCGAGCCGGAGCAGATGATCGTGATCTTGAACGAGCTGAATACCCCTGAGACTCGTCTGGAGTGGACGCTGGCCCTGCTGCACGCCGCGACGGCCCTGAGGCCCGAGGAAGCTTTCGGGCTCAAATGGGAAGACCTGGCGTGGAAGAAGGGTCAGATCAACATCCGCCGTGCGTGGTCGAAGGGCAAAGAGACGCGGGGCAAGAACAAAGGGAGCATGACGGCGGTTGCCATGCACCCGGCGCTCGCCGAGGCCCTTCAGGAGTGGCGGAAGGAATCGCTTTACCACCGCGACTCCGATTGGGTCTTTGCGTCGGTGAAGTCGAAAGGGAAGAAGCCGCGTTCCGCGGGTGTTGCTGGTCAGGATTACTTGCGGCCCGCGGCGGTGAAAGCAGGAGTGATTCCCGAGGGATACAAGGGACGCTTCGGCTGGCACAACCTCAGACACTCGCTGGCAACTTTCTTTGCCGCGAATGACGTTACGTTGCCCGTCATCCAGAGCACGCTTCGTCATTCCCGTCCGTCGACCACGGCCAAGTACACGCATCGCAACAATCAGGTGCAGATGAAGGCCCAAGGCAAGTTTCTTCAGGCGATAAACGTCGCCTCAGCAGCAGTTTAGAAACAATCTTGGGTTGGACCTTGGGTTGGAGCTGGAAAAATTGATGACACGAATTTCCGCTAACGTGCTGAAAAAGAAATGGTAGGCACGAGGAGACTCGAACTCCTGACCTCTACCGTGTCAAGGTAGCGCTCTAACCAACTGAGCTACGCGCCTACTGCGGAACAGCGATCAATTGTTCTTCTATTGTACCGTTCCCCGCGTGGGCCAGCAATGGCGCGGGAACCCCGCTAGGCGGTTGCATTGGCGACGCGAAACCGCGACAATCGCAGCCGATGGACCGTTTCGCGTCCAAGTCGAGCGTGCCCGAACCGTTCCCACCGGGCACGGTGGTTGTGCTCACGCTGACCTCGCCGCGCGAAAAGCTGTGGGGTGCGCTGCTCTCCGTCACGGCGACCGGAATCGCCTTCGCGGGCATCGACCTGAATTCCTTCGACGATTTCGTTCGCATGCTCAAGTCCGGCGAGCCGGCCTCGGTGACGACGTTGTTTTTCCCGATGCACCGCGTGGAACGCATCGAGGTTGACGCGTCCACCTGTGGCCTGCCGTCAATGGGCGAGCGTTTCGAGGCGGCGACCGGCGCGCGCATTGAGACGTTGATCGGCATCGTCTCCCGCACCACGGTCAAGCAATGATGATGCGCGACATCTTCACCGCGCCGAACCAGCTCACGCTGCTGCGCCTCATCTTCGTTCCGTTCATCATCATCACCATCTTCGACCATCATTATGGGTGGGCCCTGATCATCTTTCTCGTCGCCGGAGTGTCCGACGGGGTGGACGGGCTGCTGGCCCGCTTGCTGCACCAGCGCACGAAGCTTGGCGAATACCTCGACCCCGTTGCCGACAAGCTGCTGCTGAGCACGCTGTTCATCGTCCTTTCCATCGTCGGCAAGATCAATTGGCGGGTTACGGCGCTGGTGATGACACGCGACGTCTTTATCCTGGTCATCGCCGCGCTGCTCTACGCCGTGACGTCGTATCGCGACTTCCGCCCCAGCCTGTTCGGAAAGGTGAACACGCTGGCGCAGATCGTCACGGTGGTGGCGGTTCTTCTCTACGAGGTCGATCCCATGCGCTGGGTGTGGTATACGCGCCGAATCGGCATGTGGACGGTGGTCGCGATGACGCTGCTTTCCGGCTTCCACTACCTGTTTCGCGTCAGTGTGGGATTGGGACGCAACAGCGACGCCAAAGCGCACAGCGCCTGATAAAATCAAAGATTCCTTAGCGGCAATCTTGCAAGCATGGCGCTTCGTCTCTTCAACACATTGAGCGGCAAGGTCGAGGACTTCCGTCCGTCGGAAGACAACCTCGTCCGCATGTACAACTGCGGCCCCACGGTCTATAACTTCGGCCACATCGGCAACTTCCGCACGTTTGTCGCGGTCGACATCCTGCGCCGCTTCCTGCTGCAATCCGGATTCAAGCTCAAGCACGTCATGAACATTACTGACGTCGACGACCGGATCATCGAGAACTCGGCCAAGCTCGGCCTCAGCGTCCGCGACTACACCAAAAAGTACGAAGACGCGTTTCTCGAGGACTCGAACTGGCTGAACCTGCAGAAGCCCGACTTCATCGCCCGCGCGACTGAGCACATCCCGACGATGGCGAAGTTCATCGCCGACCTCGAGCAGAAGGGCATTGCCTACAAGACCGACGACGGTTCGTACTACTTCCGCATCGCGAAATTCCCGCAGTACGGGAAGCTTTCGAAGAAGGACTTCTCTGGCATGGAAGTAGGGGCACGCGTCGATTCCGATCGCTTCGACAAGGAAGAGGCTCGCGACTTCGCGCTGTGGAAGGCGCCCAAGTCCGGCGAGGCGTCATGGGAGACGTCGATCGGTCCGGGACGCCCAGGCTGGCACATCGAGTGCTCGGCGATGTCGATGGAGTACCTCGGTGAGACATTCGACCTGCACGGCGGTGGCGAAGACCTGATCTTCCCGCATCACGAAAACGAGATCGCCCAATCCGAGGCGCTCACCGGCAAGACCTTCGCGCGGCACTGGTTCCATGTGCGCTTCCTGCTGATCGAAGACGAGAAGATGTCGAAGTCGCTCGGCAACTTCTTTACCTTGCGCGACCTGATGCTGATGGGCCACAAGCCGTCGTCGATCCGCTTCGTGCTGGCGTCGGTGCCGTACCGCAAGCAACTCAACTTCACATGGGACGGGCTCAAGCAGGCGGCGAGTTCCGTGGAGCGGCTGCGCAACTTCAAGCTGAGGCTGCAAACGGGGCAATTCCCGGAAGGCACGAACGATGACATCGCGCAGCTGGCCGAGGGCACGCGCAAGGTCATGCGGGAGTCGCTGGACGACGACCTCAACACCGCCGAGTTCCTCGGCGCCGTATTCGAGATGATCCGCCAGGCCAACGCCGCTGCCGACCAGGGCACGCTAAAGCAGGGCAACATTGCTTCGCAGCTGGCCGTGCTCGACGAATTCGACCAGATCTACGCCGTCATGGACGACAACGACGCGGACAAGATGCGCGCTACCATCGAGTGGGCGAAGGCCGAAGGTAAGGAAGTCTCGCCCGAAGCGCTCGAGATCGCGCAGTCGGCAGGCACGTCCGATGCCGATATCGACCGACAGATCGCGGATATGACGGCCGCACGCAAGGCGAAGAACTTCGCCAAGTCCGACGAGATCCGCAAGCAGCTCAACGACGCCGGCATCCTGGTGGAGATCACCAAGGACGGCGTCCGCTGGCGGCGGAAGTAGCCGAACTCACCGCGAAGCCAGCGATCTCAGGGCGCAACCGTCAGAGTCAGTGTGTTCGAGGCGCCGCCGCCGCATCCGGTTGGGCTGGTCGCCGAACCGCCGCCGGCAGGGCTATTCACCAGCACGGTAATCGTCGCCGGCGAAACCACCATCGATGCCGGCACCGTGGCCGACATCTGGTTTGCGCTCTGCGTCGTGCTCGCCACCAAGGTCCCGTTGAGGGTCACGGTGGAGTCGGAATGCAGATCGCTTCCGGTGATGATCAGCGTGAATTCGGCTGTGCCCGGCTTCACCGTCGAAGGGCTAATCGAGGCGATGCTCGGCTTGGGACGGCAGAAATTCAGAAGGGATGAGCCGCATCCGTTGAACAGCGTGAGACAGACGATCACCAGGGCGAGGTACAGTACGCGGATGCAACGCAATGGCTGCACCTCCGGCCGCGATTGTGACTGATTCGCAGCAAACCTACAACGGAATAGAGTCGGCGGTGAGCATTTTTGATAATCGCCAGCCTAAACTTCCGGTCACACGCCCGTAACTTCGGTGCGGCATTCTGATTCTGATAATGCGAGAATGCCTGCCTTATGTCCGCGCGCTACCGCTTCGGAGTATTCGAGTTCGACGACGACGCGCTAGACCTGCGCCGCGACGGCGCCGTGGTGCATTTGCAGGCCCAGCCGAAGCAGGTGCTGGCCTGCCTGCTGCGGAATGCGGATCGCACCGTCTCGCGAGAAGAACTGAAGCGGGCGGTGTGGGACGATCAGACGTTCGTTGATTTCGAGCGTGGGCTCAACTTCTGCATCGCGCAGATTCGGTCGGCCCTGGGCGACGAAGCAGCGCGGCCCGTCTACATTCGCACCTTCGCGCGGCAGGGATACCAGTTCATCGCGCCCGTGGAACGGATCGGCGCCGACGCTTCGACCGCGCGTCCGGCGGCGCAAGCTGCGTTTGGCGGGTGGCAACGCTGGCTCGCCGCTGCGGCCATGACGCTGCTCATCGCCGTCGGAATTTCCGCCAACTACCTGATGAAGCCCGCGCCTGTTCAGCCGCCCGTCGTCGCCGTGGTGCGGTTCGATAACGAGACCGGCAATGCCGACATGACGCGCTTCAGCGACGCGCTGACCGACGACGTGGTCGAACGGCTAACGTCGCTCAGCGGCGGCCGCTGCGCTGTGATCGGCAACGCCCAGATCCTGCGGATGCCCCGAGAGCAGCGCAACCTGGGGATGATCGCTTCGAGCTTGCACGCGAACTTCATCGTGCTCGGGCAAGTGCAGGCGCACGGCGGACAGGTTCGCATCCTCGCGCACCTTATCCGCATGCCCGAGCAGACGCACCTTTTGGTCACGCGCCTCGACCGCAGCCTCGACAATCCACTGGACCTCGAAAGCCGGGCCTCGCAGACGATCGGGAGCGAGTTCTGGCGTCGGCTGGCGAATCCCGATGCCGCCTCACTCGCGCCCGTAACCCACTGAAAGCAAGCCGCTTATCGCCTAATAGCTTCCTATTGCCGGTGCTGCCGGAACTGGTTTGCGGCGGCGGCGCGAGTGCGGTCTATTCGATCGCGGAGGTAGTGCGATGTCTAAGAAATTCAGCGGTTCCATGCGCAAACTCGTTCCGGTTCTTCTCGCGACGTTCCTTCTTGCCGGCGTGCGGGCAGGAATTGCCCAGCAGCAACCCACCGGAGCAGAGAAAGACTTCTTCGACGCAATCCGGAAGGGAGACTCGGCGAAGGTTGGGGAACTCGTGAAGCGGCAGCCGTCGCTGATGAAGGCGACCTATCGCGGCGCCATCACGCCGATCCTGTTCGCGGTGTATGCCAAGCATCCGGAGATCGCAGAGCAGTTAATCGCGACGACCGGCGTCGAGCCGAACGTGTTCGAGTCGGCGACGACGGGCCGCATCGAGCGTGTGCGCGAGATGATCAAGAAAGACCCGAGCCTGGTGCACGCCTTTTCGCCCGATGGCTGGACGGCGCTGCACCTGAACTTCAATAACCCGGAGATGGCGAAGTTGCTGATCGACGCCGGCTCCGACATCAACGCGAACTCCCGCAACAAGCTGAATGCGACTCCGCTGCAAGGCGCCGCCGCGAACAACTACATCGAGCTTGCCAAGCTGTATCTCGCGAACGGGGCGAACGTGAATTGCCGCAGCGAAGACGGCGGCACGCCTTTGCACGAAGCGGCGGGGAACGGCTTCGTGGAATTTGCGCGGCTGCTGATCGATCACGGCGCCGACGTGAATCAGAAAGACGACAAGGGCAAGACACCTCTGGCGGCCGCGCTCGAATACAAGCAGGCCGCGACGGCGCAGCTGCTGCGAGAGCACGGCGGAACAGAGTGAAGGATCGAAAGGCAGAAAAGCCCCACGTGAGCCAACAGATGGCGCACGTGGGGCACAGGTTTCTGTTACTGGTTGCCCTTGCCCGCGGCAGGGATACCTTCCGCCGGGACCGAGAGCGGATCGCCCTTGTGGTAGTTCGGATACGCGGGACGCTTGGCGATGGATTGCGGCGTCTTCTTGATCTGGTCCATCACGATCTGGATGGCGCGTTCGAGTTGCGGATCGTGACCTTCGCGCCAAGCCTTCGGGGAGAAGGGAACCTCCACGTCGGGCGCGACGCCGTGGTTCTCCACGTCCCAATCGCCGTCGGGATTGTAGAAGGCGACGCGTGGAGCCGTGACCGTGCCGGTGTCGATGAGTTCGGGATAGTCGTAGATGCCGACCAGCCCGCCCCACGTCCGGGTGCCAACGAGCGGCCCGAGCTTCTCGTGCTTGAAGTACCATGGAAGCGCGTCGCCGCCGGATCCGGCGTACATGTTGGTGACCATTGCCTTGGGTCCGTAGATGGAGCCGGTAGGCGTGGTGAAGTCGTGTCCTTCGCGGGTGGTCCAGTAGTTCATGAGCGGACGGCGAAGATGGTCGATCACGTAGTCGGCCGCCGAGCCGCCGCCGTTGAAGCGCTCATCGACGATCGTGCCCTCGCGTCCGAGCTGCGCGAAGTAGTAGCGGTTGAAGTTGGTATATCCGGCGACGCTGGTGTTCGGCAGATAGACGTAGGCGATCTTGCCGCCACTGAGTTCGTCGACGCGACGGCGGTTCTGCTCCATCCACTCGCGGTTGCGGAGGTTGTTTTCGGTCTCGACCGGCACGACGGTAACGGTGCGAGCGCCCTTGCCGGTGGGATCGGCGCCAACCTTGAGCAGCACCTGGCGGCCAGCCGTACCTTGGAAGAGCTGGAAGATTTCGTCGGAGCCTTTGAGCTCGCGCCCGTTTACTTCGAGCAAGTATTCGCCTTCCTTAACGTTCACGCCGGGTTCCGTAAGCGGAGCGCGAAGTCCGGGATTCCAGTTCTCGCCCTGGTAGATCTTGGAGAACTGGTAGCGGCCGTTGGCAATGCGGTAGTCGGCGCCGAGCAGGCCCGTGCGCGGAGCGCGGTCGGCGCTTTCGCGCGGATTGCCGACGAACATGTGGCCGATGGAGATTTCGCCGAGCATGTCGTTGAAGATGTAAGTGAGGTCTTCGCGGTTCGCGACGGCGGCGAGGTACGGCTCGTATTGCTTGTCGCCGGCCTTCCAGTTCAAGCCGTGAAGGTTCGGAT
>Ga0157369_10001567_pt1 | contig 27989 bp, 25 predicted proteins | sample C25metaG_FD_113461 | JGI IMG/M metagenome (GOLD analysis project Ga0157369, IMG submission 113461) | Corn rhizosphere microbial communities from Kellogg Biological Station, Michigan, USA - C2-5 metaG | ecosystem: Host-associated > Plants > Roots > Rhizosphere > Soil | place: USA: Michigan... | reverse complement strand
TGCCAAGCTGTTCCGTAGGACAGTGCTGAAATCAGGCCCACGGCTTCCGTGGTGGCGGTTCGGTCGCGCCTAGGCGATCGCCTCCCGCGCCATCTCGGTCAACTTCGCCATCAGCGAGCGGTGAGGGAAGGGACCGTGGCTGATCCGCGCCACGCCCGCGTCGGCCCACACCTTTTTGTCCGGCGCTCCGGGAAAAGCGATGACGTTGAGCGGTAGCGGCACTTCGCGCACCACGCGCTCGATTTGTTTCGGGTCGGCTAGCCGCGGCACGAAGAAGCCGTTCGCGCCGGCATCGGCGAACGCTTTCCCGCGCTCCACCACCTGGTCGACGAGCGCGTCGTCATAGGTCTGCGTCTTGAGGAACAGGTCGGTGCGAGCGTTGATGTAGAAGTCGTCCCCCACCGCGCGGCGGATGGCGGCGATGCGTCTTGCTTGCAGTTCGAGCGGGTGGACTCCATCACCGCCGATCACCTGGTCCTCGAAGTTGCACCCGACGGCGCCGGTCGCCTTGAGCCGAGTGGCGTTGGCGCCACCTTGCTCGGGATCGGTCGAATAGGCGCTTTCGAAATCGACCGTGAGCGGAAGGTCGACCGCTTCGGCAATTCGCGTCGCATTACCGAGCGCGAAATCGAGCGGGACACCTTGGCCGTCGGAATAGCCGTTCGCGTCAGCCACCGGGTGGCTGCCGGTCGCCAAGGCCTTCGCGCCGCCAGCGGCCACGGCAAGCGCGCTGCCGACGTCCCAGATGTTGTATAGGATCACCGGATCGCCGGACAGGTGGAGTGCGGCGAAGGTCTCGAAACGGCTGGCCATGGGGCGGGCCTTACTGCCTGCTCCAACTCCCGCGCAATCAGGCATCGTCACAAAAGTGCAACGAAACGGTCACACAGGATGCCCGGAACCATCGCTAGGGCCACCCAGGAGTCGATGTCCCGACAGGAGAGGATTCCGGTGAACAGATTGCTTTTCGCCTTGCCCGCTTTCGTCATTCTCGCGGCCTGCGGCAGCGGCACCCGGTCCGGCAATGGCGCGCAAGGCTCGGGCGCGCAGATCACGGGCGCCGGTTCGACCTTCGTCTATCCAGTCCTCTCTGCATGGGCATCGGACTACAGGTCCCAGACAGGCAACAGCATCAACTACCAATCGATCGGCTCGGGCGGCGGCATCGCACAGGTGAAGGCGGGCACGGTCGACTTCGGAGCGAGCGACCAGCCCCTCGCCAGCGACGACCTCGCAAAGAGCAATCTCGCGCAGTTTCCGGTGATCGTCGGGGGCATCGTTCCGGTGGTCAACATCGCTGAGATTGGCACCGGCAAACTCAAGCTGACGGGCCAGGTGCTGGCGGACATCTACCAGGGCAAGATCAAGAATTGGAACGACCCGGCGATCGCGAAGATCAATCCGGGCCTCAACCTGCCCGATGCTGCAATCACGACAATCCACCGCTCGGACGGCTCCGGGACGACGTTCAACTTCACGCATTATCTCTCGCAGGTCAGCCCGGCTTGGAAGAGTGGCGCCGGCGAAGGAAAGACGGTGGCGTGGATCGGCGGCGTCGGGGGCAAGGGCAATGAGGGCATCGCAAACTATGTGAAGCAGCTCCCGAACTCGCTCGGCTATGTCGAATATGCCTATGTCGTTCAGAACCACATGAGCTTTGCGCTGCTGCAGAACGCCGCGGGGAATTTCGTCGCGCCGAGCGCAGATGCGTTCGCTGCGGCGGCATCCACGGCCGACTGGGCTCACGCCAAGGACTTCAATTTGGTGATGACCAACGCGCCGGGAGCGAACGCTTATCCACTGGCGGCGAGCACCTTCGTGCTGCTGCCCAGGCAGCCTAAGGACAAGGCGAAATCGAACGCAGTGATCGCCTTCTTCAAATATGCGCTCGAGAAGGGGCAGTCCCAAGCGAACAAGCTCGACTACGTTCCGCTGCCGAGCAGCCTCGTGCAACAGATCGAGACGTACATCACCGCCAACGTCAAGTGAACGCAAGCGCCGCCCAATCGACTGAGTTAGGTCCCGCGGCTCGAAGGAGTGGCGCGGGCGCTGATCGCTTGTTCCAGCTGATCACCGCGGTCGCTGCCTGGTTCGTGCTCCTGTTGTTGGGCGGTGCGGCGCTGTCGATGGCTTGGGGCGGCCGCCTCGCGTTCCAGACGTTCGGCTGGCATTTCATCACTGCCAGGGACTGGGACGCGGTGGGCGGGAAGTTCGGCGCGTTCGTTCCGATTTACGGGACTCTGGTGACCTCGGCCATCGCACTGATTATCGCTGTGCCCGTCAGCATCGGCATCGCCTTGTTCCTGACCGACATCGCGCCCCGCTGGAGCCGCGGGCCGATCGCCATCGCGATCGAGCTGCTCGCCGCGATTCCAAGCATCATCTATGGCATGTGGGGCCTGTTCGTGTTCGCCCCGTTCATGGCCACGCACGTCGAGCCCTGGCTGACAACCCATTTCGCGTCCAAGCCGTTGATCGGGCCCCTGTTCGATGGACCGCCGATTGGCATCGGCATGCTGACCGCCGGAATTGTCCTAGGCATCATGGTGATTCCGTTCATCGCCGCGGTTGCGCGCGAAGTGTTCAGCGCGGTTCCCGCCCCGCTTCGCGAATCCGCGGTCGCATTGGGATCGACGCGTTGGGAAATCCTCAGCCGAGTAACGCTACCTTACACCCGCTCGGCCATCATCGGCGCGATCTTCCTTGGACTTGGCCGAGCGCTCGGCGAAACAATGGCGGTTACCTTCGTGCTCGGTAACGCGCACGATCTCTCGATATCGCTGTTGATGCCGAGCAACTCAATCGCCGCCGCAATCGCCAACGAGTTCACCGAGGCGGATACCGACCTCTATCGTTCGTCGCTGATCGCGCTCGGCTTCCTGCTGTTCGTCGTCACCTTCATCGTGTTGACCATCGCCAAGCTGCTCCTGTTGCGCGTCAACCGGCAGCTTGGAAGGACCAACTGATGGCTGTTCGCGCGGGGCGCCGCGTTGCCGATGTCGTCGCGTTCACGTTCGCGACGGCCGCAACCCTGTTCGGCCTCGTCTGGCTTGCCTGGATCCTGTGGACGACCCTTCGCCAAGGGGCTGCGGCCCTGACGCCAAGCCTGTTCACACAAATGACCCCGCCACCAGGAACGAGCGGGGGGCTGCTCAATGCTTTTTATGGCAGTGCGGCGATGATTCTGCTCGGCGTGGTGATCGGCGCTCCGATCGGCGTTGCCGCAGGGACCTATCTTGCCGAACATGGCCGTTACACACGCCTCGCGACGATCGTCAGTTTCATGAACGACATTCTGCTCAGCGCGCCGTCGATCGTCATCGGCCTGTTCATCTATCAGCTTGTGGTTCGCACCGCCGGCCACTTTTCCGGATATGCCGGTGCGCTTGCACTGGCCATGATCCTGCTTCCAATCGTGGTCCGAACAACCGAGGAATCCCTTCGGCTCGTTCCTGACCAGATGCGAGAAGCTGGTTTCGCGCTCGGCCTTCCGCGGTGGAGAGTGACTCGGCAGATCCTCTATAAGGCCGCGCTCAGCGCGATTTTGACCGGCGTGCTGCTGGGAGTTGCGCGGATCGCGGGCGAGACGGCCCCGCTGCTCTTCACCGCCCTTAATAATCAATTCTGGAGTTCGAGCCTCAACGCTCCGCTTGCAAACGTCCCGGTGGTCATCTTCCAATATGCGATGAGCCCTTACGACGAGTGGCACGCGCTCGCCTGGGCCGGAGCATTCGTGCTGATGGCGTTCGTGCTGATCCTCAACATCCTGGTCCGGTTACTCGCCCGCAAAGGCAATCAGTGATGAATGACGCTGCAACGGCATTGCGGATCAGTCTTCCGCAACTCGAAGCCGCCCCGCCCTCCACGCGGGTGTCGATCGATATCCGCGATCTCGATTTTCATTACGGCAAAGGACACGCCCTCAAGAACGTCAGCATGGCCGTGCCAGCCAACAGCGTCACCGCTATCATCGGCCCCTCTGGATGCGGGAAGTCGACGCTGCTGCGGACAATCAACCGCATCTACGAGATATACCCGGACCAATATGCCGCCGGGTCCATCGCCATCGACGGCCGGAACGTGCTGGACCGCCGGTATCCGCTGTCGGACCTGCGCCGCCTGGTCGGGATGGTCTTCCAGAAGCCAACTCCATTTCCCTCGTCGATCAGAGCGAACGTCGCTTTCGCTTTGTCCTATTATGAGCGTCTGTCGAAGTCGGAGATCAACGACCGGATCGAGGATGCGTTGCGGCAGGCTGCCCTGTGGGATGAGGTCAAAGACAAGCTCAGCCACAGCGCCTTGTCCCTATCGGGCGGCCAGCAGCAGCGCCTGTGCATTGCCCGAGCCATCGCCGTGCGCCCCGAGATTCTGCTGCTCGACGAAGCGACATCCGCGCTGGACCCGATTTCGACGGCGAAGATCGAGGAGCTGATCCACGAGCTTCGCGAGCACTTCACCATCGTCGTCGTCACGCACAACATGCAGCAGGCCGCGCGCGTCTCGCAGCGCACCGCCTTTTTCCACCTCGGCGAGTTGATCGAGTTCGGAAGCACCAGCGACATCTTTACCAACCCGCGCGAGCAGCGCACCCGAGATTACATCACCGGCCGCTACGGCTGATCGGAGCAGGATCGATGCAGCAGGTTAGCGGACATACCCTCAAGGCCTTCGACGAGGACATCGAACGGCTGCGCGCGCTCATCAGTCAGATGGGCGGCCTCGCCGAGCATGCCATCGACGAGGCGATGCGGTGTCTGGTGCAGCGCGATCTCGACGGTGCGGCACAGGTTGTCCAGGACGACAAAAAGCTCGACGTGCTCGAGATCGAAACCGAGCGCCGGGCAGTCCAGCTCATCGCCCTCCGGGCACCGATGGCCGGGGATCTTCGCGACGTCGTCGCCGCGCTAAAGATCTCGGGGGTCGTGGAACGGATCGGCGACTATGCAAAAAACATCGCCAAGCGCGTCCCGCTGCTGGAGAATGCCGGGAAGATCGAGCCGCTATCGCTTCTGCCCGAGATGGCGCGGATAGCAGCCGGGATGGTCCACGATGTGCTCGACGCTTTCGTCGAACGCGATTCGGATGCGGCGGTCCGGGTCTGCGAGCGCGATACCGCGGTCGACGATTTCTACGATTCCATCTTCCGCGCGCTTCTCACCCACATGATGGAAAACCCTCACAACATCGGACAATCCGCGCACTTGCTGTTCGTCGCCAAGAATCTCGAACGGGTTGGCGACCATGCGACCAATATCGCGGAGATGGTCTATTATGCGGCGACCGGCGAGCACATGGCTGAACGTCCCGGAAAGTCGCCGAGGTAAGCGATGTCGAACAAGCGCCTGCTGCTGGTGGAAGACGATCGATCACTGGCCGATCTGGTTACCTTCCATTTCGATCGCGCTGGGTACGACGTCATCCGCACTGGGGACGGCGAGGAAGCGCTGATCCTGGTCGACGAAGTGAAGCCCGACGTTATCCTGCTCGACTGGATGATCGAGGGGATCAGCGGGATCGAGGTGTGCCGCCGCCTCCGCCGCCGGGCAACCACCGCCAATGTCCCGATCATGATGCTGACTGCGCGCGGCGAGGAGAGTGACCGGATTCGTGGCTTCGAAACCGGCGCCGACGATTACGTCACCAAGCCCTTCAGCCCGCGCGAGCTCGTCGCCCGTGTCGGCGCCGTGCTCCGCCGGGTCCGGCCGGCGCTCGCCGGCGAGCAGCTCGGCTATGCGGATATCGAGATGGATATCTCGGGCCATCGGGTCCGGCGTGGCGGCGAACCCGTGGCGCTCGGGCCGACGGAGTTCCGGCTGCTGAAGCATTTCCTCGAACATCCCGGACGGGTCTTCTCGCGCGAACGGCTGCTGGAGTCGGTGTGGAGTCACGATCCCGACATTGATGCCCGGACCGTTGACGTTCATGTCCGGCGGCTTCGCCAGGCGCTCAACGCCGGCTCACGACCGGACTTAATTCGGACCGTACGATCGGCCGGCTATTCGCTCGACAGCGATCACTAGCAAACGCCCGGTTGCCGCAATTCGCCATGCACAGTAAGCCGATCTCTCAATGCAGGGGGTCGGATGTTCGCCTGGTTCCAGCGGCTGCTGCCGCGAAAGGGTGATTTCTTCGGATTGTTCGAAGCTCATGCGGCGACTTTGGTGGCGGCCGGGGAAACGCTGCGCCGTTTCGCCGATGATGGCGTTTCGACAGCAGAGCTGTTGAAGCTAGTCCAGGATCGAGAGCATGAGGCGGACGAGTTGATCCGTCAGGTGCTCACCGAAGTCAGGAAGACTTTCCTGACGCCATTCGATCGTGGCGCCATCACCTCGCTCATCGGCGCGATGGACGACGCGATCGACGAGATGCTGGCCGCCGCTCGGGCGATCGATCTCTACGAGCTGCACGAGCTTCGTCCGGGCATGAAGGATATCATCAAGCTGATCTGCGAAGCGGCGACGGTTACGGCAGAAGCCGTCCCCTTGCTTCGCAATCTCAGCGCGAACGGCGCGAAGCTGCACCAGCTAACCGGGCGGCTCGTCAGCCTCGAGGGCAAGGCGGACGAGATTCACGCAATTGGCTTGCGGCATGCGTTCCAGAACGCCCGTTCGGATCCGCTGCAATTCGCCGTCTCCCGGGAGGTCTTCAAGAACCTGGAGCGGGTGACCGACGCCTTTGAGGACGTCGCCAACGAAATCGACGGCATCGTCATCGATCACGCCTGATGCACGAACTGGCACTCCCGCTGCTGGTCGGCCTGGTCGTCGTTGCGCTCGCGTTCGATTTCCTCAACGGCCTCCATGACGCTGCGAATTCGATCGCGACCGTTGTCGGTACCCGGCTTTTGAGCCCCGTGGCGGCGGTCGGCTTTGCGGCCTTCTTCAACTTCGGCGCCTATTTCCTCGCCCTGCAATGGCCCTCCCTGCACAAGGTAGCCGATACGATCGGCGCAGGCCTCATAGACAAGAACCTGATAACTCCTGCGGTGGTGTTCGGCGCGCTGGTGGGCGCAATGTTCTGGAATGTTGTCACCTGGCTCAAAGGTATACCGTCATCGTCGAGCCACGCGCTCGTGGGTGGGATCGTCGGCGCTGGAATTGCTCACGCGGGCTTCCCGAGCATTCAGTGGATCGGGCTCAACAAGACGCTGATCGCGATTGTGCTTTCGCCGGTGCTCGGGCTCGTCCTCACGATGCTGATCATGCTGCTGACGAGCTGGCTCGGCGTTAGGGCTAGCGCGCGCGGGTCCGAGCGCGCGTTCCGCGGCTTGCACCTGGTTTCTTCCGGCACCCTGTCGTTAAGCCACGGCCTCAACGACGCTCAGAAGACGATGGGTGTCATCACCGTCCTGCTTTATTCAACGGGCTATCTTCACGGGAAGTTCGCCGTCCCCAACTGGGTTGCGCTCAGCTGCTATGTCGCGATGGGTTTTGGGACGCTCACCGGCGGCTGGCGCGTGATTGAGACGATGGGCACGCGGATCACCAAATTGTCGCAGCATCAGGGCTTCAGCGCCTCCGCCGGGGGATCGATTATGCTGTTCGCGGCATCTTGGCTTGGCATCCCGGTCTCGACGACCCACACGGTGACAGGGTGCGTCATCGGCGCGGGCGCGGCGCGCCGCGCATCGGCGGTCCGCTGGGGAGTCGCGGGCAACGTCGCTATCGCCTGGATCATTACCATCCCTGCGTCGGCTGGGGTCGCCGCCATTTTCTATTGGCTGGCGAGCGGGCACATTGTTTGGGCGCTCGCCGCAATCGCGCTCATCGCCTTCGTTGCCTATTCAGCAGCGGCTTGGCGGATTCAGTCTTAAGCTGCCGCGCGGCCTCCGAGGAGCACTTCGACGGAGGCTGCCGACACGCGGCCTCTCGCGAATAAGCCCAAGCTTATTTGATATTCGCGGCAACGTAGCTCTGGATCCGCTTTACCAGCGGTGCGGGTAGCGGGACGTAGTCGAGACCCAACGCCTGCGGCTGGCCCTTCGTTAGCGCCCACCCGAAGAACTTGCGACCCGCGGCGCTGCCGCCGGCATTCTTGGGGTGCTTCGGCATCAACACGAAGGTCGAGGCGGTAATCGGGTATGATCCCGCGCCCGGCGCATTCGTCATCACCAGGTCGAAGTCCTTGGCGTGCGACCAGTCGGCGGTTGCCGCGGCGGCGGCGAACGACTTTGCGTTGGGCGCAACGAACTTGCCAGCGGCGTTTTGCACCAGTGCATAGACCATGTGGTTCTGCAGCACGTAGGCATATTCGACATAACCGATCGAATAGGAAACCTGCTTGACGTAGCCGGCAACGCCTTCATTGCCCTTGCCGCCGACGCCGCCGTTCCAGGAAACCGTCGTTCCTTCGCCAAACTTCGCCTTCCACCCCGGACTTACCTGGCCCAGATAGTGAGTGAAATTGAAAGTGGTACCCGAACCGTCCGAACGGTGGATCGGCGTGATCGGCTTGGCTGGGAAGTGGAGTCCTGGATTGAATTTGGCGATCCGCGGATCGTTCCACATCTTGATCTGGCCGGCATAGATGTCGGCGAGGAGCGCTCCGTTGAGCTTTATTTGGCCGGGGTGCGCGCCGGGGATGTTGACGACTGGAATGACGCCCCCGACCACGACCGGGAATTGGGCGAGGTCTGAGGCGTTGAGCTCTTCGGGAGCAAGCGGCTTGTCGGTCGCGCCGAAGTCCACCGTACCCGCCTTGACTTGCGAAATGCCGCCACCCGAGCCGATCGACTGGTAATTGATCTCGTCGCCGCCTGCGTTCTTGTAATCGGATGCCCACTTGGAAAGCACCGGATAAACGAAGGTCGAGCCGGCGCCCGTAATTGTCACCGCGTTGGCGGTTCCCGTCGATAAGGCGGCTGCGGCTGCGGCCGCGGCAACGGCGATGGAACGAATGTAGATTGTCATGTCGAGGTGTCCCCCTGAACAGGAAGTCGTTTCTGGAGATGGCCGCGAGCCATCAGGGTTCGGCTAGGCTCGGGCGGTGACAAGCGCGTGACCGCATTGTTGCCGTTTCGTTGCGCCCGTGCGGACCGCTGACTCCGCGGGTCGGACCGGCTGCTCAACGACCGTCACAAAAACGACAAATGACCGTCACGGGATCATCCGGATTGGCCGCCTACCGGCTGATTCGAGTTTCCGGACTCGCCGTTCACGCGCTCCACGGGGGCGAAGAATCAAAGGGGGCCACTTCAATGAACATTCGCTATCGGCTCGTCGCAGGGGCCGCGCTTGGGGCAATCGCGCTGTCTTCGGCCTCACCGACGATCGCCAAGCCACGAAAGCACACAACCGCGCATAAGCGGCGGCTAGCCGATCCGCGGGACGCCAAGATCGCTAAGCTCGAAGCGAGGGTCGATGCGCTGACCGCCCGCCTTGATGCCGAGGAAACGGAGCGGCAGAGCACCGCGCAGCAGGCGCAGTCCGCGCAGGCCGCGGCGGCGACTGCGCAAGCGCAGGCGGCGACGGCCCAGACTCAGGCGACCAACGCGTTGGCGCAGACGCAGGCCAATCAGGTGCAGGTCGCCAAGGTCGAGAACCAGGTCCCGCCACTCGAGAAGGCCATCAAGACCGGCTGGTTTGCCAATACGACGATCAGCGGCAAATCCTTCTTCAACGTCAGCAACATCAATCAGAAGTCGATCGATCTTCTGGGCGTCACGACCAACAATGCGCAGAACGGCACGCAAGCCGAACTCAAGCGTTTCTACATCGGAGTCGACCACAAGTTCAGCAACGTCTTCTCGGCTAACATCACCACCGACTTCCGCTACAACGCCAACGGCACCACCAAGGATACGCTCGTCTACGTCAAGAAGGCGTTCCTGCAGGCGAAGCTCGACCCGGCCCTCGCGGTCCGGATCGGCGCCGCCGACTTGCCGTGGGTGCCTTTCGTCGAGGGCATTTACGGTTACCGCTTCGTCGAGAATACGCTCATTGACCGGACCAAGTTCGGCACGTCCTCGGACTGGGGCGTCCATGTCTTCGGCACGTTCGGCAACAATCTTGTCAGCTACCAGGTCTCGGCTATCAACGGCGCCGGCTACAAGACCCTGGCCCGCCAGTCTGACACGATCGACCTCGAAGGCCGCGTAAGCGTCAATCCGATCAAGCCGATCACGCTCGCCATCGGCGGCTACACTGGAAAGCTGAGCAAGAGCGCCGCGAACCTGCCGGGCTCGGCCACGCCGCATACGGCGAGCCGGTTCGATGCGTTGGCCGCGTACACGGACAACCGCGTCCGCGCTGGCATCGAGTATTTCGCGGCCAAGAACTGGAACACGGTGACATCGGCCTTCAGCGACACTTCAGATGGCTGGTCCGCCTTCGGTTCCTTCGCATTCACGCCTAAGATCCTGGCCTTCGGCCGGTTCGACTGGGTGAAGCCGAGCAGAGACTTGAACCCGGCGATAAAGGATAATTATTTCAACGCTGGCGTCGACTACAAGCCGCTGCCGCCGCTCGATCTCGCGCTGGTGTACAAGCGAGAGCGGGCCAACCATGGTTTCCTATCGACGTCGAATGGCACGATCGGCGGTGCGCTTGACGGTACGTATGACGAAATCGGCCTGTTCGGTCAGTTCTCCTTCTAGGCAGTTCTCCCCGGCGGTCCTTCGTTTCCCTGAGGAGAGCCGCCCACTTCTCCCTCATGGCCGAATCCGATCAATCGGCTACACAGCCTTTGATGGTTATGCTGGGCGACAATGAGCGTGCGCTGGTCAACGCCCTCGATGAGCCGTCGCTCGTCGTCGAAGGCAGTATTGTGCGATTTGCCAATGCCGCCGCGCGCAGGCTGCTCGGCGCGCGGATCGAGGGCGGCGACGTGCGCCTTGCGATCCGCCATCCGCAGGCGCTGGAGCTGATCCTTTCGCACGGCACCGGCGAGATCGAGGCGACCGGGATCGTCCAGCCCGGTCGTTCGTGGCGCCTGCTGATGCGCCGCCTCTGGCCCGATGCCGCGCTGGTGCGAATGCTCGACCGGTCCGACGCCGTCTCGACCGAGAAGATGCGGGTTGATTTCGTCGCCAACGCCAGTCACGAACTGCGCACGCCGTTGTCGACCGTGCTTGGCTATGCCGAGACTCTCGCCGAGGAAAACGACCTGCCTTACGAGCTGCGGGCCAACTTCGGGCGAACCATCCGCGACGAGGCGCGCCGCATGCTGCGTATCATCGAGGATTTGATGAGCCTGTCGCGGATCGAAGCCGACCGGTTCGTCGCTCCCGGCGACCGGGTCGACATCGACGACATCGCCTCGGCGGCGGTGGCCAACGCCGGCCATGTGCTGCCCAACGCCTCGTGCACGTTCAACGTCTCGATCGCCGACAATCTCCCGCCCGTGCGCGGTGACCGCGCCCAGCTCATCCAGGTGCTCGACAATCTGATCGGCAACGCGATCCGCTACGGCCGGGACAAGTCGGATTCGCCAATCGGTGTTGCGGCCGAACGGAGCGGCTCCTGGGTGACTCTCACCGTCTCCGATCATGGACCGGGCATTCCACGCGAGCACCTGCCGCGCCTGACCGAACGCTTCTACCGGGTCGACCCCGCGCGAAGCCGCGAATCCGGCGGAACCGGGTTGGGGCTGGCGATCGTCAAGCACATCATCGAGCGACATCGCGGATCGCTGGACATTCGCAGCACCGTTGGGACTGGCACCAGTGTCATTGTGCGCTTGCCCGTCGCCGTCTAGCGCCTCAGTGAACGAACCGGGCGACGACGTCGCGATAGCTTCGCGACACTTTCACCTGCGCTCCCGAATCGAGCACCAGGAAACATTCGCCGTTGGTATGCGGTTTCACCTGGCGGACAAGGTCGAGGTTGACGATCGTCGAGCGGTGCACGCGCTGGAACCGGCGCGGGTCGAGGCGTTTCTCAAGGTCCTTCATCGTTTCTCGCAGGATGAGCGTGTTGTCGCCCGTCTGGATGCACATATAATCGCCGGCGGCGTCGATCCGCTCGATCGTGTCGACATCGACCCGGAAGATCTGCCCCTGGTCCTTGATGTTGATCATCCTCTCGTAGCGATTGGCAGCGTGGGCATCGGGGCTCGCATCGGCCAGCTCCTCGGCCGCCTCCGGGGCATGCTCGGCAAGCGCTTCCTTGAGGCGCTCCGATTCCTCGGCGCTGCGGCGTTCCGAAAGCCGCTGCCGGACCCGGTCCATCGTGCCGGCGAGCCGATCCTCGTCGACCGGTTTCATCAGATAGTCCACTGCCTGCGCGTCGAACGCGCGCAGCGCATGTTCGCCATAAGCGGTGACGAACACAAACAGCGGCGGTTCGACGTCCATCAACCCCTGGATGACCGAAAAGCCGTCGAAGCCGGGCATTTGGATGTCGAGGAAGACGAGGTCGGGTTTGTGCGTCTTGATCTGGCGGATCGCCTCGCGCCCGTTGGCGGCGGTGCCGACGATCTCGACATCGTCGAAGGCCTGCAGCCTCAATTGCAGGCCCTGGGTGGCCAGCGGTTCGTCGTCGACCAGGATGGTCCGGATCGTCATCAGCTTCTGTCTCCGGTTTCGTAGGGAATTTCGACGATAACGCTAAACCCTCCCCGTTCGTTCTTTCTGGTGTCGAACCGGTGGGCAGGGCCATAGGCCTGCGACAGCCTGTCGCGGATATTCGCCAGACCGACTCCGGTCGACGGGCTCGCCGCCAGCTCGCCCCCTTCGCCATCGCCATTGTCCGCGACCTCGATCCGCACTGCCTGCCCCTCGCGGTTCGCGGTGATCCAGATATCGGCTCCGCTCTCTGCCGGAGTCACCGCATATTTGATTGCGTTCTCGATGAGCGGCTGGAGCAACAGCGAGGGCAGCCGCGCGCCTATCGTCTCGGATTCGATCCGGAAATGCGGCCGGAGGCGGTCCTCGAAGCGCATTTTTTCGATCTCGAGATAGAGCTTCAGCGTCTCGACTTCCTGAGCAAGCGTGACCTTGGCGGTCGGCTCGTTGGCGAGCGTATAGCGCAGGAACGACGAGAGGCGGGCAAGCATCGCGTTCGCCCTCTCGGTCTGCTTCAGGAGCACCAACGTCGAGATCGAGTTCAACGTGTTGAACAGGAAATGCGGGTTGAGCTGGTACCGAAGCATCGCCAGCTGCGCCGTGGAGGCCTGCCCTTCGAGCTTCTCGCGCTGGCGGATCTCGTCCTCCAGTAACAGGAAATAATTGATCCCGTAATAGAGGGCCGACCAGGCAGCGAGCAGTGAGAAATTGAGCAGGATCGCACCGAGATATTCCACTCCGGCCGGCCTTGAGGCGGGTTTGAGGAAGGTGGCGTAGCTCCACGTCTCGATCACCGAGAAAGCCGTCGCCGCCAGCATCACTGCAAGCAGCGAGAGCACCAGCGTCCAGATCGGTTTGATCCGGATCAGGCGCCGGAACAGCGAGGCCATCAGCAGCGTCAGCGAATAGCCGGTCGCGGTCAGGAGCAAAGTGTGGACGAGCCACATCCAGCCCATTGAATTGGCGAAGCCGGACAGCGAGCGGAGAAAGAAATAGCCACTCCAGCCGATCGACTGGAGCACCCAAAAGGCGCGATTCTTGTCGTCGAAGAAGGGCTGGTCGAATCCCATCCCGCGAACGATCGGCTCGGCGGGGGACTGGATTTTCGGAGCGTCGGCTACACGCCTTGGCGTGGCCGCCCGTCGCTTCAAGGTCGCGCTGTCGGTCGCCATCGCACCAGGGATATAGAGCGGCGCGGCGGCCATTGCGAGCGCGTGCATTCTGCCGCGGCCGAAAGCAGATCATCCCGATCTACATCGGCAATATCTACCCAAGATGATCGGCTCCGCCGCCAATCTCTTAACTCGCCCTCAACTCTCTTTGCATAAGGCCCTTACGGCACGGGGAAAACGGCGGGCGAATGTACGAAGCTCCAGATCGCTATAAGAGATTGGTTTCGGCACGTCTCCCAGGCGGCGAATCCGCGGGTGTGGCGGCTGAACAGCCCGACTCGGAAAGCTCGCCCCTAAGGGACGTGCAGTTGCTCTCGCGCGCCCAGCTCGCGCCTTTCTTCGCCACCGCCAACATCATCGCCGCGCTGATCATGGGCGCCAGCCTGTATGGCGGCCCGACTTCGGTTTGGCTGCTTCCATGGGTTGCGGCAGTCGCCGCCGTTAACCTCGCCGCCATGCATATCGCGCGGACTCAGTCGGTCACCTGCGTTGGCCGCTCCGGGCGCCGGATTCCTCCCTGGTTCCTGATCGGCGAAGCACTGGTCCGGGCCGCGACCTTCCTCAGCCTTCCACTTTATTCCTTCCCGCAGCTCGATCCGGGCACCCAGGTCATCGCCGCCTCGGTCATGGCCGGACTCGGCGTCGGCGGCCTGGGCCTCGTCGTCGTTCCGCAATGCGCGATGGCGTGGCTGACCGCTTTCACCGCCGGAGTAAGCGGAGCGCTGCTGATCGGACGCCACAGCGTGCCCTTCCAACACATGCTGTCGATCGTTTTCACGCTGGGGGTGTCGATCACCGGCGTCATGACGGTCGCGCGCTGGGCGTTCCATCAGCTCAAGATGAACGCCGACGTCGGCAGCCAGAGCGAAGGTGCCGCCCTGCTGCTCCAGGAATATGAGCAGCGCGGCGTCGGTTGGCTGTGGGCCGTCGATAGCGAGAACCGAGTGACCTACGTCAGCGCCCGAATGAGCACGATGCTCGGCAAGCCCGCCAGCCAGCTGCTCGGCCATTCGTTCGCAGCCCTGCTCGGCGGCCATGCCGAACTTGGCAAGGTGCTGCTCGAAAAGCAGCCCTTCAATGGTCTGGAGATGGAGCTTGCCACGCCCCGCGGCTCGCGTTGGATTTCGATGACCGGCGATCCGATCATCGACACTGCCGGCCGGTTCGAGGGTTTCCGTGGGGTCGGCTCGGACATTACCGAAATCCGCCAGACCCAGGAACGGCTGACTCACCTCGCCAACGTCGACGTGCTCTCAGGCCTCCCGAACCGCGGCCGGGTCCGACAGCTGCTCGGCGAAGCGCTGCGCGGCGCGACGTCGGGCAATGTGCCCTGCGCGATCATGTTTCTCGACCTCGACGGCTTCAAGCCGGTCAACGACACCTTCGGCCACCCCAAGGGCGATGCCGTCCTTCGTGCGGTCGCCAAGCGCCTGGTCGACGAAGTGGCCACCGATGTCACCGTCGGCCGGATGGGCGGCGACGAGTTCGCCATCGTCGTCAACGACGCCCAGAGCCGCAAGAAGGTCGAGCAGCTCGCCGACCGAATCATTGGCTCGATCCGCGAACCCTATGTGATCGACCAGACAGAGATCCGGATCGGCGTGTCGATCGGCTGCGCCTTCGGCCCGATCGACGGCGCGACGGTCGATGATCTTATCCTCAAGGCCGACCTCGCCCTCTATCAGGCGAAGGACGCGGGCCGCGGCTGCGCACGCTACTTCTCCTCCGAACTCCAATCGGTTCAGGAGGACCGGGTCCGCCTTGAGGCCGATCTGAGGAGCGCCGTCGCTTCCAAGCAGTTCCACCTCGTCTTTCAGCCGCTGATCAACGCCAAGACCCAAAGACTGGTCGGCTTCGAGGCACTGATCCGCTGGAACCACCCGCAGCGCGGCTTCGTACCGCCGAGCGTGTTCATTCCGGTGGCCGAAGAAACCGGAATGATGCCGGTGATCGGCGAATGGGTGATCGATGAGGCCTGTCGTGCCGCCGCCACCTGGCCCGATCCGATTACCGTCGCGCTCAACATCAGCCCCAAGCAGATGGTCCAGGCCGCGCTTCCCAATCTCGTCAGCGAGGCGCTCGCCCGCCACAAGCTGCCCGGCAACCGCATCGAGCTCGAGGTTACCGAGGGTGTGTTCCTCGGCGACAGTGGCTCGACGCTCGATGTGCTGAAGCGCCTCCGCGCGCTCGGCGTCGGCATCGCGCTGGACGATTTCGGCACCGGCTATTCTTCGATCGGCTATCTCAACAAGGCGATCTTCCACAAATTGAAGATCGACGGCAGCTTCGTCCGCGAAGCCGGCTCGCGGCCCGAGAACGTCGCGATCATCCAGTCGATTGTGCAGCTGGCCAAGAGCTTCCGGATGAACGTCACCGCCGAAGGCGTGGAGACCGCCGAGGACTTCGAGCGCATGCGTGATCTGGGCTGCGATACGATCCAGGGGTATCTGTTCGGCAGGCCACTTCCCTATGAGCGTGCCAACCAGATGGTGCTGGGCCTGGGCGCCAAGCGTATGGCCGGCTGAGCCTCAGGCCGTACTCGAGGAATCAGCCGAAACACTATTTCGCGCTTCCGCGCCGGCTTTTCTGTGCGATAGAGCGCCTTAGCTAAGGCAAGGGGGGGGATCGTTGCCGCAACTGACTGCGACGAAGAGCCTGTTCCGCTATCAGAGCGGCCGAGTGATCGCGCTCGGCCGGGTGATGCTCGTCACCTGCTTCCTGATCGCCGTCCTGCTGGACCGTAACGAGGCTGCCCAGGACATTGCCGGCACTTACGCGCTGCTGGTTTTCTACGGGGCATTGGCGATTATCATTGCGGTCGTGACGTGGCGCAATTGGTGGCTCGACGCGCGTCTCGCCGTGGCAACCCACGCGCTGGACATGGCGGTATTCACCGCGATCGTCTTTTCGACCAACGGGTCGACCAGCCCGTTCTTCCTGTTCTTCGTGTTGCCGCTGCTTTCGGCGGCCATCCGCTGGAGCTGGCGCGAGACCGCGTTGACGGCGACCGCGCTCGTCGTTCTGCACCTGATCGCCGGACTGCTCGTCGCCGGCTCCCAGACGTTCGAGATCGAACGATTCGTCGTGCGCAGCGGCCACCTCATGATTCTCTCGCTGCTGCTCATCTGGTTCGGCGTCCACCAGCGCTTCACGCGTCTTCAATTTCCCATCGATGATGCGGAGGCTGCGGCCGGCGAAGAACGGGATCCACTCATCCAGGCGCTCCGACTGGCGCGGAGTACGACGCAGGCCGGCGCAGGCGCGCTCGTGGTCGGCCCGCTTGGCGAGGAATCTTGCGACGGCATCGCCATCGTGCACGGCGAGCGGCGGGCCCTGAGCGGTTGCCGCGGGCTCGCGACCGGCCTCGCCGGGCCCGCTTTGCTGTTCAGCCTCCGTGGTGACCATGCGCTCACCCGGGCGCCGGAAGGGCATTTCCAGTTCGCTGCTGCGTCGGCGAAACTCGATATCGAGGAGATCCGCCGCTTGGGAGCCACCGAAGGGCTAGTCGTCGAGGTCCGCACGGGAACGCAGCAGGGGTGGCTGGCGCTTTGGGATGTCCCCGACCTGTCGACCGACTTCATCGAATTCGGCAGGGAGCTCGGCCGCGCGGTTGGCGGCATCCTCGACCGTCACGCGCTGCTTACCGCCATCGAGACCGGCGCCGCCGCCCGCACCCGGCTGTCGCTGGCGCGCGATGTCCACGATAGCGTCGTCCAGTTCCTCGCCGGCGCCTCGTTCCGGGTCGAAGCGATCAAACGCTCCGCCAAGGACAGTCCGCGCCTCGGTGCGGAGTTGGATGAGCTCAAGCGTCTGCTGGTCGAGGAGCAGGGCGAAGTGCGCGGGTTCGTGCTTGCCTTGCGCAAGGGCCGCGAGCTGGAGCTGGCCGAGGCCGCCGCGGAGTTGCGCGCCCTGGCCGAGCGCCTGAGCCAGCAATGGTCGATCAAATGCCAGGTGAAAGTCGGCGGCGAGGAAGCCGCGATCCCGGTCAGGCTGCAGCTCGATCTCCAGCAATTGCTGCGCGAAGCCGTCGCCAACGCCGTGCGCCATGGCGGGGCCGACCGGATCGACGTCGCGCTCGCTGTCGATCAGGGGCAGTTGTCACTCAATGTCCACGACAACGGTTCAGGCTTTCCCAAGACGAAGGGCGCGCCGCCGCTTGAGCCGCGCTCGCTTAAGGAACGGGTCGAGCGGGCGCACGGCTCGCTACGCCTAGAGTCCGCGCCGGGTTCGACCGATCTTCATATCTCTATTCCGCTAGGAGCCGCCGCGTGACCAAAGTCCTGCTCGTTGACGACCACCCCATGATCGGCGCCGCGCTCGACATGCTGCTCCGCGATACCGACTATGAGCTGCTTGGCCGCGCCCGGACTGCCGCCGAAGCGAATAGCCAGTTGAGCCGCCTCAAGCCCGATCTGCTGCTGCTCGACGTGCACTTGCCCGACAGCTCCGGCCTCGACGTGCTGCAGCGCCTCACCCGGGGGCGTAAGCGACCGAAGGTCATCCTGGTGACTGCCGGCATGGATGAGGCGCAGCTCCTTGCTGCGTCCGATCTCGAGCCGGAGGGGATCGTGCTCAAGACTTCGGATCCCGGGCTCCTGCTCAAGTGCATGGACGCAGTCGTAGCTGGAGAGCGCTGGGTTGACCCCGAGATCGCCGAGCGCACCCGCCAGGCGCAGGAACGCGCTGCCTCGGCACCTCCGCTGACCCGCCGCGAGCGTGAGCTGATCGACCTGGTCCGGCAGGGTCTCAGGAATCGCGACATCGCCGCCGAGCTCGGAGTCACCGAGGGAACCGTGAAGGTCTATCTCCACGCGATCTTCGACAAGCTGAAGGTCGAGAACCGTACCGAGCTGGCGCTTCGCGCCGGCGACCTGATCGGCCGGTAAGCGTCGGCTAGATCTGGAGCTGGCTCCCCAGCTCGACCACGCGATTGGTCGGCAGCTTGAAGAATTCCATCGCGCTTTCCGAGCTCTTGAGCATCCACGCGAACAATTTCTCGCGCCACAGCGCCATTCCCGGTTGTTTCTTCGATGCGATCAACTTCTGCCGACCGAGGAAGAAGCTGGTGCTCATCATGCTGAACGGCGCGCCGCAGGTGTCGATGCGGGCGAGGTCGCGCGGGACGTCGACCTCTTCCATATAGCCGTAGTGCAGAATGACCCGGTAGAATCCCTGGCCGGCGTCGTGCGCCTCGAGCCGTTTGTCCGCCGGGAAGTGCGGCACCTCCTCGACCTTGACGTTGAGGATAAGCACCCGCTCGTGGAGCACCTGGTTGTGCTTCAAATTGTGCAACAGCGCGGCGGGAACGACATCGGCCGAGGTCGACAGGAACACCGAGGTGCCACGCACCCGATGGACCGATGACGCCGCCGACTTGATGAACACCTCAAGCGGCAGCGCCGATTCCGACAACCGCTTGCGCATCAGCTGACGGCCCTTGGCCCAGGTGGTGAGGACGGTGAAGCTGATCGCGGCGACCAGCAGCGGGAACCAGCCGCCGTCGGGGATCTTGGTGATGTTCGAAGCGAAGAAGGTACCGTCGACGAGCAGGAACACGCCAATCGTCACCGCGGCGAGGATCTTGTTCCACCGCCAGACCTGGAACACCAGCACGGCAAGCATCATCGTGGTGATCAACATCGTTCCAGTCACGGCGATTCCATAGGCCGAGGCCAGACGACCGGACTCGCGGAAGCCGAGGACCAGGATGATGACCATGAACAACAGGCCCCAGTTGACCGCCGGGATGTAGATCTGCCCGGCCGCCTTGGCGCTGGTATGCTCGGTCTTCAGCCGCGGCAGGAAGCCGAGCTGGACGGCCTGGTGAGTGACCGAGAAAGCACCCGAGATCACCGCCTGGCTGGCAATGATCGTTGCCGCGGTCGCGATGCCGACCAGCGGCAGGCGCGCCCAATCGGGCGCCATCAAATAGAAAGGATTCGCTGCCGTCTTCGGATCGCCCAGCATCAGCGCTCCCTGGCCGATGTAGTTGAGCATCAGACATGGGTAGACGAGGCCAAGCCACGAAAAGCCGATCGCCTTGCGCCCGAAATGGCCCATGTCGGCATACAGCGTTTCGGCGCCGGTCACCGCGAGGAAGACCGAACCCAAAGCAAGGAAAGCGAGCTTCGGGTTCACTAGGAAGAATTTCCCCGCCCACGTCGGACTCAGTGCGGTGACGATCTCGGGTTGCGTCAGGATATTGGAAACGCCCAGCGCGGCGAGAACCGCCATATAGATGAGAATCACTGGCCCGAAGAAATTGCCGACCTTCGCTGTCCCGCGCGATTGGACGAAGAACAGGCCGATGAGGATGCCGATCGCGATCGGGATAACGAGCGGCTGCAACCCCGCCTCGACCACCGTCAGACCCTCGACCGCCGAGAGCACCGAGATCGCCGGCGTGATCATCGCGTCGCCGTAGAACAGGCACGTGGCGAGCACGCCCATCATCACCAAAGCCGGCGCCCATTTCTTGTGGCCGAGATTGCGCGCAATCAGCGACAGCAAGGCAAACGAGCCGCCCTCGCCCCTGTTGTCGGCGCGCATCGCGACGAACACATATTTGACGGTCACCACAAGCATCAGCGACCAGAAGATCAGGCTTATGACGCCGAAGATGTGCAGCCGGTCGACCGCCAGAGGATGCGGGCCGAGGAAGCTTTCCTTCATCGTATAGAGCGGAGACGTGCCGATATCGCCATACACCACGCCGATCGCGCCGAGCATCAGCTTGGGCAGCGCGTCCTTGGGTCCGTGATAGCTGGCCGCCTCGCCGGAGGACAGGATATTATCGGCGGTGATCTCGTTCACCCACGTGCTGTGCGGCCGTACCTCATAAAGATTCCATGTGGAATTGTTGCACTGCGGCATAGATCGGTCGTCGCACCTCTCGACGATTGCGACCGCCCGGCGCAATTATTGAGTGATGACCGACAACCGGCCCGCCCATCCATCGATTGCGGCAAGCATCCAGGGCTATGCCGGCGCGATCGCCATGGTCGCGGTCTCCACCCTGATCGGGCTATGGATCGCGCCGCGCTGGGGCACCGGGCCCGTGGACATGATCTATCTGCCGGCTGTCCTCGCTGCGGCAGTGCTGTGGGGGCTGGGGCCCGCGCTGCTCTCTGGCCTCGCCGCCGCGCTCGCCTACAATTTCTTCTTCACCGAGCCGATCCACACTTTGCGTATCGACCGCGTGGCCGACGTGGTGACGGTCGTGGTCCTGCTCATCGTCGCTTTGGTCACCAGCAAGCTCGCCGCCGGAATTCGCGAGCAGGCGCGGATCGCGGCCGCGCACGCGGCCCGAAACGCGACCATCGCCGGGTTTGCCGGCCGCCTGCTGTCGTCGAGCGGCGAAGCGGAGATTGCCGAGACCGCCTGCGGCGAGCTCCATCGCTTGCTCGATTGCAATGCGATCCTGGTCACCGGACTCCCGTACCCCAAAGTGCTTGCCGTCGTTCCCGCGGGCAATCGGCTCACCCCCAGCGATGTCGCCGCGGCGGTGCTGACGCTCGAATCGGGCGAGTCGGCGGGGCGCGGCACCGCTCGGGTCCAGCCGGCGGAATGGGTCTTTCATCCGGTCCGATCGGGCGCGCGGGTGATCGCCGCCGCGGGCCTCGCGCGGGACGATGGCCTGGCGCCGCTCGCCGGGGAGCAATTGCAGCTGCTCGGCAGCTTGCTCGACCAGCTTGCCCTCGCGCTGGAGCGGGAACGACTCGCCGCTGAGACCCGCAGGTTCGAAGAAACGCGAAAACGTGACCGGCTTCGCACGGCCTTGCTGGCGTCGATCGGCCAGGAAGTTCGGCCCCGGCTCGAAGCGATCGGAGCGGCCGCGCGAGAACTTCGCCGGAGCTCTACCGGCGAAAAGGAGATTGTTTCAACGATCGGCTCGGAGGCGCTGAAGATCGATCGCTATGTCGCCAACCTCGTCGAACTCGGCCCTGAAGGCGACCAGCGTCCCGTAGAGCTGGGCGACATCAGCATCGACCTGTTCAACCGCGCCGTGTCGAGGGACGGCAAGCCGGTGCACCTGACGCCGAAGGAATATGCCGTGCTCGCCGAGCTGACCAAGCATCGCGGTCGGTTGCTGACTCACGCCCAGCTGCTCCGGGCCGTCTGGGGACCCGCGCAGGAAAAGCAGATCGATTATCTCCGAGTCGCGATCCGCGCGCTCCGGCAGAAGCTGGAAGCCGAGCCGTCGCGGCCCAGGCTGATCGTCAACGAACCGGGCGTCGGCTATCGGCTGACCGCCGGCTGAAAAGCTAAAGGAACGATAGACCCCCGGAGCGGGTTCATCGACGCGGGTACGAAGGCACTTCAATCATTCCTTGCAGAAAGGTGGCGCCATGAAGACTCGCGAGCTCGGCCGAAGCGGCCTCGAGGTCTCGGCCATCGGCCTTGGCTGCATGGGCATCAGTTTCAGCTATGCAACGAAGCTGTCCAAAGCGGATGGCGTTGCGCTGATAAGAGCCGCTGTGGAGCGGGGAGTCACCTTCTTCGACACGGCCGAGGTCTACGGCCCGTTCGAAAATGAAGAGGTCGTCGGCGAGGCGCTTCGGCCGTTCACCGACAAGGTGGTGATCGCGACCAAGTTCGGCTTCGACATCGATCCGGCGACGCGCCAGAACCGCGGCGTCTGCAGCCGGCCCGAGCGGATCCGGCAGGCGGTCGAAGACTCGCTCAGGCGGCTCGGCATCGAGACCATCGACCTCCTTTACCAGCACCGGGTCGACCCCGAAGTGCCGATCGAGGATGTCGCCGGGACCGTCCGCGACCTGATCGCCGAGGGCAAGGTCAGGCATTTCGGACTGTCCGAGCCGGGCGTTCAGACGCTCCGCCGGGCGCATGCCGTCCAGCCCGTCACCGCGCTTCAGAACGAATATTCACTATGGTGGCGGGCCCCGGAGAGCAACGGGATCCTCGAGGCTTGTGACGAGCTCGGAATTGGCTTCGTTCCATATAGCCCGCTCGGCAAGGGCTTCCTTACCGGCGCCATGAGCAAGGATACCAAGCTCGCCGACAATGACTTCCGGAGCAACGTCCCGCGCTTCCAGCCTGAAGCGATGGAGAAGAACCAGGCGTTCGTCGACCTGTTGAAGCGGGTCGCGGGCGATAAGGGCGCTACTCCGGCGCAGATTGCTCTTTCCTGGCTGATCGCCCAGCGCCCGTACATCGTGCCGATCCCGGGCACGACCAAGCTCCATCGACTGGAAGAGAACATCGCCGCCGCCGATCTCGACCTGACCACAAGAGACCTCGGCGAGATCAACCAGGCCGCCTCGCACATTCAGGTCGAAGGGGATCGCTATGCCTCGGCGCAGATGGCGATGGTCGGCCGCGAAGCTCCCGAACGCGCCGAGGCCTGAGCCTGAGCGCCGCGCCAATTCCTTGGAGATGGGATCAATAGTGCTCCAGGATGAACGCGCGGGCAGCGCGATATTCTTCCCGGGTCACGCGGCCGTCACCGTTCGTGTCCGCGATCCTTCGGAAAGCTTCGACCGCCGCCTTCGCTTCGTCCGGCTCGAGCAGGATGTCGTGGTTGGAATCGTAATATTTGAGTCCCCAGTTCATCAGCACCCAGTCGCGGTCGAACAGCGACATCGCCGCAGGTGTCGGCGCCAGGCCGACTTGCGAAGGCGGTGTGGCGAGCGCGGACGTCCCGAGCAAGGCGAAGCAGCAAATCATCCAGCGCGTGACCGCCAAACGCTCCACGCGAGCCGGCGTTCACCTCCGTCGAGCCGTCAGGGTCAGACCAGCAGCCGGAACGCGCGGCCGTCCGGTTCGACGCGGCCGGCACCAGGCGCAGGAAAATGCGAGCCGATCAGCAACGCCTTGCAGTCCGCCGCCCACGACAGGAGCGAGCGGCGGGTAGCCGCCGCCGTCCTCTCATCCTGATCCATGCCGCGGTCCGGGAATGCCAGCTGTACCGGGTGGTGAAGCATGTCGCCGGTGACGAGCGCCGCTTGTCCGCGCGAAACGATCTGGACAGAAAAATGCCCCGGGGTATGTCCGGGCGCGGGCACGAGCGAGACTTCGTCGGTCAGTCTCGTGGGGCCTGTCGCCAGGTGAAGACGACCGGCCGTAGCGATCGGCCGAACCGCCGTTTCGAAGACTTGCCGTCCGAAGCTTTCCGGAGGCCGCGACGACCAATAATCAAATTCGCGCTGCCCGACAATGTAGCGGGCGTGTGGGAACGACGGGCCTGCGTCGACCCCGCTCCCGCGGACATTTCCCCCGACATGGTCGGCGTGAAGGTGCGTGTTGACGACCTCGTCGATCATGTCTGTCCCGCCTTTGAGGGCGGCAACCAATCCGGGGACCGCCGGGCCCGGCCGCGGCAGAAGCGGGAAGCCGATTATCGTGAAATCCCCGATTCCCGTGTCGATCAGGATTCGCCGGCCGCGCGATTCAATCAGGAAGGCGGCGATGCTTAGGGTGATCCGGCCGCGCTCATCGGTGAACCAGGGATGCAGCCACGGGATCGCGGCCATGGCCGCCGGCGTGGCGTCGGGGAAGAAGCGCGTCGGGTCGAGCGGCACGACATTGCGCTCCCACAGACGCCGGATCGAAGCATTGCCCACGCGCCATTCCATTGGAGGCGAGGCGGCCTGCGTGGGCGGCGCCAGCAAGCTTGCGACCGTCCACCCGCCAATCCAGCCCAGGCTCTCACGCCGGTTGCAGCCCCGCATGAATCTATCGGGAGCGGCGCGTGCGCGCTTGTGCGATCACTTCGTCGATGGCGGCGATCACGGCATCGGGGCGGCTGTCCTGAATGTGATGCGTCGCATTCGGAACTACCCTGTTGACGCCGCGACTGGACAGCTTCGCCATGCGATCGTGGGCCTGCATCCAGACGGTGTTGCGGATTGCCTGATCGTGATCGGGCGGACTTGTGCCGCCGGCGGTCAGAACGATCAGTGGAAGGTCGCCCCAAGAGCGGCGCGAGGCGTCGATCTGATCGCTGCTCCGGCCCTCGAATTCGAGGAGTTCGGAAAGAACCATTCGATATTGGTCCGGGGTCACCCGCGCGGCCAGTGCTTTGGTGACAGCAGCCGGGAGGCCCGGAACGGGGTCGCCAATGCAATCTTTCCACGTTTGCGTTCCCGTTGCCGGCGCGCCGGCAGCGAGACCCTTGATGCACGACCGGAAGGTCGCGATCTGCTGTTCCGCCGAGGTTCGGAAGGCCGGCGTCACCTTCTCGTAGACGGCCACTTGATGCTCGAACGACGGATCGACAAGCACGACCCCGGCGACCTCGTCGAGATGCCGATCGACGAACAATCGTACATGCAAGCTCGCGATCGACGCCCCGACGACTACGAACGGTGGCCTCAAGCGCGCTTTGCGGAGGAGGCGTTCGAGATCTTCGCTCAACGCTTCCGCAGTGCGGGGCGATGGCCCTGGATCGCTAAAGCCATAACCGGCGCGGTCATACCCACAGACCCGTGTCGTCCGTGCTAGCTCGGCATGCACGTTGCGCCAGGTCGTAATGTCGTCGCCCAATCCGCCTTCAAGAAGGACGGTAGGAGAACCGGAGCCGAGGCAGAACAGGTTCAGACGGCGCCCCCCGTCGACATTCACCAGCCGGTGCGGCCGGGCATAATCGTTCCAGGAGAATGCCGGCTTTGCGGCCGGGACCGCTGCTAAAGGGACAAGCAGGCTGATCATCCCAGCCGCCATGTTGAAATTGAGCCCGACGCGCTTTCGCATGCCCTCGCTTGTAGTCCTCACCTGTGGGCCGGGAGAGATGTCATGCGGCCAAGCACCGTCAACATTTCGCCAAATGCCGCGACAGATCGTCGCGGCGAGCGAACCTTTCTCGATATTCGCGCGGGGAAAGGCCCAATCGCCGGCGAAAATGATGGCGCAGCGCTTCGACCGTCGAAAATCCGCAGTTCGCCGCAATCTGCTCGATCGTCGCCGCGGTCGCTTCGAGCTGCTCCTTAGCCAGTTCGACGCGAGTTCTGAAAAGCCATTCGCCAGGGCTGAGCCCGGTCGTTTCCCGGAATCGCCGAATGAATGTCCGCTCGCTCATCGCGACCGATCGGGCGAGGTCCGAAACCCGATAGCTGCGGTCTGGCTGCGCACGGATGCGGTCGAGCAGAGGGGCCAGGCGGCCATGCGCTCCTGTGGGCATGGGGCGCTCGATGAATTGAGCTTGTCCGCCCTGCCGGTGCGGCGTCGTGACCAGCCGTCGAGCGACCGAATTGGCCTTTTCGGGGCCATGGTCGAGACGGACGATGTGAAGCAGGAGATCGATTCCGGCTGCGCTCCCGGCCGAGGTGAAGAGCGGCGCGTTATCGATGTACAAGACATCGGGATCGACGGTGATCGCCGGATATTTGGAGGCTAGGCGCTCGGCGTAGCGCCAGTGCGTTGTCACCGTCAGACCGTCCAGCAACCCCGTTGCCGCCAGAACGAACGCGCCCGAGCAGATCGATACGAGTCTCGCCCCACGTTGATGAGCCCGCCGGAGCCTTGCGATCAGGGCCGTCGGGACGGGAACATCGGCGCCGGTCCATCCAGGAATGACGATTGTATTGGCGAGCTCCAGGGAATCGAGTCCAAATTCCGGTTCGAACGTCAGGCCGCCGAGCGCCCGGAGCGGCCCGGGAGTCGCGGCGACCGTGATGAAGCGGTACCAGTGCGGCTCCATTTCGGGCCGGTGTTGGCCGAAGATTTCAGCCGCAATTCCATACTCAAAGGTACCCAGACGGTCGTGCGCAAGCGCGGCGACGACATGCTGCGGCTGTTCGACGTCTTTTGGCATGATCCTTACGATATCCGTCAAATCCGCCAATGGCCAATCTTAGGACCGGAGCGCAGGATGCTCATCAGGAGGAGCCTTGTCATGCCCAACCCGGTCACCGCGACGCCCGCCGCTCCACCGACGGCCACATGTGCTCATTTCGAAGCCCTGTTCGCGTTCGAGACGGACTGTTGGGACATCCATGCCGCGCTTCAGCTGGACGATCCCGGCTTCGTGCTGCTCGATGTGCGGAGCCCCGCCGATTATGCCGCCGGACATATCCCCGGAGCGATCAGTCTTCCGCACGGCAAGATCATCGGCTCGGCGCTTGGCCGTTGGCCTTCGGCCACTTTGTTTGTGACCTATTGCGCCGGCCCGCATTGCAACGGCGCCGCGCGCGGCGCGCTCAGGATCGCCCGGCTCGGACATTTCGTGAAAATCATGGCGGGCGGGATCACCGGCTGGCTCGACGACGGATTTGCCTTGGAAACAGCCAGTCCATGACCGAATCGGAGCCGGTCCGCCTCAGCCGGCTGGGGTGAGCGCGCTCCGAACCGCTTTCTGCAGCGCTTCCGCGCGGAACGGCTTGGCCAAAAGGATGGCCTCGGGAGCCGTGCGCTTGACCGCTTCGGTCTCGCTGTAGCCGGAGACGAACAGGATCGGCTGGTCCGGCCGCTTGGCGCGGATCCGGCGGGCCACGTCGGCGCCGGACAATCCGGGCATGATGAAGTCCAGCACGACCAGGTCGGGGGTCTCGCGTTCGAGCGCGGCCAGGCCCTCGCGCCCGTCGCTCGCCTCGCGCACCCGGTAGCCCTGTTCCTCCAGGCTGGTGACGATGAACCCGCGCACGTCCGGGTCGTCATCGATGACCAGCACCGACAAAGGCGCGAACGGCACGGCGGCGCTGGTCGGCTCTTCCGCGCCCGCGGCCGCGGCCGCTTCGGTCGCCGCTCCGTCCGCCTTGCGGAACAACAGCTTGACCGCCGTGCCGTTCCCCGGCGTGCTTTCGATCCGTGCCGCTCCGCCCGACTGGCGCGCCATCCCATAGACCATCGATAGCCCAAGGCCGGTCCCCTTGCCCACTTCTTTGGTGGTGAAGAAGGGCTCGAAGGCGCGCTCGAGCACCTGCGGCGGCATGCCGCAGCCGGTGTCGGCGATGGTCAGCTCGATATAGTCGCCGTCCTCGAGGTCCGGGTCGCCAGTGACGGGAATCTTTCGGCTGACGAATGTGAGTGTGCCGCCGTCGGGCATGGCGTCACGGGCGTTGATCGCGAGGTTGAGCACCGCGACCTCGAGCTGGGTGGGGTCGGCCATCACCGGCATCAGCGCCTCGTCGAGGTCGAACTGCTTGGCGATCCCCGGACCGAGCACATTGCGCAACAGCGGGCGCATGTTCTGGATGAGCGGCGCCACATGGGTCGGGCGCACCTCCAGCCGCTGCACCCGGCTGAAGGCGAGCAGCTGGCCGGTGAGCCGCGCTCCCCGCTCGGCCGCCGCCAGCGCGTTCTCGGCATAGCGCTTGAGCTTGGCGTCGTCGGCGCGCTTGGCGATGATGTCGAGGCCG